>Ga0134125_10000250_pt1 | contig 77541 bp, 58 predicted proteins | sample KB31751_FD_96464 | JGI IMG/M metagenome (GOLD analysis project Ga0134125, IMG submission 96464) | Terrestrial soil microbial communities with excess Nitrogen fertilizer from Kellogg Biological Station, Michigan, USA - KB3-175-1 | ecosystem: Environmental > Terrestrial > Soil > Unclassified ... | reverse complement strand
CGACCTACCAAGAGAGGTTGGGATTGGTCCTTTGAATCCCCTCAGCGGCAGCTGAGGGATGTTTCAAGTGCAGCCTCGCTTGCAAGTTTTCAACGGAAATAGGCAGGACTTGAACCATCCACCTGCTGCCGCAGGTGGGATTGAATAACAACGACATAAAAGGTTGGTAGGCTGGACCTGAAGTAACCACCAGCTGCCGCAGGTGGGATTTAAGACTTTTCGGGCAAAGCTGGACGAGCCCGTGGCATCACCAAAAAGCTCGGCCCGCCTCTGTTAGCGACCAACGTGAGTGACCACGGCGCCAGGCCGTGGCCTCAGTTTTGGCAGTTTTAGCGACTACCTACTTTTTCTTGGCGCACTGGGGGACAAACTGCAGGCTAGCAGCTTGCAGTACAGGGATGTTAGGATTTGTCTTAATCTCAATTACCTCAAGAAGGATGGTTTGAGCTGGGATTTTTTCCAGCCGAGTAAAGAGCATGGACGAACAGCAAGGAACTTTTAAGGTAACCGACCGCAGACTATTTAACGCCGACGGCTCGCCCCGTGAGCTTACACCCGAAGAGAAAACCGAGGCGGAGGCTCAGCCCGAGGTGAGCCCAACGGAAGCGGCTGCTCCGGAGCAAGTTGTTGACACAACCGAAACCGCAACAGCTGAAAGCGAACCTGCGCCCGATGAGCTCGCTACGGAAGAGGACCAGGAAGAATTTGACGAGTCAGACATTCCTGGCGCTCACGACCCATCGAGCTTTGTGAATTTCGCGATGTCGATAGCTTCGAATGCGGCGTCAGCACTCGGAATGATGGAGCATCCCGTCACGCACAAACGAGAAGTGGATCTTGAACTAGGGAAGCACTGGATCGATGTGCTCGGCATGCTGCAGCAGAAAACTGCCGGTAACTTATCGACCGGAGAAACAAAGATACTGGAAGGATGGCTTGCCGATTTGCGCATGCAGTTCGTTTCGCTCAGCAGCTCCGCTGCCGCCAAAGGCCCCCAGCCCTACACCGGCAAAGACATTATCGGCGGAAAATAGATCTAGTTGTTCTTGGTTCTTTGTACTTAGTTCTTTGTTCTTCTTCGGAAACTTGAGTGCAAAATCAGCTGTCCCGAGACAAACAAAGTACAAAGAACCAAGAACGTTTTTCGTATGAAGCTAACCTTCCTCGGCACGGGGACATCCACCGGCGTTCCATCCATCGCCTGCCAGTGCGAGACCTGCGTCTCAGATGACCCTCGCGACAAGCGACTGCGCGTTTCAATCGTCATTGAACACGACGGCCAAACAATTCTTGTAGATACTTCCTCAGATTTTCGTCAGCAGGCGTTGCGTTTCGGGTTGAAGCGGCTCGATGCAGTGCTGATTACGCATTGCCATGCCGATCACATCTTCGGGCTCGACGACATCCGTCCTTTGAATTTTCGATTCGGCGCGCTCGGTGTCTTCGCCAATGAGCGAGCCTGGCCCGACATCCGGCGGATCTTCAAATACATTTTTGAGCCGACTTATTTTGGCGGAGGCTTGCCCCAGGTTGTCGCGCACACCGTTTTCCCTTACGCGCCGTTTTGTGTGGGAAGGGATTTGCTAGTCACACCCCTCGAAGTAATTCACGGCCGTCTGCCGGTGATGGCTTATCGCTTCAATGATTTTGCTTACGCGACCGACTTGAGTGAGATTCCGCCTGCGACCATGGACGCGCTGCGTGGTCTCGACGTTTTTGTGCTCGACTGCCTGCGTTTCAAAGAGCATCCGACGCATCTTTGGCTGGATAAAGCTTTGGAGTACATCGATGAACTAAAGCCACGGCGAGCATACCTCACTCACATTGCTCATGATGTGAAGCACGAGCGAGACTCCGCTAAATTACCTGCGGGTGTCGAGTGGGCGTACGACGGCCTGGTGCTTGAGGAAAGTTGAAGAACAGGAGTTTAGAGTTCAAGCTTCAGCTTGTGTGTCGTAGCAGCCACAACCTGAAGCTCGAACTCTAAACGCCTGTTTAGAAGGCTATGCGACTATTTCACGGGACCGACAATGCGGAGATTCAACGCCCGACAGTCTTGACGTTGGGCGTCTTCGACGGACTGCATCTCGGCCATCAATTAGTAATGCGCACGGTCAGTGAACGAGCGCGGGCTGTTGGCGCAATCCCAACCGTGATCACGTTCGATCCTCATCCACGCGCAGTCCTGCATCCTCAATCCGCGCCGCCGCTGCTGCAAACTCTGGATCAGAAAGTCGAAGGCTTCGGAGTGCTCGGCATCGAACAGACCATAGTCATCAACTTCACGAAAGAGTTTTCAATGATTCGCGCCGAGAGCTTTTTACGAGACATTGTGAAAGAGCGGCTGCATGCAAAGGAAGTTTACCTGGGACGCGGCTTTGCTTTCGGACACGATCGCGAGGGCCATATCGACTTGCTGCGGCGAGTGAGTCAGGAACTCGGCTTCTTTGCTGACGAAGTTCCTGAGGTTCGTCTAAGAAATCAACGGGTTAGCTCGAGCCGGATTCGTCAGTTTCTGCTGGACGGGAAAGTAAACCTCGCTCGCCGCATGTTGGGCCGTCCTTATGGAGTAGAAGGTCTCGTTCTTCGTGGTGATGAACGAGGACACACGCTCGGTTTCCCTACAGCGAATTTGCGTCCGCACAACCGCGTCATACCACGGAACGGCGTTTACGTAACGGGAACGCTAATTGAAGGACAATGGCGACGAAGTGTAACGAATGTCGGCGTGCGGCCAACGTTTACGAACGACGTGGAACCTTCAGTTGAGACGTACGTAATGAATTGGGCGGGCGATTTATACGGAGACGTAGTTCGGGTGAGATTCCTGCACAGATTGAGAAACGAGATGAAGTTCCGCTCAGTCGATGAATTGAAGGCGCAAATTGAAAGAGACGTAAAGCGCGCGCAGGGTTATTTCGAACGAAGCGGAGTTAGAAACTCGCTTTCGATGAGCTAATACATGATTAAGACCGAGCAAGCATTGGTCCCCACGAAAGCCGGCGCCGGTTCTGGAAACGGCCGCCTGACGAGGTCTGATCCATCGACTCACTTCAAGCCTGAACATCACATTCCTAAGACAGAGCCAGTCCCTCCGCTAACCGAAGAACTGGTCGATGCAACTCTGAAGGGTCGAGGACTGCGCGGCTGGCTGCGAGCGGCGAACATTGGTCGAGTGCTCGGTTCGCTTTCGCTCTATCTCTTTCTCGACACGTATGACGTCCGTGCCAGTTTCAATATTCGGACCGAAGAACGACTGCGTAAAGAGGCGTCGTCGCGAGGACGAAGAGCCCAGTTTCAAGAGTGGAGTCGTAGGCTGGATTCGCGGGCAATCGACAAAGTAATTCGCGCGCTTAGATATTTTGTATTTCGCGGCGCCGACGGTTCAGTGCGCAAGGACGAACGCCTGGCCAAACAAGCTGCGTGGTTGCGCGAGAGCCTCATCGAGCTCGGCCCAACGTTCATCAAAATTGGCCAGGCCCTTGGGACTCGCGCGGACCTGCTGCCGATCGCCTATGTCAAAGAACTGGCTAGCCTTCAGGATCAAGTTCCGGAGTTTCCGACCACCGAAGCATATGCTCGCATTCAGACTGAGCTGGGCATGAGCCTGCAACAAGCATTCGCCGAGATCGATGCTGAGCCGATTGCTGCGGCCTCGCTGGGCCAGGTCTATCGCGCGCGATTGCACTCGGGCAAAGAAGTCGCAGTGAAAGTGCAGCGTCCTAATCTGCCGGAGATTCTGAGTTTTGATATCGCTGTTCTTTACCGGCTGGTTCAGTTGATGAATCGATTCTTTCCCAAGCTGAATGAAAATGCTGATTGGGAGGGAATGCTGCGAGAGTTTTATGCGACGGTCTTTGAAGAGATCGATTACGTCAAAGAGGGTCGCAACGCGGATCGCTTTAGACATAACTTTCGCACCTGGCGAGTCATTCGCGTCCCCTTGATTTACTGGAGTCATACTTCGCAGCGCGTGCTGACTTTGGAATTTATTCGCGGGACAAAGGTCGTCGATCTCGAGGGGTTGCGGGCGCGGCGTATCTCGGCGGTGAAGGTCAATCGTCTGCTCGTCAAGACGTATCTCAAGCAATTACTCGAAGACGGGTTCTTTCACGCTGATCCTCATCCGGGTAATTTGCTGGTGATGGACTCGGGGCATCTCGCCTTTTTTGACTTCGGCATGGTGGGAAGAATTACTTCCAAGCTGCAGTCACAAATGATCGATGCGTTCTTCCACGTGGTGGCGAAAGACGTTCAGGGACTGGGCCAGGACATCATCAATCTGAACTTCCTCAAGCCCGGTGTGGATCCCGAGATGGTGCGGCCGGTCGTCGAAGGTTTGTTCCAACACTACATCAACCTGAAACTCGGCGAAGTGAACTTCAAGGAACTAACTTATGACCTGGCTGAGGTGGTTTATGAGTATCCGTTCAGGCTGCCTTCCAACTTCACTTATGTCATGCGCGCGCTGATGACGCTCGAAGGCATTGGCATCGTTACGGATCCTGGCTTTAGTTTCTTTGAAACAGCGAAGCCTTTCGCGAAAGAGTTCATGCTGCGACGTGAAGGCAAGGTCTTCCGCGAGATGATCCTCAATAAGTTGACGGGCAGAGAGAACGGCAATACCCGGATCGAATGGTCCAAAGTCTGGAAGCTCACCAAAATGGCCGCCAAGATGTACTTTGATAGTTAAAGGTTCGGCCTGCTCATAAATCTACCACTAGAGGTCGCGGAAACGGGTAAAGACCCAAAGAAAGTGCTGCAACGCTGACAGCGCCTTAAGCACCTATTAATCACAACAGTGTTGAACTGACGGTTAAACGTTGACACAGGATCTCGCGAATGATACGAAAGATCCGCTATGTCAGTTACCGCCCTACACGTCGCCAACTATTTTCTGTCTCAGACGGATGAAGAAGCAGGAGATCTAATTTCAAATCTCAAGCTTCAAAAGCTGGTGTATTACGCTCAAGGTTTCCACGTTGCGATGTTTGAGAAAACCGCGCTTTTCCCAGATCAGATTGAAGCTTGGACTCATGGGCCTGTAGTTGATTCCCTTTATCATGAATTTAAGACTTTTGGGGCTGGGCCTATTCCGCGTCCAGTTGACTTCGATTCTGAGATATTCAGCACCGAACAACGAGAACTTCTAGACGAGGTTTATAAGGTCTACGGACAATTTTCAGCGTGGAAACTGCGCAACCTAACACATGAAGAACCGCCCTACCAGGAAGGCTTGAAAAGCTTAGGTCGTATAATTTCCCTTGATTCTCTCTACCGTTACTTCTCTACTCAATTAGTTGGTCTCGAAGAAGCTTAAACGACAAAGACTCGAAAAGGGGTCAAGGATAGCTCCGCCCGTAGCCGAAGTGCCTTTCGGGCAGCGCCGTCCCCTGTTTGGTTTGGAGCATATGAACATGGGTTGCTTCGATAACTGTGATAGAGAAGAAAAAGCGGCCTTTATTAGCAAGCTTTGCCGTTTAAGCCAAATCACTTGGAACGAAATTCAATCCCTAGATCACCACAAGATGGGGTTTGAATGGATACCCCAAGACCAAATAAGTGTACCCATTCCATCCTACATAACTGATGAGGTGCGAATTATGGTATTTCGGTATAACGGAATGAAACCAATGCTGGGATATAGAGATGGACATATCTATTACCCGTTCTGGCTAGACACTAATTTCAGCGCATATTCTCACGAGTGACTAGCCATATCAGCAACACAGTTTTAGGACCTCTACCTGATTTTGAGTCGGATGCTAAGAACGCCGTCCGGAATCGACGAAAACATCTGATCTCGCGGAAGCTTTTACCGTTTTTGAGGATCCGTTATTCGTGATTTATCGCAGCAATGAGCATTCTATCCGTGAAGATCGGTATGTTATTATCGGCTAGTCGAGGCGGGGCGATTGCTCGCTGGGGCGTACTCGGAACGGAAACGAATCAGGATAATTAGTGCACGCAGGGTGACGCCCGAAGAAAGACGCAGTTATGAAGAGAGCGAAGAAGAATACTCGGCCAAACCCAGCCGCAGTGCGGCATAAGTTGACTTAACAGCTCCCCTTTTCGCTGGCTCCATTCCTACTTTCTGGTTAGCTAAGGCTCCACAGCAGTCTTATGCCGTGAACTACATCACTATTGAACTCCAACCAAAGCAACTCGCAAAGCTACAGAGCTTGGCTGATCGGCTAGGGACCTCTGTCGAAGTTCTCGCACGTTCAACTATCGAGGATTTGCTTGTCGGATATGACGAGAAGTTTGAACGCGCTGCCCATTATGTACTGCGTAAGAATGAAGAACTATACCGCCGGCTTGCCTAAATGCTGTACCTCACACTAAAGAAGCTCTTGAGCTTCACCAGTTCGTAATTCAACAGGCGGGTTGTCTTGTCTTTAATAAATGGTCGGTCTTCATAGGGTGGATCAAACCGATGAGTCGACGGCCTGGGCCGCCGACTCAAACATCCGGTCAGTTAATACTATCGGGCTAATTTTTGTCGCCGTTCGTAGGCGGTAGGTTCATCTGGTTGCGGAAGAGATTCAGGAGCAACAGCGTTCCAATACCGCCGCCGCCATCGGTGCCGCCGCCTGAGGCCATGATGTCGGGCGTGATACGTACACCCTTCTCACCAATCACCTTCAGCACTTCTACAAGGGCAACGCCCTGAGCACCGAGCGCGTTGACCTGCTCGTGATAAGCGACGCCCTGAGCCTCGCCCATCAAGCGAACCTTCTCAGCCTCGGCCCTTCCAGTTTGCAGAATGTAGTGGGCTTCACCTTCGCCCTCTGACCGGCGCTGTTCGGCGCGCTTGCCCGAGATCTCGACTCCCACCGTGGCGGCCATCAGGTCCTTCTGATTGTCTGCTTGCGATTTCGTCCGCTCGAGCTGAATACGTTTCTCTTCGGCTTCGCGCTGCGCGTTATACATACTCTGGCGCTGTTCCGCGAGAATTTTTTCCGTCTGAGTTTTCATCAACTCTTCGGGTAAGTGGATGTGGCAGATGAGCACGTTGACCACGTCGACGTGATACTTCAACAGGTGCGCGCGCACGCGAGCTTCAGCGCGTTCCTGCTCTTCGTGTCTATTCTGCAGGTACGCCATCGCCGAGGACTCAGACGCCTGGTTGCGGAAGATGGAGTCGATGAGTGGATGCATCACGTTTTGGATCAAACGTTCGATGCCACCGATCTTTGCCACCATGAAGGGCGCGTCTTCAGGCTTGACGCGAAAAACGACGCGCACTTCCAGTTGCATGGTGAAGCCATCTTTGGAGATCACTTCAAACGGATTGAAAGTGTTAACCACTTCTCCTGAAGTCCATTCAACTGTCTGGTTGGTGGTCGGAATAATAATGGGGCTGATCGCCAGCACGTTTACGTAGTAACGACCCGGACCGACAACCGTTTCCTGAATGCCTCGGTATCCTTCGGGAACAACGTAAGCCTCATGAGCACCTTCATCGAGACGCCGGTCAGCCGGATCTCCCGTCATCAATTCGACCTGAATCTCAGCGGCGGTGCGACCGTCGTCAATCTTGTCGAGGATCGCCGCCGATTGTTCAGCCTGCTCTTTTTCTTCCCGCTCCATGCGGGCGCGAACCTTCGCAGCCATCTGCCGGCGAATATCATCGGAAGGATCTTTACCAGTGTTAGAGACAATCACCGCGACCTCACCGGGCTTCACCTCTTTCGCTGATTCGAGAATCACCTTGAAGAGCAGCGGGTTGATGTAATAAGTGCCCGGCAAAAGAATGTCTTTCTGTGGTCCGCGTTGGCCTTTGCCGTCGATGAACTCGTGTCCATCCTGAAAATTGTCATGACCGGCGACGGACTCAGCCACGTAGTCGCGAGGGTTCAACGGTGAACCATCCAATGCTTCAACCAGACCAATCTGATTCTCGTTGATAACCGTGGCGTCAAAAAGTCTAACCGTAAATAATCCCGGCTTGACCTCGTTGCCGCCTTCAAGTGGAACCGATTGGCTCAGGATGCGATACGTTCCCGGTGTCAGGATGTCGACCTGAGGACCACGTTGGCCGCCAGATCCGATGTAAAGCTCCGAGTTCTGGAAACTAAGGTGCCCCTGGATCGCCTTGCCCAACAAGCGACCGGGATCAAGCGGCGCGCCGTCTGCTGCGGTCACAACGCCAACTTTCCCCTGTGGTATCACCGTAGTCTTGCCCACTGAAACGCGAAACAGATACGGATGTATCGGCCACAGTCCCGGTGGCAGGGTGCGCAATTGAATACCCTTGACGCCGCCTTGTTTGATGAACGCAATTGGATCCTGAAAGTTATTGTGCGCGTTCTGCGCGCGATCGGGAGCGAAGATTCTTCCGGGAGCCATCGGCTCGCCATCAATTGCTTCAACGATGCCGAGCTCGTCAGCGCCGATCTCGATCAACGGTTTTTTGAGAACGACTCTTTCGAATGGGAAGCGGATGAAGTGCAAGCCAGGCTTGAGCACGTCAGCCTGAATACCAACTTCACCTTCAGTCGCAACGACGCGGCCGGGGGGCATCTTGGATCCAAGATAACGTCTTTCCTTGATCGCGATTTCGCGTGGGCCAACATTGACCAGTATTTTTTTCAAAATGATCAGCAGCACTATTAGCCCAACAAAGAGCAGCACAATTGCGGGCAGGTATTCGATCGGATCAAAATTCATGATTTAAACCTCACCTTTCAGCGGACGGGAGAAGCAGGTCATTAGTTGCGCGCCGCGGCTTCTAATTCGCGGCGAGCTTTTGCGAGGGCATGCTTCATAATGAAGCCGGCTCCAGAACTTCTTGTGTTGTTGGAAAGCACCCAGAACTCGCCATCGAGCAGGGAACGCAACTCCATGGCTGACACGCCGGTCAGCGACCCTGCTCGCCAAAACTTCAAAGCGGATTCGACGACCTCTTGATAAAGTTTGGCATCATCCGCAAGCGCAGTAATGTGCAATGTCCGAGGCGTCGAACCCCGGTCGGGTGAGCTCTCCCAGGATCTAATCGCAGCTTGCGCCAATTGCAAGCTAACGGGCAATTCATTGCGTGTCACATGAGTTAATAAGGCTAAAAGCTTGGCGTCGGAGTCCGCGTATTTCGTTAGCTCTGCCAGTATCTCATCATAGACTTTTCGATCAAAGTTCTTATTGGCGTCATCGACGGCAGTGTTATCACCAGCCGCGGCCCTTTTTAAGAGTGCGTCACGTTCGGAAGCGAGGCTCGCCGTGGCGAGTAGTTTCTGGTCTGAATCGCTTGCTTCAAAGAGACTGGCAGGCTCTGTGCCTTGCGGCAGAGGGACAAAATCATCAAATGCTTCGAGTTTTGATTGATTGGCAGGCTTTTGCCAGAAATAAACTGCGACAACCAGGAAAGCCAGGATAATTAATGAAGTAAAGAGAAGGGTGACCATTCAGGCCTGACGACGGTTATTCGAATCATCCGTTCGCCGTGCGCTTCATTATACGCGTGGGCTCGGAAGAAGGTTCAAGTTGCACTAATTTGGAGTGCGACGACCTGTCGTCGCTTTGGCCGCTGCGACCTGTCGCAGCTGATCCTGCGAAAAATGGCCGACATTACAGAACCGGGTAGCGTCAAGCCGCCACGGAACAAAGCGCCGACAGGTCGGCGCACTCCAAAGTCGTTAGATAAAAGCGTTAAAGAACAACGGATAGGTCGCCAGTGATTGAGCACGATACTGCGGTCGAAAACCAAACAAAATGATTCTTCCTTGACCGAGCTTGACTTCCACCAGGGCTGCTTTTCCTCTTAGCCGGTTGCCGCCAAGCAGCCAACCAGATAACAGCGGATCTCTGTCTTTCGGATACCACGCGACCACACTCACTTGTGGCATCGCCGGCGCGCCGATGTTTGGGCTAGCTCGGCTGTTCACGGGCGGGACGCCCGTGCCACCGCCCGTGCCACCGCCCGTTACCTCAAACACCGGCGAATCTTCAGCCCAGGCAATTGATTCTTTGGGCATTCCCGATGCAAGTGGGTTGCTGGTATCAAGCTCAATCCGCAAAATCGACCCAGGCACATAGTAATCCGTTCGAGGCAAGCCCGCAGTAACGTTCTTAATTGGAAGTTTGAATTGCTCGATGGCGAAGTCTGAAGCGCGATTCAGTAAAACAAGTCTGCCTCCCGCTTCGACAAACTCTCGCAACGCCTTCACACCTTTGTCGCCAAGTCCACCGGTATACTCGGGCGGCATTGCTCCAGAACGGTGTCCATTGAGAATAACGCGAGCTTGCTGATCGGGAATAAGAATCGTTTCGTACTTTGCTCGCAGGTTCCCGGCGCGGACTTCGCGATCTTCAATCGTCGCGTAGTTAGTGCAGCCCTGTTTGTCGAGAATTGATCTCGTCCAGCCTTCATCCATCGCCGGCACCTGAGATCGATAAATCGCGCGCACCGGCGTGCCTGCATCGCCGCAGCCGCCATTCTTGCCCCCTGTGACCTGGCGTGCCTTCACGAACTTAAACGGCGCGTACTGTGTTTTGACTTCGACCCCCATCAGCAACGAAAGCGTATGGGCCGTGACGTCGTAGGGTGCGATCGGATGACCTGCCGCGTCTCTCAGGTCTGGATAATGCTGCGCTTCGAGCAAGGCTTTGGCGAAAGCTCCATATGGTTGATTCATGCGAATCACTTCCGTGCCCTCGGGATATGGTTTCCCATTGATTACCAGACGGCGGGCCGGTTCGACTTCAACATCTGCCATCTCAAGTATTCCCAACAACTCATCAGAAGCTTTTGAGCCAAGCGTAGCTGTGTATCTTTGCTCAGAAGCGGACGGTAACACCAGGATCGCATTCAACTCGGCTGGCTTTCTTGGTCGCACAGCTTCTTTCCCGATGGCATAAAAGCGTTGCAGCCAGGCTTCACGATGCTGAGCTGCGTGCTTCAGCAAAAAGAAAGCAGCTGTAGTCATGTTGCTGGTAATGTCTCGCAAGCGCCATTCTCCACCTCGCCAAACGGGTCCAAAGTTTGGCGTTTCCTTCCTGGGGTCATAGCCTTCACGAGAGGTCAATTCGTCGAACTTGATTTTGATTGGCGTGGCCAGCCGACACGACGCCGTTTCCGACAGGATGCGCACGCCTCCGTGATAGTGAGAATACGCGCGCGCTGGTGTCCACGCGTCGTAAGTCGAATCGGTGGTGATGCCCTGAAATCCTGTGGCCCTCATTTCGCGAGCCATGTAGTTTCCCAGTTCTGTGTAGCCCTCGACGATCTGTCTTGGGACGTTGGGCTCGACTGGCTTCATGTAAGGCGGCAAAAACAGTCTCGAGCCGAACGCGCCTTGCTGATGAATGTCGTGCACGATTTGTGGATGCCACGCGTTATGAAGCTTCTCGACCGTCAACCGCGTTTCGACTTGAGAGAACGCGTACCAGTCGCGATTGTTATCGTGACCCGTGTATTTGTGATAGAGCTCCGGTGGATCAGTACCTTCGTATGGCGTGTTCAGGGTTTTGTCGTACCAGTTCTTAACGATGTCGACGCCGTCGGGATTAAGCGAGGGCACCAACAAGATGATGGTGTGGCGCAGAATCTCCTGAATCTCAGGTTCGTTTGATGAAGCCAGCCTGTGCGCGATCAAAGTGCTGGAAAGAGTCGAGCCGACTTCGGTTGAGTGAATGCCGCAGGTGATTAGCACAACGGTCTTACCTCGCGAGATCAGCTGCGCGATTCTCTTCGCAGAGTAGCCGGCCAGTTTTCTCGGGTCGGCTAGTTGCGACTGGATTCGTTGATACTCGTCGAGATGAGCCAGATTTTCGGGCGCGCTGATCGTTGCTGCCACGAACGGGCGACCCATCGTGGTTTTTCCCAGTTCAGTAAAAGTCACTCTGTCGCTGGCTGACGCAAGCTTCTTGAAATAGTCGACAATGCTGCTCCAGCTGGCGAGCTTACGATCGTCGCCTGGTCGAAACCCGAGCACATCTTCAGGCGCAGGGATCGATGCCTGCACAATCGGCGCGCGAGTAGCGTCCGTTTCTGGTCGCGCATTAACGAGTGAAGTTGACTGACAAAGCTGAGCCAACAAAACGACAATAAGCAAGTTGGTTAGACGTGATGTTCTCATTAATTTAGCTTTGGCTTAGTTGAGCCGGCAGTAGCAATCAATTCTTCACTGCTATCAATGGTGTGTAACCGCTGACTGACATAGCCCAGTTTATGTCGGTAGCTACAACGATGATGTTAGGAATGGCGTCGCTCATACTTATGCCGGAACGTCTCACTAACGCTGGGACCGTTTGAAAGGTTGGTTCAGTGCCAGCCTTAAAATGATAGATTCCGCGGCCGGTGACAGCCCAATAATCTTCGCTCCCAGCGACCAAATCAAAAATGGCCTCAGTTCCCATGACCTCCTTTTTAGTGTTCACCGATTCGTCGTCGTAAGACTTCTCAAAAACTACCGAGACCGTCTTGTCACAGACGCGAAGAAGCCTGCCCCTTTCAAGAAAATGACGGAGGCCAATGCTCGCTAATACACAAGCGGAGTTTTCGGGGTCTCGAATTACTCCGGTCACCGGATCGCAATCAGAATTCAAGGGTCCGTCACATAACTTCGGTGTATCTCGCCGCTCTATTTTTGTCACCAGACCGGTCTCGATACTGGCTTGTAAGAGCCCACCGCCCCACTCGCCAAGATTGACTCCAACATAAACGAGACCGGTGTCGGTTACTGCAAAGGGAGTTTGGTATGAAGCCTTCAATTCTCCTTTGAGAGCTACCGAGCGCCAGTCGGCGAGCCCTTTCTGAATGTAGATTCTATTCTGAGTCAGAATCAACAAGCTGTCGCGATATTCTCTTAAGCCCAAAACCCAGTTCTGCCGGCCTCTTTCGATCTTTCCGATCGGAGACCAGGCGTTATCAGTTTTTTGCCAAACACTCAATTGAGTTGAGGCCTCGCTCACGGAGCCAAGGCAGTACAGTTGGTTTGCGAAACTCCGATAGATATCGAAGACGAACTTGTCGGGGGCAACCTCTTGCGGGTCGCCACCCTTCAAATCGAGCGAGCTAAGCTTTCCGTTCAGGTACAGAATCCAAAGACGGTTGGAAGCAATCAGTACTTTTTTGATTCTTTGGTTTGTTTCTGTGGCTGAGGCTACGGGTATCGCAACGGCAATGTTCGCCGGTTTCGTTAGACTCTGCTGACCTGCTACCAGGCAGCCAAAAAAAACGAGTGAAGTAATCAGCGGACGCATTGGGCCAAGTGATTGATTTACGAAAAAGTGGAACGGCAGCTTAGTTTAAGGCGCAGAAAAGTGATCTGGAAAGCCCTGAGAGATTGCTTGCCCTGTTTAGGCTCGCCCGTGTAAAGTAAGCGACGATTACGCAACCCCGCGCTCTCCCTGTATAAAACATTCTGTCGGAGGTCACCAGATGTCTTCTGAAAGCATCCCTGCGGTCGAGTATCCGGACAAAGTCGGATTCAAACCTGACAATCCATATTTGGAGGATTTTCGTCCTTACATTCCGCCGGAAGCGAATTTGAGGGAGTTGACGGTGTTGCCTTTGATCGTAGGCACGCTACTGGGGATAGTTTTTGGAGCTTCATCTCTTTACCTGGTTCTCAAAGTTGGACTAACTGTTAGCGCCTCCATTCCGGTTGCGGTTATTTCAATCACCATCTTTCGAGTTCTCTCTAAGTTTGGTCTGCGCGATGCAACCATCCTCGAGAACAATATCGTGCAGACAGCCGGCTCGGCAGGCGAGTCAATTGCCTTCGGTCTGGGCGTAACGATGCCCGCGATCATGATCCTTGGTTTTGATTTGGATTTCGCCCGCGTCATGTTGGTGGCTGTATTGGGCGGCCTGCTGGGAATTCTGATGATGATTCCGCTGCGCCGCGCTCTGATCGTGGCCCAGCATGGATACTTGAAGTACCCCGAGGGAACAGCCTGTGCAGAGGTATTGAAAGCCGGAGCTTCTGATGAATCCCGAGCAGCGGCGAGGCTGGGCAACGAATCGGCCAGATCCGATGAAGCGACGACCGGCGGCAAAACTATCATTGCCGGATTTGGTCTGGGCTTTATTTATTACGGCTTAGAACTAGTTTGGAAAACCTGGAAAGAATATCCCACCAAGGAATTTGGAAAGCCTTTCGAAGCGGCATCGGTCTCAATTGAGAATAATCCGGCCTTGCTCGGAGTAGGTTACATCATCGGGCCTCGAATCGCCGGGATCATGTTCGGTGGAGGTGTGTTGTCGTTCCTGGTTCTGATTCCGGCAATCAAATATTTCGGTGGCGGCTGGATGACTCCACTCGCTCCTGAGACGACGCATTTGATCAAGGACATGACCGTCTCACAGATTCAGAAAGGATACGTCCTTTACATAGGCGCCGGCGCTGTAGCGGCTGGTGGCATTATCAGCCTCTTTAGATCTCTGCCAGTAATTTGGAGCGGGTTAAAGGGTGGCCTTGCTGATCTGGTTGGCAGCAAAGCTGCAGCTGCTAATGCTCCGCGTACAGATCAGGATTTGTCGATGAAGTGGGTCATCGGCGGCATCGTCGCTTTGCTGATCGCGATCATGATGGCTCCCCAACTGAATCTTCGCTTCAACATTTTGGGTGCGCTCTTAATCGTGGTGTTCGGGTTCTTGTTCGTCACTGTGTCATCGCGGCTTACTGGCGAAGTTGGTTCTTCGTCAAATCCAATTTCGGGTATGACGGTCGCTACATTACTGCTTACCTGCCTGGCTTTTCTTCTGATTGGTTGGACTGCGCCGCCTTATTTTGTAACGGCGCTTTCGATTGGCGGCATCGTTTGTATCGCCGCTTCGAATGGTGGCACCACTTCACAGGATCTGAAGACGGGGTTTCTGGTAGGTTCGACACCCAAGTATCAACAGATAGCAATCCTGGTCGGCGCCCTCGCTTCGGCACTCGTACTTGGACCAATCCTGCTCCAGCTTAATCAGTCAGGGACTGTCTATGTGCCCGTGGCTCAGAACAAGGATTTCAAGTTTGGAGACTTCAAGGCTAACCCGCTGGACTATGAAAAATCCGGCAGCCAGCCCAAGCGAGAAAGTGCTCTAGGTACTCCGGACACGACCCAGTATTTCGTTTGGCACAAGACGACGACTGAATTCGGACCGGCGGGCAGATACCTTGTGAATGATCAAGGTGTTCCTGTTTACCTGTCCGATCCCGGCATCAACGGTGTCTACGATAAGCGTCCGGACACCGGGCAGAGCGTGGCGAAGTTTACCGCTCCTAAAGCCACCCTGATGTCTTACATCATTAAGGGAATTCTGAGTCGCGAGTTGCCCTGGGGCCTGGTCTTATTGGGTGTAATGATCGCTATTGTGTTGGAGTTGAGCGGCATCCCCTCGCTGGCCTTCGCAGTCGGAGTGTATCTGGCGATCTCGACTTCCGCTCCCATCTTCGTAGGCGGAATGATACGTTGGCTGATCGACAAATACACGAAGAGCCGGCCTGAGAATCAGGGCCTGACGGAAGAGAAATTGGCCGCTGAAGGCGATAAGAGTCCGGGTGTATTGCTCGCTTCAGGCTACATTGCCGGAGCCACGCTGGCCGGCGTGGTCTACGCTTTTCTGAATTTGCGAGAGGGGATCAAAGCCAAATTGAATGGGTGGGAACACTGGGCTAATGAGCACAACCCATTCTTTAACGGCGCCTATTCTGATTTGTTGGGCCTGATTCCATTCATACTCATTACTATTCTGTTGTATGTGGTTGGCAGAGAGCTGTTGCTCAAACCCACTACTTACATACCAAAGAGGGAATAGCCTCTTCATCTCTGCGGAGACGACTTCGCACGCGGTAATTAATGGTTGTAAGATTATGAGGCGCGCCGCTCAGGTTGGGACGCGCCTCAGCATTTTTACTGGAGGATTTCCCGTGGTTGTTTGTTCAAGGTTATTTGCGCGTTTGCTTCTTATCATGATTTTAGCGAGCTTCGGAGGCGCCATTGCGTTTGCACAAACCCCCGCTCGCACGCCTTCAGATACCGTGCGCGAGTTTTACAAAGCCATGCGCGATAAGAGATTTCGCGAGGCTTTTGCACTTTCGATTTACAAAGCCGCGATCGACGGCTTGAAGCCCGAGCAACTCGAAGACTTGCGGCCTGACTTTGACAACATGGCTGCGGCCATCCCCGACAATGTTGAGATTAACGGTGAACAAGTTAGTGGCGACACTGCTTCAGTCTTTGTCAAAGTTCCCGGGGCTGATGGCACCGAAGGGCAGCTCGAACCCGTGCCATTGCTGCGCGTCAATGGCGTTTGGATCGTTGGCGACAAGGAAAATCAGGACGCTGTAAAGAAGAGCGGCAACAACTTCTTTTTCAAAGCGCGCATCGATACTCACCATCAGGAAGTGACCACGATGCTGCAGCGAATCAGCGTTGCGGAATTGATTTATGCGCAGCAGCACAGCGGACTTTACGGCGAGTTGACGGCGCTGACCGGAGCCGGGTTAGTGCCGAAAGATGTTGAAGGAACCGAGTCGACGGGCTACCGCTTTCGCGTTAATCTCGGCAAGGACGCAAAGTCGTTTACGGCGAACGCTGAACCGGCCCAATACGGCCGCACCGGAACGTTGTCTTTTTTTATGGATCAGACAGGGATTCGCAGCGGCGACAACGGAGGTAAGCCGCTCAGCGTCAAATCGTCGCAGTAACTAAATCTTATCGTCGCGAGTGCACCGCCAGGACACTCGTTAGGAGCACTCGTTAGGAGCACTCGTTATGTGCTGCTCTCAATTGGCCAAGCTAGCCTTTCCGATGCTATTCGTTGCCGCATCGGTCCTGTCTTCACACGCTCAGACTACTCCGAATCCAAAGCCAGCCACTGGCAGCGGGGTTATTGAACCTTTCGTTCAGAGTAAATCAAGAGTCAGGGGCCGCGCAGTTTTCGAAGATACCGGCCTGCCTGCGGTTGACGCTTTGGTACATCTGCTCGAGCCAAATAGTGTCAGGCCGAAGATCGCTATGACCACAAATGAACGCGGCGGCTTCAGCTTTGGCGGAATACCGGCAGGCGAGTATTACGTCGTAGTTCAACCGGTATATGAATTCACACCCGGCCATCCGTCATTTCCTTATCCGTTTCACATGGGCGATGCGGAATTTGATGCTGCCCGCGTCGAAGCGTTCACTCGTGGCTTTCCTAAGATTACGATCGACGGGAACAACTCAATTCAAATCGAAGTGCGGGTCCCGCGTCATCGCGGCAATATGATCTCGGGTCAAGTCACTGGTCCAAACTCCACTCCAGTGCCGGATGCTTCTGTCAGCATCCTGAGGCATCTGCATAAAGGACTTACCGTGGTTCAGTCCATCCGCACTGGTCCCGATGGCGGATTCCGAGTGGGACCGTTGCCCGTTGGTGATTATTTTGTTCGGGCCATTGGCCTGGACAAGAAAGAATTACTGGATGATGTTCGCGAGGTCGAACTACCAAACGCCGTCTTCTACATATCAGCTACTGACGTTAAGGATGCTGTGCCCGTCAGCGTGCTCCAGGGACAAGACACTGCGTCGATCAACATCTCACTCGACGTGCACAAGCTGGCGACAGTTTCCGGTCAATTAAGAATGCGAGAAAGCGGAAAGCCGCTGGCGAATGTGTTGGTCAATCTACGAGGGGCAGGACACGACCATATTATGAGCTCCGACGATAATGGTCATTGGTCCTTCTCCCATGTCGCCAGCGGGACATACACCTTACAAGTTGGAACTAGCGGATTTTCATTTCCTCCTAATGCTCCGCCGGCGCCACAACCGTTCATCCATAAATATCAGGAATTGACGGTTGGCGAAACTGACATTAAGGATGTGGTAGTTGAGCTTTCCCGAGGGGGCCGAATTTCGGGAACGGTAACGCTCGAAGGCGACGGGGTCCACAAGCCCAACGCAATTATGATCACCGCAATTACCCAAAAGAGGGATGGTCAGAATCCGGCTGGCGCGCGCGTTAACAACGATGGGAGTTTCAGCATGTTGGGCGTTCCGCTCGGGGAGCTTACGGTTCAAGTTAGCACCTCGCCTCTGAAAGCGTACGTGGCTAAATCGATCCGGTGGAATGGAGTCGATCTGATGAAAGAAAAGCTCACCGTAGCTGAGGAATCAGACATTCAGAACGTCGTCGTCGTAATTGCTCCAGCCGACCCGCCGCAGTAAGTATCACGCGCGAGACGCACGTGCCGCCTCACGCGTCGAAACCAGTACGGCAAGAAAAAGTAGGTAGTCGCTAAAACTGAGGCCACGGCCTGGCGCCGTGGTCACTCACGTTGGTCGCTAACAGAGGCGGGCCGAGATTTTCGGTGATGCCACGGGCTCGTCCCGTGGAGTGTTCAGGCTTCAGGTTGGCGGCAGCGGCAACCGTGAAACACCACGGGGCGAGCCCGCAGCCTCTTGCGAACCGATGGATCAGCCTGTTTTTGTAGCGGTGAACATGAAACACCACAGGGCCAGCCTGTGGTATCGGCTACGGCTTCAGTTCACCATTTTTGCCTTACCTACCTTTTCTTGGCGCACTGCGTCGAAACTTAATCATTGCGCAGTCCGACATTACTTCTCTAGAATGGGTTGACAGTTCATTCCCCGACTTTGCCCTCCTCAATAACGAAGCGTTCAGCCCGGGTTCCCGATCCAGCGCGGTGCAAATGTCTGAACTCGCACGCAACATCGCATCAAGACTTCGCCATTTCATTGGCGACCGCAGACGCGCGGAACGCTGTCAGGCAAATTTGCCGGTCGTGGTTACGTTGCTTGAGGAGTCTCACAGCCACACGGTAAATCGCGGACAATCCACCAGCGGCCACACTCTCGACATTAGTACAACCGGGCTTGCTGTAGTGGTCCCCGTCATTCGGATCGGCGATCATTACCTGGCCGGCGAAAATCGCACGTTGATCCTGGACGTCGAGTTGCCTGACGGAACGATTGAAGTTCAGGTGACTCCAGTCCGCTACGAACGGCTCGATGAAGAAGGGGCGGAGCACGGATATCTAATTGGCGTTTCGATTGCAGCGATGAGCGATAAGGATCGCAGCCGCTACGACGAGTTTGTCACGGGCCTTTTGCAAAAGTAGAGCCGGCTGTCAGTCTGCTCAGCGCGCCATGAGTTGAGTTGCGACAGGCTGGCAGCCTGTCGCACTTAGGCAAATCGAAGCCAACCAAAAGCTGAAGGAACGTGGAAGGCAGGTTCAGGGGCGAGCGTAGGTCGCCACGCTAAATATCCTCTAGTCTCTCCTTTTCCCACACAGCGAAATAAATTCACTCGCCAGCGTTCGCCATGTTGAGGTTTATGAATCCAGTGATCCCAGGGAATTCTCATGGCGATGATCACTCGTTCTTTTTCTACGCGAGCTGCCGCGCTCATGCTTGAGTGAAAGTCCCAGTCGGTGTCGCGCTTCTCAGGCGTCGTATGAATCGCCAGGTCAATCCACTCTCCAGTGGGTGCTGCTTCAAATTCGAAATATCGTTCCGGCACGCTTGGGTCAGGGGCAAGAAAAATCTCACAGACGTCTCGATCCCATAACCCTCTGGTCTTTTTGTCCCTGACAGGATTCTCGCTGATAACTAACGGTTCAGTTTGATTGCAAACATAACGAACATGAATGGCCTTGTCAGACCATAAAAGTTTCGCTTCGGCAGTTCGTCCTTGCGGTGCTTCGACGCCAGACCAGTAGCGATTGATCTTTATTGGCTGTGGTTTTTTCCAGGAAGGATGGTCCAGTTCTGTGACCGCGAAATCAGTCGCGACGTGAGTGGCCGTAGCCATCGCTTCCACAGGTTTGTCTTGGTCGTCGATCATGTTGGATTTAATGCGCCGCGAGTTTAGCTGGCGCTCTTTGGCAACGCAAACCAGATGTTAAGGGTGTGTCTGCTGACGAGAATCGCGTAATCCCTTTGCAGCTTTGCGCCATTGCGGGAAACTGATCTGTGGATTTAGATCGATAAACCGGTTCCGCAAGACGCAAAGGCGCAAAGACGCAAAGACGCAAAGGAAGACCAGAATTGGTGGTTAAAGATTGATGGAGTCAAGGCAGGCGGCGAGTAGTTGCTCCGGCTCGGAATGGAGGAAGACCTGCGCGCCGGTTGGCTTCGAAAACTTCTCCAGAAGATATTCGACTTCATCAGCTACGCCACCGGTGTTGGTAAGACAGCCGATTATTTTGGCTTCGTCGTGAGCGATCGTGAACTCATTCAACGATCCCATAGCTCCGGCAATGAAGAGCACGATGTCGCACGACCTTACGAGCACTACATTGCGCCCTTTCAAGCCAAAGCCCGTGTAGATCAACACATCGCAAGCATCAATTGGGAGTTTGTAGCTCTCGATGTGTTCGAGTTGATCGCCTGCGGGAGAAATCCCAACATGAAAAGCTCCGTCATCGTGTGCTTGTTTGCCGACCTCATAAACGACGCCGGTGGTCGCCCCGGTCAGCAGAATGACGTTACGCGCCGCGATGGCGCGCGCCAGTGACTCCGCTTTAGTTCGCAAACCGTCGCTGGCTTCACCAGCCGAGCCCATAACTCCAACTTTGATTTTCATGACTTAAAAGGTTTTGGTCTTGGGCCTTTGGTCTTTGTAGCGAGGTAACTAAGCGTTGACTTTCTAAATCTGAACCGGTTTTCGTATTTACCAAAGACCAAAGACCTAAATAGTTTCGAGCTTTTGATCGACCGCCACTGCCGGCTCAACACTGGCTTGTCCTCTATCCCACCATCTTTCCGTAATGAACCATAAGATTCCTGGAATGATAAAGAAAATACCTATGCCGGCTGTCACCCATCTCGGCGACAAGTGCCAGCGATCAAGCAGCTCGCCAGTCACATAGTTCGAAGCAGCCATCGTCAAAGTCAACAGCGCCAGTTCGGCAGCGAATACTCGCCCACGGAACCCATCCTCCACGTCACGCTGTAACAGCACCGTTGAGAACACCCAAAGGATACTACCGCCCGTATGCGCAACGCCAAGGACCAGCAGCGCGAACAGGAAACTCGAGCTGGTCCCGAACAGGATATAGAACACGCCTCCAATTAAAAAGGAAATCCCGATTGCTGACTGCATTCGCTGGCGACTCTCACCGGCGATGCGCCGCGCCACGATGGGGCCGACTGCGGTCCCAATCCCTCTCGCTGCGAAAAGTACTCCGATGCCGGTAGCGGTACTGCGACCGACAGGGAAGATCTTTTCGCCAAACACTGCGAGGAGAGTAAGGATGCCTCCGCCCAGTCCCCAGGCGGGCTTCACCAGTAGAAATGCGAGCACGCGCCGGCGATTCTTTACGTAACGCGCGCCTTCCAATGTTTGGGTAACACCCAGAACCTTACCAACCGTCAATTCTGTCTTCACTCGAGGAGGACGTTTGGGGAAACGAATACTCGCAATGAATACGGCTGACAACACGTATGACAACGAATCAAGAATGAACGCGGCATTCGTTCCGAACCAACCTGTAACCACGCCGCCAATGGCAGCGCCAATCGTCAACATCGCCGACCACGTAACCGACGAAATGGCGTTAGCCGGTAACAATTCTCGTTCGGAAACAATCGAAGGCACAGCGGCGGTGCGGGCCGGCTCGAAGAAGGTGGAAAAAACCAGTTGCAGCACTGTGAGAACATAAATCAGCCACAATTGATCCGGGCGGCGCACAAAAAGAAAGCCAAGCACGACGAAAGCGCGCAGCACATCGGACAGAATCATGATCGTTTTGCGACTGAAACGGTCCGCAATCACACCGGACACCGGGCCGAACACAAAACTCGGCACGAAGCGCGCGACCATGAGAAGGCCGACGTTTCGTCCCGAGCCGGTGAGGTTCAGAATGATGGTGTAAAGCGCGATGGTGTCGAACCAGTCACCCATCTGACTGACGACCTGGCCCAACCAGAGATTACGAAAGGCAGGGTTGCTTCGCAGCAGCTCGATGTAACCGACCGAACCTCGCGCCTCAAGATTCTTGATTGATTTCCCCAACGACTTGTCCAGTCATGCGTGCTGTTCTTTCAAAGAGAGGTTGCCACAATGTACGGCAGGCTGCCAGCCTGTCGAGCGGAGAAACCATTTTGCAGGCTGGCAGCCTACTACCTTCACCAAACTGACCGAACCCTCAATCTGATTTATCAATCTGACTTAAAGAATCGCCAGACGTCAGTCACACCACTCAAACTGCGAGCAAATCCTGCTTTTCAGCGACCTAAAGTCTTCGGCACATCAATTGAAATAGGAATGGCGCGGCCCGGAAGCAATAGCTTCAAAATGGGTTATCCGCACGAAGCCCTGATGGCCGCACAATTTTTCAGCGTTACTCGCAACATGGATCGCCAAAGGAAGAAATGCGTGAACGCGCCCGGCATGGATGAACTCGCTGGGCCACCAACAGAACATAACCGGTCGCTCTTGCCTCGTACCCCGCCGGAAGCGATAGCTGAATTGACCCCGGCCTTCGCTTTCGGCGGGGACGAATTGCGATCTTGCCGAAAGTGCCCGGCACGACTGCTGAACGGATGCAATAAGAAGTCAAGCGCTCATTAAAGGAGCAGGATGCAAACCCCCGATGTGTCTGGTTACAACCGAGCCATCAGACTCTACTGGGCAGTACTGATTTTCTCTGTCTCGATTGTAGGTGTGTGGATCGCTTACGAATCACAAACCTTTACCTACGTTCGTGTCGCGCGCGCGCTGATGCCGGTAATAGTTTTGGCGGGCATCTCTTACTTCATGCGCAAGATGCTTCTCGATCGACTGAGTACGAAAGCAAACGAGGCTGAGGCGATGAGTCGTTTGCATTTGGCTACTGCCGAAGCCCTCGCCACCGCGATCGATGCGAAGGACCAGACTACGCATTGCCACGTTCGCCGCGTGCAACTTTACGCTGAAGGAATGGGCGAGGCCTTTGGACTTTCCAGTTCTGAAATTGCCGCGTTGAAGAGCGGCGCGTTGCTGCACGACGTCGGGAAGCTGGCAGTGCCGGCCCATATTTTGAATAAGCCAGGCAGGCTCACCGCGGCTGAATTCGAAAAGATGAAAATTCACACGACCGTGGGCGCGCAGATGTTGAGTCGCGTCGATTTTCCGTTTCCGGTCGTTCCCATTGTCAGACATCACCACGAGCAATGGGATGGCCAGGGCTATCCCGACGGTTTGGCCGGCGAACAGATTCCGCTGACCGCGCGCATCTTCTCGGTCATCGACTGCTTTGATTCAGTGCGCGAGGATCGGCCGTTCCGTCCGAGCATGACCCGTGATGAAGCGATTGCGATGTTGCGCCGCGGTTCTGGAAATCATTTCGATCCGAGAGTGGTGGACGCATTCATCGAGAGCCTGCCTCGCTTTGAAGCAGCGATCGCAGCGCAGGATTTGCAGGCGCAGGACCATGGCCACAGCTGGCGCGAGCCGCTCAAGATGACGAACGTCGACCTGGCGCAAACACGCGAGCGTGGCTGCTACCAGGCCTACAACCAAATCAAAGACGCCGATCGCGAAGGCTACGCGCTCTATGAGATTGCGCGCACGTTTGGATCATCGCTGGAATTGAAGGAAACGTTGACGGTGCTCGTCGACAAGGTCGGTCACCTGGTGCCCTGGGATACGTGCGCGGTCTACCTGTACGACGAGCTGAAGGGTCACGCGAATGCCGCCCACGTTGTCGGCCAATACGCTGACTTGATTAAGACTCGCTGCATAGCGCCGGGCGAAGGCGTCACGGGCTTCGCGCTTGCGAACCGCAGTCCGGTGAACAAGCTGCACCCGAATCTCGACTTTCTTGACTTTGGTTTGCCGGCTTCGACATTTCGATCGATGGCGTCGCTGCCGTTGTTCAAGAATGAAGTTTTGATTGGCGCGCTTTCGGTGTACTCAGTCGAGCTGGAGCAGTACACCGACGATCACATGCGCATGCTCGAGACGGTGACGCGTCTGGCTTCGGATGCGCTCACGAATGCGATGCATCACGCTGAGGCTGAATCGCACGCGCTGACGGATGCGCTGACGGGCTTGCCCAATCCGCGTTACATGGCGCTGCGGTTCGAGCAGGAAGTCTCGCGCGCGCGGCGCACGGGACGGCCTTTCCAGGTGGTGATGCTGGACCTCGATGACTTCAAGACGGTGAACGATACGTTTGGTCACAAGGTCGGCGACAAGATGCTGCGCGAGGTGGCGCATCTGATTCAGGAGCAGCTGCGCGAGTACGATTTCCTGGCGCGCTACGCCGGCGATGAGTTTGTAGCGATTGTGCAGGAAGTCGGAGACGGTCAGGTTGAGGACTTGCGCTCGCGCATCGAGAATGCGATCGCGCATTTTGCGATGCGCGTGAGCGGTGACAAGTATGCGCGCGTTGGTATCAGCGTCGGCACGGCTACGTTCGATATCGACGGCGAGAGTCTTGATCAGCTGTTGATTGTCGCCGACCAGGCGATGTACCGCGTCAAGTCCGATCACAAGCGCGCCGCAGTTGATGGTGCCGCGAATGTCTCACCGCTTCGCCCAATCTCCCGTGTTCCTGCGGACGTCTCGAGGCCTTTGAACGCCGCAATTCTCTCGAGCCCCACAGCTCTCTCGAACCAGTCAGTTCTGTCAAACCCGTCAATTATGTCTAACCAGTTAGATCTTGCGAACATTTCGCTGATGGACGACACGATTCCCACTGCCCCAATCAGTGCTCACCCTGACGACGAGCTTGCCTCTATCTCAGTGAATTAGTCTCCTTGAATTAACGATCCGGGAGCCCTTGCGGGGTTGCGTGAAAACAGGCACGCAACCCCGCGTTGGGTTTTATGTGCCTGTCAGGTTCAAACTCTGCATGGTTTCGTCCATCGCGTCGAATGAAGCCAAAAAATGGCATCGCTGTCTACCCTTCACTCCAGCAACAGGTTTGCCTCTGAGGCTCTCTTTCGCTTCGTCAACGACGCATTGAGCCGATTCATTTAGGAGATGCGTCAGACTAACAGCTTCATTCAGAGAGATCTTTCTCCTGCCGGTTGGAGTATCTATGGTCAACTTCTGTAGTTTGGCCTGGACATTTGCCACCACGGATCCGAAGGTCTCTCGCTCCCTGATTCTGGTTTCGAGGTCATGAACTTCGAACGTACTCAGGTAGAAGAAAGTGAGTTCAGCATGCCAGCATTCCGTCAGTGGCTTCTTTGCTTCTTCTGGCAATTTCACAATCACCTTGGCATCCCGTTTGTCGCGCAAGACGAAAACGAGGGTTGCCTCGGGAATCGGGTGAGACAACACTGAAGCCTTGAGATCAGACCGCGTTCGCTTAAACGACTTCACATCGCCGACCGCCTTCGCCTCCAACGCCGGCGCTGGCGGATAAATCGATACCGGCGCAGGTACAACTATATTTCCGTTTTGCGCGAGGCAGCGGAAGTCGATCGATTGAAAACAGAGATTCAAAGAGATAAGAGCAAAGAGAACAGGTTTGCGTAGGGTCATAGCACTCCTTCCTTGGACTGAATCAGATTTGGTGAACATCGCTACGATCTTCCGTTTTTCTAATGCGGCACATACTCCGAGGATGGGTTAGCACTGTAGTCCTGTTGATACCTGGCTAGCGCGACCTCCTGGGCAGTGTCACGAGCCTGTTGGCCAAAGATTGATGCCAGATTTGCACCCCCAATGGTTGCGACGTCACCTAGTCGCCTGGGGCAGTTTCCGCCAGCAGCAACTAAGCTTTCAGTTTTAGACAACTTCTCTGCTACTCCTCCCTGGATGGTGCGGTTCGCGATTCCGGTTTGGAGCAACACCTCCTCCGGCGAGCGTACGTAAAAAGTCTTGTTTAGAGTCCAGTTGATGTTCGGGGCGACACCCGTACCCAAAGAGAGTGAAAGAGATACCGCGCCGCCTGTACCTGGGTGCAATAGCAGTTCGGTAATGGCGATCATGCCATTCAAATCATTATTCGCCATAGCCGTCGTTCCTTGGTTCATTATCAAATTTGGCTGACTATCCAAGGGTACAGGAGGGCCTGCGAAAATGGGCGACGCTCCATTAACTTCCACCGTTCCGAAGGAAAATGTCGTCAGGTCTATCTTGGGTGCGAACACCTGTCCATTTTCACCTGTCCCGCTTTGCTGGGTAGTTGGCGGCGTCGGTAGTGGCTGTTGTGGGGTATTTCCTTGTTGAAAATCAACGAAGCCGGTGCTTTCATTAGCAGCCAGACCGTCGGGATCGGTGAACCGCAGCGGATTATTCAAAGCATACGCATAGCGATTCCAGGTTTGAGGGTTGCCGGGGCGGCCACTCGCGAGGAGCGGGTCGGGACTTATGAATCTTCCCTGAGAACTGTGATAGTAACGCGCCAGAAAATAGTCGAGACCCGTTTCGCTGTCTCGCTCTTTTGAGGTGAACTTTTGGCGGACGCCGTCGCTTAGGCTGTATCCAAGCGAATTGCTCCGGATGCCAACGCCTGCGCCGATCTCCTCGCCGAAAGGCAGATAGTCATGGCGCTTTACAGATGCAAGACTTCCCGACTTATCGAAGACCATTCGTGGCGTTCCGAGTTGGTCCGCGAGTAACCAATTTATGTTTGCCTCACTGGAGCTTGAGCTCGCCGTCCACGCTTCCACTTCAACCAGCCGGCTATAGCCATCTGCGGTTGCATTTGTTAGCACTCGAATCTTCGTGGTTGTCACCGCAGGGAAAGTAATCTTGCGCCAGACTCTGTTGTTACCTGTGACTGCGCCCCCCGGCACTGCCGCGAACGAACTTCCATTCCAGTACTGCACTTCATACCCAGTGGTGCCATAGGTAGTGAACGTCATGTTCTCGGTTGGTTCCGACGGGTTGGCGTAATTGTCCTGAATCGTAAATACATCGACTTCATCGATGGTCTTGCTGCCGTTGAACTCCACCTGCAGCCAATCCGGAAAACTGTTTCGCGGTTCAGCATCACGCCAGCCGCCACCGTTTTCCCAGCTCAGCCCTTTCCGATCGCCGTTAATCGTTCCGCTCGCCGGAAATGATGCAGACAATTGCGAGGAAGCGCTCGCCACGCCACCATTACCGGCGAGCGCTACATTCGTGCGCGGTGCTGCTCCAGACGTAGTGCCCCAGGCTTCAACTTCCACCAAACGACTGTAGCCATCGATGGACGCATTCGTTCGCACTCTGACCTTCGCTGTAGTGAGCGCCGTAAAAGTGATCTTGCGCCAGATCTTATTGCTACCGGTAACGCTGCCACCGGAGACTGTTGCCCAACTGCTCCCGTTCCAGTACTGCACCTCGTAACCCGTCAGCCCATAAACGCCGAAGGTCATTGCCTCAGTCGGTTCTGCGGGGTTCGCGTAGTTGTCCTGGACAGTGAAGACGTCAACTTCATCAATCGTCTTCGCGCTCGGAAAAGTTATCTCGACCCAATCCGGAAAAGTGTTACCTGGCTCGGCATCTCGCCAACCTCCGCCATTGCCCCAGTTCAATCCTTTTCGATCGCCGTTGTTAATCCCGCTAGCGGGAAACGCGTTTGACAAAATCGATGAGGCGGTCGCGATTGCTCCATTGCTCGCCAAGGCATAGTTAGTGCGCGCCGCTTGAGCGGGTTCTGCTGTCACAAGCAACTGCCCATTCCGATAGCCATACTCTTTCCTGACCATTGTCGGCGCGCTGTTGGCGGCGTATTCAGCCAATAGCTCTCCCGAGAAACCATAGATCTGCCAGGTTTCGGTTCCCGACACGCTGCGTTTGGTGCGTTGACCCATCGCGTCGTACGTGTAGGTCTGCCATTGGCCGTTGGCCCAGGCTTTGATCAGGCGATTCTCGGCGTCATAAACACGTTGACCTTCTCCGGTGAAGTTATCAGAGATGAGATTGCCGGAAGGGTCATAGCTTAGGTTGAAACCAGCGGGGGCGGCCAGCCTGTTGTTACTGTCTACGGTGAAGTCCGGCTTGGGAATCGAAGGCCCGTAAGTTAGCGCTTGATTGATGCGCCGGTTACTCCACTGGTCGTAGACGAAAGATTGCTGCCAATCAAGCGAGGGATTGTCAGTGTACTCATGGACCTGTGTGAGCCGGTTGAGATTATCATAAGTGTAGCCGTCCGCCCAAGTTGTATAACTCGAAACCTGTTCGTTCTGTGGAATGTAAACATCTTGCCGTTTTAGATTGCCATTATTGTCGGTCATGCTAGTGGCGGAGTTAGCGCCTCCACACATACCCCAGCAGGAGTTACTGAAATGATTAATGATGGCGCCGCGATTCCAACTGGTGTTGTTCCCACTGGTGCCGGCTCGAATTTCGGCTAGCTGTCCGCGAGAGTTGTAGAAGAGCTTGTTGTAAATCGCAGTGTCGGTGCCGAGTTTTTCCTGAGCCAGTCCGTTCCGATTACTGTAGGTAATGCCGCTCGAGTAGGTGCGTACTAAACCGTCTCCGAGATTGCCGACCATCGCCAGGTTCTGTCCATCTCGATCAGCGAGCCGGCCCGCCGAGTCGTAGTTGTACGAGACAGTGTGACCGGAAGGGTACATTAGCGAAATAGTGCGGCTTGAGGCGTTGTAGTCGGTGTTAATCTCATAGTTGCTGTTACCCGTGCGCTGCACCTTCATAACCGGACGGCCCAGCAGGTCATAACCGTAATAATCGCCTTCACTCGTACTGCCGCCGTTCACCACAGCGACCAGATGTCCGACGGAGGCGCCCCTGGAAAAGTTCGGAGGCGCTCCGCCAGGTAGCGCTTGTCCGTCATAGAAGAAGTTAACTGGCGGCGTAGCGGCGAGATCGTTTTGATAAGTTTTCGAGATGGGCCGATTCAGCGCATCGTAAACGGCAGTTGTGATTATGCCGCGGGCGTCAGCGCTCGTAAGGATATTGCCATTCTGGTCATAGGTGTTGGACCGAGTGCCGGTTTCTGGTTGCGTCGATGAGGTTAAGCGTGACAGCGCGTCGTACTGGAAGGTTCGAGTCCGGTTCCCCTGGATGACAGTGGTTAGATTCCCAAGAGTGTCGTAAAGGTACTCGGTCAGCCAATTGACTCCATCCGGATCTTCGTAGACTTTTGTGATCCTTCCGAGAGCATCGGTAATAGTCTTTCTTTTCTGGCCGACCTGGTCGATGGCAAGCAATTCGTTGCCGGAGTACTCGATTCTTGAAGTAGCGCCGTCGGCCGTCCTGGATAACTCTATTCGTCCCAATCCGTCAAATTGAGTCGTATTCCAAAGAGGGCCTTCGTTTTTCCAGGGACGGAAAGGATTCGAAGACTGCTCGACTCGATTCAAGGCATCGTACATTCGACGTTCCGCTATGAAGTTACCGTTTCCTTCGTACTTACGAGTCTCAACAGTCCTTCCCAGTCCATCAAAAAGAATCTGGTCACTTAATGCCTGGTCCCCGTATGAGCGCAGATCACCTGCAGTAGTAACCGTATGAGCAGTGTCGTCGTACGAAAACGTAGTCAGGCTCTGGAATTTAAGCTCGCGATTCACGGCTTTGGTAACCTGCTTCGGTCTATCCAAAGCATCGTTATACCCGGCACTGAAGACCGTACCGTTGGCATCTTCGACATTCACAACGCGGCCAAGGAAGTAGTCGAATTGCGAATAGGTTTTGTGACCAAGCGCATTGGTAGCGCTGGTAGCAAAGGCATAGGTGCGCCGCGCGGGTGACGCCAGCTCGATTGGAACATTATTTGTGCGAGCTTCGGCGTCCGGATTGCCGAAACAATCGTCGTAGCTGATAGTGGTTGCGATGATGTTCTGTGCGGTGCTGCGAGGGTCGATGCTTTTGACCGCGTTGCCGGCTAGATCGTATTGGATGTAGGAAGTGATTGGTTGTGAAGGCTGGCCATTAACAAACAAGTACCGGTTGGTGGCCGTGACATTTCCTCGAGAAGTTTGTGAGGCGGTAAACGAAGAATCAAGACCACTGATCGGAACGCCAGTTAGCGCCGGCCAGTCTTTTAGTCCCGCATGAAAATTGTCAACGGCATAGTTGTCATACTCGAAAGTTGTTCGCGCTTTTTCAATTTCGAGTTTGTCATAGACAGATTGCCGAGTCACAAGGCTTAACAAGTGGGGACTCGAAGGAGAGGTCCGGTTGGAATAATCGACGCCATTGTTAATCGTCAAATAGTCGATGTGAGTGTGGTTGAGCAAATCGCCAGGAGCTTCTTTCCCGTAATCATAGACCCAGGTGTCAGTGATGTTGTTGAACTGATCGATCATCGGCTGACCGCTTTGCGGGTTGAGGTGCGATGTTTTCGTTACTTGTCCGGTAGCGGGGAGGGTCGTAATGGTTTCAGTCACGAACGGATTGTTCGGAGGTGCGGCATCGGCACTGAAAGTCCACCAACTCACACTACGTTGTCCCCACGTGTTCGTGACCCGTTTCAGGAGAGTAGAACCATTCGCTCCGAAATATTCCGTCTTGTATTCCTTGCCGTCTCGCCAGGATGAATAGTCAAGTGAGCTTTGATCGAATGACGATGAGGCAATCCCGTAAAAGTGATGACGCTCTCGTGCGAGTATGGTTGTCTGATCGGCCTTGAGATGGTTGATTTCAACGTAGCCGGGCGTCTCCACTTCAGGCCTACTGTACGTCGACAACCCGACCAGAGTGAGACCCTGATCGATGTACACACGGCGCCGCAACACGCGTCGATAAATTTCAGGCAATCCCACTCCACTCCAAATAACGCCGGTAGCGTCACCGTACGCAGAACCAGTGCCGAAATCATACTCATAGGCTCCGCCGGTCGGTAGTGATACGCGTGCTAATTCGCCGTAAACGTTATATAGAAACTGATACTGGAGCACGCCATCGGGCAAAACCACCGAGGAAACCACGTTCGGGTTCGAGGGCGTAGGAGCGCCTGTTAATTGCGGGAAGAGGGCAGCCGATGTTTGGATTGTACCTATGTCTCCGGGGCGATTGGTCCGCAGGGCGGATTGAAGCGGTGCATAGTTCACACGAATCGTTCGCTGAGCGCCGGCGAAACCCTTGTGAGTGATTTCGTCGTAGAAACGACCAACCGAAAAGTCGGCATATTTCACGTTCACTTTTCGATTTAATGAGTCTGTTACGGTCATTTCCTTGTCGCCGTAGGAGAAGGTCACCTGGTTTCCATTTCGATCTCGCATCCAGATCACGTCACTGTTGACAATTCTGAATCGGGTGCCATCACGAAGCGAGAGGTAACCGGTCGGGTTTATGACCGAGCCGTCGTCTCGGATAACCGTGTCCGAAATGAAGGTCGCGGCAGTGCCATCCGCCGTCGCGAAGACGGTCCCACGTGAAGGGTACGCGTTGCCACCGCAGAAGTAGGATTGCGGCTGACCGCCTGTTAATTGATCTCGTAGTTCGTACTCCGTGCCGTCAGGTGCTGTGAACGTGAGACGACTCAAGACCAAGGTATTGTGAAATAGCGGCGGACAAGGGTGATCCGGATCAGTTCCGAGACGGCCTTCTAACTGACCCGCGCCGTAGCCGCGTCTGTGAAAAGCCCACGAGTTCGAAGACGGTAGTTCAATCATTTGATTGTCATTACTCCGATGGACCGTGCGCCAATGCGTTTCAATTGGAAGGCTCAGGACATAACCCGCACTCCCGCGACCGCCGATTTCGACCAAGGGCAAGCGAAAGTTCAAACTGCCGTTGTAAGCATTTATGGATTCAAGCTTGCTTAATTCGTATGAACCTGCTGGGGCTCCCGGCGTCAGCGCCAGCGGTGTCGATCCGTCAGTTATGCTTCTCTGAGCCGTAGCCGTACTTGCGGTCAGACTCAGAATTGAAAGAACAAACAGGAAAAAGGAAACGCGCGAAATGAAAGCCTTGCGAAGCGAAGCGGTGCTGTTGGTCACGGGTTAGACTCCTCTCAAAGTTCATCCAACAGCGAGCCAGCAATGGGCGAGCAAGAGTCATACGAGTGTTATGAATAGCAATTGCGTGCGTGGACCATCCCACGCTAAGTGGAATCCGGCTGCAGTTACTTAGGGTTGGCCGTCAACGTAAGTGGAATCCGTGTTCGTTCAATTCAGGGTTGGGCGTCCAACGCTAAGTGGAATATCGATTCTGACTTTGTTACGAGTTTCCCTCCTTCGTAGCTCAATGTGTACTGCAAGAAAGTTGTTGAAGCTCAGAATTTCAGTGGCTCAAATCTTAGGTATCGATCATCGATCATCGATCATCGATCTCAGATCTCAGATCTGAGATCAGAACTAATCATCGTTTCCAGATTCTGATTCGGAAGACCGGCACGGGTGAGAGGCCTGTGCCGGTCCCCTGCGCCACGTAATGCTCAGTTGCGTGGCGGCTTCGCGGCGCATTCGTTCCCACCATAAACGAACGTGCCAGCGCAAGAGATGCACGGCTCGCTATCGGTGCATCTCGAGTTGGAGCTCCATCCGAACTACTCAAAAGCGGCGTGTCTTTCACCGACACTGATACCGTTAAGCGAAAGAGACTTTCGCCCCGGCTGGCCGCAAGTTATTGGTGGTTTCGTGGTGTCTGAGGCGCCGCCAGTGCGCCCGGTGAGCTACCACAGTGTGAGGGGTAAAGACCGACTTCCTTGCCGTCGAACTGTATGTACGACCTATCGATCAATGAAAAATCTGGTTAATAGTCTCCGTTATCCGGTTAGGTTCCTCGCTACTCAGCCAAAAGAGATTTGAATCATTAGATTGAATCTGATCGTCAGCGTTCGCCGAAAGCACCACTATGGGCGTCTTTCGATACTGAGATAAGCTGCGCGCGAGACGTGCAAGATTCTTTCCACTCACGCCGGGAATCTCATTTTTTAGAACCAGCAGATCGAAATGGACACCTGAAGCTAGCAGTTCCATCCCGGACGCGCCATCTGCAATTTCCTCGACCTCAGCGCCCAGGCCATCGATGTTCTCCTGGATTAGACTTGAGACAGAAGCATCGTCTTCGATAAGCAGTATCCTGAGCGTTCGTTTGCGGCCGCGTTTGCCAGGCGGTGAGCCGTTCTCGCCACTGCGAATGATGCTGCGACGCCGTGGCAGAATTGGCGTGCTGCGGTGGCGAAGGACTTCATGTCGTCCATTCAACATCGAAAGCAAACTCTGATGATGATTGAATCCCAACAATCGCGCCGCTTTGCTAACCACTCCGCCTGCATCTTCAAGCGCAAGATTGATAAGGTGAGCTTCGTACTCCAGTAATGTTCCCCTGAAGGAAAAGTTGGTCCAATCGACCTTTCCCGGAAAGCGAGGTGAGGCATGCACCTTAGCGAGGACGCGATTTGAACAGTTTGCGAGCCGTTTCAGCGCTGACAGGTCCTGCGTTTTGGCGAGCAGTTCAGAGGCTCGATCTACAGTGAGCTTGAGTTCATCATTCGGAACATAGTCGATTAACTCTTCGACGATTACGAGCGCAGCGTTGCCGGCGCTTTCGAGATCTCCCGCTCGCTCTGCTACATCAAGAGCTCGTTGCAGACTAACCTTTGCCTGGTCAGGGTGCTTCAATCGTGCTTGTGCGATTCCGTGGGTCGTTAACGCTTCTGCGAGCAGCGACTGCTCATCGCCCTTTTCCAGCGTGCGTACCGATGCCCTGACAGTCTTCTCCGCCTCAACCAATCGCCCTTCCGCCAACAACACTCGCGCCCGAGTTTCATCCACCTGCGCCAGGTGCACCGAGTCCTTCAGACTGGTGAAAAGTGTTTGGGCGAGGTCGAGGTGTTCATGTGCGTCGCCAAACCTTCCGATCGTTCCGAATAGAAACCCGAGATTGTTTTCCACACAAGCTCGATGACGGATGAGTCCGGCTTCCTCGAAGTAGTAACTTGCAGCCGCGTATTCGATCAGAGCTTGGTCAATGTAATCTCGGCGAAGCTCAACTTCCGAAAGTTTCCGGAGGATAAAGCCAAATAAGTGATGAAATTTGCCTCTAAGTGTGAAATTCGGAGTCTGTTCAAATAATAGAGACGCCTCTTTTTGTATTCGCAAGGCATCATGATAGCGACCAGCCGACTCCTCGTTTATTGCCGTTCGCAGCAAGGTCACCAGTTTCGCCTCACTGTGCGATTCTTTAAGGACACCAAAGGCTTGATGCAAAATCACTCTAGCTTCCTGAAAGGCTCCTGCGCGCCAATAGCAGACAGCAAGTTCTGTTTGTGCTTCAGCGACTTTCATAGGCTCGTTCAGCAGTTCGAATGATCGTATTCCTTCACTTATGAAATCTTTGGCGATTTCTTGGGCACCATCGAGTTGGTTAGCACTGCCAATCCAGCCAGTCAGCGCACCAACTCGTATTAAGGTGTCAGCCCTGCTTTGTTCAGACAATCCTTCAACCTGAGGCCTCTCGTCGAATTCAGGCCAGACCTCTAGCATCGCCTCACGAGCTGCATCGTATTTACCCTCCTCCTCCAAGGTCCTAGCAAGTTTGCACCGCAACTCAACGCGGTCGTCGAATGAGAGATTTGGGTTCTCTAATTGGTGAACTAAGACCTTCCCTAAAGTCATGTGAGTATTCCTTTTCTAGCACGTTTGCAAAAAAATTTGCATCTGTGCTTTGAGCTTGTTCGTGACGCCACTAACGGATGCTAGGATAGCCTCATCTCGGGATCTGTTCGGTTCCTTTCCGAGGATTTCTAATTCCCTCATTTAGGAGAACACGAATGCAAAAACTTAAAGAACTCACCGCTGCGCTAATGCTCCTTGCGGTCCTGGCTCTTCCGGTAGTAGCAGGTGAAATCCATATTCCGGGTCCTCCACCTCCGCCAGCAGCAACGGAACCGGGTGACATTCGGCTTCCCGGCGTCACCCAAGGGCCCAGTGCGGCGGTGACGGAGGCAGCCTTGAACCTGCTGCAAGAACTGCTGTTAGTGTTCTAAAGAGTACTAATTCGTTTTGCCGTTTTTGAGTTGCTTCGATCCGGCTGCAGGTTGATCTTCCGGCGGCCCAGGCTTGATCTGTCCGGGCGCGCGAGAAGCCAGCGGTGCTGGCGGAGTAAAGAAATAACGAAGCGGCGTGAGATTAAACCCGCAGTTAACAGGAAATCAACATATTTCTTCAAAGTCGAAGTGCAAATCTAAAGGAGTTGCGCGGATATGCAATCCCCCTTACCAGAAACCAACGAGAAATGGTTAAGAACAGCCCTCACCTACGGTCATTTGTCTGTATTCCCTCCTAGGTTGCTGAGCTCGGTTTCGTTGATTTTGCCTTAGGCGCGGCCTGTATTGAGGCCCGTCGACAGAACGTTTTGGAATCTTAAGCCCAAGCGTGATGTGTAAGCTTGTGGGCCTTTCCGGCCTTAAAGTGCTTTGGGTGGCATTACTCCGCGACGACCTAACTGACTGCCGAACCCTCCGAACTCATCGACCTTGGCAATCGGAATTCAACCTGCGCCAGACGAAGCGGAGATCAATCTTCTTGACAGATCTGGCCGCATGCTTTTCAATCAATACCAGCCAGTTGACCCGCACAGCGGCAACCCCTGGCCGAGCCTTTGGGTCTCACTCCTCGTCTTGGAACCTAATGTCCGCTTCTGCTCCCGAAATCAGCCACAACGCAACGCTCCTGATTGTCGATGACGACGCGATGGTGCGCGTGAACCTGCGCCGTGTCTTCGAGGACGCGGGCTATCGAGCCCTGACCGCCGAAGACGCTCCATCAGCACTGCGTCTGCTCCATCGAGAACAGTGCGACCTCCTCATGCTCGATCTCGAGATGCCCGGCGTGGATGGCTTTGCTTTGTGCCGCCTGCTGCGAGCCCAAAGCGCTACCAGCAAACTGCCCATTATCGCTTTTTCCGCCAGTGACGATGAGAAGCGCAAAGTCGAAGCCTTCTCAGCCGGCGCGGATGATTACATCACCAAGCCTTCCTCAGCCGGCGAGCTCGTTTCGCGCGTGAGCTCGCATCTTCGAGCCGCGCAACGTGAATGGGCGCTGCTCGGCAGCAATCGCGAGCTGCGCTTTCTCGCCGATCTTGGCCGAGGCCTGCTGCGTACGCTCGAGCCCGAGCAACTGGTGCGGCGAGTGGCAGGCGCAACCTTCGATGGCACGGGCGCCGCACTTTGCGCAGCCTTTGTCGGTTTGAATGAACAGACCCAAGCAGGCTGTGTCTTCGACCGCGAAGGCAGCGCGGAAGACGAATCACTCCTGCATCTCGATCGCATGCAGCGTTGGTTAACCTCCGCGGGCAACATGACGTCCGTGCTGTTGACCAACCCCAAAGATTTTCTGCTTCGCGATGAAACTCACGTGGTGGAGTTTGCCGCGCCGCTGCGCTTTGGCGGCCGCACGAAAGGCGTCCTGGTCATAGCCTTCGACAACGCCGAGGACTGTGGCGAGACGGAGTGCCGCCTTGTCGAAGCCGCAGTGCAACAAGCCGCGCTTGCAGCGCACATCTCGTCGCTCTATCTCGAAGTGCGCAACGCGTCTGAAAGCCTGGCTAAGGAAGTCGATCAGCGTACCGCTGAAGCAGAAGCGCAGCGACGCTTTACCGACGCGATACTCGACAGCTTGCCGCTCTCGCTTTACGCCATCGATCGCGACTATCGCATCGCCGCCTGGAACCGCAATCGCGAACTGGGCGAGTTGGGCATGCCGCGCGAGGACGTGATGGGCAAAGATGTCCACGAAGTACTGACGCGTCAGAAGCGCGAGATGCTGGACCAGGAATTCGCGCATGTTTTCAAGACCGGCGGCATCAAGCGAGTCGAGCAGGAGACCTTGACTGCTGAAGGCGAGACTCGTCATTGGCTGGTCAGTAAGATTCCGATGTGGGCCGACGGCGGTACTGACGTCACGCACGTGATTGCGGTTGGCGAAGATATCACTGCGCGCGTCGAAGCCAATCGCGCCGTAGCTCGCGCCGAAAAGCTGGCGGCGGTGGGACGATTAGCGTCGGGTGTGGTCCACGAAATCAATAATCCGCTGGCGACGATCTCGGCTTGCGCAGAGGCGTTGGAATCACGAGTGAAGGAAGGCGCTTTCGCCGGCTCGGAAGCGCTCGACGATCTGCGCGAGTATCTCGGTTTGATTCGCAGTGAAGCTTTTCGCTGCAAGAGCATCACGACCGGTCTGCTCAACTTCAGCCGCACACGCGCAGCGAGAAGACGCCCGGTCGATCTCTCCGAGGTGATCTCTTCAGCAGCGCGTCTCGTCGCTCATCAAAAACGAGGCGAGGGAATCGAGATCCAGTTGAAAATAGCGGACGAGCTGGCGCCAGTCTCGGGCGACGCGGGTCAGTTGCAGCAAGCAGTCATCGCTCTCTCAACCAACGCCATCGATGCGATGCCCGACGGAGGAACGCTGACTATCGCAGCGCGCAATCGAGACGATCTGGTTCTCGTCGAAGTCACTGACACTGGAGTCGGCATTTCTCCGGAGAATCTCCAGAAGATTTTCGAGCCGTTCTTTACAACGAAGGAAGTTGGGCACGGAACGGGTCTTGGCCTCGCGGTCTGTTATGGTATCTTAACTGAGCATGGTGGTGGACTTGATGTGCAGTCCACGGTGGGTGCGGGCACGACGTTTACCATAACACTTCCGGCCATCAATCAATCAACTTCAGAGGGATAGTTTTGGCAGAATCACAAGCAGCACGAATATTGGTAGCCGAAGACGAAGCCAACCTGCGCATGGTGTTGCAGAAGGAGTTGGAACGCCACGGTTATCGTGTTCAGGTCGCGCCCGATGGCGAGGCTGCGCTGCGCCGGCTCGAAGAGACGAATGTCGATGTGTTGCTGTGCGACATCAACATGCCGCGCATGGACGGAATGGAGTTACTGCGTCGCGTGCACGAACGCCCGAATCCGCCCGAAGTGATTATGCTGACTGGGCAGGCTACGGTTGAGACTGCAGTCGAAGCGATGAAGCTTGGCGCTTATGACTATCTCACCAAGCCGTACAGCATTGGCGAGCTTGATGTGCGCGTGCGTCAGGCTGCTGAGAAGCGGCAACTGCGGGTTGATAATCAGCGCCTACGCGAGCAGCTTGCAAGACAGTCGGCGTTGCCGGAAATTGTTTCCGTTTCCGATGCGATGAAAGAAGCGGTGCGATTAGTATCGCGCGTCGCTCCTTCGGATACGTCGGTGCTGATTACAGGCGAGTCGGGCACTGGAAAAGAGTTGATCGCCCAGGCTATTCACCGGCTGTCGTCTCGCGCGCAAGGATCGTTTATCGATCTCAACTGCGCGGCGTTTCAGGAGTCGCTGCTCGAATCAGAATTGTTTGGCTACGAAGCCGGAGCGTTTTCAGGCGCGAAGGCACGCAAGCTAGGTTTAGTAGAGCTCGCCGATGGCGGCTCGTTGTTTCTGGATGAAGTTACTGAACTGCCGGCCCAGTTACAGGCAAAGCTCTTGCGAGCGATCGAGACGCGGACCTTCTTCCGCGTCGGTGGCGTGCGCAAAGTCGAAGTCAACGTGCGCATCATTGCCGCGACGAATCGAAATCTCGACACGGTTGTGAGTGATGGAGCTTTCCGAGCCGACCTGCTTTATCGAATCAATGGATTTCAAATCGATCTGAAGGCGCTGCGTGAGCGCTCTGAAGACGTCGAGCCTTTGGCGCGACATCTTCTCAAGATTGTCGGTGGAACCAATCCGCCTGAGATTGCGCCGGAAGCGTTGGCCGCGATGCGCGCGTATCACTGGCCCGGCAATGTTCGGCAGCTGCGCAACTGTCTCGAGCGCGCGGTCATACTTGCGAACAATGGAATGATTACCGTGAGTGAGTTGCCGCCGGAAGTTGTGCGTGCGCCTTTTCTGGCGCCACCGCAACCAAGCGCGGCTGCGCCGAGCTCGGCGGTTGTCGACAACACCGCAGCCGCGGCAACGGGTCCGTTGTCATTGCGTGAAGTTGAGCGTCAGCAAATTCTCGCGGCACTGGAGCAGACTGGCTGGCATCGTGGTAAGACTGCTGAGCTGCTCGGCATTTCACCTTCGACTTTGTATCGAAGGTTGCGCGATTACAATTTGGAACATCGCACAGCGTAGGAAGAAGATTGAGCTACGGATGAACAGGCGTTTAGAGTTCAAACTTCAGTTTGTGGTTTCACCGCCACGCAATCTAAAGATTGAACTCTAAGCACCTGTTATCCGCGGCTAAGAAAAGAAAAATCGGCGCGAGTGTGGAGCAACCCACTCGCGCCGATTCTTTTGTGCGAATACCCTGACTTTAGTTTTCGCTGGGTTGGGTTTGTTTGCGCCGGCGTTTCAAATAGAGTCCGGCAATTCCGGATCCGAGCAGCAACATCGTAGTCGGCTCAGGTACTCCGGTCGTGGGTTGCGTCGTGAAATTGAAGGTGATGCCGTTGTTCCAGAAGTGGCAGTCAGGGTCAAAACCAAACGCCACGTTGTTGCCATTCTGCAGATACGCGGTGAGCGCTGCCAGCTGCGCCGCATTGAACGTTATGGTCCAATCGCTCCCAGTGGTGCCGAAGCTGTGTTGACCCAGAAACGTATTCCCGGTGCCGGCATTCACGAGCGGGTTATTGACATAAAGGCTTCCAGCGAAGTTATCCCTAATTTGATCCCCTAGTACCGGTGAGCCGCTAGCGTCAACAAACGAACCGACTGAGGCAGCGCGTGCTGAGTCCAGCAAGTGGACGAACAACATGTTCGCGTTTGAGTCCCAGTTGCGAATGTTGTGGAACGTGATCGTCGCCCCGGTGATGGTTTGGCCGGCCGGCAAGTTCACATTACTAATTTGCCAGGTGTAGGCGTAGTGATGGTCGAGGTTGAATTGATTGGGTCCACCGCTCCCTTGATTGGCGCCCGTTGCCGGGGGCCTGAAGGTAAAGGTGTCGGCAAAGGCACTGGCTGGAATTCCCAAAACCACAAGGGCTGCAAGAGTTATTAGGGTCTTCTTCATTTCGTTTAGCACTCCCGTTTGCTAGTGAATCTCTCACGTAAAGTAGAGTGCCGATGGGCTTGAGTTTCCAGAAAAAGTGGAAACTCAGGTAACACTTTCAGGGCAAGTGTTGAACGACGTAAAACCACGCTCGTTCAGTAGCCTGGACTTCAGTCTGGGGGAAACTGAAATACTTGCAGCGGTGGGTAAGACAGAAGTTGTAAGAAGCTCAAGACGAGTCCACTCAAGATGAAGGTAACTGGCCTGGACTTGAGGCTGGGTGATCTTGAGAGAAGAGCGGGTAAGTGAGTGGTATAGGCAGTTTGAACAGACTGAAGTCCGTTCTACTTTTTGAGGAGCTTGCGATCGACTTTGCCGCGGTCGTTCTTTGGGAGGGAATCGATGAATTCAATCCATCGTGGGTACTTGTAGAGGGCGAGCTTGGACTTAACGAACTCTTTGATCTTTTCTGCAAGCACGTCATCAGCTTCCAAGCCGGGGCGGGCGACAATGAAGGCCTTGGCCTTGATCAGGCCGTCGCCGCCATCGCGGCCGACGACCGCAGCCTCAAGCACGGCCTCGTGCTGAAGCAGGCAATTCTCAATTTCCGCCGGAGCAACAAACACGCCCGAGACTTTGAGCATGTCATCGGTACGGCCGTGGTACCAGTAGTAGCCTTTTTCATCGATATGGAATTGATCACCAGTGGTGCACCAGTCACCGGCAAATGTCTCTTTGGATTTTTCATGAGCATTCCAATAACAAAGCGCCGCTGAGTCGCCTTTGATCTTGAGCGTGCCCATCTCTCCAGCGGGCAGTTCGTTTCCACTTCCGTCGACGATTTTTGCTTCGTAACCTTCGACGATGCGGCCGAGGCTGCCAAGCTTCACGTCACCGGGCCGATTCGTGATGTAGATGTGGAACATCTCGGCGGAGCCAATGCCGTCGTAAATCTCAACGCCGCACGTGTCTTTCCAGCGAGTATAGAGTTCCGGCGGCAGAGCCTCGCCGGCTGAATAACAGAAGCGCAGACTAGACAGATCTCTTGACGATGCACCTTCGAGATTCAGCATCGAGTTAATCATCGTCGGCACGGTCGTCAGGATGGTGGGACGATATTGCTCGATCACCGAAAATAGTTTTTCTGGAGTCGACCGTTCCGAGAACAAAGCTGTGGCGCCGCCTACTGCAAACGGAAACAAAAGGTTGGTTCCAGTCGCGTAACCAAAGAACAGCTTCGGCACTGACACCGTCAGATCATTCTCGTTCACGCCGAGCGTGTGTTTCGCGTAGACCTCGGTGTTGAAGGGCAGATCGTGTTGCAGGTGGACCGCGCCTTTCGGGTGTCCGGTCGATCCCGAAGTAAACAACCAGATAGCAATGTCGTCGCGATGAGTGTCAGCCGCGCGACAAACGCTTCGTTGAGCTGAGACTATTTCCTGAAACGAGACAAACGCAGCTTTCGTGTGATGTGGATCGACCAGATCCTCGTCGACCGCGTTTTCGTTCCGCACGACGAGCGTGGCCCGCAGATAATTTGCGTCCTCAGCGGCTTCAGCGAATGTCTTAATCAATGACTCATGAACTACCGCGACTCGAGCTCGGGTGTATTCCAGGTAGTAACGATAGTCGTCCGCAGGCAGCAAAGGATTGACCATCGTAATCACCGCGCCGATGCGAGCGGCGCCGAACCACGTCCACACAAACTCCGGGCAATCGGGAAGGACAATAAGAACGCGTTCTTCGGCTTCAAGCCCAAGCTCACGTAGCGCATTTCCCGTACGATTCGCCATCCGCGCGACATCGCCGTAGGTCCACGAGTCAAACTCGTAATACAGGCACGTCTTGTTTTCTCGGCCTACCTCCAAATTGTGATAGAGGAAGTAGTCTGCCATGTTGAAGCGCTCTGGAAATTCAACTCGCATTTTTTGAAACTAATCGTCTTGTTCCTAAGCTTTTGTTCTTAGCCTCACGAGCATCACGTTCGATATTCATCATTCGTAGAATTCACTCCGATGGCCGACAGTCAGAATGGTGACTTCTCGTTGCTTCATCGTTGATCTGGTATCCGATTCGCCAATCGCCTACACGAATCCGCCACAATCCTTCTTGCGTTTTCACTTGCAGACATCCGGGAGGCCGAGGGTTGGTTTCGAGGCTGTCGATAGATCGAGCTATCCGAGCGAGAATGTGGCGGTCGAATTTGTGAGTTTCTTTTCGAGCACGCTTGGTAAGTAGGACAGTGAAAACCTTAGGATTCGGCATCCAGCTTTCCCTCAGATATTAATTCTGCTCGGACCTGCGTCCAGGGAATGCGAGGTTCAGGTTGTGTTTCGTCGGCTGCATGCGTGACGTGTAAGTCTTCCAAAAGGTCTTCGTATTCTTCGATGGGGAGAATTACAGCGGTTCTTTCACCCTGTTCATCGGTGACATATCGAACACTTCGTGGCATAACAACATTCCCCTCGGCTAATAAATTAGCAAGTATTCTACACAAGTCTATCGCGAGATGCTTCAATCCTGCGAGTCCTGACCCTCGAGGCCGCGGGTTATGAATCTCAATAGTCGGGCTTGATCTTCATCATCGGATGGTGACGTGAACTTTGCGGCAAAGCCAATCTCATAAGCCTGGTCTACTACCTCGCCCCAAACGTTTACCGGGTCGTCGTTCGGAAGTTGAATTTCGAGACGGACCAACTCTTTCGGATTAACCCGGCCACCGCTGAGGACAAAGCAGCCGTTAAGACTGAGGCTGGTGATGCTGGCCTCGCAGCGTTCGAAGGCTCCTTCCCAGGTCACAGGCATGTTGACGTCAATTCGTGGCGCCTGGCGTCGATCGTAGTTCATTTGGCCACCTCCTCTAGAGCTTTAGCGCGGCGGGTTTGTCTCAAGTTTAGGCGGACCGCTCGAATCACTCAGCCATATCGCTGCCGAAAGGCTCAACATCGGTCCGAGAACGCTGAAAAGTGGACGGGCACCGTTACCACCGATGTCTCGGAAGATTCCCAAAGCGAGCACTACCATCGCGGTTACGATTGAGGCGATCACCCATGGCCTTGGCAGCCTGTTAAGCCGCGTGGCCCCAAGCGGCAAGAGCCAAATGAAAACATACCAGACGGTGGGGCTAAAAAATACTGAAAATCGTCCGCTCAGGGCGTTGCCGCTGGCGTGGGTGGCTTCCAGAATTCCCGCAGGCTCTATCGAGCTCGCCAGAACTAATCGCAACGCGAAGGCAGTGGCCACCATCGCTACGGTCATTACCAACACTGGATAAAGCTTGCGCCAACGATCAGTGCCCTTGCCGTGCGCGACGAACCACCAGGTCAACGTAAGTACAACAGCGAGCGGGACAAAAGTCTCCTTCGCAAGTGTTCCAACAATTCCCCAAATAGGTAACAACCACCACCGTCGTCCGAGCAAAACTAAAGTGACCGCGAGCAACGCGAAGGCTTCGCCCGCATCAATCATCGCCGGGAGAAACAAATTCATGACCGCAAAGTTGAGCAGGTAAAGCAGGGCGGCTAACAGGCCTGTCGGTGTCTCCGGCGCGAGCTGGAATCCGATCAGGACGATTAAGCATGCGGTCGTCGCGCAGAAAATTGAGTTAGCGACAAGCAGTGCAAGGTAAACGGATTTTGGAGGCGAGAAGAGTTTTCCAGTCAAAGCTCGTATGGGCCGCGCCAGGTAAGGCACCAATACGCGGAATCGCATTTCGCGAGCTTCGACGGGTTCACCCGCCACCATTCGATAATACAGAGCTGAGTCGCTGAGGCCGTCAGTCTGTCGAGGATCATAGCGCTGGACCGCAGCGTAACCGAGTCCGAGAGAGATCAGAAAGAATAAAACCCAGCGAACAAGCCAGACTCGCAGCGGCAACCGGAACAATTGAGGCGGGATAACGCACACTGTAGATTACGCCGAGGGCGGTCGCCAATTTCAGCCTGGGGCAGCGCCCCAGGGCAAGCGATAGAAAAATCTTTCCGAACGCTGAAAGCGTCTGCGAAATCGGAGAGCGCCACTTATCTCGCCAACGCTTTCAGCGTTGAGGATAATAATCTCTTCCTTCACCTGGGGCGCTGCCCCAGGCTGAAATTGGCGACCGCCTTCGGCGTAAACCGAAAGACCAAATACTCTCAATCGTGGCTCGGCGACGAAAACAATCTAATCACCAGTTGGAGCCGCACCGGTAAAAGGACAACCAGCATCACCGTGCTTTAGATCGAGATAAGTACGCGCTTCCCAGAGCTCGGGAAAGAATTTCTTGTTGAGCGTCGTGCGTAAGTAGCCGATTCCTTCCGAGCCTCCGGTGCCGCGTTTGGCGCCGACCATACGCTCGACCATCTTGATGTGATGTGACCGCCACAAAGAAAAATATTCATCGTGCTCGAGCAAAGCTTCGGCGAGACGAAATTCTTCATAGCGCTCTTCAAAATGAGTCAGCAGCTCGAGCACCGCGCGCGTTCGTTTGCCGTAACGGCGTTTCCGCTCGTCGTCGTTCAGATTCGTGTCATCATTCGGCGCATCGAGACCTCGACGCTGCAGTAGTTCATAAAAAGCCTCGCCGAGCGTGGACTTCCGTAATCTTGCCGCCAGACGCTCATTCGCGAAGGTATCTTCTCGAAAAGAGTGCAGGATGGATTCGTCTTTCAGTCCCGATGAGAATTCGATTTCACGAAACTGCATTGATTGAAAGCCACTCGCCGGATTCAACTGGTCGCGGAATTGTAGGAAGCTAATGGGCGACATGGTCTCGAGAATATGAATCTGGTTTACCAGAAGTTTCTCGATCTCGATGATGCGGCGCAGAGCTCGCTCGGCTGCAGCCGGTCGATCCTGCGACATCAAATCAATCGCGACGTCGATTTCCTGGAGGATGACCTTGAACCAAAGCTCGTACGCCTGATGAATGGTGATGAAGAGCAGTTCGTCGTCGTGGGCAGGATCTGACAGGCATTCCTGCAGCCCGATCAAGTCCTGAACGCGAAGATATTTGTTGTAGGAAAGTAAAGGGTTGGTTCCGTAATCGGCCATTGGTTCTTTGTACTTAGTTCTTTGTTCTTTGTTTTGTGATTCCTAAGGTTCTTGTTGACGGAAGCTACTCAGCTGGCGAAAGCGAGCAAAGAACAAAAAACCAAGAACAAAGAACGTTTTTAGAATGCCGCCCCGACGCGCTCGTGCTTGGCGAAAGAAACTGTGTCGCGAATCTTTTTCATCTCTTCTATCACCAGATGCAGTTCTTCGTCGGTGGTGTAGAAGTGTGGCGAGATGCGCACACCAGCGCCTGGTCGATAATCGACGATGAACTCCCGGCGTACAAGTTCTTTCGTGATCGCAGCCGCTTGTTCGTGAGCGACCGTGACAGTGCCGCCGCGCTGTTCAGGATCCCTGGGACTTGTAACTTCAAAGCCCGCTTCCTCAGCTAAATCAATTATTAGTGAAGTCTGTCTCGTGCTCTTTCGTCTGATCGCTTCAACGCCGATGCTGTTGATGATTTCATAGCCTGACTGCGCCGCGTACAAAGCCGGGATAGCAGGCGACCCATGCAGGAATCGATTCACGCTGCGCGCATACTTCATTTCCGTGTCGAACGCGAAAGGTGATTCATGGGCCATCCAGCCCGTGGTTTTGGGCTCGAGCTTGTCATGCAAGTCCGGTCGCACGTAAAGATATCCCGCTCCTGGACCGCCACACAGCCACTTCACTGAACCTCCCGTAGCGAAATCCACATTCAAGTCTTTGACGCTGAAAGGAACTGTTCCCGCGGATTGATAAGTATCGAGCACAACCATGGCGCCGACTTCGTGAGCTCGTTCCGTGATTGCCAGGGCATCTTGCAGAAAAGCGCTCTTGAAGAGGACATGCGAGAAGGGAACGAGCAGAGTCTCTTCGTCGATTGCCGCGAGCATTCGCTCAAGCGGGATCGTGATGCCGTCGTCAGATTTGACGGTCTCGATGCGGATCCGGCCGTCGCGAGCGTGAGCTTCGTACACGTACATCACCGACGGAAAATTCAATTCCGAGTAGACAATCTTGTTTCGTTTCCGAGTCGGTTCGAAGCAGGAGAGCACCAGCGACTGGCAAATCGAGACGTTCTGGTGCATTACCACGGTGCCCGGATCGGCGCCAATGATGCGCCCAAGCTGGTCACCGACCGTTGCGGGCATATCCCACCAACCCTCGGCCCAGGCCCGCACGCCTCGCGTCGCCCACATGTCGGCGTAATCGTGGAGCCGGTCAAAAGTTTTCCTGGGCATTGCGCCGAGGCTGTGCGAGATCAGATAGACGGTCTCACCCAGAATGGGAAACTCGTTTCGCCAAGCTAACAACTCATCGATCAACTGATGAACTCCAATTTCGTGGACTAAAAAGCTGACTTCAATTTATCACAAACGGCCGCCTATCCGCAGATACCACCATAGACGGCTTGAGAAGAACCCTGTTGACGGGCTTGAATTGTTCTTTGTTCTTAGTTCTTTGTTCTTTGTAGTTGAAGCTTTGGATTCTGACGCTCTCCTAAACCTCTCCCGAGAAAACTGAGAACAGACCTATAACTCAACCACAAAGAACCAAGAACTAAGAACAAAGAACCAAGCTTAGGCCCCTTGCCGAAGCCGCAGGTAGTGGGTACAGTCACGAATGAATGTGGAAATTTAAGAATCCCATTAAACATCCGATTCCGGAGACCGTATGGCCCACTGCTGACGAGGCTGCCAGGTCACTCTTATTCCAGCCAATTCAGTTCCAGAATTTGTCCTTGTCGAGCCGGACGTGGGTTCCCGCAATGGTGCCCTGGCGAGCTACCGATGAAGGTTTTGTAACTCAGGACAACCTCGATTGGTATCGACGGTTCGCGCAAGGTCGTCCGGGCGCTCTTGTGGTCGAGGCCACCGGTGTCCGCGATATTCCCAGCGGCCCATTGTTGCGCATTGGCCACGATCGCTTTCTGCCGGGATTGAAGAAGTTGGTGGAGACTGTTCGCTGGGCGAGCGATGGTGAAACGAAACTCTTTATCCAGATCATCGACTTTCTTTCGGTCAAGCGCAGGCCGGAGCGGACCAAGTTCTTTGAGCGCTTCCTGAAGTTAAGCGCTGCTCATCGAGTGTCGCTGTTGACTTTCACCGCAGACTACCGTTGGCTGGACGCCGCTGAAGCGGAAGTGCGAAGCTTTTTGAATTCAGCTCCGGATAATGTTCTTGACGCCGTGCTTGACGAACGGGAACTGGAATCGCTGCGCTTTGGGTTTCGCGAACGAGTGACTGACGTTGAGCATGAGCACATTCGCAGCTTGCCGGAGGTCTTACCGGGAATTTTCGCGGATGCAGCCGGACGCGCTCAGGAAGCTGGATTCGACGGCGTCGAGCTTCATTACGCGCACGCGTACACGATGGCTTCGTTTCTCAGCGCGCTAAACAATCGCACCGACGGCTATGGTGGACGCTGCGAAAACCGAGTTCGCCTTCCGCTCGAGGTCTACAACGCCGTGCGTGCTCGGGTTGGCGACGATTACGTGGTCGGAGTCAGATTTCTTGGCGATGAAGTCATCGAGGGCGGGAATCGGATCGATGATGCAGTTTATTTTGGGATTCAGTTTGCGCGTGCCGGATTTGATTTTCTTTCAATCTCGAAAGGTGGAAAGTTCGAGGACGCCCAGCAGCCGAAAGTTGGCCAAGCGGTCTATCCTTACACCGGGCAAAGCGGATACGAGTGCATGCCGACGACACTTTCAGACGAGGTGGGACCGTTTGGTCGCAGCGTACCGTTGAGCTCAGCCATAAAACGCGGAGTCACTGCAGCCGGCTTCGCCACGCCGATTGTGACGACGGGCGGACTCACGACATTTGAGCAGGCCGAGAAAATTTTGCGAGCTGGCCAGGCGGATATTGCCGGGTTTGCTCGACAGGCGCTGGCCGATCCGGATTGGTTCTTGAAAGTCAGGCTGGGACGTGGCGAAGAGATTCGACGCTGCACTTATACGAATTACTGCGAGGCGCTCGATCAGGCGCATCGACCGGTTACTTGTAAGTTATGGGATCGAGTTGGACTCGATGAACGTGGTATTGCGCTCGTCGATGAGGGACGGCGCCGCCTCCTGCCACCCGAGTGGAAGTAAACTCAAATTATTTAGGCATGATTAACTGAATTTTCCATGAGGGGGAGGCAAATTGCTTCCAACTCTTGTTTTGTAAATCTTGTTAATTCTGTCCAATTACTTATCGTCTTGCTTCCACGGCAGCCATAAAGGCGGGATCTCGGCGACGCAAGCTTTCATCATCGACGCGGCCGCTTCTCGTCATGATTACGTAGGCGAGTTCGATGGGACTCAAATGCATGTATTGCCGCGCGTTCTCGAACCAGATGCAGCTTTCGAGCGCGGCCGCCTGATATTCCTCAATCACGGGCTTGCGTACCTTTTCAAACTCTCGCAAGACAGTCTTCACATCCGGTGTCTTATCGAAACACTGCTTCAGAGCAATCGAATCTTCAAGCGCGAGCTTGGTGCCGGAGCCGATCGAAAAGTGCGCGGTGTGAAGAGCATCGCCCAGCATGACGATATTCTCGTAGCACCAGTTCGCGTTCTTCACGTTCAGAAAGTTAATCCACTTTGAATTGTTTGATAGCAGCGGGTGTCCATCCAGGTCCTGGGCAAAAACTTTCTCGAGATATTCACGCGTCTCTGCGTCTGCCATCGTCTCAAACCCCGCCTTGGTCCACGTCTCCGGATCGCATTCGATGATGAAGGTGCTGGTGTTCTGATTGAACTTGTAGGAGTGCGCCGCGAATACTCCGCCGGCTCGTTCTCGAAAAGTAAGCGTCAACCCGTGAAACAGTTGGTTCGTGCCGTACCAGATGTACTTGTTTGGGCGAACGTTTAGCGTAGGCTGAAAATGCGGCTCGTAGAGGGAGCGAATCGTGCTGTTGACACCGTCTGCGCCGATTAACAGGTCACACGCTGCAGCCAGCTCGGCAACATTGTTGACTTCTGTTTTGAAGTGAAGCTCGACTCCAAGCTCAGTGCAGCGGTCTTGCAGCAGTTTGAGAAGTTGGAGACGCGAGATACCTGAAAAGCTGTTTCCATGAATCGAAATCTTCTCGTCACGGTGAACGACATCAACGTTGTCCCAAGCTGCAAATGCTGTCGTGATGCGCTGGTGAGTAACGTCGTCTGCTTCTTTGAGATGAGCGAGCGTCTTTCCTGAAAACACCACACCCCAGCCGAAGGTATCGTCCGGCCCGTTGCGTTCGTAAACGTCGATTTCATGCGAAGCGTCAGCGCGCTTCATCAGGATGGCAAAGTAGAGTCCCGCCGGCCCTCCCCCGATGATGTTGATTTTCATTTCACATTTGTATGGAGAAGATTCAACGGCGTCTATAGAGTTCGAGTACCGCTGCCCAACCTATCGGCAGTTGCGTTGGCGCGGAGGCTAATTCAGTTCCGTACTTAAGCATCATGTCCAGGAAGTATTTCGAGTGAAGAAAGGCCTCAACGATCGGTCGCGTGTGATGTAGCCAATTGAGATTATGTCCACCCTCCCACGTCGAGCCGGTACCCAATCGCTTCATACCAGTCGCAGAGTTGGGTATCGTTAGCTGTCGCCACCTCTTGGAATAGTTCGTACGCCCTCAGAGTAAAATCTTGCAGCGAGTAAACCTTGAATGAATGATGATAAAATCGGTAAACACCATCCTCGTACATGCAGTCGAAAGGTCTGCGAAGTTTCTCAAGCTCCAGAAGCTTCGCCTTTATTGCGTCCAACAACAATTGATCATTTTGAAGCTCCGTGAATAGTGTCGCAGATGGCTGTTGGTTAAGCACACCAATCATTCCTTCAGAAGTTGGCTGGCAATAACCAGCTTTTGAATCTCACTTGTACCTTCATAAATCCTTAACGCGCGTATGTCGCGATAAAGTCGTTCAACCACGCTGCCTCGAACCAGACCAGTGGCGCCGTGTATTTGCACGGCACTATCGATGATGCGGCTTGCAGCTTCGGTAGCGAAAAGCTTCGCCTCGCTGGCTTCGCGAGTGATGCGTTCGGCTCCGTTGTCTTTCGCGTAGGCCGCTCGATAAACCAGCAATCGAGCTGCATCCAACTCAGTCGACATATCCGCTAATTTTTCCTGCACCAGCTGATGCTCGGCCAGTAAGCGTCCGAATTGTTTTCGCGATGAGGCATAACGGAGTGATTCATCGAGCGCTCGTAGGGCCATTCCACAAGCAGCGGCGCCAACACTGGGGCGAAAGACGTCGAGAGTCTGCATGGCGAGCTTAAATCCATCGCCTTCAGCCCCGACCATGTCCTCAGCGTGAACCCGACATCCGGAAAACTTTATTTCGCCAATTGGATGCGGTGACATCAAGGCCGTACGTTCGACCACACTGAAGCCCGGCACTTTTGATCCAACCACAAACGCGGATAGCTCAGGCCGCCCGTCTTCCCGTGTATTTGTTTTTGCGAACACAGTGTAAAAGTCCGCGATGCCGGCATTTGAGATAAAGCGCTTGGTGCCATTGATGACGTACGCATCACCATCTCGCTGGGCGGTGGTTTGGATGGCGGCGACGTCGGATCCAGCCTCTGGTTCAGTCAAGGCGAAGGCTGCGATGGCCTTTCCTTCGGCGGCGCGGGCCAACCAAAAATCGCGAACATGTTCGGGCGCCGCTTTCGCGATCGCGTAAGTTCCCAGACCCTGCATTACAAACGCGCTGTCCGCGAGTGACGACGAATAGGCGAGTGATTCGCGAACCAGGCACAGCGCGCGAGCTTCCAAGGGAGCATCCGGTGAGGCGACTGCATAGCGAAGAATTCCAGCTGACGCCAACAGCGCGACGTATTCTTTCGTACGCTCATCAGCATCTCGTTCTTCAATCGAGCGTGGCTCAATCTCGCGCTGAACGAAACTGACGAGGCTCTGAGCTAACGCGTGGTGCCCGGGCGAAATAAAGAACGGATTAAGGTCCATGAAGGTATCGCGCATATTTTTTGGATCACTCAAAGTTCGGCTTTCGCTTTTCAACAAACGCAGTATACGCCTCCCGAAAATCCGGATGTTGTGAACAAATAGCCTGCGCCTGAGCCTCGCACTCCAGCGCCGTATCCAGGTCCATGTTCAGCTCGCGGTTCAGCATCTCTTTAGTCTTGGCGATTGCGAACGCAGGGCCCGCTGCGAGTCGTTCAGCAAATTCACGAGTGACCGCAGGCAGTTCGTCTGAACTCACGACACGATTATAGAGTCCAAGCGCCTGGGCCTCAGTTGCTGATACGAAGTCTCCCGTGTAAAGCAGTTCGGTGGCTTTGGCGAGGCCGATCACTCTCGGCAGGAGAAAGGCTGCTCCCATATCCGCGCCTGAGAGTCCCACACGAACGAATAGAAATGCGATCTTCGCGTCTGTGCTGGCGAGACGAATGTCGGAAGCGAGGGCGATACACGCGCCGGCGCCTGCCACAGTTCCGTTCAGGCTGGCGATGATCGGCTTTGGCAACGCGCGCATGCTGCGAATCAAATCACAGGTCATGCGGGTAAATTCCAGCAGACCTTCCATGTCGCGTTTGAACAGCTGCGCAATGATGTCATTGACATCGCCGCCGGAACAGAAAGCGCGGCCCGCACCGGTGATGACCACGGCGCGGACGTCCTTTTGATCTCGCAACGCGTAAAAGGTGTCGGTCAACTCACGATAGATTTCGAAAGTAAGCGCGTTAAGACGTTCCGGGCGGTTCAAGGTAATGGTTGCTACCGACCCGGTCTGCTCGTAAAGAAAGGTTGTTGGTGAAATCATTTGTATCGCTTCCGGTTAAAGCCTCAGCGGTTCAAAGTTTCAGCGTTTCAAGTTTCAAAATCACAAACCTGAAACTTTGAACCTTGAACCTGAAACCTTGAACCTGAAACCTCGCTTCCGGTTTAAAGTCTCAGCGTTTCAAGTTTCAAGTTAAAAATCACAAACCTGAAACTTTGAACCTTGAACCTGAAACCTTGTACCTGAAACCTTGTACCGCTATAGCACGGCGATCGCCTCGATTTCTACCATGGCGGCGTCGTCAAGCAAACTTTTGACTTCAACCAGCACCATGGCTGGAAAGTGGCGATCCATGTAGCGTCGATAACGTGCACCGACATCATTGGTACGGGCCAGGTACTCCTGCTTATCGGTAACGTAAATCACGAGTCTGGCAATCTGGGCAGGCGTGCCACCAGCTTCGTTGACAACTGCCACCACATTCGCCAGCGCTTTATCGAACTGCTCAACAAAGTCAGCGCTAACAATTTTCTGTTCGGCATTCCAGGCAATCTGTCCGGCCACAAACAGCAGTCGGCCCCCAGCGTCCGCGAGCACACCATTTGAATACCCGCGCGGGAAGCCTAATGATGCAGGGTTTATTAAGTCGAAAGGTGTATCCATGGGCATTCGATTTTGTGTTCTTAGTTCTTTGTACTTTGTTCTTGGTGCGCAGTGGCTACGCACCGCAGTGATTGTGTGGTGTCTTGAAATCCCTTACGAGATGTCACGGCTCGTTTCCAACCACGAACTCGCAAACCCACGGGCGGGACGCTCGTGCCACAACTACAGAGAACAAAGGACCAAGATCCAAGTACGTTTTTCATTTAGAACATTACCGTACCGCCATCGATGTTGATGGCCTGGCCGGTAATTCCTCGTCCGTCTTCGGAGGCGAGTAGCACCGCCAGCGCGGCCACTTCTTCGGAAGTGACGAGGCGATGTTGTGGACTCATCGTCTTCAATAGTTCCAGAGATTCCTCGGCAGACTTACCCGTGCGCGCCGTAATATTTTCAATGCCGCGACTGACCATGTCGGTATCGACGTAGCCGGGGCAGATAGCGTTGACGGTAATTCCCCTGGTTGCGACTTCATGTGCGAGCGAGCGCGTTAACCCCAACACTCCATGTTTAGAAGCTGAATAGGCTGCGATATAAGGCGCTCCCGTCCTGCCGGCAATCGAGGCAATGTTTATGATGCGACCCCACTCACGCTCAAGCATCGATGGCAACGCCGCTTGCGAACAATAGAAAGTGCCGGAAAGGTTGGTGGCCAAATGTCTCTGCCACAGCTCGCTGTCGGTTTTCAAGAAAGCTGCGCTTATCGCTATGCCTGCGTTGTTGACCAGCATGTCAGGTCCGCGCCCAAATCTTGAACTCAGATCGGCGAAAGCCTTTTGCACGCTCTCCTGGCTTGAAACATCACAGACCAGCGCCATGGCCTCGACGCGATGCTCGTATTCAATCGCCCGCGCCACCGCGTCAACCTGTTCCTGTGTTCGGGCAGCGACAGCGATATTCGCGCCCTCTCGAGCGAAAGCAAAAGCGATAGCGCTGCCTATCCCGCGGCCACCACCGGTTATGAAAGCTAATCGATCTTTAAGTTTCATTTTCTTATAGGGTTTCAGGTTTCAAGTTTCAGGTTTCAGGTTTCAGGTTTCACGGTTCAAGGTTCGCGGACACAAAGTTGAAACCTGGAACCTCGATGCGTCAAAGGTTTCAAGTTTCAGGTTCCACGGTTCAAGGTTCGCAGTCCAAACTTGGAACCTGAAACCTCGATGCGTCAAAGGTTTCAAGTTTCAGGTTCCACGGTTCAAGGTTCGCGGACACAAAGTTGAAACCTGGAACCTCGATGCGTCAAAGGTTTCAAGTTTCAGGTTCCACGGTTCAAGGTTCGCGGACACAAACTTGAAACTTGAAACCTCGACTCGTCTAAGCTTTCAAGTTTTAGTTTTCAGGTTCAAGGCTCGCGGTCACAAACTTGAAACTTGAAACTTGAAACTTGAAACTTGAAACTTGAAACTTGAAACTTGAAACTTGAAACTTGAAACCTGAAACCTGAAACCTGGAACCTGGAACTTGAAACCTGGAACCGATCTAATGTCCGGTAAAGTCGGGCTTTCGCTTTTCGAGAAAGGCGCGAACGCCCTCTTTCCCATCCCGAGATTCAAAGCAACGCATCTGCGCCTCGACTTCGTAGCGCAGCATACCTTCGAGTTCCTCACGTCCGCTGAGATACACAGCTTGCTTCGCTGCTGCGACGGAGATTGGCGGCGCATCGCGGAGGCGCTCGGCTAACTTGCGCGTCTCTTCCTCCAAAGTCTCATCCGGGACGACCCAGTTAACGAGCCCAAGACGTAACGCTTCCTCAGCGTCGACAGGATCGCCGAGAAAGAACATCTCACAGGCCTTGTTCGCGGTCACCAGACGAGGCAGGAAATACGTGCCGCCCCAGTCAGGATGAAAGCCAATCTTTACGAACGACTGTGTGAAGGTCGCGCTCGCTGCCGCAATTCGCAGATCGCATGCTAGCGCGAGATTGCAACCGGCCCCGGCAGCAATTCCGTTGATGGAAGCCACGACGGGTTTCGTCATATGCCTGATGGCAGTAACGACTCGACGCGCTGCCCCCAGCAGGCGCGCGAATTCTTCGGAATCGTTCTGGTCCATCAGCTCTGACGCGCGCTCGAGATCGCCGCCGGCACAAAAGCCTCGGCCCGCGCCGGTAATCACCACGACGCGCACCAGTCGATCGCTGCCGGCCTGCTCCAGGGCTTCAGCTAAATCACGCCGCATGTGTCCGACCAGCGCATTCAGCTTGTCGGGCCGGTTAAGCGTGATGGTTACGATTCCTTCTGCTTCGCTAATGTTAATGTCTGACATTGTTAGTACTTTGTTTTTTGTTCCTGGTTCTTTGCTCGCTTGCGGAAGGTGAATCGTGAACACTCAACCTTCACTAGGGTCCTGTCTCTCAAGTTCGCAGAATAAATGAGCGGCGTAGGCGCTCCGCTCTTCAGTCCCAGAGGGACGAAATGTCTATAGAACCACGCAGTATAGAAACCCTTTTCGCTCCGAAGGAGCGAGATATTCGGTTGGCCGGCGGCACCTTACGCTCCTAACGGAGCTAAGGAAGTAACTTTTGCGAACGTGAACTATAAACATTTCGTCCCTCCGGGACTGGAAACCATGACGCCGAACGGGAAGGTGACGCAGTTCTATTTGTTGCGTGAACTTTAGAGACAGGACACTAGACTCAATCTCAAAGAACAAAGAACTAAGAACAGAAAAAGTTACTTTCCTTTGAATGCGGCCTTTCGTTTCTCAACATACGCGTTCATGCCTTCTTTGGCGTCTTCTGATTGAAAGAGCTGTTGTTGGAGCTCGCGTTCGAGCGCGAGTCCATATTCCAACGGGAGCTCGCCGCCGGTCTGGACGCTGCGCTTGATACGACCGACAGCGCGCGCAGCTTTATTAGGAGTAGTGAACTGCTTCGCGTAGGTCATAACCTGCTCCATAAAAGCGTCGCCTGAATCGGCCTCGAAGACTTTATCGACCAGCCCAAGCTCCTTGCCGGCTTCAAACGTAAGCAGCTCGCCCGTTGCCATCAATTCGATAGCGCGTGACTTTCCGACGATGCGCACCAGTCTTTGGGTTCCTCCGGTTCCAGGCAGCACTCCGAGACTGACTTCAGGCAAGCCAATCTTGCCGGCGCCTTGCCGGGCAATGCGAAGGTCAGCAGCCATTGCCACCTCAAGACCGCCGCCTACGCAGTGGCCATTGATAGCGGCTATGACAAGCTTGGGAGTCTGTTCAAGACGCGACAATGTCTCGTTCGCGTGTAGACAAAAGTAATATTTGTACTCTGGTGTGACGTTCGCCAGCATGTTGATGTTCGCGCCGGCGCAGAAGAACTTTTCACCCTTGCCCGTAATTACAATGACGTGTACGGACTCGTCCATACGCGCTTTGAGAATCGCTGCGTCCAGCTCCTGCATCATCTCGTGCGTGTAAGTGTTTGCCGGCGGATCGTTAAGCGTGAATATCGCGACGCCGTCCCCAACGTTGTATTCGATGAGCATAACTAAACCCGTTCTTTGTTCTTTGTACTTTGTTCTTTGCTCGCTGGCTCGACTTGCGCAGTTTCATTCAAGTTCACCAAAACAAGCAAAGAACAAAGAACAAAGGACTAAGGGCCAAAGTTTATTTTGCACCAGCCTTCTTCAGGAGTTCTTCAATCTCCTTGTTGCCTTTGCCGACGGCGATGACAAGTGGAGCAAGACCGTCATTCTTTTTCAGATTGGGATCGGCGCCCTTCTCAAGCAGCAGCTTGACCGTCTCGGCATGACCTTCCCATGTTGCTTCGGTCAGCGGCGTGCGGCCGTCAGAGTCTCGCGAATTCACATATGCGCCTTTATCCAGAAGACTCTGTACGGCTTTGTTGTCGCCGGCGCGCGCGGCGTCAATTAAATCGAGGTTGGTCTTCAGCAACTGCACGATATCAGCATGTCCTGCCGCCATCGTGACTGGCGTCTCGCCGTCTCGTTTCTTGGCCCAGACATCGGCGCCTTTGCCGATTAGCATTTTTACGATTTGCGTGTGTCCGTAATAAGCAGCCTCAGTCAGCGGCGTGCGTCCATCGCTGTCTTTAGTGTTTGGAGATACGCCCTTGTCCAGCAGAGCTTGAACAGCCGCAGCATCGCCCTTGATGCTGGCATCGAGCAGTGCGACCTCATCGGGTGATCGACTGGCGGGATCTTTAGTTGCTGAGCTTACTGGGGCGTTATTTGTTGTCGGCGCGCTTTGCTTCGGCTTGCAGCCAAGAGCTAAACCAACCGCGGTGATTAGCGATGCTAAGCAAAGAAGACGAATTAGATTCATGTCTATGTGATGCGAACTGCCAACTTGCACTTGATTGAATGCCACACAACGATGTGCAAGCTGGCAGCATGCACTACTGTCCGCCTAGTTGTCAGGATCACGCCAGACGCTAAACCCTTCGGCACGCGTCGTAGCAGGCCAATCGAAGGCGGCATCCTGCGTTTCGTTGACAAAGCCGGTCAAATACAGCCGCGTCACGTTCTCGACGAGTTCAGTGACAGCCAACTTTCCATTCGGGTTATACCAATTGTAAATCCAGTTCATCATACCGAATAAGGCATAAGTTGCCACGGTTAAATCGATGGGCCGGTTAGGTGACGGGCGAGATTGCTGAACCTCAGTCAGGATTTCACGGGCGACTCGAGTATAGCTTTCCTTTCGATCCGACACGCGCAGATGCAAGTCTCCTGCGAGCGAGTCAGCCTCGTGCGAAAGCACCTTCATCTCCGCCATGTTGGCTGCGAAGAAGGCCAGGTGGTTATCAATAAAAATCCGCAATTTGTCGACCGGGTCGGCTACGTCCGCCAGCCGCGTTTCGAGACGTTCGATTACTCGCCCGAAACAATTGTCCTGAATTAAAAAAAGCAGTTCCTCTTTCGATTTGCAGTAGTGATAAAGGCCCGCGAGACTGACTCCCGTCGCCCTCGAGATATCGCGCATCGAGGTCGAGTGGTAACTCTTCTCCGCAAAGATACGCGCCGCATTCCGCAGAATGAATTCTAGTTTTTGATCGTAGCGCGAAAAGTCTTCCATTGAATCAACTGCTCTTTGTCCTTTGTTCTTTGCATCGCCGGCTTAACTTGACGGGTGCTCATTCAACTGACGCGAAACAAACAAAGAACAAAGCACTGAGAACAAAGAACGTTTTACAGTCTGACGTATTCAAACTCGAACGGCTTGCCTTTAACTCCGGCGGCGGGCGGCGCGATCCAGTTGGCGATCTTTCCAATCTCAGTTACTGGGTGCATGAGACTGCGCACGTACTCGCGATCCTCAATGGTAGGCAGCCATTCAGACTTGCGGCGCTCGAACTCCTCACTGCTGATCTGATTCCCGTGGATATCGAATGAATGGCCCGCGTATTCACCAACGTGTCGATGAAAACGCGTGTTCGGTAGGAAAAGCCGCTCGCTCAAACCTTCGTCCGCGAGAGCCTTGTTCCAGCGCGAGAGTCCCTTCTCGCAATCCTTGACGTACTCGGTTCGCAGCACTTCGTTCAGAGCATTTCGCAAGGGAACCTCGCGCGGCTTTAGCTCGCCACTTTCAATGCTCTGCAACGTCAACATCTCATTGTTAGCAGTGTGCTCGGTGTAAAGCTCCTGTTCTTTGTAACGGCCTTTCAAACCGGCGGCAAAAAAGTCGGCTGAGTTGGAACTAATCTCACCGCCAAAGAGATCGAGCGAATAGCTAAACCAGAAGTTGATGTACTTCTGAATGATGTCGAGCGGAATGCCGGCGAGTTCGCGAACATCGCCCTCTTTCATCAACTGCGCGGTGCGCTTCACCACGCGCGACAAGCCGGTGTCGCCAACAAACATGTGATGCGCTTCTTCAGTGAGCATGAACTGGCAAGTGCGAGCGAGCGGCTCGAATCCAGATTCCGCGAGCGCTGAAAGCTGATACTTGCCATCACGATCCGTAAACATCGTGAAAGCAAAAAAGTTAAGCCAGTCATCGCAAGGTTGGTTGAAAGCCTCCAGGATGCGAGGTTTGTCCGGATTGCCGCTACGGCGCTCGAGCAGCGCGTCCGCTTCGTCGCGACCATCGCGGCCGAAGTACCCGTGCAGCAGATACACCATGGCCCAGAGATGTCGACCTTCTTCGACATTCACCTGGAAAAGATTGCGCATGTCGTAGAGGGAAGGACAGGTTTGTCCCAGCAGTCGCTGCTGCTCAACAGAAGCGGGCTCGGTATCGCCTTGCGTGACAATGATGCGGCGAAGTGCGTTACGAAATTCTCCCGGCACTTCCTGATAAGCCGGCTGACCGAGGTTGTCTCCAAATCCAACCTTCGCATCAGGCTCGGCTGGCTTGAGAAAGATTCCCCAGCGGTAGTCGGGCATCTTCACATAATCGAAGTTGGCCCAGCCGTCAGGCTCAACGCTGATCGCAGTGCGAAGATAGACATCCTTTTCCTGAAAGCCTTCAGGACCCATCTCGCGCCACCAATCGAGGTAATTGGGCAGCCACTTTTCCAAAGCTCGCTGCAGTCTCTTGTCTTCCGAAAGATTTACGTTGTTAGGAATGCGATCGTATAGGTTCATAAGACTGCCTCAAACAAAAACTGTTCTTGGTTCTTGGTGCTTTGTTCTTTGTTTGTGTATGGATTCATGACTTTCTCACTTATCCCGATTCCCATACTTTAGCCGCGCTGGAAACCACAAACTGTCGCTTCGCTCAAGCACAAAGAACTAAGAACCAAGAACAAAGTACTATGTTCTCTTAAAATCAAACTGTGCCTGCGTGGGCTTGCCGTAATTAGTTAAGGCTCCGTTCGGTCCCACCGCATTTGGTCTTTGAAAGATCCAGTTCTGCCACGCGGTAAGCCGTCCGTAAATCTTCGTGTCCATGGTCTCGGGTCCGGCAAATCGCAGTGACGCTTCCATGCCCGTTAATGCGTCGGGTGATAACGACGTTCGTTCTTCAATTGCGAGACGAATCTCATCTTCCCAATCGAGATCATCCGGCGCGAAAGTAGTCAAACCGTTTTCTTCCGCCGCTTCAGTGTCCATGGGCCCGTCGTGCTTGAGGACTGCTTCGACTTGCTCGGGAGTAGCAAGGAAGCGGGACTGCAAACGAGTCAGGCCATTACTCATCGGCAAAGCCTGTTCATTGATCTCGCTGAAAGCGACGGCAACAGGCTTGGCCGGATCATTCAGCATGTAGCTGCGATCTGACGCCAGCGCGAGCTCAAGCAAGTTACCGGCAAAACAACTGCCGGGCTCGATCAATGCAAAGAAGCTCTTTGCTGTTAGATCTAGTCTTCTCAAAACTCGCGCCATGTGGGCCACGATCTCTTTTACCAGCCAATTGTCGCTGAGTGCCATCAACGTTTTGTCGACCGCAAGAACGTTTTCGATCGCGCCTTCAGTACGCAGACATACGAGTCCAATCTCTGGCTCATTCACGCGCAGGTGCAGCAACGCGTCGTCGAGCTCGCGATATGCCTGCAACGGCCAGTACGCGTCCCCCTGTTTGTGAATTTCATCAGCAGTGGTCGGGAGGTCAGCGTCAGGCCCCAGCATGGTGAGATCTGCATAGCGTCCTTCGCGATTCAAGTTGAGTCGAACGTATTTGTAGTTGCGAGAGGTTTCAGTGGCTTCGAATTGCAATGGTGTCAGGTTGATTCCGGATTGAGTGCCGACAGAGTTGTGCAGGCTGGCAGCCTGCACTACAGCGGCGACGCGTTTCTTAATCGATTCGTCAAACTTGCTGGTCGGAAAGCTATCGTCGATGAGACCCCACTCCTTGGCGCGCTTGCCTTTTAATCCTTCGGCGAGGGTGGAGAAAACATCGGCGCGGTCGCGACGTATTTTGCGCTTATCCACGAGGCGGGTCAGTCCACCCGTGCCAGGTAAGACTCCGAGCAACGGAACTTCCGGAAGCGAGACTGCTGAGTTGCCGTCATCAACCAGATAAATCTCATCGCACGCGATTGCGAGCTCGTAACCGCCACCGGATGCAGTGCCATTCAAGGCTGCCAAATACTTTCTTCCTGAATGCGCGGAATCATCTTCAATCGAGCAGCGCGTCTCGTTGGTGAATTTGCAGAAGTTAACTTTGAACGCGTGGCTCGAAGTGCCGAGCATGTAGATATTGGCGCCGGCGCAGAAGATGCGCGGCTTAAGGCTGGTGACGACGACGGCCTTCACCTCGGGATGCTCAAAGCGCAATCGCTGAATCGCGTCTGCGAGCTCGATATCCACGCCCAGATCATAGGAATTGAGCTTGAGTTTGTAGCCTTCGGCCATCGTCTGATCTTCCGAGACATCCATGGAAAGGGTAGCCACCTGGCCGTCGATATTGAGTTTCCAATGGCGGTACCGCTCCGGTGTCGTCTGAAAATTAATCATCAAAACCTCAGCTTAGTAGAGTTTTGGCCTGCTCGTTCGAACGTTCGTTCGACTCGTCATAATAGAAGATTGACGGAGAAACGGTCAACTCGTCGCGAAGTTTGGCAGTGCCCTTATTTGGAGTGCGCCGACCTGTCGGCGCTTTCGTCGCTGCGACCTGTCGCAGCAAGTTGTCGAAAAGGGCACATTACCAAGCAGCGCGGCGTCAAGCCGCCGCGGGCGAAAGCGATGACAGGTCATCGCACTCCAAATTAAGGCACTACCCAATTGACTCCCAACCATTCCCGTTGTTCTTTGGTATCGGGGACGGAACATCCTCTGGCTTCCTCGATTCTTTCAAAAGCTTGTTCGGGCGAAAGACCAAGCACTACCAGGACACAGGCCGCGAGAAGAGAAGATCGTCCAATTCCTTGTCGACAGTGGATGACAATGCTTTGCCCGTGGGCCAGAGCAGCTGCGAATTGAGTAGCCAGGTTTATGAAGTCTCTTCTTGATGACGGAACACTCCGGTCCTTGATGGGAAAGTTCACGAAGCGCATTTCCTTCGCTTCACAAAATGCGCCTTCTTCACCAAGTTCGAGTTCTCGGGTTTCCGCATCTTCGAGTAACGAAACGACGACATCGACACCAGACCTCCGCAATGAATCGATCTCGTCTTCCAGCCAGTCACCACCTCGAGGCCGAGGCATGATACCGAGTCTCCCTGATTGAATTGGACCGATCCAATAGATTTGTACGAACATGAATTTTACTCCTTTGTGAAAGTGGAATTGGTCTTGACAGCTTTGGGTGAGGGCGAGTAGGTTGTGGGCTCCCGCCAGAAATCCTCGGTTCCGGACTGCTCAGCCGGACCCTCTAAAGCTCCTGCTCAGGGCTTCGTTCTTTCAAAGGCATGGAGGCGAATCTGTTCTGGTGAACGGCGCGGTCTTCAAAACCGTTAGTGAGACTGTGAGAACAGGCTCAGGTAGGTTCGATTCCTACACGCCTCCGCCAAAGAGATTGCGGATTGCTGATTGCAGAATGCTGATTTGTTCGTGTCCACCAATGACATTCAGATGACAGTCTCGAGGAGGCACTTCATGAACCCTGAGGATATGAAGGCGAGGACGCGGGCCTTTGCATTGCGAATCATTCGTTTAGCGGAGAGCCTACCAAATACACCAACTGCTAACACAATTCGTAATCAGATGTTGCGGTGTGGGCCGTCCGTCGGAGCAAATTATCGAGCGGCATGCAGAGCAAAATCGAAGGCGGACTTTGCGGCCAAAATGGGAATCGTGGAGGAAGAAGCTGACGAAAGTCTGTTTTGGATCGAACTCTTAATCGACGCGGAAATAATCAAACGCGCACGGGTTGAAGACCTGATGAGCGAAGGAGACGAGATTCTCGCAATCACAGTTTCTTCGATTAAAACGGCGCGAGGATTTTCAAAAGCAGGTTAACACTTCGCCAATCAGCAATCAGCAATCCGCATTCAGCAATCAGCAATCGTATGCGTGACTACGTAGCGCTCAACATGACTATCGGGATTGGGCCGATGGCGGCGGCCAAACTTCTGGAGAGGTTTGGTTCGGCGGGGGCTGTGTACGCGGCGACACGAGCCGAGCTCGATCAATTGCGTATTTTGCCGGAATCAATAGACAGCATCATCGCCAGGGATCTCCATCACAAAGCCGAGCTTGAAATCCTGCGGGTGCGCAAGTTGGGTGACGATATTCTCGTTCTTGACGACGGTGTCTACCCGCCGTTGCTCCGAGAGATTTACGATCCGCCGATCGTGCTTTACGTGAAGGGCGCGTGGAGCCAGTGTCTGGACCAGCCTTGCGTAGCGATTGTTGGTTCGCGTCGTTGCTCGACTTATGGCCAGAACGCAGCGCTGATGCTGGCGCGTGATCTGGCGCAACGCGGGGTCACGATCGTCTCAGGATTCGCTCGCGGGATTGATGCGGCCGCACATCGCGGCGCGCTCGAAGCCGGTGGCCGAACTATTGCCGTCCTGGGTACTGGCGTTGACGAATGCTATCCACGTGATCATCGAAAGTTGGGCCAGGAGATTCTCGAAAGTGGCGGGGCGATGGTTTCGCAGTTTCCGTTGGGTACGCCGCCGGTCTCTGAAAACTTTCCTTATCGCAATCGAATTATCAGCGGCTTAAGTTTGGGAGTTGTTGTTGTCGAGGCTGCTGAAAACTCAGGGTCTTTGATAACTGCTCGGCTGGCGATTGAGCAGAATCGCGAGGTTTGGGCAGTGCCTGGAAACATCACTTCACGAAATTCTTTTGGCACTAACTATCTAATTAAAGGCGCTGGCGCCAAGCTCGTACAACAGTGGCAGGATATCGCGACCGAATTACCACCGCAGATTGCTGCGTCGCTCTTACCGCCGCCTTTTGGCGAGCAGAAGCGACGGACACTCGCTGATCAATTGACGCTGATGCCGGGGAATTTGTCAGGTTCTGAACGCACGGTGTTGAAGCTGTTGTCGCCAGATAGTCCGGCTCACATCGACGCCTTGTTGGACAAGACCAGGTTATCGATGCCCGACTTAACTGCAGCACTCCTGGCTTTGGAAATGAATGAACTTATTCGACAGTTGCCGGGTCGCTGCTTCGTACGAAAGTTGTGAGGTGTTGGTTCGATAAGCGGAAAAGCATTAGCCAGATTTCGCAGATTCCACCGATGTTAAGAGACGGTCTTAGGCCTTTGGGCTTTGATGCCGGATCGCAGTGTTCACAAATTCTCAAGAGGCTCGATGACCGAGAAGTCAAAGCCGCAGTCCAAAGCCCAAAAACCTTACCGTTATCGGCGTAATCCGCGCAATCTGCGGCTAAAGCTTTTGATTTGCACTTTCTCGCCTATTTGACTTCTCAAGGGTTATTGTGATGTTAATGTCTGGCGAAACCAGCAAGCTATGGCAAAGAATTTAGTCATCGTTGAGTCGCCCGCAAAGGCGAAAACAATCAATAAATACCTGGGTAAGGACTATCTTGTTAAAGCCTCGATAGGCCACATCAAAGATCTGCCTTCAAAAACGTTGGGCGTTGATATCGCCAACAATTTCGAGCCCACTTACGAAGTTATTCCCGATACGCGAAAGCGCAATAACAAGAAGATTGTCGCCGAATTAAAGAAGGCTGCGAAGGACGCTGAAGCGATCTATTTGGCCGCTGACCCTGATCGTGAGGGCGAAGCTATCTGCCAACATTTGGCTGAGGAGATCGTGCCGAAGCGGCCCGCTAAGCCCACCTATCGGGTGATGTTCAATGAAATCACGAAGCGCGCCGTCAACGAAGCTTTCGATCATCCACGGCAAATCGACGGCAATCTCGTTGATGCTCAACAAGCGCGGCGTGTGCTCGACAGGTTGGTTGGTTATCAGGTCTCGCCGTTACTTTGTCGCGCGGTTGGCGGACGTTTGAGTGCTGGTCGCGTTCAGTCAGTGGCTCTGCGCATGGTCGTTGAGCGTGAACGCGAGATCGAACAGTTCATCAAGACTGAATACTGGACTATCGCGGCTAACCTCGGAGCAACAACGCCGCCGGCGTTTGATGCCCGACTCTTCAAAGTCGAAGACAAAACCGTTAAGACCAGCGGCTTTGATGAAGACATAAAGAAGAACGAAATCCTGATCGGTAATGAAGCTCAGGCGGGAGACATTGCTGCCGAGGCAGAAAAGCAGGCGTTCGTTGTCAGCGACGTTACCACCAAAGAACGCAAGCGCAACCCGGTACCGGCTTTCATCACTTCAAAGCTGCAACAGGAAGCATCGCGCAAGCTCGGCTTTGCCGTGAAGAAGACGATGATGCTGGCCCAGAAACTTTATGAGGGTGTTGAGCTGGGTCCCGAAGGCGCGGTGGGCTTGATTACTTACATGCGTACCGACTCGACACGCGTTTCGGATGCAGCCCTTCAGGAGGCTCGAGCTTTCATCGGAACGCATTACGGCCCTAATTATCTTCCCGAGAAACCAATTCATTATCGTTCCAAGAAAGACGCGCAGGACGCTCACGAAGCTATCCGGCCGACTGACGTCAAGCACACGCCCGATTCGCTGGCGAAGTATCTCAACAAGGAAGAGCTGAAACTCTACCGGCTCATCTGGCAGCGCTTCGTTGCGTCGCAGATGATGCCGGCGCTGTTTGATCAGACGACTATCGATATTCAAGCTGGTCGTTTCTTGTTCCGGGCGACGGGTTCCGTGCAAAAGTTCGATGGCTTTCTAAAAGTCTACCAGGAAGGCCGCGATGAAAAGTCTGAAGAAGATGAGGATGCCGAGCGCACCTTGCCGCTCGTAAGCAAGGGCGAAACGCTCAATCTGAACAAGATTACACCCGAGCAACATTTCACCGAGCCACCGCCCCGTTACACGGAAGCAACGCTGGTGAAGGCGCTGGAAGAGAAGGGCATTGGCCGGCCGTCCACCTACGCGGCCATCATGTCGACGATTCTAGAGCGCGAGTACGTCGAAAAGCTCGAGGGACGTTTTCATCCCACCGGCCTGGGGACGACGGTTAATGACGTTTTGATTGAAGGCGGATTTGACGACCTCTTCAACGTCACGTACACGGCGCGAATGGAAGAAGAGCTGGACCAGATCGAGGAAGGCCAGCTTAAGTGGACGGAAGCACTGCGCGAGTTTTATGAAAAGTTTTCTCTCGATCTGAAGGCCTTTGGAGTTTACACGAAAGATCGAAAGGGCAAACAGATCCCGACCGATGAAGTTTGCTTGAAATGTAATACTCCGGGGATGGTCAAGATGGCAGGTCGCTTCGGCCAATACCTGAAATGTTTGGCCTGCGACGCGACCAGAGACGCTCATGTCAAACCCGCCGCCAATGGTGAAGAATCGGTCGCTGGTGGTGAAGAAAACGCCGAGCCCGAAGCTTGTGAGCTTTGCGGCAAACCCATGCAGATGAAGCGCGGCCGCTTTGGACCGTTCCTGGGCTGCACCGGTTATCCTGAATGTCGCAACATTCGGAAGATCTCGAAGTCAGGCGTGGTGGCGCCAGCGCCAGTGCCGCTCGATGAGACTTGTCCAGTGGACGGCGCGCAACTCGTTAAGCGCTTTGGTCGCTTTGGCGAGTTCATATCGTGCTCGAATTATCCGAAGTGCAAGTACATCAAACAGGAAACGACCGGCGTGAAGTGTCCGCGACCCGGTTGCAAAGGCGAGCTCGTGGTTAAGAAGTCTCGTCGTGGAAAAGTCTTCTACGGCTGTTCACAATATCCTGACTGCGAAAGTGTGTACTGGGACAAGCCCGTGATCGAATCCTGTCCGAAGTGTAACGCGCCGTTCCTGCTGGAGAAGACCACGAAGAAACTCGGTACATTCCGTTACTGTGCTAAGGAAGACTGCGGCTACAGCTCTAATGAGCTCGCGACCGTGAACAAGACACCTTCCGAGAAACGCCCCACCGCTCGCTAACAGGCGCTTAGAGTTCAATCAGCTTTGCCCGAAAAGTCTTAAATCCCACCTGCGGCAGCCGGTGGATCGTTCAAGTTCGACCTACAAAGAGAAGTTGGGATTGGTCCTTTGAATCCCCTCAGCGGCAGCTGAGGGATGTTTCAAGTGCAGCCTCGCTCGCAAGGGTTCAACGGAATAGGCAGGACTTGAACCATCCACCTGCTCCCGCAGGTGGGATTCAATAAACAACGACATCAAATATTGGTAGGCTGGACCTGAAGTAACCACCAGCTGCCGCAGGTGGGATTTGAGACTTTTCGGGCAAAGCTAGTTCAATCTTTAGATTGTGTGCTTGGGATTCCACAAACTAAAGTTTGAACTCTAAACGCCTGTTTCCTTGAATCCTTGCCCGTTCTCGGTATATAACGTGACTTCTTTCCTGTCCGATTTTTCGGATTAATATTCAATCTAGGAGACACAATCATGATGTTGCGACGCACTGCGGCCGTCGGACTGCTAATAATTTCCCTGCTTGCGCCATATGCTCTCGCGCAGCAACCTACGCCATCTCCGGCTCCAACTCCGGATCCAAACGATCCTATCGTTCGCATCAAGGACGAAGGAATGACTCGATCACAGGTGATGGACACCTTAAGTTACCTGAGCGATGTAATTGGTCCGCGTTTGACCGCATCGCCAAACATGAAACGCGCGAACGAGTGGACCCGCGATCAGTTAACGAAGTGGGGACTTCAAAACGCGCACCTCGAAGCCTGGGGGCCGTTCGGTCGCGGCTGGACCTTGAAGCGATTCAGCGCTCAGGTAGTCGAACCGCAAGCCATTCCCCTTATCGCTTATCCAAAAGCCTGGTCGCCTTCGCTGGCAGGACCGCTGACCGCCGAGGTTGTTTACGTCGACGCTCAAAATGAAGCCGACCTGCAGAAGTTTGCCGGCCAATTGAAAGGCAAGATCGTGCTGACCTCGCCAATGCGCGAAGTAAAAGCCCGCTTCGAAGCGCCCGGCACTCGTCTGAATGAAAAGGAACTATTGACTTTGGCAGATGCCCTCGAGCCTCGGCCAGCGCAGCGAGGCGGACAAGGCGGCGGCGATGCTTTCCGAAATGCGCAACGTCTGGTTTCAGCCAAGTACCTGTTCTTCCAGAAAGAGGGCGCGGCCTTGCTAATTGATCCCAGCCGTATTGGTGATGGCGGGACGTTGTTCGTGCAATCGGCAACGGTGCCGCAACCGCCGGCACAGGGACCGCCGGGAGCCGGTAATCGAGGCATTCAGTCATATGACAAAAGCGCGCCGGAGATTACGCCGCAACTGGTGATGTCGATCGAGCACTACAACCGCATTGTGCGCATGCTCAAGGCGAATGAAAAAGTGAAGATGACCGTAGATCTTCAGGTTGAGTTTCAGGATGCCGACTTGATGGGTTACAACACCATCGCCGAGATTCCCGGCTCAGATCTCAAAGACGAAGTGGTGATGCTCGGCGGTCACATGGACTCATGGCACTCGGGCACGGGCGCTACCGACAATGGCGCGGGTGTGTCAGTGGCTATGGAAGCCGTGCGCATTATTCAAACGCTCGGTCTAAAGCCGCGCCGCACGATTCGCATTGGACTATGGACAGGAGAAGAGCAGGGCTTGCTCGGCTCGGCTGCTTATGTGGCAGCACACTTTGGCAAGCTCGAGCCCGGCAATACTGGAGTCGTTCCTCCGGGAACCCCGAACAGTCAGCCGGCAGCTCCGCAGAAACTGACGACACTGCCTGACTACGACAAGTTTGCGGGCTACTTCAATCTGGATAACGGCACCGGCAAGATTCGCGGCGTGTACCTGCAAGGCAACGAAGCTGTGCGGCCGATTTTCCGGCAGTGGCTGGCGCCGTTCCGGGACATGGGCGCTGCTACGCTTTCAATTGCTAACACTGGTGGTACCGACCATCTTTCGTTCGATCGAATTGGCTTGCCGGGATTTCAGTTCATTCAGGATGAGATTGAATACGACACTCGTACGCATCACTCGAACCAGGATGTCTTCGATCGGATTCAGGGTGATGACATGAAAGAGGCGGCGACGATCATGGCAGCGTTTGTTTACGCAACCGCGATGCGTGATGACAAGTTGCCCCGCAAACCCCGGTAGGATTGCTGATTGCTGATTGCTGAATTTTGGATCTGTGATCTCAAATCTGAGATCTGAGATCTGAGGATCTGAGATCTGAGAGATCTGAGATCGTTTCTTTCTACTAAAGTATCAGATCTCAGATCTCAGGATCACAGATCAGCAATTCCGCATTCCGCATTCAGCATTCAGCAATCGGTTCGGTTCAGCTAGTGCGTTTCTGGGGAATCAAGCCCTCGAGCCAATGGCGTACCCAGCCAATAGCCGCAGGTAGAAGAATGTCCTGCGCGCTCTTAGATACTTCCGTAACCAATTTCCCGCCAAAGTTTGAGGCTTCACTCTTGATTCGATCGTAGGCCGGGGTCTCCTGAATTCGGGTCAGCAAACCGGGCCCTTCATGCTTTTCAGGCTCCGATTGCGCGACGAAGCCGGCGGCCGCAGGCCGGACGGCGTACCGCGGCTCGATGCCTGGTTGGAAGTCCAATCGCCCTTGTTCATAGCCTTCGCCGAATCGATCATCGCGCGCATCACCTTTGATCATCGACGTCACGCAGTAGCCGGTCAGAAAACCGGCGCTAACCGCGCCAGCCGTCCAGGCGACCGGCCGCTTTTTGAATTGCTCACGCCAGTCGAGCGTTTCGGAAATAGTGTCCTTAACAGCTTCATACTGGTGCACTACGGAGTCCTTGATCTCGGTCACTGTATTCGAGATGGATTCGCGCGCCTCGTCCATGCGACGCTGCAGGAGTTCCTTGGAGAAATCCTCCGACGTCGACTCAACGGCTCGCGCCAATCCTAAAGTTCCTTCTTCAGCCATAGCGCATCCTTTCTAATTTCTTCTACGGTTCTTGGCGGCACCAATTTCTGCCGCGCGAGGCGTGATTTCATCACCATCACAGTGATGCCTCCAATGAACAGGTATAGAGCTCCAGTTACCACAAATCCCAGAGCGTACTGCGCGGATTGGCTTAGATTGGTAGTTGAAAATAGCGTGGCCACACCGAGAGCGACGGCTATGTTCAGGAGCGCAAAACCGATCCATGCGACCATCGCACCGACAACGATTGTCACACCGCGGCGGAGAAAAGTATTCGCCTCTTCTTTAAGTTCGACTTTGAGCAAGCTGATCTTGGTGTCGAACAGCTGCATTACATCGTCACCGAGTCGAGTGACGAGAGCTGGTAGATGATCAGTATCGTCCGGCGCTGCCGGGACTCGCGCTGGCGCCACCGCCATTCTGCTGGTAGCCATTTCAATACCTCCCTTTAGACTTTGAAATGAGCACTGCGTAACTTAACGACGTCCGCGCACAAGAATCCCCAAAAGGAGGCCGACGCCCGCGGAAATCAACATTGCCTGCCCTGGGTTTTTCCGCGCGTAGTCTTTGCAGTTCTCGGTCAGTTCATTGAAATCAATGTCCTTGATCTTTTCGCCAACTATGTTGACCTTGTCAGTTACGTAGTCTTTGGCCTGCACTGCTGCTTCACTGACTTTGCCCGCATATTCCTGCGCCGTTTGCGACAAACTCGTTGCGGTGGCGCCGCCAAAGCCGCCGTTACCGGGCGAAGAAATCGAGCTTGAATCTGTCTGGCTGCCTATTGATGTGACGTTGTCTGCCATTGCTTTAATCTCCTTCACAAATCTGAATGAATAGTATTTCGAGCGTAGCTTTACCGCGTTACGAAGCTCAGCCAGCAACCACTGTGCCCATTGCATTCATGAAAGATTCGCTAGCGAAGCCGTACATGAATTGTTATTGCGTGTGAGCTTTGTGATGAAAGAGTACGCGCGAAATTTATTTTGAGATCGAGATCGATACGGAGTCACTGGGAGCGCAGGCATCCCTGCCTGCATAGGTTTCTTAACTATCATCTCTATTCGAAAGCGGAGTCTTGTGGTAGGCATGCAGGCAAGGATGCCTGCGCTCCCAGGCGAGCACACTTGACGCGACCCGTGTCCAGGTGGTAAGTAAGTACTTACTTTGGGCGCCTGGGCCCTCTGAGGAGTCAGTAAAGAACCTAATTGAGCAAGCAAATTAATCCCCCGGAACTTAACGGCCACGTCGCTGGAGCCTCGCGTATGGCGGGCGAAGAGCGGCGCATGCAAATCCTTCAAATCGCGGTAAATCTTTTCTCCAGGAAAGGATTTAACGGAACGACAACACGCGAAATCGCCCATGCAGCCGGTGTGTCTGAAGCGATGGTGTTTCGACACTTCGCCACCAAGGAAGAGTTGTATGCAGCGATTCTCGATCACAAAGCCTGTAGCGATTCCGGCTTCGATCCAATCGTGGCCGTCGCGGACGCGGTAGCACGCAAGGACGATCACGCGGTCTTCGCTGATCTCGCCTATCGAGCGCTCGAGCATCACGAACGCGATCCTGAATTCCATCGGCTCTTGTTGCATGCGGCGCTTGAGAAGCACGAGCTCGCTGACATGTTCTGGGAGCGCAACGTCCGGCGTGTTTATGAGTTTCTTGGTGACTATGTCCGGCAACGCCAGCTCGACGGCGCTTTGGTTGAGCTTGAACCGGCGGTAGTGGTACGAGCCTTTATCGGAATGGTCATTCATCATTCACTGAACAACACATTATGGGATCCAAAGCGCACCTTGCTGGATATTTCAAACCAGGATGCAGCGCGCTCATTCGCCGACATTTTGCTCGGCGGCATAACTAAAAGGTGAGAAGTAAAAGTCCACGGGCGGGAGGCCCGTGCCACAAAGTCCACGGGCGGGACGCGCGTGCCACGCAGGAAAAAGCAGAAGATGTTCCCGGCGATCATGAAAGCAATTGAAATGACCCCCAATAAGCAATTCAAAATTTGGCTGCTTCTGTTGAGCCTGTTCACGATGTCGGCGATTGCCATGTCGTGCGGCGGCTCCAAGGCAAATGTGCGCGTAAATGCCAGCGCTTCTCCATCACCTGCGGCAATCGACGTGACTACGGCATCAGCTATTCAGCGTGAGTTGCCTCGATACTTCGAAGCGACGGGCAGTCTGGCGGGAGACATGCAGAGCGATGTGCAACCGCAGACGTCCGGCAAAGTTGTGGCGCTTGGTGTTGACCTTGGCAGTTATGTGAAACGCGGACAAATGATCGTGAAGCTCGAGTCAGAAGACAGCAAGCTGCGTTTGGATCAGGCGATCGCACAACTCGAAAGTGCAAAAGCAGCGACAAGGCAGGCAGAAGAGAAAATCGGTGTGCGTCCGAATCAACCCTTCGATCCGGAAAGAGTTCCCGAAGTCGCAGCTGCGCGAGCGAATTATGAACTTGCTGAAAAGAACCTGCAGCGGGCTGTGAAGCTGATCGAGTCCGGCGACGTCTCGCGCGCCAGTTTCGATCAACAAAAAGCCCAACGTGATGCGCTGAAGGAAACTTATCAAGCAGCCCTCGCACAAGCTCGGCAGAACTTTGCCGCAGTCGCGGTGGCGCGCTCGAATGTGGCGAACGCTCAAAGTCAGGTAGACCTGGCACGAAGAGCGCTTGCATACACAGTCATCACCTCGCCGATTGACGGCTTTGTGGCTGAGCGGCCGGTCGATCTCGGCGAGTACGTCACGACAACCACCAAAGTGGCGACGGTAGTGCGCACCGATCCTTTGCGAGTGCGGATAGACATACCTGAGCAAGCCATCCCTCAAGTCAAAACTGGAGAGTCAGTTTCGGTAACGACAAGCGCCTGGCCCGATCGCTCGTTCAGCGGGCGAATCGCGCGCATCTCTCCAAATGTGACGCCGAACTCGCGCACGTTGACCGTCGAAGCGGAAATTGAAAATGGCAGTGGAGCTCTAAAGCCTGGACAGTTCGCAACCGTTCGCATCCTCCTGCCTCGAACGGAGCCGGCGGTGCTGGTGCCGGCGCGCGCAGTTAAAACAGAAGCGGGCGTCAGCCGCGTGTTCGTAATCAAAGACGGGCATGCGCAGCAGCGGCTCGTGCAGCTTGGCCAGACTGAAGGCGACCTCGTTGAAATCAAACAAGGCGTTGCCGCCGACGAAATCGTCGCCACCAGCAATACTGAATTGTTGAGTGATGGAATAACTGTAAAACAGTGATCTTCGTACTTGGTTCTTTGATCTTTGTTCGCTGATCCAGCGACGCGTTCCAGAAAACAAGTCAAGCATCGGTAACAGAACAAAGAACCAAGGACAAAGTACAAAGAACGTTTTTCTAAAATGCAAAAACTTGCTGAAATTTGTGTGCGTCGTCCGGTGTTCGCGACGATGATTATTTTGAGTCTGACGGTGGTTGGGCTCTTCTCTTACAAGTCGCTGGGCGTTGATTTGTTTCCGAAGATTGACCTGCCAACGATCACGGTCACCGTTATTAACCCGGGCGCTTCTCCGCAGGAAATAGAAACCGAGATCACTGACAAGGTAGAAGGTGTCGTCAACACCATCAGCGGTATTGACGAACTCAGATCAACCTCTGTCGAAGGCGCATCGCAGATCTTCATCACGTTCTTACTCGAGAAGAATGCTGACGTGGCCGCCCAGGAAGTGCGTAATAAGATTGATCTGATTGTTAACGACCTGCCCGTAACCGCAGAGAAGCCAACTGTTCAAAAGCTTGATACCGATGCGACTCCAGTGGTTCGTATCGCAGTCTCAGCACCCAGGTCTTTGAAAGAAGTCACGGACATTGCCGACAAGCAAATTAAACAAAACATCGAGTCCATCAACGGAGTTGGCGACGTCCAAATCATTGGCGGACGCACTCGCGAGATCGCGATTTGGGTTGATCCAGACAAGCTTCGCGCCTTCAACGTCACCGTCGCGGAAGTCGCGAATGCGGTAAAGCTGCAAAACATTGAGTTGCCGGGTGGACGCGTCGATGAAGGCACGCGGGAGTTGACGGTCCGCACGATGGGTCGTGTCATCGACCCAAAGGATTTCAATAATCTCGTTATCGCGAATCGCGGTAACTATTCAGTCAAGCTCAGTGATCTCGGCTACGCGGAAGATAGTTTTGAGGAGCCGCGCACCGAAGCTCGTCTGAATGGCGAGCCCGCGGTGACGTTGGTTGTTTCGAAACAATCAGGACAGAACACAGTCGCAATTGCCGATGCCGTCAAGCAGCGCCTCGTAGAACTTCAGGCTACTTTGCCGCCGGGCTTTCGCACGCAGGTAGTCGGCGACCAATCAATATTCATCAAGGCTTCGATCGAATCGATTCAGAAGCACCTGATAGAAGGCAGCATTTTGGCGGCAATCGTCGTGTTCCTGTTTCTCTGGAGCTTCCGCTCGACGTTGATTGCCGGCATTGCGATTCCGACTTCGCTCATCGCCACCTTTGGCTTGATGAGCGCGATGAACTTCACACTGAATCAGATCACCATGCTCGCGCTGACGCTCATGGTCGGCATCGTCATTGATGACGCGATCGTCGTGCTGGAAAACATCTTTCGCTTCATCGAGGAAAAAGGGGTACCTCCGTTTCAAGCAGCCATCGAAGGCACGCGGGAAATCGGACTCGCAGTTATGGCGACGACGATGTCGTTGCTGGCGGTCTTTTTGCCGGTCGGATTTATGGGCGGAATTGTGGGCCGGTTCATGTCATCGTTCGGGTTCACAGCCTCGTTTGCGATTTTCGTATCGTTGGTTGTGTCTTTCACGCTGACGCCGACTCTCGCAGCTCGTCTAATCAAGCGCAGTGACGACGCCGAAGAAGGCCCTCTTGATCGAGCTCTTGAACCAGCCGACCACGGATCCAAGCAGTCTCGATTCTATCGACCAATCGATCGCGCCTACACACGCATGCTCCAGTGGTCGATGGCTCATCGTTGGATCATTGTGCTGGCGTGCTTCCTTGTCATCGTCAGCATCGTGCCGTTGTTCATGTTTGTGGGAAAGAACTTCCTCCCCGTCGATGACCAATCGCAGTTTGAAATCAACCTTCGAGCTCCTGAGGGTTACACGATTGCAGCCACCTCTGCGTTAGCCGAAAAGATTGCCCAGGATGTGCGCCAGCTTCCCGGTGTGACCGACACCTTGACCACGATTGGAGCCGGACAACAACAGCAGGTAAACCTGGCCAGCGTCTACGTAAAGCTGGCTCCACTCGAGGAGCGCAAGAACTCGCAGGATGCGCTGATGCTGCGCGCGCGTTCAGAGATTCTGGGCAAATATCAGAAGTTGTATCCCGATCAGCTCCGCACCTCGGTGCAGCAGGTCGCTGCATTTTCAGGCGGCGGTTTTCGTAACGCCGACATTCAATACGTTATCAATGGTCCCGATCTGGACAAGCTGGCGAAGTACACCGACGACTTCCTCAAGAAGATGAAGACGATTCCTGATCTCGTTGATGTGGACTCGACACTCATCCTCGGCAAACCGGAATTACGTCTCATCATTGATCGGCCGCGCGCCGCTGATTTAGGTGTGCGGGTGGGTGACATCGCGCAAGCAGTAAACACGCTCGTGTCGGGCGAAAAAGTTTCGACCTTCAATGCCGGCAAGGACCAATACTCGGTGCGCGTGCGCGCGACGGGAGAATATCGGGCCAGCGTCGAAGGCTTGCAGCGCATGATTGTCTCGTCTGCAAAGATTGGCTGGGTGAGTCTCGACAATCTCGTCCATATTGAAAACGGAACCGGGCCTTCCGCGATTGATCGCTTGAATCGTCAGCGCCAGGTGACTTTGCTTGCCAATGTTAAGCCGGGTGGCTCGCAAGCCGCGGTGTTGGCGACGCTCGACAAATTCAGACAGGAATTGAAAGTCGATCCAGCGTACAAGACTGGTCTTGCGGGGCGCTCGAAGGAGCTTGGCCGCGCCGGTTATTACTTCATGCTGGCGATCATTCTGTCGTTCATCTTCATGTACATGGTTTTGGCGGCGCAGTTTGAATCGTTTATTCACCCGATCACGATTCTGCTGACTTTGCCGCTCGCGATTCCGTTCGGGATTGTTTCGCTGCTGATCACCGGCCAAACGGTGAACATCTTTTCCGGGTTGGGATTGTTGCTGCTGTTTGGCGTGGTCAAGAAGAACGCCATTCTGCAGATCGATCACACGAACCAGCTGCGCGAGCGGGGCATGGAGCGTCTCGACGCAATTATTCGCGGCAACCGTGATCGTCTGCGACCAATCTTGATGACCACGATCGCGCTCGTGGCCGGCATGTTGCCGCTCACAATTTCGAGTGGCCCGGGATCTGGTACTAACCGCTCGATTGGTGTGCTCGTGGTTGGAGGACAGTCGCTGTGCCTGCTGCTGACTCTGTTGGCAGTGCCAGTCTTCTATTCTCTGTTCGACGATCTCGCGAAGAGTAAAGTTTGGAGTCGCATGTCTGCGGGTTTCACTGGCGCCTTCGCATGGGCCAGACGCAAGACGGCAACGGCGGCCACTTCGATTTTGGGAATGTTTGGAAAGCAGTAAAGACCTATCCGCAGATTGCGCAGATTTCACAGATGGTTTGGTTGTGTTTATTTGAGAGTTGACTATGAAATCTTACCGGCAAAGCATCCGGGGAATCTGCGTAATCTGCGGATAGGAGTAGCTGGATTGGAATCAAAAGGATTAGTTTTCATGATCGAGAGTTATAGAAGCTTAGAGTCGCCTCGAAAGCTGCGAGGTGCAGCCTCGCTAATAAATAAAGGCGCGATGCCGGAAAGACAGAGCCTTTCCGCACTGTGCGGCGGCAAAGCCGCATCTTTCATTGCAATTCTTGGGATGATCTTGCTAACGACATTCGGAGTGTCAGCGCAACAGCCAACCGCAACCCCAGCGCCGACACCGACGACTGCTGAGCAGACTATTAACGTGCCGGCAATTGCTCCAAACTATCGTTCCGACAAGGTCACGCTGCCCGAGCTCGGTCGCGTGGGCGTAAACATGGATCAGCAGCAGCCGCTTTCATTACGCGACGCCCTCAAGCTCGCGCTTGAAAACAACAAAGACATCGAAGTTGCGCGCGAGAACGTGAAGATCGCTGAGTTCGATCTGCTCGGCGCTCGCGGCGCTTACGACCCGCGCCTGTCGAGTCAGTCGTACTTCGAACGCGTCAAGACCCCAATTTCCAGTTTCTTGAGCGGCAGCGCTAATGCTGTCGTTCAAAGTGATTACACTGGCACAGCGCGGCTGGAAGGACTCGCTCCGAACGGTGGTGGTAATTATCGCATCGACTTTTCGTCGATTCGACTGAACACCAATAATGCCTTTGCAGTGCTCAATCCCCAGTATCCAACCGCGCTGACTTTTACTTTTGCGCAACCGCTCGCGCGTGGATTGCGAACGGACAACGCGCGTCGCCAAATCGAGATTCTGAAACACAACCTGACGCTCACAGACGTTCAATTTCGGCAGCGTGCAATCGACACGATTACGAACGTCCAGCGAGCATACTGGGACCTCGCGTTCGCACTGCGCAATCTGCAGGTGCAGCGAGATGCAGTCCGGGATGCGCGCGCACAGCTGGAACACAACAAGCGCCTGGTGAGTGAAGGTCAGCTTGCTCCTATCGATATCGTAGCTGCAGACGCTCAGGTAACTGGATTCGAGCAGTCGTTATACACGGCTTTGGAAGACGTCTCGCGATCGGAAAACAACCTCAAGATGCTGATCGCCGAGAATCGCCAAGCCTCAATTTGGAACTCTTCGATTATTCCCGGTGATGCGGTTGATTTGACGGCCCCGGAAATTTCGCTTTCTGAGGCGATGAAGCTGGCGATTGATAACCGGCCGGAGCTACAGCAATCGAATCTGGCTCGCGAGATCAATCAAGTCGATCAGAAGTTCTATCGCGATCAAACGAAACCGCAAGTCGATTTGGTTGGCAGCTACGGCATGGTCGGCCTGGCCGGAACGTCAACAGGTGGCAATGGTCCCTTAGCGAGCTCGTCGATCGAACTGCGGGATAGAGTCAATCAATTGTCGGTCCTCAACGGGCTGCAACCCTTGCCGGCCCAACCGGTGCAATCAGTCTCGCCGGCATTGCTGGGGGGATATCCTCAGTCATTTGAGAACTTGTTGCTGAATCGCTACAACAACTTCCGCGTGGGCGTATCGGTTAGTTTGCCGCTGCGAAACCGGACTGCGGAAGGTCAGCTGGGCAGATCATTGGTTGAAGGTCAGCGGCTAACCACGCAACGCGAGCAGCTTGAACAAGCGATTCAGGTGGAAGTGCGAAATGCGCTGCAGGTGGTGAGAAGTTCGGAAGCTCGATTGCGCGCGGCGGCTGCTAATCGGGCTGCGAGTGAGCAGCAGTACGAAAGCGAGAAGCGAAAACTCGACGCGGGGCAATCGACGGTGTTTCTCGTCCTTGAGCGTCAGACGGCTTTGACTACGGCTCGCGGAAACGAGCTCAGGGCGCAGACTGATCTGAACAAAGCGATCGCTGAGCTGCAACGAGCTACGGGCAATGCGCTGACGGTGAACAGTATCGTTGTGCGCGCGCACTGAGCTGCGGTCAGGCCCATCTCATTCACGCCCGGTTGCAACGGCATTAATATACTTGACGCAGCAAAGATCGCACCGCCCGGGCGTAGTTCATTCTCGGCCACAGATGAACACGGAGTAACACAGATCTAAAACTCGGATTTTATTCAGATCCCTTAAAT
>Ga0134125_10000249_pt1 | contig 77621 bp, 64 predicted proteins | sample KB31751_FD_96464 | JGI IMG/M metagenome (GOLD analysis project Ga0134125, IMG submission 96464) | Terrestrial soil microbial communities with excess Nitrogen fertilizer from Kellogg Biological Station, Michigan, USA - KB3-175-1 | ecosystem: Environmental > Terrestrial > Soil > Unclassified ... | reverse complement strand
GTGGGTGTGAACTATGCCGGTATTAAAGTGTGTTTATTTCAGCATGCTCCCATCGCCAGACGGACGAGTACAACAACATGGGCAACAACACATGCACATCGTCTGGCTAGGAGTAAACATGCTCTTAATATCCTATGGATTGGGATAGCCCGCGTCAAGTGGAAAAAGTGTTGACGTCGCATGACATAACCTATCGTTATTTCAACAGGTTAGGGCTTGATGAGCAGGTAGCGGCGGACACCTGCATTGAAATGTTCATCCAAAGAATTAACTGCCTGGGAGTCTCGTAAATGATTGAAAAAGCTGATTTGATCGTGATTGGCGGGGGTGCGGCAGGGATTACAGCGGCGGTTAATGCAGCGAATTCTGGGCTGTCAGTCATGCTGCTCGAAGCACGAGACCGACTAGGCGGCCGGATATTGACCGTGCAGAGTTTAGGCTCCGCAAGCGTGGAGTTGGGGGCCGAGTTTATCCATGGCCGTCCGCCGGAGATTTTTGAAATTTTGCAGGCACATCAAGTGCCGGTGAAGGCCGTGGATGGAGATTTTCTGCGTCTGGAAAATGGCGAATTGCAATCGACGGACTTCTTTTCGGAAGTGGACCAGTTGATGGGAAAGATGGACGATTGCGGACCAGACGAAGCGTTTGCGCAATTTATCGACCGATGTTGTCCAGAGAAGAACCAGGAAAAAGTAAAACAGTGGGCGCGGGGTTATGTGACCGGATTTCACGCCGCCGATCCGGCGTTAATCAGCGTGCATTCGCTGGCGAAGGGGATGCGGGCCGAGGCGGAAATCGGTGGCCACCAATCGTTTCGCATGCAAGGCGGATATGCGACGTTGCTCGGGATTTGGGAGGAGCGACTGAAGAAGGATGGCGTTCGCGTGGAACTCGATGCCACGGTAAAGAGCGTTCTCTGGAAGAAGGGCGACGTTAAGGTGGCCGTCGAGAAGGGCGGTGAAATCGTAACGTATATCGCCCCTAAAGTTCTGATTACGCTTCCGCTGAGCTTGCTGCAAACCGGCGCGGTGAAATTTGCTCCGGCGATCGCCAGCAAACAATCGGCGCTGGAAAAACTGGTGATGGGAAACGTGATTCGCGTCACTTTATGCTTCCGCGATCGCTTTTGGGATGATCTGCGCGTGGGCAAGAGTACCAGGACACTATCCGATGCGAGCTTTCTTTTTTCCGCCGAAGACTGGTTCCCTACCTGGTGGACGACGATGCCGGAGAAATTACCCATCATTACCGGATGGGCGCCGTCTCATTGCGCAGAGCGATTGTCCGGAAGGAGTGCTGACTTTGTGGTCGCAAGAGCGACTGAAACCCTGGCCAGGCTTTTGAAGGTTGACGTTAAAAAAATTAGTAAATCGCTGGCTTTCGCGCACTTTCATGATTGGGAGGCGGACCCGTTTTCCCGCGGGGCGTATAGCTATGTGAAAGCTGGAGGAGACACGGCGCAAGAAGATCTGGCGGCCTCGATTGACGACACATTGTTCTTCGCGGGAGAGGCCACGGACTTCAGCGGCCATCATGGAACCGTTCATGGCGCGATTCGCAGTGGGAAGCGTGCGGTGCAAGAAATTCTGAAAGCATGACACGAGGGCTCTAAGCGATCCTTAAGAGATACGTTTAGTGCACCATAGCGGCGCCGGGTTTTCCTTTCGGCTTCTTAAGCAAAAAGATGAATGGAAATACCGCTACAAACATGATGGCCAGCAGCATGAAAGTGTCGTTATAGGCCATCATTGCGGCCTGGCGCTGCACCGTGCCCCAAATTGCACCATACGCACGATGCGTGGCCGTCACCGCATCCGCGCCCTGGGACATGAAGTATGCCCGGAAGGCTGCTACCAGGTGTTGGACTGTCGGGTTCGCCGCCGTGACGTGCGCGCCCAAATCGTGGATGTGCCTTTGCTGCGCGCGGACCTGATAGGTCTCCACGGTTGAAATGCCTACGCTGGCGCCGATGTTCCGCATCAGGTTAAACAAGCTTGTGGCGTTGCCCATGCGTTCCTTGGGTACGGGATCGTTGGTGACGGTCGTGAGCGGAACGAAGACCAGTCCCAGGGCCGCGCCTTGCAAGATCAGCGCCCACCAAAAATTCCAGAATCCTACATTCAGGCTGAACTGCGAAAGGATGTACATGGCGACGGCGACACTCAAGATGCCGGTCCCCAGCAACTTTCGGGAATCCACCTTCGCGGTCAAAATACCGACGATGGGCATAGCAAGAAATGACGCCATTCCTCTAGGGAGATTGGTAATTCCTGCATAAGTCGCGGTATAACCCAGCAGAAGCTGCATGAGCAGCGGGAGCAAGACGGTGCTCCCATAGAGCACGAATCCCACAATGGTCATCAGGAAAGTACCCACGGCAAAAGACCGGTACTTGAAAACCCCGAGATCAATGATGGGGTGATCGGTTTTCAATTCGCGCACGACGAGTCCGATGATTCCGACAGCGGCAAGCACGGCAAGCGTGAGAATGAATTGCGAGCTGAACCAATCATCTTCCTGCCCTTTGTCGAGAAGTATCTGCAGGCACCCGATGCCCAGCACCAACAGGCCGATTCCCCAGTAATCGATCTGGGAAGCCTTCTTGCGCAAATACGAAGGGTCGAAAATATACATCTGCGTCAGCAGAATGGAGATAACCCCGATGGGCACGTTGATGTAAAAAACCCAGCGCCAACTGTAGTTGTCAGTGAGCCAGCCTCCGGCCACAGGGCCGAGCATGGGAGCTACGACAATTCCCAAGGCCCAGAATGCCATGGCCTGACCGCGTTTCTCTGGCGGAAAGGCTTCCAGCAAAATTGCCTGCGAGAGCGGCTGGAGCCCTCCGCCGCACGCGCCTTGAATGACACGAAAAGCAATCAGAAAACCCAAAGACGGGGCTAATCCGCAAAAGAATGAAGCCGTAGTGAAGCCGATGACCGAAGCCATGAGCAGGCGCTTACGGCCAAAATTGCTGGCCAGCCATCCGGTCATGGGCAGAATAATGGCGTTCGCGACAAGATAGGAGGTCAGCGTCCAGGTAGCTTCGTCGGTTGTGGCGGAAAGGCTTCCCGCAATGTGCGGCAGCGAAACGTTGACGACCGTAGTATCGAGCACCTCCATGAATGTGCTGGACATGACCGCAATGGCGATAAGCCATGGGTTGATGTTGGGGATTCCCGTCGTCTGCGTGCTTTCAGCGGGCATGTTGAAGTTGGTTTAGATGCAAAGAGATTGGAACCGTTTCATTAAGTTAGGTTCCGTGGGAGGTACTTTGCATATTTAGGATTTTTAATCGTTCAGTGTCCGTAGCCGCCGCCTTCGTGCAGAGAAACTTTTCCGCGAAACATACGATACACGATGACGAAGTATAGAACGGCGAGGCCCATGCCAAATATCCACCAGACGAGGCCAACGCGAAGACCGTGCGCTCCGGAAAGTGCTTTCTGGATCGTAATGTCCAACGACGGATCGCCGGTGGCAGGCAGCAAGCGTGGATAAAGAGCGGTCGCGGCCCCCGCGAACATTGCGGCAAGATACACGCAGGAACAAGTGAAGGCGCTTCGGTCCGCATTCTTGCGGGAATAAAAAATCATGCCGGCTAACGAAATTCCCACGATGGCCGGCACAATAAATGCGATTGGAAACGCGCGGTAATTTTCCAGAATGTCGGGACGCACGGAAACGGAAGCAAACAGATCCAGCCCCGTCAGGATAAGAAGGGCAATTCCAAGCGGATACGCGACAGCCCTTGTCCGTCGCTGTAGTTCGTCTTCAGTCTTTACCACGATATAAAGAGATCCGTGGAGTGCGAGCGCAACCAACGCGACGAGTCCGCCCAGTACCGTGTACCAATCAAGGATGCCCGGGTTCGTGCCAGGCAGCCAGTTCGTCCAAAGCGGAAGGAAGAAATAGCCGTCCGGCCCCAAAGGGACTCCGCGGACAACGTTGGCCAGCGCGGCGCCAAAGAAGATCGCGAGCAGTGCGCTGGAAGCGAAGAAGAGGCCGTCAAAAAAAGCGCGCCAAACTCCGATGTGCATGAGCGAGCGAAGCTCGATGCTGGCGCCCCGCATGATCAGCAACCAGAGGACGATCATGAGCGCAAGATAAAAGCCGCTGAAGGCGGAGGCATAGAGCAGAGGGAACGCGAAATACAGCGTTCCGCCGCCTGCGATCAGCCAGACTTCGTTGCCGTCCCACACGGGACCGATGGTACGCAGCAGCAACTGCTTGTCATTTTCGCTTCGACCCAGCAAGGGATGCAGAATGCCCACGCCGAGATCGAAGCCGTCGAGAACGACGTAAGCCCCGAGCATTGCCGCGACGAACCAGAACCAGATGGATCCCATGATCGTTATTTTCTCGTTCTTCTCTTTCCCCGGAAAATCTCGCTATTCCATTTACCTAAAATCTTAATTCCTTCTCCTAAACCTCTTGCGCAAATCCCGTTCAATCTTCCTGCTTCCCTCTATGCGGTAAACGCAGTCTCCGGTGAAGCTTCGGCTGGGCCAGCCGTGGGCCCGCGGTGGACAATGCGATACACGAGGATCAGAAACAAAATGGAGAGTACGGTGTACATGCCCATGAATCCCATTAGAGTAAATAACGTGTTCCCTGCCGATACGTATTTTGAATATCCGGAAGAAGTGCGGAGAAGGCCGTACACGACCCAGGGCTGACGGCCGATTTCAGCAGTCATCCAGCCAGCCGTGTTGGCGATGTAGGGCAGAGGGAAACTTAACATCAGTGGCCAGAGAATCCAGTGAGTCGTGTACAGCTTTCCACGCCACAGCAGGAACGCGGCGAGCGCCATTAAAGCTGCGAAGTAGGTGCCGAGTCCCGCCATGATGTGATACGCGTAAAACAACAGAGGCAACGGAGAGGGCCATTGATCGGGTGGGAATTCATCGAGTCCGGCGACCTGCGCCGAAGTTGTGCCGTAGATGAGGAAACTCAATACCTTGTTTACAGCCAACGGATTATCGATGCGCCTGTTCAACTCATCGGGTTGTCCCATAAGAACGATGGGCGCGCCCTTTGTAGAGGTGAAGAGGCCTTCCATCGCTGCCGTAGCTGCGGGCTGATGCTTGGCCATGTAACGGCCGTGCAGGTCTCCGGTGGGAAAAATCTGCGTGATGCACGATATGACTCCCGCAATCACGCCGATGCGCAGAAAAATTCTGCCATGCACCGGAAAGCGATTTTCGAGGACATAAAACGCCCCAACCGCGCACATCACGAAGGCCGCGGTAATGACCGCACCTGACATATTGTGCGAGTACTGGATGAGTGCCCAGGGATTCGTGAGCAGGCCCCAAAAGCTTGTGACTTCAAACCCTCCGTTGGCCAACACGCGATAAGCGACGGGATGCTGCATCCAGGCGTTAGTGACGATGATGAAGAAGCCGGAAATCCATGATCCCAAAAAGACCATGAAGGCCGCTCCCCAATGCTGCCATTTGGAAAGACGCTTCTCGCCGAACAGAAACAGTCCTAGAAATGCGGACTCAAGAAAGAAGGAAAAAACGCCTTCCATGGCAAGAGGCTGGCCGATTACGCCTCCGGTAACTTGTGAGAACCTCGACCAGTTCGTTCCAAACTGAAATTCCATGGGAATTCCGGTCACTACACCAGCAAGAAAGTTGATCGCGAAAATACGTGCCCAGAAGCGGGTAGCTTCGTTGTAGCGTTCGTTGTTGGTACGGATGGCGATGGTCTTTAAAACCACAATGAGCAGTGCCAGGCCCATGGTGAGCTGCGGGAACAGATAGTGATAGGTGATGGTGAAAGCAAAATGGATTCTGTGCAGCAGCAGAGCGTCCATGACTCTAATCGTAAATGAAGGACGGAGAAGCTGCTTGAAAATTGAGTTATTCTAGTTGGTCGCGAAAAACATTGTGACCGTGAGGGCGAAATGAAACGTGGGACTTTAGGAAAGTATGCCGTCTTGGCGTCATTGTTGTGTGCTTCTGGTGTGTTCGCGTATGGGCAATCCGATGCGAACTCCGGCCAGGCTTTATTCAAAGCGCGCTGCGCATTGTGCCATGGAGAAGACGGCAAGGGGCAGACAAATTTAGGGAAGCAGCTCAAGGCCTTTGATTTGAATTCCGAGAAGGTGCAAAAGAACAGCGACGCGCAACTTAAGCAGGTTGTACTGCAAGGAAAAGGCAATATGCCGCCATTCGAAGCGCAACTGGACGCAGAACAGGTCAACGCGATTCTTAAATACGTGAGGCATTTCGTCAAAAAGAAATAGCTCTCGCGGCATTATGCTGAAGCGACACAAGAACGTTTTCATCCGAGTAGAATTTGAGTAATGAGTTCCCTGCCCTCCACTGTCCGCGACAAACAGCCTTCCTCCGGACATGGCCGCAACGGGGCTGAGCCTCCGGTGCGCAAAGGCGGGGACGATTTTCGAGGCGGAGGCTCTCCTGACTTTGGCCATCGCATGCGGCGCGCTCGCTTTGGATTGATTGCCGCCCTCGCGCCGATCCTGACACTTTTCGTTGGAATTACTGTTGCCTACGTTCTACGCCATGGGACGTCGGTAATTGATCCGCGGAGCCAGCAATACATTCGTTATTGGATGAAAGTGCGGCTGCCGGTCACGCTGCTCCTGTTCAACACTGCGATCCTGTTGCTGAGCAGCTTCACCATGGAAATGGCGCGGCGGCAAGTGGCGCAGCAGGCGGCGCTGGAACCGCTAAAAGAAATTCCCGGATTGCTGCCCAGGTCGGAATGGCAGTTTCCCTGGCTCGGCGCGAGTTTTCTGTTGAGCTTCGCCTTCCTTGTAGGGCAAGGACTCGCATGGCATGTCTTGGCGATTCGCGGCTTTTTCATAGACACGAGCGCCAGCAGCAGCTTCGTTTATCTGCTGACCGGCGCACACGCGGTGCACCTTGCAGGCGGCATGGTTGTGTTGGTTTATGCACAGGCCATCACGCTGATGCGCAAAAATATCGAATACCGGCGCATCGTGGTGGACCTGACTGCGTGGTATTGGCACTTTATGGCGGTATTGTGGATTTATATCTTCGCATTGTTGTATTTCGCGCGATAGTTCGCTTCTGAAATCAAATTCTGATCGCGCTCCCGCGGAAATCACCTTCCGGGATGCTTTATAATAGAAAGATTCTGTCATCGCTCCGGGGCCATCTGTAGGGCTACGGCGCGGTAACTCGCCGCTTTGAAACTTCAATGAAGGTACCAGGGTCTTATTAACTGATGTCCACGGAAAGCATTATTGTTCGCGGGGCCCGCGTCCATAACCTCAAGAACATAGATTTTGAAATCCCCCACAACGCGCTCACGGTGGTGACGGGAGTGTCGGGGTCGGGCAAGTCCTCGCTTGCCTTCGACACGATTTACGCCGAGGGGCAAAGGCGGTATGTGGAATCGCTTTCCGCCTATGCGCGGCAATTTTTGGAGCGCATTGAAAAGCCTGACGTCGAGTTGATTGACGGCATAGCCCCGGCCGTTGCCATCCGGCAAAAGAACACGACGCGCAATCCCCGCTCCACGGTCGCAACAGCCACGGAAATTTACGATTACCTGCGCCTGCTGTTTGCCCGGGTAGGCCGGACTTATTGCCGGCAGTGCGGCAACGAAGTGAAGAGAGACACGGTGGATGAAGTGGCCGCCACGATTTTGGCCCTGCCGGAAGACACGCGGCTGCAGGTGTTGTTTCCCTTGAGCAACGCCGTGGTTGCTCCTACGGAAAAAGCGGAGAAGCCGAAGAAGAAAAAGAGCAAGGGAAAATCTTCAGAGGCTGAGAGTGCCGGTCTTGAGCATATAAAGGCGCGACTTTTCGAATTGCGCAAGCGAGGATTCAATCGCCTTTATCAGAAGGGCCAGATTTTCGAATTTTCCACGCCCGAGTCGCTTTTGGACATTAATTTCGCCGAACCGGTGTTCCTGCTTGTGGATCGGCTTGCGGTCGCATCCGATGCGCGCGCCCGCATTGTGGACGCAATTGAAACCGCCTATCGCGAATCTGGAGAAGTAATTTTTGAGACCGCACCTCGCGATGAGAAGCCTGCGCAGCGATTCAGGTTCTCGCAGGGCTTTGAATGCAAGCTTTGCAACATCCGTTATGAGGAGCCTGAGCCGCGGCTGTTTTCGTTCAATAATCCTTACGGGGCCTGCCCCAAGTGCCAGGGATTCGGCAACACTATTGATTTCGATTTGAATCTGGTGATTCCTGACGGGTCCAAGTCTTTGAACGAAGGCGCAATTGAACCCTGGACCAAGCCCAAATACAAAACATATTTGGCCGAACTCAAACGCTTCAGCCGCCAGGCCGACATACAAATGGATGTGCCCTGGAGGGAATTGAGCGCGAAGTCGCAGAAGATCGTGATTGAGGGGCAAGGGAAATTCCCAGGTATCCGCGGATTTTTTCAGTACCTGGAAAGAAAAAAGTACAAGCTGCACGTGCGCGTATTTCTAAGCCGCTATCGCGGATACTCGACTTGCTCCAGTTGCAACGGATTCCGCCTGCGCACCGAAGCGCAGCAGGTAAAGATCGGTGGCAAAAACATTTGCGAGCTATGCGGTCTGACGATCGAAGAAGCCGCCCAATTCTTTGACGGCGTCGAGTTAAGCAAACAGGAAGCGGCAGTCGCGGAGAAGTTGCTGGAAGAAATCCGCGAACGGCTGCGGTTTTTGAATGAGGTTGGGCTGGAATATCTCACGCTGGACCGTCTCTCTTCCACGCTTTCGGGCGGCGAAGCGCAGCGAATTCAACTGGCCACGTCGCTTGGCTCGAGGTTGGTTGGCACTTTATATGTGCTGGATGAGCCATCCATCGGCTTGCACTCCCGTGACACGCAGCGGCTGGTCAAGATACTGCATGACCTGCGCGACTTGGGAAATACGATTCTGGTGGTCGAACATGATCCGGATGTAATGGTGGCCTCCGACCGGATTTTGGATTTAGGCCCCGGGGCTGGAGAACACGGCGGAAAAGTGATCGCCGAAGGGACTTACGACGAAATCCTGCACATTCCGGCGTCGCTGACGGGTAAATACCTCTCGGGCGAACTCCGCATTCAAATTCCACAGAATCGTCGTCAGCCGGGGCGGCAGCAAATTGTGGTACGCGGCGCGCGAGCCCATAACCTGAAAGGCGTCGACATCAGCATTCCCTTGGGAATGATCGTGGCCATCACCGGCGTTTCGGGCTCAGGAAAGTCCACATTGCTGCACGACGTTTTGTACAAAGCGCTTTCGGCGGCGAAAAAATCCATTGAGCCTTTGCCTGCGAGCGACGCATGGGAAAGCGTGGATGGAGACGATTACATTGACGACGTGATTCTGGTGGACCAGACGCCGATTGGACGCACGCCGCGCTCGAATCCGGTGACATACATCAAGGCGTTTGACAGTATTCGCGAGGTCTTTGCTTCCCTTCCCGAGTCGCAAAAGCGGGGATTTGGCACAGGATTCTTTTCCTTCAATGTTCCCGGAGGACGCTGCGAAACCTGCCAGGGCGATGGAACGGTCGTCGTGGAAATGCAATTTTTGGCGGACGTGGAACTGATTTGCGAAGAGTGCAAAGGCATGCGTTACAAGCCGCAGGTGCTGGAGGTAAAGTACCGCGGGAAAAATATCTATGAAGTGTTGAACCTCACCATCCGCGAGGCCCTGCACTTCTTCGCCAGCGTGCCCAAAATTGCCGACAAGCTGCGCGTGCTGGACGAGGTCGGACTTGGATATTTGCGGCTGGGGCAGTCAGCAACCACGCTTTCCGGCGGCGAAGCGCAGCGCATGAAGTTGGCGGCGCACTTGCAACCGGCTACTCGGCCCCTGGGCCGGGGCGGCATTGTGGACAAAAAGCGCAAAATTCGGACGCTTTACATTTTTGACGAGCCGACGACCGGTCTGCACTTTGACGATGTCAGCAAACTACTTTCGGCCTTCCGGCGTCTGATTGATGCAGGGGGTTCCATCCTGGTGATCGAGCACAATCTGGAAGTCATCAAGACGGCGGACTGGGTCATTGATTTGGGCCCCGAAGGCGGCGACCGGGGTGGCCAGATTCTGGGGGCGGGCACGCCAGAAACGATCGCGGCTTTGCCCAATTCCTATACAGGTAGATTTCTTGCGGGTATTCTGAATGGAAATGGCTCGCGCACGAACGGCCACAAGTAAGGTTTTGATGGTTATCGCGGTGGCGATGGCCGGGACTCTCCAGCCGTACGCGCAGACCGTTCGCCACCACAAAATCGCCGTTGAGGACCCGAATGCCGCAAACCTCGCCCAAGCGGAAACGGCCATTCAAAAGAAAGACTTTTCCTCCGCGCTCGATTTATTAAACAAGGTTGTGGCTGCCGACCCTAAGAACTATGAGGCCTGGTTCGACTTGGGCTTTGTAAACAATGCGCTGGGAAAAACGCCCGATGCCATCGCGGCGTACCGTCAATCAGTCGCGGCGAAGCCTGACGTGTTTGAATCCAATTTAAATTTGGGGCTGATGTTGGCTCGGGCGGGACAGCCAGGCGCGGAAGAATTCCTGCGCGCGGCCACAAAACTTACCCCCACGGCACGCGCGGTGGAGGGCAAAGAGCAGGCATGGCTGGCCTTAGGCCATACCCTGGAAAAATCCAAGCCTGGGGACGCCGTGGAGGCGTTCCAGGAAGCCTCCAAACTGCAACCGAACGACATAGAGCCGTATCTTTCCGCTGGACCGATCCTGGAACGGCAAAAACGCTTCCCCGAGGCGGAGCAGATGTATAAGCAGGCGATGGTTTTAGATCCCCAATCTGCGGATGCAGTAGTCGGGCTGGCGAACGTGTATATGAGCAGCCATCGCTTCCCTGAAGCGGAAGATGCGCTCAAGAAGCTGTTGGTAATGCGACCTAACGACGTTGGCGCGCATTTGGAACTGGGGCGCATTCTGGCGGCAAGCGGCAAGCCGGATGAAGCTATTGCGGAGTTGGAAGTAGCGGAAAAGGCCCAACCCGGTGACACTGCGTTGCAACGCGAGATCGCCGATTTGCTCATGGGCCAGAAGAAGTATGCGGAGGCCGAGAGTCTGTACCAGCTTCTCCTTCCCAAGAATCCAAATGACGCCGAACTGCATGCGTCCATTGGACGTGCATTGTTACATCAGAAGAAATTTGCCGACGCGCAGCAGGAGCTGCTTACGGCTTTGCGCCTTAAACCGGACATGGGACCGGTTTATGGCGATCTGGCGATTGTTGCCGATCAAAGCCAAAACTATCCTTTGGCCATTAGGGCGCTGGATATCCGGGCCAGGTTTCTGCCTGAATTGCCCGAGACATTCTTTATGCGGGCCAGCGCCTACGACCACTTGCATGATGAAAAACATGCGGCGGAGAATTATCATCGATTTCTGGAAGTGGCCGCCGGGAAGTTTCCCGATCAGGAGTGGCAGGCCAAACACCGCCTGATCGCGATTGAGCCCAGAAAGTGAACGCTATGCGCCCTGTCATGATGCGCCCCATCCTCTTCGCCTCAATTGCGCTATTGATTTGTTCGGTGAGCGCTGCGGCAAAAGACAAGTCCCTGGAAGAAATGCAGCAGGAGGCACAGTCCGCCAGCCTGAAGGAACAGCCTAAACTTTATATAAAAATCGCCCAGGCGCAATTGCATCTGGCGGACAAAGCATTTTCAGCCGGCAATTCCGCGAGCGCGCAAGTTGCGGTGGACAATGTGGGGGAATTCGCCACCAAAGCCACCGATGCGGCAATCGAGTCTGGGAGCCGGCTGAAGAAGACCGAAATTGACATCCGCAAGATGGCGGACAAGTTGCGTGACATAAAGCGAAACCTGAACTTTGACGATCAGGCGCCGGTAGAGAGCGTAAGGAATAAGTTGGAAGACCTTCGCAGCAAACTGTTGACGAGTATGTTCACGAAGAAGAAGAAAAAATGACGGCGTTTTCACGCAAGCTCTTCTATTGTGCTTTTTGCATATTGCTGACAGGTGCGGGCTGGGCCCAGGGGCATCGCAGCGACGTGCTTTCGCCCGACGAAGTGGACCAGATTCGCGAGACCGCGCAAGAACCGCAAGATCGCCTGAAGCTTTATATCCAGTTTGCGCGAGTACGGCTTGATGCAGCCGAAAAGTCGCGCACCGATCCTCAAGTGAAAGACCACGCCCAGGCAGTCCACGATCATTTGCATGATTTTTTGGATATCTACGATGAACTCGACGAGAACGTGGATACCTATGCCGATCGGCAGGATGATCTGCGCAAGCCCTTAAAAGCTGTGATTGATGCCGATACGGAATTTCAATCGAGGCTGCGGGCTCTTGAGGCCCCCGCGAATGCCACCCCCCAGGAAATGACCGAATACCAGTTTGTTTTAGCGACCGCGCTCAATGCCGTTGACGATGGGGCGCAGGACCACAGGCAATTGCTGGCCGAGCAGGAAGAGGCCGCGAAACACAAGAAAAAGCGGGAAAGGAAGTCAGCGGAAGACACCCCGAACTAAGATTCGCCTTGCCCTCACTTTGCCGTTGGCATAAGCTTGATTCGCTCTCCGATTCTCCCTTCCTTCTAACCTTCCCACGACAATTTCGGATATTTGCTGCAATGTGTGTGCAAAATAGAGCGGTTGCGCGTGAGGCCATACCAGATATAGTGTTTTCTCACTTGACCCCGCCCCAACATCACCGTTACAGTAGCCTTAATCTGTGCCAAGCCCTGTCCAGCCTGGGCCGCATGTTATCGAGTTTCGTGGCGGAGGAACCTTGCTGGTAAACCAGGCAAACAGCAGCCCCGTTCTTGGCCGGGAACTCGCCTCCTCGTCTTTGTCTTTTCCATCACGGATGTCAGGCAAGAGGCATCTATTGACCGTTATTCGCACCACCATTGTCCGTACTACCAAGGAGTTCTCCGTTGCTTAAACTGAAAAAGCTCCAGATTCTTGGCTTCAAGTCCTTTTGTGACCGCACCGAATTGAAATTCCACGGTGACGGAGTGGCGGCCATCATTGGACCGAACGGCTGCGGCAAGTCGAATATCTCCGACTCCATTTCCTGGGTGCTTGGCGAGCAGTCAGCCAAAACCCTGCGCGGATCGCGCATGGAAGACGTGATATTCGCGGGCACCAACGAACGCAAGCCGACAGGCATGGCCGAGGTCTCGCTCACGCTGGTTGACCCCGAGGTATATGACGGAGCCGACTTAAATGAGCCTACGGACGTGGAAATCCAGGACGAACTTTCTTCTGACCATTGGGATGAGGCCGAAATCCGGGCGCGGGCAGCGGAAGAGGTGGAGCGGCTTACAGAAGAAGCGCAGCCGGGTAGAACCGAGGAAGTAGATGGCGAAGGCACTGGAGAGCCGGGTGTCATTCAGTCACAAGGCGAAGCTCCCCAGGAAACAGCGAGGGAAGATGCAGGCCAGGAAGATGCCGCACAGCCTGCAGGACCTCAAGTAGTGCTTAAGATTCGCCGGCGCAAGTTCAACCAGCAACAGCTCCGGCGCGGTGAAATTGTCGTCACGCGGCGGTTGTTCCGGACGGGGGACAGCGAATACCTGTTGAACGGAAAGCTCTGCCGTCTGCGCGATATTCAAGAACTATTCATGGGAACGGGCCTGGGGCCAGAGTCCTACGCGCTGATCGAGCAAGGACGAATTGGGCAGATTCTGAGCAGCCGTCCCACGGACCGCCGCGCAATCATCGAAGAAGCCGCGGGAATTACCAAGTTCAAGACCAAGAAGCGCTTGGCGGAAGCCCGGCTGGAAGAGGCCAAACTGAACTTGGCCCGCATCAACGACATTTTTGAAGAAGTCACGCGGCAGATGAATTCGCTGAAGCGCCAAGCTTCGAAAGCCGAGCGCTATGCGAAATTGCGCGACGAGATGCGCGCCAAACTGAGGCTGGTTTTGGCCAGTAAATTTGCTCAACTGGACCAGGAAAGCGCCGAGCTAAATTCGCAATTGAACGCGGTTTCCGACCAGATGCGCTCGCAATCCGAGGCGATCCAGCAGCTGGAGAGCGAGCAGACGGAACGCACGCAGCGGGGATACGGCATTGAAAGCGAATTGCGGGAAAACCGGGAACGGTTAAGCCAGATCAAGCTGGACACCGAGTCGGCACAGAGCCAGCGCCGGCACAATGAAGAGCGTTGCGCAGAGTTGGTGGTGCGCGCCGCTTCTTCGCAGAGCGAGCTGGCGCAGGCGCAAACTCGTTTTGTGACACTGGAAGCTGAAAGGGATTCGAACCGCGAGGTACTTGCATCTTCGGCACAAATGGTTGCTGAAGCGCAAGCGGAGGCACTGCGGCTACAACAGGAAGCGACGCTGGCGCGGACTGCTTTGACAGATTTGGAATCACAGCAGGAACAGTCGCGCGGCGCCATCCTCGAAGTTGTCTCAACAACCTCCACACTCAAAAACCAACTGACTCAGGCGCAGGAACGGCTGAGCACGGTCGAACGCGAAGGGCATCGCTTATATGCGGAAATGATGACCGCTAACAATCAGGTCGAGACTTTTGGCGGACAGCGCGGCCAGCTTGCGCTGGAGTTTGAAACGGTCTCGCAGCGAGTTTCGACTTTGTCAGAGGAGATCGCCCAAACGCGGCAAGTGCTGGAAAGCAAACGGCGGGAGGAAAGCGAAGCCAAGATCCGGCTGGATGGGCTGCGGGCGGAGTTTGCCTCCGCTTTGGGCAAGAAAGGATCACTCGAGGCCGTGATCGCGGAACATGGATATTCCACGGAATCCGTGCGGCGGCTCTTCCAGTCAGGCGGATTGCAGGGGGGACTGGCTCCTGTGGGAGTTCTGGCCGATTTTCTGGAAGTCGAGCCGAGATTTGAAGGAGTAGTGGAAGACTTCCTGCGCGATGAGCTGAACTACATCGTAGTGAAGTCGTGGGACGCGGTGGATGAAGGGCTGCGCCTTCTGCGCTCAGATGTCGATGGCCGCGCCACCTTCCTGGTTCATCCGGAAGATGCTCAGGCTAAGTTTTCTTTTGCGGCAGGTGAAGGTGCGCATCACGGGCCGCCAAACAACTCGATTGTTCCTTTGAAGCACACGATCAAAGTGCTGGACGGCTTTGGCAAGTCGCTGGAAGTCATTCTTCCCAAGCTGCGTGACGGCTACATCGTGCCGGACGCGGGAATTGGGCGTGAGCTGGCATTGGGCAATCCGGATGCGTTTTTCCTGTCGCAGTCGGGCGAATGCTTTCACAACGTCACGGTGACTGGCGGGAAGCAGCGCAGCGAAGGGCCGCTTTCCATGAAGCGCGAATTGCGCGATGTGTTGAAGGTGCTTGGCGAGCTTGAACACGCTCTTCGCGACGGAGAGACACGGCTGCTGACTTTGGGGCATGAAATTAAAGACCTCAATTCCCTGCTGGACCGGCTTGAAGGCGAAAAGAGAGACGCCGAGAAGCAGGTAATGACCTCAGGCCACGTTTTACAGCAGCTCGACTCCGAAATGTCGCGGGTTGCGGAGCGTTTGAATGTTTGCGAGCGAGAACTGCAGCGGCTGGCGGCGGAGCGAGCGGAGCAGGAAGCGGCAATTCAGGCGCGGCAGTCCGAAATTACATCAGCCGACGAGCGGCGGATTGAACTGGAGCAGCTGGCGGCGTCGGCAAATGAGCAACTGGTAGTGTTGCGCGAACAGCGTGATGCGGCCACTCAAAGATCGTCTGAGCAACTGGCGCGGGTGGCCATGCTGGAAGAGCGACATCGTTCCGCGACGGCAGTGGTGGAGCGGATTGAATCTCTAGTCACGGAGATGACGGAGCGGGTCACCTCACTGCAAAACCAAATTAACGCTTCAGAAGCAGAAAAACTTCAACGGGAGTCGGACAATCAAGGTCTTGCCATCAGGCTGGTAGAGATGGAGGCCGAACGAAATGCGGGTGAAGTGCGGGATGGACTTCTGCAATGCGAATCGGAGCAAGTTCGCGCCCGGCTTGCCGAACTCGAAGAACTGCTGCATGAGGCACGCCACCTGCTCGACGCGGCGCGTGACCGTAAAGCTGAACTGGCAGCGGCTGAAGCCAAATTGAAGTCCGATGGCCAATATATGGCAGAAACTTGCCTGAATGAGTTAGGGATTGAGCGTGAAGCGCTTGTCGCTGATAGCACAATCCCGGTGGCCAGCGGAGAACAGCTTGCCGCGGAAGACCAGAGCTATCGCGAAATGCGCGCCCGCCTGGAAGCCATGGGGCCGGTGAACATGATGGCGCTTGAGGAGTACAAGGAAACCTCTGAGCGGCACGCATTCCTCGAGACGCAGCGCAAGGATTTGCTGGAGTCCATTGAGAATACGCAGGCCACAATTCGCGAAATCGATACTTTCTCGCGTCAAAAGTTTGAAGAAGCGTTTGGCAAGATCAATGAAAACTTCCAAACGACGTTCAAGAAGCTATTTGGCGGGGGCCATGCCTTCATGCGCCTTACGGATGAAGAGAATAGCGCGGAGAGCGGCATTGACGTCGTTGCATCTCCTCCGGGAAAAAAGCTGCAAAATGTTCTTTTGCTTTCCGGCGGAGAAAAAGCGCTCACGGCGCTGTCATTGCTGGTCGGTATATTCCAATATCAGCCCGCGCCCTTCTGCATTCTCGACGAGGTCGACGCCCCGCTCGATGAAGCCAACATTGGCCGCTTTACGGAATTGGTGAAAGAGATGAGCGTGCAGACGCAATTCGTACTCATCACGCATAGCAAGAGGACCATGAGCATCGCTCCTGTGCTTTACGGCGTGACGATGCAGGAGCCGGGTGTGTCCAAGCTGGTATCGGTGCGCTTTGGGGCTACGGCGTAGCATCCAGCGAAAGTTTTGAAACGATTGCGAATATCTTGCTTGCCAATGCTTCCGCTGTTTTATAAGCGGCGAAGTTTATCCCTTTTGATTGTTCCAATTTTTCCACAGATGACACGCTGGCTTCCCTTGCTGGACGGGCGTTTCACTGCAATGCTTGTATGTCAAATGTTTAATCCATCTTTTGCCCTCCTTCTCTTCAAAGCTCATCAGGAAAAGGTTGACAAATATTTTTGACGGGCTAGAATACGCCACTGTTTCCTGGCATTAAAATTAGATCATGAGCCCCCAACTACTCGATTCCGTCATTACGCATACTGAATTTCCGGAACTTAAACTTTTCGCTAGCGGGAAGGTCCGAGACATTTATCTGCTGGATAAAGACCATCTGCTGTTTGTCGCCACCGACCGTATTTCCGCATTTGATTATGTTCTGGCCACCGGCATCCCTCATAAAGGCAGCGTCCTGAACCAGCTCTCTTTATTCTGGTTCGATTTCCTTAAAGATACAGTGGCAAACCATCTGGTGACCGCAGATGTTGCCCAATACCCCGCAGCTGCCCAAAAATATTCAGATCAGTTGAGCGGACGGTCCATGATGGTGCGCCGCGCGGAAATGTTTCCGGTGGAATGCGTGGTGCGCGGATACATCTCGGGCTCCGCATGGAAGGAATACAAAGCGGCCGGAACGGTATGCGGCATCCAATTGCCGTCGGGCCTGAAAGAATCCGACCAGCTTCCGGAACCGATTTTTACGCCTTCTACGAAAGCTGTCAGCGGCCACGATGAAAACATCTCTCTGGATGAAGCGGCAAAGATTATTGGCCGGGAAAGTGCAGAACAATTGAGGGACCTGAGCATCGCCGTCTACAAAAAAGCGGCTGACTATGCTCGTGTTAAAGGAATTATCATCGCCGACACCAAGTTTGAGTTTGGACGCACGGATGCAGGAATTACGTTGGCGGATGAAGTCCTTACGCCCGACTCTTCCCGCTTCTGGCCAGCGGACAAGTACCGGCCCGGCCAATCGCAGGAGTCATTCGATAAGCAATATGTTCGCGATTTTCTGGAAGAGATTCGCTGGAACAAGCAACCTCCGGCTCCGGCACTGCCACCAGAGGTGGCCCGCAAGACCAGCGAAAAATATGTTGAAGCATACCGCCAACTCACTGGGCGCAAGCTGAATGGGTAGGACTACGTGGGTAAGAACGCAGCAGGGGAGGACGGGTGGGCACTGCTGACTGGGTAATCCTGCTGGTGATCGTGATTTCCATCATCCAGGCGGCCGGCGAGGGATTTTTTCACGAAGCTTTTGGCATTGCCGGTTTAGTGGTTGGGTATTTAGTGGCGGCTTGGCAATATCCCCGCCTGGCGGGTTTGTTCATTCCTCATGTGAAAGCGGAATGGCTGGCGGACATTGCTGGTTTTTTGATCATTTTTATCGCGATCATGATTCTCGCCGGGATCGCGGGACGCATCACGCGGTGGCTGGCTAAAGAAGCCGGGCTTAGCTTTTTTGATCGCTTTCTCGGCGGGATTTTAGGGTTTTTGCGCGGATGTCTAGTGGTGGCCATTATTTTGGTCAGCATGACCGCCTTCACGCCAACCTCCAGATGGCTGGAAGGGTCGTCGTTATCTCCGTACTTTTTAGTGGTGGGTCGCGCGGCGATCTGGATGGCGCCGGCGGAACTACGGGGCCGCTTTTATGAAGGGCTTGATTTGTTGCATCGCGAGCAGCATCAAACGCCAGCTACACTGCCGGCAAAGGGAAATGGCAGGTAGCCGGTAAACGAAAATCTGTTTTCACGCGGAAAGAGAGAGCCTGTGAAAGATCAACTCGAAGCGCTGGTTATGCAGATGTACAAGAGCAATATTCTTTATTCTGAAGCTGTACGGGAATTCAAAAAGCGCTTTATCCTCACGGTTCTGCAAGAGAACAAGGGCAACCAGTGCCGTGCCGCCCGTGCTCTAGGGATGCATCGCAATACTCTGAGCCGAACCATCACCGAGTTACGCATTGACGTGCGCCAGCTGCGCGATGGCAGCAAGCGACCGCCCAGAAGCGCGCGCGTTGCCACCTACGAGAAAAGGGCTGTGCGCTAGAGCCAGGGATTGGCTACCCCGCAATTTCGGAGAGCCATAGTATTAGATTCCAATAAAAAAGGCAGCCGAGAGGCTGCCTTCTTTATTTCCGTGTGACAACTTACTTGTGCACGGGCTTGCGATGTACAGGTGCATGATGAGTGGGTGTGGGGGCTGCGGCTTTCAGCAGCGTTCCCTTGTCCATCGTCATGACAAACGGGCTGGGAGTATAGGACTCGGGAGTACCGCCAAAATCCAGCGTAGCGCCAACCTTCGGCATGAGCCGCGCGGGAATTGGACCGGTCATGGTCACAATGATATCGGCGCGCTTGCTGTCGATATCATCCTGGCTGGCTGCGATCTGCAGCTCTGTTTCGGTTGCGGAAATGACCGTTCCCTCCATCTGTAGCGGCACGCCTTTAATGGCGTTCCATACGATGTCCTGATCCGCTTGCTGCCCGGCGGAGAGTACCATCTCCCATTCCGCAAAGCTCATGTCTTTGGGAGCCTTGCTCTGGGCCAGCGTGTGGGCCTGTTCGGCCGGTGTGGGAGCGGGCTTAATCGTGAAGCCAGCGGGAGGGGTGGGATTGGCTTGCGCTTGGGAAAGAACATCAGCCCAACCATCGTCGCCGCCGTGGTACTTGTCGTACTGGCTTTCAGCGTATTTCTGGATCTGCGCCTTGAACTGCGCCGGGGCAACTACGGAAGCACGGGCCGCGTACCAGATTCCGTTGACGTAGTCGGGTGGTGTGGATTGCAAATAGGCTAACGCAAGCGGATAAACCAAGCTGAAATCGGTGGGGCTAACATCAGAAGCGGCCTTCAGGTTCTTAATCGCGGTCGGATAATCTTTCTGCTGGAAGGCGCCATTGCCGACGGCCGACTGGAAGATCTCCGTCATCTGCCCCTTCAATTTGTCGAAATCCGCATCGGACATTCCAGAAGGCTTCTGGAAGCTATCAATCGCTCCAAGGCCCTTCTGACCATAATCCTGGGCCTGGGTCAAAGCCTGTTGCGCATCCGCTCCCTGCGCACTCATCGCCTTGGCGCGGTAGCTGTACGCCAAGATGGCCAACGCGCGCACATTGTTGGGATTGCCCTGCAACAATTTTTGCGCCGTTTCAATGGTTTTGGCCTCGTTGCCGGATTGCTGATAGGCGGCCAGCAATAACTCGAGAGCGTCCACTTTCACTACGCTGTTGGGGTATTGCGTCATGAAGGCTTCGAGAGCGCTGATCTTTGCGTTCGGATCAGTCTGCTGCATCGCGCCCATGTAGGCGTTATATTCGGCCGGGTCTTTAATAACGGGCGCCGCAGATTGCGTAGCTCCGGGTTGTGCCTGCGGAGTGCTTCCGCCTGGCTGGTTTTGCGCGGGGGTCTGCCGCCCTGCTGCTGCAATCGCAAGCGCAAGCACAATCGCCACTGGACTTATTTTCATTCGTTTGGCTCCTCGAAACTTTTAGGGAATCAGCGACAGGATTGACCGTTTCTTGCGGACAATCCATCCGGGTTGCCAACTAGGCATGTCCCTCAAGACAGCGCCGGCGATCTTGGCGTCCAAGAATGGACACTAATTTCCGGTGTGCGGATTATAAGTACGTAGTCATCTCTAACGCAAGTAAGACCCAAGAGTCGCCGCCCCACATGTTATGAGATGCTTAAAGAGTAGTCGCGGGATAGCTTTGCCGGGAGGAAACCAAATGGCGTCAGGTGCGGGATTGTTAGCAGGTAAGGTTGCTGTGGTAACAGGGGCTGGCCGCGGAATCGGAGCGGCGGTCGCAGGCAAATTGGCGGAATTGGGCGCGGTGGCGGTTTTGGCCGCCCGCACGCGTGTCACGCTGGAGGCCGCCGCGCAAAGTATTGCGAAAACCGGAGGCCGCGCCGAGATTGCGGAATGCGACGTCAGGGACATGCATTCTGTGGAACACCTTGCCCAATGGGTGGAGAAAACACACGGAAAGACGGATATTTTGGTGAATAACGCGGGAATTGGGAGTTTTGGCGGTCCACTGCACGCCATGCCGCCAGAGCAGTGGGACGCGATCATGAATACAAACCTTCGCGGCGTGTACTACTGCATCCGCAGCTTCGCGCCGATGATGATTCGCGCCCGAAGCGGCGAGATCATCAACATTTCTTCCATCGCGGGGAAAAACGCCCTTCCCAACGCGGCCGCTTATGCTGCCTCCAAATGGGGACTGAACGGGCTTAGCTATTCCGTGGCGGAGGAGTTGCGCACGCACAATATCCGAGTTTCGGTGGTTTGTCCGGGATCAACCAACACCGATTTTGGACTTCCCGGCGGGAAAAACACCAGCAAGATGCTGCAGCCTGAAGATATCGCTCACGTGGTCGCGATGCTGGCGACACAGGCGCCGCAATCGTTTGCGAGTGAAGTGATCCTACGGCCCACGCAAAAGCCCTGAAAGGCTGCCCCGGACTCAGACTTGCTTAACTTGATCGGAGATAAGCGGCACGAAACGACAGTTCTCCAACGCCTGCATGTACAGCATGCTATTCGTTTTGCGCACTAGCTGAAGCTGCTGAATGTCCGGCGATCCAATGGGAATTACCATGCGGCCGCCTTCGCTCATTTGGTCGAGCAGAGGCTGGGGGATTTTCAACGCCGCAGCAGAAACGGCGATTGCGTCATAAGGCGAGTGCTGAGGAAGTCCTAAAGTTCCATCTCCAGTAAAGATAGTTACATTCCTGTAGCCGAGCCGTTCAAGCGTAGAGCGCGCATCCGCCGCAAGTTTTTCGTGACGTTCAATGCTGTACACGTGCCTGGCGAGCCGGGATAGCACGGCTGTCTGGTATCCGGAACCGGTGCCGATTTCCAGCACTTTGCTGGACTCAGACAGTTCGAGCGCCGCCAGAGTTGCAGCGACGATATATGGTTGCGAGATAGTTTGCCCCTCCCCGATGGGAAGTGGGTGGTCCTCATAGGCCTGCGTTCGATACGCTTCCCGCACGAATTTTTCCCGAGGCACCACTCCCATGGCCTGCAGCACACGGGTATCCTTTAGCCCGCGTGGGGCAAGTTGTTCCCGCACCATTTCCTGGCGTGCGGCGGTAAATGAATCGGGCAGAATCGTCACAGAGATTCTCGAATTACGCGATTTGCAGACAGCCTACTTTTTTCGGTGGCGGATCTTCACGTCGAAACTCACTACGCCGTTCTGGTCACGGATTCCCACAACGGAGACGTTCTGGGAAATATTGTATTGCGCCTGGATGATCTGCTGCGAGGTCTGCGAAACATTCGTTGTGTAGGTAAGAGTCAGCTTTCCAGTCACCTGCTGTTCGATGGTCAGCGCAGGGCCGCGGGCCAGGTTGGTTTCCGTGCTCAACCCCTGCGGGTCAATCTTAATTCTGCTTCCTCCGAACAGGCGCTGCACTCGGTCGCTCACCGCCGCGTTAAATGCCTGCGCCAGAACCACACTCCCAACATCCTGATTGAGCGGCGAAAGACCGGCCGATTGCTGCCCCGGCTCTGCATTGGTCCTCCCCAGCGCGAGCAAAGCGATAATGTCGGAGGATGGCAATGGCGGTTCGGACTGGAAGTTCACCGTGGGACGTCGCGCGTCTCCGGTAACGCGCAGCGTGATGTCGTAGTCGCGAATCTGCGTGTTCGCCTGCAGGTCCAGCACTGGAACGATAGAACTGGGATCGAGGAAGACGATGTCGCCGCGCTGCAGTTGATATTTCGCGCCGCTGAAATAAATTTCGCCTTCCAGAATGTCCGCGCGGCCCAGTACCGCAGGCGTTTGCACAGTGCCTCGTACTCGCAGGTCGGCATCTCCGGAAAGGCGCACGGAAGACGTTTGCATTTGCAATTCCGGCGTGGTGGTGATGTGGACGCCCAGCGCGACATGACTCAAAAACGTGTTCGCCTGCACGAGCGCCGGCGTCTGTTCGCTGCGGGCCAGATAATTTGCGAAATCGAACCCTGGTGTGACCGATAACTTGGTCACCGTAACGTCGCCCGACAGCGTGGAATGAGCCAAATCACCGTCGAGCCGAAGCTGTAGATTCGCGGTAGAGCTTACGCCCGGGGGATAGCGAAGGCGCACATCCTGGCCTCGCACGCCAAGGTCAAAGTGAAGCTGGTTATTATAAAGGTTAGCCGAGCCAGAGAGAGTGACCAATCCTCCGCCGGTGCGCGCGGTAAGCGCCTGCACCGTCATTTCATGCTGATTGAAAACCAGAGTGCCATTAATCTCGCTTAACGCGCTGGGCAGGTTAATGTAGGCGATGGAGCCGCGAGTGATTTGCACCTGCCCGTCAATGGCAGGCTGCGATAGCGTTCCTGTAGCTGTCGCCTTTACGTTTACGCGCCCGCGAGAAGTGAAATCGTGATCGAAGGTCTCGATCAATCGAAGGTTTGCGCTCCCTTGCGTGCTCCAATTCATCGTATACGGAGCTTCCAGTTGCAGGCTGCCGGCAGCAGTAAAGTCGGTCCCATCGCCAACCAGGTGAAGTTGGTCCACGCGAAAAACACGGTGCGCAATGGAAAAGTTTACGGGAGCTCCGTTATGCAGCTTTACATTTGCCAGATCCAAGGAAACATCGCTGAGAGCTCCCGTGACCTCAATGTCCCTTGGCCGGAGCAATGGCCCTTGCAAATGGAGCGTTCCCGAAACGTTCGAAGCCCCGGTAAGCCGGGTCTTCAGATACGGAGACAACAGTCCGTTGGTTTGCCAATTCGTTAATTCAGCATTGGCGTTGGCCAGGAGATCTCCACGTAGTTGCACCTCACCTTTTAACGACATGCGTGCCTGATCGACGGCGGACTGGGCGCTGACATGAAGTTCGCCCTCTTGCGTGGAGGCTTGCAAAGTTATATTTCCCAGGTTTTCGCGGCCGGCTGACATATCCGTAAGGCGAACCTCTGACTGGATCGCCGGACGTTGGAAGCTTCCTCCAGCCTGGGCGCTGAATCCCAAGCGCCCCTGGATCGGGAAACGCCGGTTCGCCAATTGGGGAAGCTGCCCGAGATCGAAATTTGATCCGCTCATGTTGAGGCGGAAAGTTTTGTTATGTAGATCGTAAAGCACGCCTCCCGTTGCCGTTCCGCCATAAGCCCACAGGCGGATATTGTTGAATTCCGCTTGCTTGTGGACGAAGCGCAAATCCGTATTCAGGCGGCGGATTTGTTGCCGGTAAACGTTCGCGTCGCTCCAAACAATCGCACCTTCTCCATGCGGGTCTGCCGGGGTCCCGGATAGCCGGAGCGTGAGATCCAGCCGGCCCGTAACGGGGTATTCATAACCCGCGAGCTGCAACAGATTTTGCAGGTCCGCATTCTGCAACGCCATTCGCAAGGTAAACGGACTTTCCGGTGACATTCGGCCATTCAGCAAGTTGGCGCTCAAATCGAAATCGATATCGGCATCCCCGTTTTTCAGATCTGCATTTCGCAGCGACACTACTTCAGGCGAAAATTGCAGCAATGCCCGGAAGGAATCCCAATGGCTTTCCTGGGGCGCTTTTTTTGAGGCGGAGGGAAATGCCACAGTAAAGTCTTCAGCTTTGACCACGCCATAAATGGAATAAGCAGAAAGCTTTCCTGCTGCGCTCCCGTTGAATGAAATGTTTCCTTGCCGGAAAACGGGAAGCTTTGTATATCCAAGGGAAGCAATTACAGGCTGCAGCTCGGCGACGTTGCTGCTTTCTATGGAAATTTTGAGCGCGGCGTGCGAGGAAAGCCTTCCCGAAGCATGGATTTGGGTGCTTCGGGTTGCAGCATCGAACTCAGTTAACTGAAGATCTTCGGCTGCCCCATCATAGGTGCCGCGCAGGTGCGCATCGAGCGGAAGTTTCCCCTGGCGCATTGCTCGCGGCGGAGAAACGTTGAGAGTGACTTCCGCGGAAGCCTTCTGCGGTTCACCTTTCCATCGAAGCTGTACCGAGCCCTCTGCGGCACCAGCTATGCTTAACCGTCCCAAAGCTCCAGAGCGCGAACCGAAGCCGGCAATTGCATCTTCTATAGAAAAGTCTTTGAACTGAAAGTGGGCTGTTCCCAGCTGCTCAAGTTCAGATTTTCGACCTGAATGTTGACGATCTCCGGAAGAAGAAACAAGCCAGTTTGCGACGTCCGCATCGCCGTACATCGAACCGCCAAACAATCGAGCTTCGATTTTGGAAAGGGTCAGGCGCTCCGAACTGATGTTGTAGGGAGTAGAAACACTCGCGTGGTTGACGGCTACAGAATCGAACCTGCCGTCGAAATCCGTGATGGACGCTTTACCGGTGGAAAAAAATTTAGAGAGATTCCATGATCCCTGGCCGTTTGCCTGAAACGTTCCGTGACGCACATCGCGATCGTGCGTGATCGCGGCAAGTTCTCCCATGTCCACATTGGCATCATAGGTGAGAGTGATTTTGGGTTGCTTGAAGTTGTCGATCCTTCCACTCGCTTTGAACTGGGAGCGCCCTAAATGGGCGGAGAAGGATTTGATCTGCAAAGACTGGCCGCTCAGATCAAATTGCATCTGCGCCATCCAAGCGAAAGGACGGTAATCCCTCACCCTGCCATCGGCTTTGCCAACCAGTACCTGCCCTTCATATCGGCGGGAGAAAAACAAATAATTCATGTCAGCGGAGATGTTTTGCGCCTGAAAGTCCAGCGGGATTATCTGATCATTCCAGATCAGCTTGCCTCCGCGGACCTCGAGCCGCGTGACAGAAAAAGCAAATAGCTGCTCAATAGCATTTTTTTCGGAGGCGCGCACTGCAGGCTGCGGTTGATTGGTTGTGCCGTCGGGATAAAAGATTACGTGAATTACCGGATGCTCCAGGACGATCGAGTGAAACCCGAATTCTCGCTCCACCAGCGAGATGACTTTGATCTCCGCGAGAAGTTGGTCCACATGCGCGTATGGAATTTCGTTAGCGCCCTCACGTCCATGAATGGTGATGTTAAGGACTTCCACCCGCAAGCGGAAAGGACTGGTATGAAAGCTGCCGACCTCTACCCTGCCGCCGGTAGCTCGCTCCAGTTCGGCGATCAACTGCCTCCGGATCATGCGCTGAAAAGAATCGCTGGTTACATACCAACCGAGGGCCGCAAGAAAAATAACGCCGCAGAAAAAAATCAGTAGCAAGACCTTACCCAGGCCGCGCCGGCTAGCCTTCGCAGCGGGAGCGGTCACGGTCATTGCGCCTGGTCCCCGGCGCCCGATGTGTTGGTCACGATCTTGCTTCCCGCGCGCAGGTTTTGCAGCCAGGCGATCAGCAATTCATTCATCTTTCGCTGGGTAAGGATTTCCTTGATTTGCGGCGTGGCTTTCGCCAGCGGAATCTGTTTGGCTCCGGATTGATCAAGCTGCGGCAACAGGTCCTGGTTGTAGTAGCTCTCAATGCTCTTCTGGTCAATCTGCACTTCGCCGCGAAGATGCGAATTGACCAGCCACATGAGCTGCATTTGCAGCACGATTTTGTCTTTAATCTGCGGTACCGTGACCTGATATTGGGCAAGAGTCTTTGCCCATGCCTGACTGTTGCCGGTCTTGTCGTAAAATTTTCGGATTTCGGCGAGTCGCCGCGATACATCGTTGTCGCTGACCGCAGGAGTTTCCTGCGGCGGGATCTGCTCACGAAGCAATTCCTGGTCAATCAGCCGGTCTAAAACATCTTTACGGTCCTTGGGAGTGACGTCTGTCAGCGCATGACCGTTCACGAGGGCCTCGCAGCGGACCGCGTCATCCCAATCGCTTTGCAGGATAATGTGGCCATTCACTGTCGCCACAATGCGATCGATAACTTGCCCCGCGCGCAAATGCACCGTACCTAACAAGAAGACCAGAAACGCCGTGAGTGTAAGCCGCTTAATCATCAAAATGTCTGCCCGATGCTAAAGAATACATTGAAGTGCCTGACCTGCTGCGGTGAGAAAACTGTTCTGTCGGCAGGGTTCGTAGGATCGAACGGACAATATGAGGCCGGTACACTTGTATCCGTCGTGGGTTGGCAACTGGGGAACTTAGGCGGGTTCAGGTTGTAGGCGAAGTCAAACCGGATAGGCCCAATCGGCGTTTTGTAGCGCACGCCCAACCCTACCGCCTGCGAAATGTAATTGTAGTTGCAACTTTGACCTCGCGCCGGATCCTCGCAAATTCCAGCGTTCGGCTGGCTCCAACGCTTCAGGCTATGCAGCATATCGTTCCCGCTAGTGAACACGTTGCCGGCATCATGAAAAAAGGCAAAACTCACATTGTCCTGTAAGTAAGGCAGCGAAACCGGCGGCAGACGAAGCTCAAAGCTATTCAGCACCAAGGCACTACCTCCCAGTGGAAAGCCCGTCTGCGGATCGCGCGGCCCTGCCTGATTTAACCCGAATCCGCGATGAGAGTTTCCGCCTCCCATCAGCAGCCTTTCCGGCAACGGAATCGGCTGCAGAGGGCTGCCCGTTGGCAAAATTTCCCCGGGTTGAAGGTTAACGGTATTGCCGAAGGGGTCTTCCAGACCAATCCGGGTACTGCGAGCGAAGACATATTTTCTGTCGGTCGCGGGATTTTTGCCCCACGAATAATAGCTGGAATTTTGGACCTCGAGCTGGCTGAAGTCGGTTTGAGAACCAAAATAGCTGGCTGCCACGCCACCAATCAGGCTTGTGTATGTGCCTCGCGTTGCGCCCAATTTGTCATCCCGCGTGTCACGGATGTAGCTCACTTCCGGCATACCGACGAGTACCGGAAAGGAGAGCAGTGGAACTTCCGCGGGATTCAATTGGATGTCGCTTGATCTCACCCTGCGAAAGGTAAAGCTGTAAACCAGCGTGCTGGCGGGATTCAGCGTTTCCACCGACTGTAAAGAACCTTCCAGCCGCTGCGAGGCAAACGTGCTCACTTCAATGGTTTTGTCATACAGTCCCGTAACTGAAAACTTCCAATCAGGGCTGTTAAACCAACGGGGCAAGTCGGCACTGACCAGCGCGAGTTGTTCCAGATTTCCAAGAGCGGTCTTTAAAGTGATCGTCTGATCGCGTCCGCGAAAGTTCAACCGTGAAACTTCAAACGAAACGCGCGGACTGACGCCGGCTGATCCCTGCGCCCCTCCCGATGGCTGGCCGGTTTGAAATTCAAACCCAAGACCGTAGTAAAACGTGTACCGTTGCGCTTCCTGGACCTGCACCAGCACATTTTTTTCGCTCTCGTTTCCAGTAGGGTTCTGAACAGCTGTATCCACCTGGCTGAAGAGTCCGAGATTGTAGAGACGCTGCTGCGTTTGCAGCATGGAAATGGGGCTCAGCGGATCACCATGATCTATCTGGAGTTCGCGCTGCACGACGAAGGGCTTGGTGTAGTTGAGACCGCCAACCAGCACTCGCCCCACGGACTGCTGAGTTCCCTCATTGATGGTGAAGGTCACGCTCCTGCGGCTCGGATTGTCCGCAGCGGGCTTGGCCGACGCTTCCAGTCTGGCGTCGGGGAAACCGAGATTGAAGTAATAGTTCAGCAGAATTTGCCGATCGGCGGCGATATTGGCCTCTGAATATGGCTGGCCGGGAGCCGTATTCAGCGGAGGGAATTTATCCGCAGAGACCGCACTGTTACCTGTGAACTTTCTTTCGCTCACAAGAACTTGCGGCCCTTCTTCGATTTGGAACACAACTTGTAACTGATTTTGCGCGCCTTTGAAGTTGTCACTCACCTGGTCGCTGACTTTCACATTCTCAAATCCATTGTTCTTATAGAGCGCTTCGATGGATGCAACATCAGCCAGCAGAAGGCTTCCGCTGAACTTCCCGTGGGAAAGCACGCGCCCGGCGGTCTGTATCTGCAGCAAAGGACGAATGGCATCGTCGGTAAAATAATGGTTCCCGTTGATCTTGATGCTGGCCAGCTTGTGCCGTGCTTTAGGATCAACATCGTAGACAACATGCATGACCTGGCTGCGCGCGCCGTGCGTCCGCAGATCCACAGTGGAATCGAAATATCCCCGGGTTTGCAGATAGTTCAAAAGATTGCGCCGCCCTTCATTCAAAAGGTCCTCATCCAGCGCGTTTTCTTCATACACCGGAACAATCTTCTTCAGCACGCCCCGCCTGATTTTGAAACCTTCCACTTCAATTTGCACCGTGGGCCCGGATTGAATGTCGAGCGTTAAATCCACGCGGTTGGTTGTGGGATCGTAAGTTTTGTTGGAAACAGCTACTTGAATCAGCCAGTGATTTTGCTTCTGATACTTCTTCCGGATTTTTTCCAGCGCCGATGTAATTCGCATGGACGATAAAACGTCATGCGGATGAAGGCCGGATATATCTTCAATTTGTCCGACGCTGAATTTTGAGTCGCCGGTGACGGTGAATGTCCCAATCCTCGCCTGCGCGCCGGGCTTGACGTGAAAGACGATGTCAATTTGCTGACTATCGGGATGTTTGGTCTCCTCGGCGCTTACCGATGACTGATAGTAGCCATTGGTTTGCATGAGCTGTTCAATGTTTCGAATACCGTCATTGAGCTTGTCTGACGTGAATATTTCGCCGAGTTGGAGCTTTGCGGAGTTAGCGATCTGAGCGGCCGAGGGCTGTCCAAAGGTTCCCTCAGCGGTGACCTGTCCGATGAAAAAATTTGGGGTCGTGGTGAACGACAGTGTAACTCCATCTCCGCTGGCCACCACTTCGGCGCGAATATCGGCGAAGCGGCCTGTTGCGAAGAGGTCCTTGATGCAATCCCGAACGACATCGCGGTCAAGAGCTGTTCCCGCTTTTTGTGGGATCAGCTTGAGCAGGCGATCCCGCTCTGTGGCTTCTTCAACACCGGGAAACTGGATGTCATTGACCGTGCGCCGTTGGTAGGCGGCTTCTACACTCTGCTCTTGTGCGTCGCTAGCTTGCTGTGACTGCGTGGGAGCAACAACCGGCGAGGTCTTGGCCGACGTGCCATCCGCGCGTGCAGAAGCGACACCAAGCGCGAACACCAACGTGATGAGGACAATCGAGTTTCTTATGAACAAACCTGCTCCTCAACGCGGAGGAACGCGAATTCCCGGATTAAAGGACCGATCCAGTTCAAATTTTTCTATCCTTTTTGGATGCGGACGGCCTTGTCAATCGCTGCGTCAACGACCAAATCTTGCTTCTATAATAAAGGCTTAAAGAGCAAAGACTAATGACCGTTAGGGAACTGGACGAACGATACTCGCGACAGATGCTTTTCGCTGGAATCGGCGAATCGGGGCAGCGGAAACTGGCGGCTTCCCACGTTACGATCGTGGGTTGCGGTGCCACGGGCTCCGCTCTGGCATCGCTATTGGCGCGGGCTGGGGTCGGAACGATCCGAATTGTTGACCGCGATTACGTGGAAGCCAGCAACCTGCAACGGCAAATGTTATTCGATGAAGCCGACGCGGCAGAATCTCTGCCCAAAGCCATTGCCGCGGCGCGAAAAATTGCCGCCTTTAATTCTGGGATTGTTGTCGAGCCGCGTATTGCTGATCTGATCCCGCAAAACATTGAAGTTTTACTTCAGGGAACGCAGCTTCTCCTGGACGGCACCGACAATTTTGAAACCCGATATCTGGTCAACGATTTCGCGGTCTCGCGTTCCCTGCCCTGGATTTACACCGCCGCCGTGGGGAGTTACGGCGTCACCATGAATGTGTTGCCGGGCAAAACTGCCTGCCTTACCTGTATGTTTCCAGCACCTCCGCAAGGCATGGTGGAAACCTGCGATACTTCCGGCATTCTTAATTCCACAGTGAATTGGGCGGCCTCGATTGCCGCAACGGAAGCTACAAAAATACTGGTTGGGACGGAAAACCGCCTTCGCCGCACGCTTCTTTCATTCGATGTCTGGCTGAACCAGCGGGCGGAATTGAATGCCGCCGCGCCGCACCCCGGTTGCCGCGCCTGTGATCAGCATGATTTCACCCATTTGGCCGGGGAGAACCGCCCGCACATCACTCTTTGCGGACGCAACTCAGTGCAAATTCACGAGCGGAATCGTCCGGTGAATCTTTCAGAAATGAGCACCCGCCTTCAACCCCACGGCCAGGTCCGCCACAATGATTTCGTATTGAAGTTCAGCCGCGAACCCTACGAAATGACCCTCTTCCCCGACGGACGAGCCATCATCAAAGGCACGAGCGACACGGGAATCGCGCGCAGCTTCTACGCCCGCTACATTGGCAGCTAGCGGAAGTTGAAATACTTTGCACACTTTAAACTTTTACTTTAACTTTTTCCTTTCAATCCTGCGGAGATGCGTTAGATTGATTCTTAGATTGGTGTGTTCCCCAGGAGGCGCATTATGCGCAAAATTTTAATCGCTTCGGCAGTTATTGTTCTGTTCGCGGGTATGAGCTTTGCTCAGGCTCCCGGACAGGTTTACGGCGGAGCTTACTGGCCGGGAGTTTATGCAGGGCCGTTTGTTCCGTTGATTTCTACCCCCAGCGCGTCGTGGAACAATCATGTTCCGCCGCCGGGCGCGACCAACGCCACCGAAGGAAATGTCGCAGGAGCGTCAAGTTCCTCGTCGGCTTTTTTGTCGCACCACATGAGATTTCAGGCTTTCCGAGGCATGCGAATGGAAGAAATGCGCGGAGGGCAATTTCATGGCGAGGGCATGCGGGCGGTAGAGCACCACGAATTCGAACGTGAATCGCGACGCGGCGAGGCTGGTTTTGATTCCGGCATCGCCAGCTCGGAATTCTCCGAGAGCGTGATCGTGGCCATGGGGCAACCGCACGCCGTGCAGCCAAGCGGAAATCCCCGCATGATTACCAATCAGGATGTGGAGCAGGTAAATCAGAAAAATGGCTATGTGAAGTACGACAACCACGTCGAGCACATAGATTCCGCAGTGACCCAATAGGCCTGCGAATCGACCATCTGAGCCAGCTAGCCTTGGGTTAGCTGGCTCAATGTTTTGTAAAACTCCGGGAACGAAATGACCGCAGCGTTGGCCCCGCGAATGGTGGTTTCGCCCTTGGCCCGCAGGGCAGCTACGGCAAAAGCCATGGCAATCCGGTGATCTCCGAGGGAATCAATTTCGGCTCCACGCAGTTTTTGACCGCCGGGAATCTTCAATCCGTCTTCCAGTTCCTCAACTTCGGCGCCCATGGCTCGCAGGTTCATGGCCACAGCGGCAATGCGGTCTGACTCTTTCACCCGAAGCTCTTTCGCGTCGCGAATTTCAATTCCACGCTCTGTGTAGGGAGCAATCGCGGCGAACACCGGGATTTCATCAATTAGGGCTGCGCTGTCGGCGCCATGAAGCGTCATCCCCTTCAGCGTGCCGCCCTCGACCTGCACGGTTCCCACGAGTTCTCCATGGTGCTCTTCGATCTGCTTAACGGAAATACCCACGCCCATCGCAATCAATACATCCAGCAACCGGGCGCGTGTCGGATTCATCAGCAAATCCTGCACCAACAGCTGCGATTCCGGAAACAATGCTGCGGCACAAAGAAAAAAGGCCGAACTGGAGATATCGCCGGGCACGCGCGCCTCGATGGCACGCAGTTGCTGGCCGCCCCTGATGCGCACTTCGTTTCCGTTCTGCGTAACTTCGCATCCAAAGGCGCGCAATGCGATTTCACTATGGTCACGGGTGCGAATAGGTTCCTCAACCGACGTTTCGCCATCGGCAAAAAGCCCGGCAAACAACACGCATGACTTCACCTGCGCGCTGGCCACCGGCATTTTGTAATCAATCGCTTTTAAATTTCCCCCTGTGACTTTAAGCGGAAGTTTGCCGCCATCACTCGCAGCGACCTTCGCGCCCATTGCTTCCAGCGGCTTAATCACTCGCGCCATGGGCCGGCGGGAGAGAGATTCGTCTCCGAAGAGTTCCGAGGTAAAGTTCTGCCCGGCGAGAATCCCGCTCAACATGCGCACGGTCGAACCAGAGTTCCCGCAATCGAGAGGGGCACTAGGCGCTTGCAGCTGGCGGCCTCTTCCGTGGATGATTAACTGGTCCCCGTTCCGCTCCCAATTCGCGCCAAGCGCTTTTATACATCCCAGCGTGCTGGCGCAATCGGCGCCGGTGGAATAATTTTCGAGTTTGGTTGTGCCTTCGGCGATCGCGGCCAGCATTGCGTAGCGGTGCGAAATGGATTTGTCACCGGGCAGGCGCACCGATCCCTCAATGTTTTTCGCCGGACGCACCACAACCGTTGAGTCGTTATTCATCTTTTGTAGGTCGCTGGGTATGTCGAATGCCGTGCGCAATTCCAATGGAAGGAATTTAGAACGGACCAAGGCAGAACGCCGCAAACGACTTAATTCTGCGAAACATTAAATGCGCGCTTAATCGTGCCACGCTCTTTCTGGATTTTGTCCTGCAGCAGCGTGATCGCGTAAATCAACTGTTCGGGGCGCGGCGGGCATCCGGGCACATAAATATCTACCGGAATCACCTGGTTCACGCTCTGCACCAGCGCGTAGTTATTGAACACGCCGCCGGAAGTGGCGCACGCACCCATGGAAATCACCCACTTGGGTTCGGGCATCTGCTCCCACAATTGGCGAATGACGGGGGCCATTTTGTTGGAAACGCGGCCGGCAATAATCATTAAATCCGACTGGCGCGGCGAGGGACGAAATACCTCAGCACCGAAGCGGGCGATGTCGAAGCGCGACGCACCCATGGACATCATTTCAATCGCACAGCAGGCCAAACCAAACGTCATGGGCCAGATGGAATTTTTGCGCATCCAATTGACGGCATTATCGAGCGTGGTGAGAACAACGCCTTCCGGCGTCGGGCTGCCAAAGGTCAGGTCTTTGACGACGCGCTTGCCATCTTCGATGGTTACGTAATTTCCGAATTCGATGCCTTTGCTCATGTTTCTATTCTAAATTGTACCGGCCAGAAATCCAATTTCCATTTATTTACGGGTTGGGCCACGTTAGATTGCCTCCTGACGCGGCACAACTCTCACTCTGATAAAAGCTCATTTATATTTGCTTCTGCATTGTCTTTACTGATAATCCCCGTATAGACCGCAGCGATTTTTCCACTTTTATCAACCAGCAACGTGTCTGGCAGTGCGCTCAATCCGAACGTCTTAAATGTTGATTCATAACCCATAAGAACCGGGTAATTGATCTTGCTCTTGACCATAAATGGCTTCACTTTGTCCCAAGCCTCCTGATCACTTTTCAATTCCTCATAAGGAATGTCCATCGCAATACCCACAACGGTAAAAGATTTGTTCTTATTGACCGTCTCTAGATCAATGATTGACGGGAGTTCGATTATGCAGCCACCGCAATCACTGGCCCAAAAATTGAGAAGAACGACTTTACCCTTGTAATCAGAAAGCCGGGTAGCCTGTCCCTTGTCCGATGTCAGCTGAATTGGCGGTGCTGGTTTGCGATCCGCTGGCGCTATGAGTGACGCATGAACATCGGTCTGAGCGAAGACCGCAGGCGCGAGAAATAAGAAGAGCGCACCCACGACAAGCGCGGAAGACCACTTCGCCGACAGAACGCTGAGGTTCGTTAAGATATTCCGCTTGTCTTTTTTCATGATTTTGCTCCCTTCACTCATTCGCGATGATTCACGGGTACAGACTTCGTAGGTTTTGGTTATATACGCTCTAACTAACATTTTCCTGAATTAAATTCCCCAGCAGATTCCCTTCGCTGAGATCCTTCACCAACTTCAGGTCAGCCTCCAGAAAATCGAACGACGTCAACTGAGACCGCACGGCCCACTGCAAGTCTTTGAAAATCTTGTTTTCCAGCTCTCCCTGGTAAGCCTGCACTACAAAAAACCGCAACTCCACCGCCGCGCCGTTTGGATAAACGTGCTGCATGCGTTCGATTTCGTCGCCGATCTCTGCCTTGATACCAAGTTCTTCGTCCAACTCACGCGCCAAAGCATCCCGCGGTTGCTCGCCTTCTTCAATCTTGCCGCCGGGAAATTCCCATTTCAGCGGCATGGTCTGATGGCGGGTGCGCTGGCAGACCAGTATTTTCCCTTCCCGGACAATCAGGGCAGCAACCACTCTTTTCATGATGCGATTGAATCTCCGGTTGGAAGTTGGCTTTGGTCCGGATCCACACAACTGGTGAACGTAAATGCGAACATCGCCACACCCGGTGGGCAAATTAACTCCAGCGCATGCTCGCCGAAATTGCGGTTATCGAGAAGAAAATACATGCGCGCGTGTTCGACTGTGACGTAACTCTGCAATTCATCGCCCACTGGACGGAATCGCGTGTCGGAGGTCGCCTGATGCGGCGAGAGCGGCTTGCCATCCTGCCGGATTTCAACATCCACAGCGGTTCCACGCGGCGCGGCCATCACCAGATTCACTGCTGCTGCGGAATATTTCAGAATGATCTTGTGCTCGCCCGCCTCCGCCGATTCCAGGTATTCAACGGTCGAGGCCCAGCGGCCGCTGGCGTAAAAGCAATTCTCTTCTAATACACTTCCCGGCAATTTGCTTTTCTGGATTTCGTCCGAAAGCGAATATTCGGCGATCTGATCTTCCTGAAAACCGCCCGCATTCCCCATCCGTCCGCGCTTGTGGCCCAAGTACAGTTCAGGCGTCGCGGGATAACAAGCCGCACCAGGCTTGTCCTCGGCGCGCATGGGAGCCAACATCTCGGGCAATTCCATTGCCGGATCAATTTCGCGCAGCAATTCCTGAATCGCCTCTTCGCACTCGTGATACGCTCCTTCGCCCCAATGGCCAAAGCGCAAACAACCTTCCTTATCCAACAGATATTTTGACGGCCAGCAGCGGTTGGCGAAGGCCTTCCAAATTTCGCGATTGCTGTCCACGACAATGGGATAGGTCAGGCCAAAGTCGCGCACGCCGCGCTCCACGTTCGATTCGTATTGCGCGAAGGTGAACTCCGGCGTGTGTACGCCGATCACCGTCAGGCCTTTGTCTTTGTAGCGATCATGCCAGGCTTGCACGTACGGAAGGGTGCGAATGCAATTGACGCAGGTGTAGTCCCAAAAATCCACCAGCACTACGCGCCCGCGGAGCTGATGGAAGCTCAGCGGCGGTGAATTCAGCCATACATGCCCGATCTCGGGAGCGCGAACTTTCCCTTTTTCCACCCTCATGCTTCCGCCATCCGTCGCTCCTGTGGGATAAGACGCAAGAAAGGCACTCGCTTACACCCAGCCGATAAATTATCACGTTGAAGGAAATTCAGATATTTACAGTTTGTAACTTTTCTTGCCGTATGCGTCGCAATCCCAGGGCATCCGGAAATCTCTCCGGATGAATCGCCGTTGCCAGCGCATGCAATCCTCGGATCAACGTGGGGGCAGGTGTGTTCAAATATTCGTCGTTGATGCAATAGACTCTGCCCTGTTCGGCGAACTGCTCATGCCCCCATCCGCGGTCATGCGTGATCTTTTCCAGCGGCACGCGGTCCCCTGCCCCGCACCAGGCGGCGATCACGACATCAGGCTTTACGGCCAAAACTTCTTCGGCCGACGTTTTCACTCCGGGCGCGCCGATAAATTCTCCTCCGGCGATTTCCACTAACTCTGCAACCCACTGCTGCGACGCAATCAAAGGCTTTCCCCACTCCTCACAAAATACTCGTGGACGGCCAAGGCCGCGCGTCTTCTCACGCACAGTTTCCATCTCGCGCTGCATTTCTTCGATCAACTGTTCTCCGCGGTCGTCTTCACCGACTATCCCCGCGATCATGGCGATGTCTTTATAAATGTCGGACAGGCTGCGCGGCGAGAGCGCCAGCAGCGGAGTGCCGGCTTTCAGGATTTCCGCAAACGATTTTTCCTGGTAAGGAACCGACGCAATCACCAAGTCAGGCTTCGCCGCAAGGATTTCCTCTGCTTTTGCTGTCCACGAATCGGAAATGATCGCGCGTTTACCGTCGTTCAACTCCGGGGATAAGTCCGTGCAATAGCGGGTGCAAGCGACAACGCGATCAGCCTGCCCTAAGTTTTGCAGGATCACGGTAGCGCTGGGCTGGAGGGAGACAATTCGGCGGGGAGTGTAATCGGCAGTCATTGCCTAGATACTAGCCGAACCATGTCTCCTCTGCATGGCAATGAAGTTAGCCTGAGTTTGCGGCATTGTTACAACCCGCTCCTCCATATTTTCATCTTCAAATTGAATAAATTTTTTCAAAATAAGACAGGAAGTTATATATGCCTCAGCAATACGAGATTGCCATCATTGTTGGAAGTCTACGTAAAGAATCACACACCAAAAAAGTGGCCCAGGCGCTTGTCGCAAACGGCCCACCATCTTTCAAGTACACATTTCTCGAAATCGGAGATCTTCCTCTTTATAACGAAGACCTGGAAACTGCCAACCCGCCTGCGCCATGGACGCGTTTTCGAGGCGAGGTCAGTAGAGCGGACGCAGTGCTTTTCTTTACCCCTGAATATAACCGTTCATTGTCTGGTTGCATTAAGAACGCAATCGATGTCGGCTCTCGTCCGGCAGGCAAGAATATGTTTGCTGGCAAGCCAGCAGGTGTTGTGAGCGTTACTCCCTACAACTTAGGAGCGTTCGGAGCGAATCATATATTGCGGCAAAGTCTGGTGTACCTGAATATGCCCGTGATGCAACAACCCGAGGCGTACTTCAGCAATGCAGGAAATTTATTGAACGCGGACGGTTCCGTAAAGACAGAAGAAACGAAAAAAATATTCACAACATTTATGAAATCTTTTGAGAGGTGGATAGCTACGACTTCCGCTAGTGCGACATAGCTTGGTAGCAGGTCCGATTGTTCTTAACTCTCGCAAATTCATGAGACATGGCACCCTTTGATGATCCTATGAGTGCTATACTCCCCGCCACAGCGCACTTTCTCCATGCTAAACAGCATTAGACCTTGCTTCATCATTGATGATTTGCAGACAACGATTGAGTTCTATACATCTCGTCTTGGATTTAAAGTCTTGCATAAAGGTGGCGGCGAAAAAGGGGCCGATGACTTCTGGGCATTCATGGTTCGTGATCAAGTCATGATTAGCTTTAAGGCCATCACGCCGGACATTCATCCCCAACCGAATCGTTCTCGCCACGAATGGGCGCGATGGGACGCATACATCTTTACCAGCGATCCCGACGCACTCTACACAGAATTTCTTAGCAAAAACGTTCCGATGCATCGGGAGCTTACGGACAGCCCGGATGGGGAGGGCTTTCGAGATCAAGGACAACAATGGATATGTGTTGTGTTTTGGGAGGCCTCTGAACAGGCAAACAGGTTAAAACAGCGTTTATGTCCGAACCGACTCCGGCCAATAAACCGTCCAGCCATTCTTCTTCGCCATCTCTTCCAAATCAGGATTCGGGTTCACCGCAAAGGCACATTTTGCCATCGCCATCATGGCGGCATCCCAGCGGGAATTTCCAAATACAGCATCCGGTTCGCGCCGGATCACCTCGTGAATAGCCTTCGGCTTCCCCGGCCCCGAGGGCACGCGGACTAGGCGATCCGTCACTATGCCATTCTCGATGACGACCTTTGCGGCCAGAACATGGTCCGCGGGAATTTCAAAATGCTTCATCGCCGCTTCAATCACCCAATCGCAGGTCGAGGAAACCGCCCACACGTCGCATCCCGATTCATGCAAATGATGAATGAGTTCTTTGAGTTCAGGAAAAATGTTCCCCACAATGTTGGAATTAAAGTATTCGTTCGCCGCGCGAATGACTTCTTCCTCAGGCAATCCTTTATTGATGGTTGCCATCTCGCCGCACATATCGTCTTCACTGACTTTTCCCAGACGATACTCGGCATACCGCGCGCGGGCAGCATCAGCGACTTCCTTCGATACTAGTCCGCGCTTCATCTCCCAGCTGAAAAATCCTTCACCCGCATCGCCCGACCACAACGTGCCATCGCAGTCAAAAACCGCGAGTCGAGGCTGCAACTGCAAAACAGAATCTATGAATTCGGCCGGAGACAGGGATGTTCGCTTCACGTTCAATACGCTCTCAATCCTTGATTAGAATGGTCAGAAAAGTGACTTACGGCGACCCGCATTCATCCTAACAAATTGCTTGCGCGGCGAGGCATCGCAGCGGAAGCAATCATCGCTAAGCCGCCTCATTGTGAATCTCTTGTAAATATCTGATTTGCTTGTCGATTTTCACAGCTTCGCAGTAAACAATTTGCAGTATGATGAGTTCAGCCACGGCGGGGACCGATGGCGGAAGCGCTCAGCTTACCGTAGGCCCCGAATGCCGGGGTTCCTCACGCGCGGGCTCCGGACTTCAAAAGGAGCTATGGCGATGAAAAAATCCGATCTGCTGCAAACTACTGTAAACCACTACGACATTAAAACCGTCAACGTCGTTCCCATGATTGACATGATGGAAAAGACCGCATTCCAGGCGCGCAATCTGGCTCGCGCCGCCAAGATCGTAGACGAAATGGTCGGCGACAAAGAGTGCGGAATCATCCTTACTCTTGCCGGCAGCCTGATCTCCGCCGGACAAAAAGGAATTATTCTCGACCTGATGCGCTCCAACATGGTGGACTGCATCGTTTCCACGGGCGCAAATATCGTGGACCAGGACTTTTTTGAAGCGCTTGGCTTCCGCCATTATCAAGGCACGCCCTTCTCTTCGGACAACGATCTGCGCGAAGCGCACATTGACCGCATCTACGACACCTATATTGACGAAGACGAACTCCGCGTCTGTGACGACACCATGCGCCTGATTGCCGACTCGCTCGAGCCGCGCCCGTATTCCAGCCGCGAGTTCATTCACGAGATGGGCAAATATCTGGACAAGAAATTCCCCAAAGCTGACAGCATCGTTCTGGAAGCTTATAAGCGCGGCATTCCGATTTTTGTTCCGGCATTTTCGGACTGCTCCGCGGGATTCGGGCTTGTGTTCCATCAAGTCTCGCGCCAGCGCGAAGGCAAGCCATATATGTCGATTGACTCCGTTGCCGACTTCCGCGAACTCACACAGATCAAAGTTGAATCCGGCGTCACCGGCCTGATCATGCTGGGTGGCGGCGTGCCCAAAAACTTCGTGCAGGACATCGTCGTCTCTGCTGAATTTCTCGGATATGAAGCGGATATGCACAAGTATGCCGTGCAGCTGACCGTCGCCGATGAACGCGATGGCGCGCTTTCGGGCTCCACGCTGAAGGAAGCGAACTCGTGGGGCAAGGTGGACCTGGCGAAGGAGCAGATGGTTTATGGAGAACTCACGGTGTCCTTCCCTCTGATCGCGGGGTACGCTTACCACAAGGGAACATGGAAGAGCCGCAAAGCGCGGAATTTTGCGCAGATGTTTTTGCGTCCTTCAACTTTGAAGGCGGAAGGATACGCGGAAGAACTGGCGGCGAAGTAACAACTCACTGCGTTTGCGTAAGGGCGGACGCCCTCGTCCGCCCTTATTTGTTTATTAAGTGATTCGTCGAGCTACGCTCAACGGCAGCCGAGGGCAATTGCCCTGCGCAAATCGCGCAGTACCCGCAACACAGTAACAATTATCCTTTACGGAGTTCATCATGAAAGCAGCACGCATCCACGAATTCGGAGGGCCTGAGGTCCTCCGCTACGAAGACATTCCCGACCCCAAACCGCGCAAAGACCAGGTGCTGGTGCGCGTCAGGGCCTGCGCCATGAATCACCTTGACCTTTGGATACGCAAAGGCCTTCCCGGCGTAGTCCTCCCGCGCATTCTGGGTAGCGACGTCGCGGGAGAAATTGTGGAGGTTGGCGAATACGTCACGGGCTTCAAGACTGGCCAACGCGTCCTGCTTGCCCCAATGCATTTTTGCAATCACTGCGCAAAATGCGTAGCGGGACTGCAAAATCAATGTCCCGAGTTCACCGTCCGGGGAAACCGTGTTGATGGCGGCGACTGCGAACTGGTCGCTGTTCCGGCGGTCAGCGTCATTCCCATCCCCGACAATCTCAATTTCAACGAAGCAGCAAGCGTGCCGTTGGTTTTTCTTACCGCGTGGCACATGCTGGTGAATCTGGCCAAGCTTCGCGTCGGTCAATCGGTCCTGGTGCTGGGGGCCAGTTCCGGTGTGGGTAGCGCTGCCATTCAAATCGCCAAGCTATTCCGCGCCCGCGTCATCACAACTGCTGGCAATGAACAAAAGCTCGCAAAGGCCAAGGCCCTTGGCGCGGATTATGGAATTGACCACTACAAGCAAACAATTTCCGATGAGGTCAAAAAGATCACCGATAACGAAGGCGTGGATGTTGTTTTCGAACACATCGGCCCCGCCACGTGGCAGGAGAGTCTGAAATCCTTAAAGCCAGCAGGAACCCTGGTGACCTGCGGCGCTACCACCGGCCCGAAAGTTGATATTGACCTGCGCTTCGTCTATTCGCGGCAGCTTTCCATACTGGGTTCTTATATGGGAGTTATGTCAGATCTCAACGACGTACTGGCCCATGTTTTTGCCGGAAGGCTCAAGCCGGTCGTGGACAGAACGTTCCCGCTCAGCGAGATTCGCGCCGCCCACGAATATATGGAGAAGAGCCAGATGTTCGGAAAAATCGTGCTGAATCTGTAATCGCGCTATCTGAGTTGCACTATCCACCGGCGGCCGCGGGGGACCAGAACATGGCGAGCGTGAGCACCACCATCACAACCACCGTGGCCCAGGTAATCACGTTGTAAAGCGGAGAGTTGGTGTACTCGCCCATAAGCTCTTTGCGATTCACGAGAATCAGCATGAACACGAGCACGAAGGGCAACACTATGCCGTTCACGAACTGCGAAAGAATAATAATTTTTACCAGGTGCAAATGCGGAATCAGGATGACTCCGGCCCCTGCGGCAATCAGGACGGTATAGAGCCAATAGAATACCGGCGCCTCGCTAAATTTCTTACCCACGCCCGATTCAAATCCCAACCCTTCGCAGACCGTATAGGCCGTCGAAAGCGGCAGGATCGAGGCCGCAAATAAAGATGCATTGAACAATCCCATGGCAAACAAAATATAGGCATAGTCGCCGGCCAATGGGCGCAGCGCCTGGGCGGCATCGGCCGCGTCGCTGATATTGCGGTGTCCATGAACATACAAGGTCGCGGCGCAGGCCACGATGATGAACCAGGAAACAACATCCGTAAAAATGCATCCGACAATCACATCCAGCCGCGACGCATTGTATTGACGCTTGGTTACGCCCTTCTCCACTACGGATGATTGCAGATAAAACTGCATCCACGGGGCGATCGTCGTCCCAACGAGAGTGATCACCATGTAGAGGTATGAGGGGCTCCGGAATTCGGCGATCTTAGGGGGAGTTACGGTCGCGGCAAGGGCCTTCATCCATTCGGGCTCGGCGAAAAATCCGGCAACAACGTAGGTGATGTAGAAAAATGAAGCTACGAGAAACACTTTTTCTACGGATTTGTATTGGCCCTTCACCACAATCAGCCACACAATCACCGCACAGATGGGAACGGTGATGTATTTCGACAGACCGAAAAGCTCAAGGCTGCTGGCAATTCCGCCAAATTCGGAAATCACATTGCCGAAATTCACCGCCAGAATTCCCAGCATCATGAAGAACGTAATGCGCAGGCCAAACTCTTCGCGGATTAAATCGCTCAAACCCTTGCCGGTCACCGCGCCCATGCGGGAGCAAATTTCCTGAATAATGATCAACGCGACGGTGATGGGAATTAGCGTCCACAGCAACTGATAGCCGAATTGCGCTCCGGTCTGGGAGTAGCTCAGTACGCCGCCCGCATCGTTGTCCACATTGCCGGTAATGAATCCCGGGCCGATCACGGCAAAGAGCAGAAGTATCCGGAATTTCCAGCGTTTGAAGAACCTTTTCATGGGAACTCGAACAAGACGTAAAGGGCTATGGGTGCCCGAACAGAATAAATGCGATTGCAGCTTATGAATAGATGAATATTGATGAAAAGTTCGGCGATGAGAAATCGTTCATCTTTGGAGCGCCTAATTTTCGAGCTTTCCGAGTCGACACAGAGCGGCCCGATTACAGTTTCGACCGTAACATGCTGATCACGTCGTCTGAGGTAATCACGCCCACCAACTTTTTGTCTTTGTTTACAACGGGAAGGGTAAGCAGGTTGTATTTATCGAATAATTCAGCCACTTCGATTTCGCCCGTATGTTCGTCGCAGGAAATAAGAGGCTCTTGGGAGAGGGAGATCAACTGCTCTTCGGGATTGCCAAGCACCAGTTGAATTAAAGGCACTGCGCCAGCGAGGACTCCGTTGGCGTCCACCAGATACATGGTATTTACGGTCTCCACGCCCCCCTCAAAATCGCGCAGCGCGTCGATGGCTTCCTGCGCGGTGGCGTTCAGATCAAGCGCCAGATACTCGGTGTTCATACGGCCGGCAGCCGTGTTTTCCTTGAACTCGAGCAGTTCCGCCATCTCCTTGCGCTCTTCCGGGGCCATTTCGCTAAGAATTTGCGAAGTCCTCTCTTCGGGGAGATCGCCAAGCAGATCGGCCGCCGCATCGGGTTCCATTTCCTCAACAATGTCCGCCGCGCGTTCGGAATCTAGCGACTCAACAATCGCCTTCTGGACCTTTGGATCAACTTCCTCGAGCGCCCCGGCGGCCACTTGCTCGTCCAAAGTCTCAAAGACCGCTTCGCGTTCATCCGGCGCCAAATCCTCGACAATGTCGGCAATGTCCGCAGGATGAAGTTTCGCCAAGCGCTCGTGAGAAATTTTTAATTTCACGCGGCGTGCCGGGTCCGTTTCAATCAAATCAACAAAGTCCCACGGGATGGGCCTTTCCGGAATCTGCCGCAGAACCGTCCGTAAGGCGGACATAGGTACAACACCCTTTAAAAGCCGGCGTATCGCGCCGCGCAATCCGACATCAACTGCCCCAACCCTGAGCACAACCTGGTGATCAACAAGATCTTGATGCAGGTCAACGTCGTTGACGCGGACAACCTTTCGCCCATGAACGTCAATTACCTGCTGGTCCAGCAGATCACGCCCCAGCAGAAAACCTTCAGTGCCATCGGGAGCTTTCCATTCAGAAGAGTTAGTGGAGGTATGCAACCCGCTGTTCACCGCCGTGATGCCCTGAAAGGGAAGCAACCGGTCGCCGGATTTTGTCCTCACGATGAACGAAGAGACCCTTGCGCGGTCTTCCTGCGGAGCCAGCACCAGTTCGCGCAGATGGCCGGCGGGAGTCCCCGCAGCATCCACTACCGGCCTGCCCAACAGCTCCGTAAGTGCGAACGTGGTCATATCGTGAGCATACGCAACAGTCTCTGAAGAATCCAGACAAGATCAGCGTTTCCGGACCATAATGCCCGAGTTTAATTAGTTAACAGTTTTTCCTTCCGGGTTCGATCTTTTGGGTCTCTTCACGTCTCGATTCCGAGTATCGTATCGGCTAGATGGCCCAACCCGCAGTTGCGGCAAGAGAGAACGCGCAGTCCGGCGCTCCGCTGAGAGCCGCAATTTTAAGATTCATCGTCCGCGTTTGCTGTCTGGCTGGGTCCGTTCTTCGTATGCGGCAATCGTCGCCGTTCTGTCCGGCGTCACTATCGCATACACGGCGATTTGGATGCTGCCGTACAACTTTCTTCATGCCATGGCCACCCGCGCGGCGGGCGGCAAATCTCTCTCTTTACGGCTGCGTTTTTATCAAGGAGTTCATACCCGCCTGGCGGTCATCGGGGCCATCTGTGTTATTGCCGGAGTGGTCTGGCACCGGCGATGCTCCGGGTTCCGGGTTCCATATCTTTTCACGCTGATTGCAGCCGTTTTGCCGACTCTTTTTGTTCAACGCGTCGTGCCATTTGAAAGAGTATGGCTTTTCGCCCTTCCCCTTTATTTCATCATCGCCGGGGCTGGCTTATCCGTTTTTGCTTCTAAAATCTCGCCCGGGCGCAATGCCAGCTTTGCTCTAGTTTTTGTGGTTGCCGCACTGGTGACCTGGTCTGGAGTTCCGGGCTTTGAGAGCGATAGCGTCCTTGCCACTAACGAAGGACGCGGTTGAATCCGTGGCGCAATATCTTAAACCGCGTCGGGACCAGACGACGCTGTGATTTCATCCATCGAAAGCAATGGCCCGCTTCTCTATTACCTACAAGTTCAAGGGGTTCCGGCTTCGCGGCTGACCGCAGCCACGAAAAATCATGCATTTGTTGTCGTAAACGAAACCACTCACGAGAGCCCGCCTCGGGTGCTCCACGACAATCATCTGAATGTGGGCGCTGCATCTTCAGCTAAGATGCTGGCGCGGTACGACACCGTGGAAATCTATGAAATGCCACTTTCTGGTGGCATTCCGCGATAGTTTGCGAGAATCAGCCCCCAATCAGGCCTCCCGCGTTGACATTTCCACATCTGAAAGGCGAAACTAGCGGTCGCGGTCTATACAGCCCTGGTATAAGTTTTGCTGGTGGTCCGCAAATGTTAGGCCGTTTTCGGTTCTACGCGCTAGGTCTCACCAAAATCTTGCCATGACCAAACAGAAGGTCTCCTACAGCATGGATTCGACGCTGGCGACGGTGGACAATGCCGAGCAAACGGCCAACCGCTTCGCGGCGGAAGCCGGCTTTGACGAAGATGAGGTCATGCAGATTTCCATGGCCGTGCGCGAAGCGGCCATCAACGCCGTCCTTCATGGCAATGCTTATGACCCCGCCAAAAAAGTAGACTTTGACTTTGAAAAGACTTCCGGCGATTTGGTCATCACCGTGCGAGACCAAGGTAAAGGTCTCAATGTAGGTCAAATTCCCGATCCGCTCGCCCCGGAAAACCTGCTGAAAACTTCCGGCCGGGGGATTTTCCTTATGCGCTCGTTCATGGACGAGGTTGAGATTCACCCCTCGCAAACGGGCACAGAAATCAAACTAATCAAGCACGTCCACGGAACTACCGGGGGCGGCAAGGAGGCTTCTCAGTGAGCATGAAAATCAGCACCCGTAGTGTGGATGGCGTCAGCATTCTTGATTGCAGCGGCCGCATCACGTTAGGTGAAGGCAGTATTACCTTGCGTGATACCGTTCGCGATCTGCTGAGCAAAGGACAGAAAAAGATCCTGCTCAACCTGGGCGACGTGACCTACATTGACAGCTCAGGCATCGGCGAACTGGTCAGCGCATTTACAACCGTCCGCAACCAGGGCGGAGAACTCAAGCTGCTCAACCTCACGAAGAAAGTGCACGATCTTTTGCAGATCACCAAGCTCTACACGGTCTTCGACGTGAAGGACGACGAAACGTCGGCGGTCAAAGCTTTCAGCTAGACCCAACTCTCTTTCATCTCTTGCGCAGGCTGCCCGTCTCGCGGCCCGGTAGTATTCCGTTAACCGGTCGCGAGCCACGCGTTCCCAGCTTGGGAATTTCCGACATTTTTTGCGGATGGACAGCCTGCGCAATCAAGCAATGCGATTAGAATCGCCTTGCCTTGTACCGTTTTGCCAAATTGTCGTGGCTCGTACTGCTCTGTTCCCTGCTATTTTGCCCCACGCTGCACGCCAAGTGCGTTCCCTTTTCGGAAGCGCTCAATCATGTCGGTGAGAGCCGCTGCGTCACGGGGAAAATCTTCCGCGTGCAACAGGGATCCAACGGAATTCACTATCTGGATTTTTGCGAGAACTACCACACCTGCACATTCACGGTGGTAATTTTTCGCGGCGATTTAAAACACGTTGGAGATATACGCCAACTGCAGGACCGCCTGGTGGAAATCCACGGAGACGTCAAGGAATACGACGGCCGGGCGGAAATCATCTTAAAAGACGCGTCGCAGTTGGGCGGCGACGGCGCGCGCATTCCACGATTGCCAAAAGATTTTGACGTTGACCAAAAGGGACACTTTAGCGCGGGAACTTTCAGCCATCCGAGAACTTCAAGCAGCACAGCTTCCACCAAGCGACAGCCCGCGACCATTCCCGCGGTAATTCCTGACGATCCCAGCGACTAAGGCATTTGTATCCAATCGCTACACCATCCCTTTTCTCAACTCTTCCAGCGGATAAAACGTGCCGCGCCACGTTACGCCACCGTTACCGAGCGTAAGGAACATGGAACGGAACATCGTGTAGGCGAATAGCAGCGTGCTCACCGGATGCAACACAAAGTAATAAGGCTCGATGGAAGAATGCATGGACATCCCGACGTAGACTAAAAACATGGAGCCAACCGCAATGGCATAAGGCACACGCGCCCAGCCATGTCCCAAAGCAATTCCGATGAACGGCACCAGGTTCAGAAACAACAGCGTCACGCAAGTGGCGACCGCGCGCCACCATTGGAACGACATAATGGCAAAAAAGTTCTTGGTCAAGTTGCGGACTACGCCCATCGCCCCTTTGGCCCAGCGAATGGAAATCAGGTCCGCTCCAAAAACATTACGCTGCGCGTAGCCAGCCTTCTTCACGACCTTGCCTAATTTCATGTCGTCGAGCACTTCCATACGAAGGGCCTTGTAGGTACCGACCGCATCGTACACTCGCCGCCGAATCATGTTGAAAGCGCCCACTCCCATGTGGTCCTCGGTATCAGGCTCGGCGACTTTCCAGGGGCGATGGCCAAACATGAAGAGTGTTTGAAAAAACGCAATCATCATCTTCTCGCCCGCTTGTTTCATGATCATCCGGGGGAACAGCACCAAATGGTCCGCAGGTTCCGCTTCCGCGTAGGCCAACGCTCGTCGCAACGCATCGGGCTTGAACAACACGTCCGCATCGGTAAACAGGAGCCAATCGCCGGTGGCTTGCTCGCTCGCCGTCCACATGGCGTGTGTCTTCCCCAGCCAGCCAGCAGGCAACGTCGTCACATGCACCACGCACAATCGTCCATGCGCCCGTTCTGACTTGGCCACCCGGTCAATAATTTCGCCGGTGTGATCGGTTGAGCGATCGTTAACTGCGATCACTTCATAATTTTCGTAATCGAGGTTGAGCAGTTGCGTCAGCCCCTGCTCAATGGTTTCTTCTTCGTTGCAGGCGGGAACAATGATGCTGACGCGCGAAATATTTCCATTGCTGGAGGGCCGGGCCGCGCGGTCCCACTCGGGACGGGAAATATCTGCAATTTTGGGGACTCCAAACGCCGCCTCTACGATCCGTGAAAACCATGCCAGCGCCAGAATGATTCCTGCTATCCAACTGCAATAAATCATTCTGCCGGGACCCCTACACTTGCATCACTCACCCTGAATACCGGAGGAGCAAACTTCATGCCATAGAACAGACTTACCGATGAAAGCGCAATGGCGACGACCGGAGCGACAAAAGCAAGCTGCAGCGAATAACGGTCTGACATGTAACCGATCAACCACGCTGAGGGGATGTCTCCCAGCAAATGAAATATAAAAATATTGACCGCCAGCGCCATCGCACGGATCGGCGCGCTGACCGAGTTGATGACCGCGGCATTCAATGGTCCCGTATTGAGCAGCAGCAAAAATTCGGCGACAAAAATCCCGGCGATCATCGTGTGCCCGCTTGTAAATAGCGCCATCCACATGGCGGGAATTCCCATCGCAAGGCTCACCGCCGACACGAGATAGTGCGCGGTACGCGTGTAACGCAATAAGTAGTCAGACAAATAGCCGCCGGCCACCGAAGCCACTAAACCGTTTGCTGCCGTGCTCAATCCGAAAAGCTGGTTCGCGCCGCTTATCGTGTAGCCGTGGACGCGGTGCAGAAAGGTCGGCATCCACACCTGCAAGCCTCCCAACGCGAAGGTCATCATGGCCATTCCCAAAGTCGCGGTCAGGAAGGCGGGATTCCTCACCAGACCTCGCAGCGTGTCCCGGTCCGGCGTGTGCTCATGGGGATCAAACTGGCCCAAAGGCGGCTCGGGGATAAATAAAAATAAAAGCGCGAGGATAATGCCGGGCGCGGCACCCACGTAAAACGGCACTTGCCATCCATATTTCGGCCCCAGAATTCCTCCGATCACATAGCCGAGCGCCGTCCCCACGGGAATTGCAAGATAAAAAATTCCCATCACGCGCCCCCGCTGCTCTTCGGGAAACATGTCCGCAACGAACACGGGTGACAGGATTACGAAACTTGCTTCACCAATGCCAACAAGCGTATGCCGGATGAGCAAGCCATTAAAGCTGTGCGTCACCGCCGTAAGCAATGTCGCCCCGCTCCAGACCAGCGCGCCAACCACAATCACGGGCTTGCGCGCAAAACGCTTGGCCAGCGGCCCCATAAAGGGCGCGGCGCACATATAGAAAATAAAGAACACGCTGGTGAGCATCCCAAAGGACGCGTCGCTGCGATGGAATTGCTCCTTCAGCAACTCCTGCACGGCATACAGCACGGAGCGGTCAATATAGTTGAAGAGATTCAGCGCGGTAAGAATCGCCAGCGCGCCCCAAGAATAGAGTTTGTTTTGGCTCACTCAGCGAGTGAATATAGCATGGATGAACTGGCAAAACGATAGAGAGACTTGCACCTGAAAGCAATCCGTAAACTAGATTTTGGGACGCGCACGACTTCGAGTCGTGCCGCTGAGACTTATAGATATTGAGTCCTGAGCCGCTGGGATATTTGTAATATTGTTTTTTCGAAGATCCGAAGTTAGATCCGAAGCTTGCAACGAACCCGCAAGACAATTAACTCGCGTTCTTGCCCTTCTTCTTTGGCCACTTGGCGATCACCACCGTGGAGATTCCGCCCCGCGGACGAAAGTCGCCCTTCACCTCAGCCCAAACAGGCTTTGCCCATCGCACCACGTCTTCGAGCACGCGGTTCACAATGTTCTCCTGAAAAATTCCGAGGTTACGATAGGACTGCAAGTATTCCTTTAAGGATTTCAGCTCAAGGCAATATTTATTAGGAATATAGCGGATCGTAATAACGCCAAAATCCGGCAGGCCGGTCTTCGGACAGACAGAGGTAAACTCTGGGTCATCAATCACAATCTCGTAACCAGGAAATTGGTTGGGCCAGGTTTCAATCTCCGGAAAGCGGGCATCGAGGCCCGCCTTGGCATGGTCGGGCGTGTAGCGCGGCTGCTTTGGCATAGGTCTATTTTAACCTCGCAAGTTTCACCGTGCATGTTTTAACGCTGTATGCACCCGGCAATTCACACCTGCGACGAGCCTTCATCCGCGCCGATACATCTAACACATTAGGTTCCGGCCCAAAAATCCAAGAGTGGCTGGTGTTACATTAGTTTTCAGCAAACGCATGGCTCCCGCTGGCAACAATAAGGGCTTTTTGTCGCGAAACCGATGGCTGGTTTGGATCGCCGGCATCGTAATCGCCGTCATCTTGCTGGCCTCGTTCATGTCACGCGACGACTCCGTGCCCGTACGCACGGCTACCGTGGAGCGCGGTGACATTCGCAGCGTGATCTCGACGAATGGGAAAATAGAACCGCTGCATAATTTTGAAGCGCACGCGCCCATCGGCACCACCGTAAAGCGCCTGCACGTCAGCGAAGGCGCTCACGTGCGGCAGGGACAGCTTCTGGTGGAACTTGAGGATTCTGACGCGCTCAGCGCGGCCTCCAGGGCACTGGCTCAGCTGCGAGCCGCGGAGGCGAACTTAAGCTCTTTGAATGCAGGCGGCACGCACGAGGAAGTCCTCACCACCGAATCACAACTCACAAAAGCAAAAGCGGACCGCGATACGGCCGCTCGCAACCTGGAGTCTCTCCGCCGCCTCCAGCAGACCGGCGCTGCTTCTCCCGGAGAAGTCCGCGCGGCCGAAGATCAACTGCAGAGCGCCACTGCCGACGTGAATCTTCTTCAGCAAAAGCAAGCTGGCCGCTACTCCAAGCCGGAAGTCAGCAGCGTGCAAGCGCAACTTTCAGAAGCCAAGTCCGCGTACGCAGCCGCGAAAGATGTTCTCGCCAAGCTCAATATCCGCGCGCCTTTTGACGGCGTGGTCTATTCCCTGCCCGTGCGTTTTGGGAACTACGTAAATCCCGGCGATCTGGTGCTCCAGGAAGCCGACCTTTCCAAAATCGTCGTTCGCTCCTTTGTGGATGAGCCCGACGTGGCGCGCCTCTCGATTGGACAACCCATCGAAGTGACCTGGGACGCGGTTCCCGGACGCATCTGGCAAGGGGCTGTAAATTCCATTCCCTCGACGCTCAAAATGCATGGCACCCGGAATGTCGGCGAAACCACTTGCATAATTGATAATCACGACTACAAACTGTTGCCCAATGTGAATGTGAACGTCGCCATCGTCACGAAAGAAGATAAAAACGTGCTGACCGTGCCGCGCGAGGCTATCCGCCAGGACGACGACCATCCTTACGTTTTCCGCGTCTCCGGCGACCGTCTCCAGCGGCAAAATGTGCAGATCTCCATCGCGAACCTCACCAGTGTTGAAATTGATGCCGGGTTGCAGGAAGGCGCAATTCTGGCCCTGAGTTCCACAAATTCCAAACCTTTAAGCGACCACCTGAGCGTAAAAGTCATCCATTGACACATGGGTCTTTTACGTAAAATTTATTTTGCTTTATTGGCGGCGGTGATCCTGTGCGTCGTCGCCGGGGCATCGTCCGCCGTGAGCCTGCTTCAGCAGGGCCGTGTGGATGAGGCGATCTCCCAATATCAAAGCAGTATCAGCAAGTCCCCCAATGAAGCGGAGTCATTTAATCTGCTTTGCCGGGCTTATTTTGAACTGGGAGACTGGGACCGCGGCATTCCGGCCTGTGAACGCGCCACCGCTCTTGACCCATCCAACGGAATCTATCACCTGTGGCTGGGGCGCATTTATGGCGAAAAGGCCGACAGTTCCAATTTTCTGACCGCTGCGGGCCTCGCCAAGAAGGTCCGTGTTGAATTTGAAACCGCCGTGCGACTGGCACCCGACAACGCCGATGCACGTAACGACCTGGCCGAGTTTTATCTGGAAGCTCCAGGCATTGTCGGAGGCGGTCAGGACAAAGCCGAAAATCAGGCGCAAGCCCTCGCCTCGCTCGACCTGGCGCGGGCCGACTGGATCCGCGGAAGAATTGCCGAGAAAAAGAAAGACTACGCAACTGCTGAAAAGCTATACCGCGCCGCCATCCAGGACAGCCACGGAGGCGCCCACGCCTGGTTTAATCTCGCCCTCTACTACTGGCACCGCCAAAACCTCGACGCCATGCAGGAAACGCTATACCACGCGGTAGCCGCGCCCATGGACCGTCCTGAAGTCATGATGGAATCGGCGGAGCTGCTGGTGAAAGGTGGCAGAGATTTTCCCGCCGCTGTCGCATGGCTGAACCGCTACCTGAACGGTCCAGGAGTCGAAGAAGCTCCCACATTCAAGGCCCATTATCTTCTAGGGACGGTTCTGGAAAAGCAGGGCAACAAGGACGCCGCAGCTGAGCAATATCGCGCGGCCTTGTCGCTCGCCCGGAATTTTTCTCGCGCGCAACAGGCCTTGAACCATCTCTCACAATAGGCGCCGATTATTCCAACGAAGCGCCTCCCGACCCGCATCGAACCATGAGGAGAGCACCGGGCCCAGCACCGGAAAGCTGACAAATCTGCCTGGGGACTGTCCCGAATGGCCTTCTCTAATTTATCCTGTCATCTTCGATCCTGCACAACGGTAATTTACGGCTTCGGCGGGTCATTACGTTTTGCCTCAGTCCGAAGAGATTTGCTAGACGTGTGCTTCCACAGGAGGGGTGTTTGTTCATGGGTAAGCGATTTCGTTCCGCGCTGTTGGCTTTGTCGCCATTTCTTTTTTGGGCAGCGCTTTGTTCCTCTCGCGCGCAAGCACAGGACGCTCCTCGCCTGGAGTTCACGGGCAATTATTCCTACCTGCATTTCGACACCTTTGCCCTTGGATTTAAAGATGACATCGGCATGAATGGTGGCAATTTCGGCGTGGCGTACAACATCACTACCCGTTTCGCGGCGATTGCTGAGGCTGGCGGCAACTGGGCATCGCCTTTCAAGTTTTACGATGGCATGGGTGGCGGCCGCTACACCTACCGTAGGGGGAACATCGCCCTGTTCGGCCAGGGCATGTTTGGAAGGGCGAAGTCGCGAATCTCATTACCCACGAGCGTCGTGGGCAGCGAAACAAACTCGAATTATGCATTCGGCGGCGGAGGTGGTGTCAGTTATGATCTCACTCCGCATTTCGCCATTCGGGCCATCCAGGTTGACTACCTTCACTCCGACCTGTTCGCCACAAGCCTGAACAGCATCCGCTTCTCCGCCGGCGTTACCTATCACATCGGCCGGATCCGGCAAAAGCGGCGCCCCAGATTAACGCGGTGAGGCCATTTCGGAAAGGTATGCACAGCGCATATTTTCATAAATTTGTTTCGTCAGGACGATAAGGTACATGAACACAAAATTCCACTTGATTTGGCTTCTGATGTGCATCGCCGTGTTATGCAGTTGCAGCACCCCAGCCGTCCACTACGCCTATGTGCCGTTGAGTTCTCTTAATGCTGTGGATGTGTATCAGGTGAAAAATAGCTCAGGCGCTCTGACTGAGGTCCTCGGCGCTCCATTCCCAGTTGGCAACGGACCCGCCGCGATCTACGTTCATCCCTCAGGGAAATTTGCCTATACCTCGAACAGCACCGATAACAACATTTCCCTGCTGAAGATTGATCCCAAAAATGGCGCCGTAACGGAAGTTTTGCCTCGTACTCCCACCCGCTTCAACCCTGGCCCCATCACCATTGATAGCGCGGGAAAATTCCTTTTCGTCGCCAATGTCGGCGCCAGCAACATTTCCGTATTTTCCATTGACGGCGCCAGTGGCGCGCTCACCGAAGTGGCAGGTTCGCCCTTCGCTACTCCGCTCAATCCCAGCGCCATGGTTCTCGCTAACTCCGACAAATTTCTCTATGTCGCCAATTCCGGCATCAACGCGGTTTCCGCCTATTCCGTTGACGGCGGCAGTGGCGCGCTTCAGCCCCTGCCCGGCTCGCCCTTTCTTGTAGGCCACCTGCCTTCGGCCCTGGCGGTCACTCCTTCGGCCACTTTCCTGTTCGCGGCTAACTCGGCCGATAACAATGTTTCCGTGCTGAGCATCAATGCGGACGGCACTCTTGCCAATGTCAGCGGATCGCCATTCCTCGCGGGGACAAATCCTATCTCCGCCGTTGTGCATCCGAGCGGAGATTTTCTCTACATCGCCAATCGCGGTGGTGCCATCTCTGCATATTCCATCGCTAACGATGGCGCGCTTACATTGCTGACCGGCTCAAGCGCCACTCTTAACAATGCGATTTCCATGGCCCTCGATCCAACACAAAAATACATTCTTGCAGCGAGCCAAAACAGTTTGCAGACGCTAACCATTAACAACGTGAGCGGCACTTCCACCACCACCGGCACCACCAATGGAAGCCTCAGTACATCCGCAAACTCGGCTTTGCTTACAACAACACCGGGCCAGATTTTTGTGGCACCATAGGCGGACATGCTTAAATTCGGCATCGTCGGTTTCGGTTTGCACGCGGTCAGGCGGCTCATGCCCGGCTTTGCGCTCGCCAAAAACTGCCGCGTGACTGCGCTTTCTCGGCGCGATATCCGCAAAGCGGAAGCGTCCGCAAAAGAGTACGAAATCCCCAACGCGTTTTCTTCCGTCGAGGAACTCTGCAGTTCCCCCCAGGTGGACGCCGTGCTCGTCACCACTCCCAACTCTTGCCATCTCTCTGACGTGATGACCGCTCTGCAAGCCGGCAAGCATGTGCTGTGCGAAAAGCCCCTCGCCATGGACGCCCGCGAATGCCGCCAGATGGTGGAGGCCGCGCAGAAAGCGGGCCTCATTTTCGGCGTGGCGCATGTCTTCCGCTTCAATGACAGCGTGGTAAATATTCGCAAGCGCATCGCCTCCGGCGAAGTAGGTAAACCCGTGTTCGCACGCTCCGAGTTTTCTTTTCTTGCCAACCCCGACCATCCTCGAACGTGGCTCTACGATCGTTCTGTGGCTGGCGGAGGCCCTATTTTCGACATCGGGGTGCACTGCATTGATACCCTGCGCTACGTGCTTCAGGATGAAGTCGTCCACATCAGCGCCAGCAGCGTCTCCGACCATCGCTCCGGCGACGTGGAAGCCGTTGCGGCCCTGCAACTGGAGTTTTCCCGTGGCACTCTGGGCTCGGTTCTCGTTTCTTATCGCGCCGACTACCGTACGCCGCTGGAAATTATCGGCAACTCCGCTGTCCTGAGCGCCGAGGACGCCCTCAATGTCGAAGTGCCGGTCCTGATCGAGTTGCATCGCGATGGCGCTCTGCTCGACAGCGTAAAAGTTTCCAACGACCACGCCTATGCCAAACAAGTGGATGAATTCTCCTTGGCCGTGGAGGGTAAGCTCAAATTTCGCGCGCCCGGAGAAGAAGGCTGGCAGAACCAGGAAATTCTCGACGCCGCCTACCGGAGCATCACCAGTGGAAGGAAAGAAGCCGTCCGGCGCGTGGTTTAGCGGTAGAGTCCAGTTGGCGAACACATACTCCCAACGGTCTGCGGCCTACCCGGTTACCGCCTCAATAGCACGTCTCCTGCAATAAAGAAGAAAAACACAATCGAAATCACGCCGTTCATTGTGAAAAACGCCGCGTTCAGCTTTGAAAGGTCTGAAGGCGACACAAGCGAATGCTCATAAATCAGCAGACTTGCTACCAAAGCAACTCCCGCCACAGCCAGCGCCCCCAAACCAAACGTCACGACCATTGCGATCAGAAATCCAAGCATCAGAACGTGAAAGAACCGCGAAATCCAAAGCGCCCGCGAAATTCCAAAGTATCGCGGGATGGAATGCAATCCTTGCTCGCGGTCAAAGTCATGGTCCTGGCACGCATAGAGGACGTCAAACCCTCCGCCCCAGAACGTCACAGCGCCGGTCAGCAATAGAATTCGCAAATCAAGCGATCCTTTCACCGCGATCCACGCTGCCGTCGGAGCGATTCCCATGGCAAATCCAAGAAACAGATGCGACCAGCGCGTGAACCGCTTTGTGTAGGAGTAGAAAAACACAATCGCCAGCGCCAACGGAGCTAGATAAAACGAGAGGCGATTCAACTCATACGCCGCCGCCAGAAAAATGCAGCAGGAAACAATCACAAAGGTCCAAACAAACCCTGGCGTGAGTGCTCCCGCAGGCAGCGCGCGCATTTTAGTCCGGGGATTGGCTGCGTCAATGGAAGCGTCCGCAAGCCGGTTGAAAGCCATCGCCGCCGACCGTGCCCCAATCATGGCCACGACGATCCAAATCAACGCATGTGCCGAGGGCCATCCATGGGCTGCCAAAACCGCGCCGCACAGCGCGAATGGGAGCATAAATACCGAGTGCTCCCACTTGATCATTTCTAATGTTGTGGAAAGGCTACGAAAGAAGCGCACAAAGGCATTCTAATGCAATTTTCTTTGCTATCACATTCACCAGCAGGAATCACGCGCGCACATGGAGCACATAATTCCCTGTTCGCATAGAATATTTTCGATCGCCCAGTTCTGCTCAACCTATTGGACGGGAATAGTGTGGGACCGAATGGAGGACCCAACATGAAGCGCTTCAAGTTTTTCTTGGTTGCAGCTGCAACATTCGCCGGCCTTGTCGTCCTCATTACCACTGTACGGGGACGCGCGGATGAGGTGCCAACCGCGAACTTTGTTACCGAAATTCCTTCCGGATACCGCGACTGGCGGTGGATTTCCTCGGCTCATGAAGCTGGCAACCTCAACAGCTTAGGCGCCGTCTTGGGCAATGAGGTCGCGATCAACGCCTACCGACAAGGAACGTTGCCGTTTCCGGATGGCACAATCCTCGCCGCTCTGCACTACCGTCACGTCGCTTCGGACGAAAACAACAAAATTTTTGGTCAAGTTCAATCCTTCGTTCCCGGCGCTCCCACAAACATTCAATTCATGATTAAAGACTCAAAAAAGTACGCCGCAACGGGCGGCTGGGGTTTCGGTCACTTTCAGGACGGTAAACCTGCCGCCGCGGCATTTATGAAGAGCTGTTTCCCCTGCCACGAGAAGACCCAAGCGACCGACCTCGTGTTCACTCGTTACGCCCCTTGAGGGCGCTTCTTTTTACAAAGATTTTTCCACGTAGAGGCAGCCGCACCGGGCTGTCCTACGTGCGTTGGAACGGATCGCAGAACGCAGAAGCACGCTACTGGGCTGGAGCGTAGTATCCAGTTCGCGCTCGCACCCGAAGGAATTGCCAGCCTACCGGCACTTGCAACTTCACGCGGATTTTGTGCCATTTCCCATCCCGGGAAATATTGTTGGGACGATATCCCAGCACGTATTGGTTCCTGAGCTCCTCGCCAACGTGCGCAGCGATGATAGGAAGATCGTTGGGATTATCCACGGAAAATGCTTTCCCTCCCGACACATCTGCGATCGTCGAAAGCAATTCTGGTCCAAGCGCTTCCTCTTCTGTGGGGAACGTATGGTCATAGATTCCGATGGCGTAAACCATCACGTCCGCTTCTTTTACGAACGAAATAACTTCGTGTTCCGTATACCGGCTGCGGTTATCGCCACCGTCGGAGATAATCAAGAGCGCCCGTCGCGCCTGCTTTGCCTGGCGCATTTTGTGCAATCCAAGATAAATCGCATCCAGCAGCGCGGTTCGACCACCGGCCTCGACTGAAAGAAGGCTTTGCTGCAGTTCCTCCGGATCGGAGGTGAAGTTTCCCACCAGGTTAGGCTGGTTGGAAAAAGTGATCATGAAAAATTCGTCCTGCGGGTTGGCAGCCTTGCAGAATTCCTGGACGGCTTCTTCCGCGCGCTCCATTTTGCTTTTCATGCTGCGGCTCGTGTCCAGAATGATGCCGATGGAAACCGGAACATCTTCGCTCGAGAAGTGCTGAATCTCCTGCTGGTGCTTATTCTCGTAAAGCTTGAAATTTTCCTTGTCCAGTCCGGTAATCACTCGATCCCACTCGTCGGTGATAGTGACCGGCACCAGTACCAAATCCACATTCTTCTTGATTGTTGGAGCTGCCGGGGAGTTCAGCGGAGTGGTTGCCATCGTCACGGCAGCAGGAGGCAGAATATGTACGTTGGGCACGCCATCCATCTGCTGCGCGAACACGCGCATGCCGAAGAAGATCAACCAAAACAAAACAACCTGCGAGCTTCCTACAAAATTCCTGCTTCGGACTGCCATAGTCAGCCTCGTTCATCGGCAGCCGGGAGAAACGCTTTAGCGTTTCTTCCTGCAAGTTCTTTGTAGGCCCGCAGACACTCCGCGCACCATCGACTGGAAGCTGTAATGCACGCCCAAACATTCCCGACTATCCGCTGTGAAAAAGGGCAGAAGCCTCCAGTTCCCACCGCATAGAACAAGAGATACCTGCAGCGCGAAGCGTTTCTACCGGCATTCTCCCGCGTGATCTGCAAAAGAAGCTGTAGATCGTGATCGGCATTCATTTGCTCCCTGGCTCAGAGTAAAAATCCTGCTATGCTTGCCATAGATTTCCTGATTGATCCATGTCTCCTGAATCATTGATGTGGTTGGGGTTAGGCTTTTTGGTGGGCATAGTTGCCGCGTGGCTGGCGCTGGCCGCGCGTTCGGCAACCCTGCGCGCGCGGAACTCCTTGATGGAAACCGATTTGGCCAATCTGCGCCGTGAACTTGCCGCTCAACAGGAGAGCAATGCCCAGCTTCGCGAAAGTGCCGCCGCCCTTAAATCAACATTGGCGCTTGAGCAGAAACTTCATGCGGAAAAACTCGAAATGCTCGACCGCGCCAGCGAAGAACTCACCAAAACGTTTAAAGCCTTGGCGGCTGAAGCGTTACGCACCAACAACAGTTCTTTTTTAGAGCTGGCCACTACCAGCCTGGAAAAATTCCAGAGTGAAGCCAAAGGAGACTTAGCGGCCCGACAAAATGCCGTCGAAGCACTCGTTGTTCCCATTCGAGAATCTTTAAGCAAAGTAGACGCTCAGATTCAGCAGATGGAACAACAGCGTGGCTCTGCCTATGCCACTCTTACCGAACAAGTACGGTCTTTAATTTCCACTCAGGAACAACTGCGCGGGGAAACTGGCAATCTGGTCAAGGCCTTGCGTGCGCCTTCCGTACGTGGACGATGGGGAGAAATCCAGTTAAAACGGGTAGTCGAAATGGCGGGGATGCTCTCTTATTGTGACTTTGGGGAGCAGAAAACTATCTATAACGGCGATGAGCGCCTACGGCCGGACCTGGTCGTAAAACTGCCGGGCGGCAAGAACATTGTTGTGGACGCGAAAACTCCGCTCGAAGCCTATTTGAACGCCGTCGAAACCACAGACGACGAATTGCGCCGCGTGCAGCTTCGCGAACATGCCCGGCAAGTCCGCACACACATGAACCAGCTCAGCGCGAAAGCCTATTGGTCGCAGTTCAGCTCCTCGCCGGAATTCGTGGTGATGTTCCTTCCCGGCGAAACATTCTTCAGCGCTGCCCTGGAACAGGACCCCGGATTGATTGAAGAAGGCGTGAATCATCAGGTGATTCCCGCTTCCCCCACCACTCTGATTGCTTTACTGAAGGCCGTGGCATTCGGCTGGCGGCAGGAGACCCTTGCCCGCAGCGCCCAGCAAATCAGTGTGCTGGGGAAAGAGCTTCACGATCGCCTGCGCGTGCTCGCATCCCATTTGGAAAATGTAGGTAAAGGGCTGGATCGCGCGGTGGAGTGTTACAACAAAGCCGTTGGAACACTGGAGAGCCGGGTGCTGGTTTCCGCGCGAAAATTTGGAGAGTTGGGCGCGCCAATTGTGGAAGAAATTGCCGAACTCGGGCCGATTGAAACGACCACGCGCACCTTGGCCTTTGAATTTGATGACGATTTAGCTAAACCGGGAAAACTCGCCGAGCCCGAAAGCTCGGGCCCTGCCCCGCGTAAAAGCGACGCGGCCACAGGAACGTCCGCAGATTAAGTCCTACCTACTGCGCATCCGCCAACTCTTTTGCCCGTTGCACTGCCCGCACCACCGCCTTAATCAGCGTCACGCGCAGCTTCCCTTCTTCAAGCTCCATGATGCCGTCAATGGTGCATCCCGCAGGAGTGGTCACTGCGTCTTTCAAAAGCGCGGGATGATCCCCAGTTTCCAGTACCACGGTGGCCGCGCCTTTGGCGGTTTGCGCCGCCAGTAACGTGGCGATGTCGCGCGGCAAGCCCACCTTCACTCCAGCCTCGGCGAGTGATTCCAGAATGATGTAAATGTACGCGGGCCCGCTGGCTGAAAGTCCAGTGACCGCGTTCATATGCTTTTCGTCCACCACCACCGTGCGGCCGACCACGCTGAATAGCGCACTGGCCATTTCCAGATGTTTAGCGTTCGCGTGCTTGCCCCTGCACAGCGCCGTCATTCCCTCGCCCACCGTGCTCGGCGTGTTGGGCATGGCCCAGATCACAGGAACATCCTTCTGCACGGCACGCTCAATCCTGCCGGTGGGAACCGACGCGGCCACGGAAATAATCATCTGGCCGCTGGAAATCTCCGGTCGAAGTTCGGCGAGCACATCTTCCACCATCTGCGGTTTCACACAAACAAGAATGATGTCCGCGCCTTTGACCGCCGCGCGATTGTCAGTGCCCACGGAGATCCCGTACTTCGCGCTTAATTCGCGCGCTCGCTCTTCGTGCTGCACCGTGGCCACTGTTCCCTTACGCGACAACAGCCCCTTCTCCAGAAGCGCTTTGAGCAGGATTCCGCCCATTTTTCCGGCGCCCAGAACCGCGACTTTCTTTTTTGAAAAATCCGAATCCATGTTGATTGAGCCTCAGGTTTCATCCGCGAAGGCATGCGCCGCCGCGAACTACTGGAAAGTCCGACAGAATATCACATCAGCAACTTGGCGTTTGCGCGCGCGCAAAAAGCGGCAAGGATTGCCGAGTTAAAGCTGGCCACGAAATACATCCGGCAAGAGATGCCTAACAAAACATGAAATGCACCCAAAACTCCGCGCGTTTTACTGATTCGGCCCTCTGAGAAGTACAGAAACCTGGGTAACGTCTCGAAAGGACATCGAAGACGTACGACGTACCTTTGCGCGTCCATACAGCACCTAAGAGACCTACCTAATCTCTCGACGGCAACGGACACTACGCTTGCTGCACGACAGAATCGCTACGAGTCAGCGGTTTTGAAAGGTGCGGCAATCCCCCCGGTCCGCAGATAAAAATGCGCCCGGCAAAATTGAGGTCTCCCCCGTGAAGGATCTCAAATCGCGTTTTGCGATTTTAGGTATTGCCCTAGTAGTTTTGCCGTCGTTGTTCGTCATGATGGGTTGCCAGGGTTTGGTGGCGGACCCGCACCGTGCGTTCAACCAGCCCAGCCTGGTGCTGGGAACGTCCACGATCAGTTGGACCAATGTTGCGGTGGGTTCCAGCCTCACGCTCACTGACACCCTTTCCAATCCTGGCAGCACAGGCATCACAATCAACACAGCGACCGTTTCCGGGGATGCCTTTCAAATTCTCTCTCCTTCATTTCCGTTGACATTGGCGCCCGGACAAACTGCGACCATCAGCATTGCCTATACGCCCACGAGCGCCGGAACTGACACTGCGATGGTCACCGTTTCGAGCAGCGCGCAGAATGCGTCGCTCACGATTAGCCTGAGCGCCACCGCGGTTGCCGGTGGACAGCTCGCCGTGGCGCCTACCAATTTTGCTTTTGGAAACGTCAACGTTGGCAGCACCCAGACGTTGAGCGGGAGCTTTACGAACCCGGGGAACTCCAGCATTACGGTGAACCAGGGCGTGATTTCTGGCGGAAACTTTACCCTGAGCGGGGTCTCATTTCCGTTGACGATTGCGGCGAACCAGAGCGTGCCGTTTTCCATCGCGTTTCAGCCCGCGCAGAGCGGCGCACAAAGCGGCAGCCTCACTCTTACCGCCAGTGTTCCATCTAGTGGTTCGGTGCGTACCTTCAGACGCTCCCGGCTGATTGGCCATGCTACAACGTCCGTCTCCATGAGCGTTCCTTTGACCGGAACAGGCGTTGCAGCCGGTCAGCTGACCGCTTCGCCGGGCAGTTTAAGTTTTCCCAGTATTCAATCAGGTAAATCTGAACAACTTACAGAAACGTTGACCAACGCGACTGGCTCCAGCGTGACGATTTCCAACGCCTCCGTGACGGGAACTGGTTTCACTTTGACGTCGCCGAGTTTTCCCGTGACTCTTGCGGCGAACCAGACTGTCGGAGTCACTATTACGTATGCGCCAACGACGGCAGGCACGTCCAGCGGCACACTCGCGATTACCAGTAACGCGCCGAACAGCTCGTTAAGCTTTGCGCTCTCGGGCACGGCGACGGCTGCGCCAACCGGCACGCTGAGCCCTCAGTCAGCCAGCCTTGGATTTGGAAGCGTGCAGATGGGCAGCACTCCTACAATGTCAGAGGTTCTGACCAATACCGGCAGCGCAAGCGTCACCATTACAGGCGCGACGGCAAGCGGTACAGGTTACAGCGTGACCGGCATGACGCTGCCCATGACTATCGCTGCGGGAGGCACCGCGACGTTCAGCGTGAAACTCAACGCACAGACCGCTGGAACGGCGAGCGGAAATGTCGCCATCGCCAGCAACGCCAGCAATTCAAGTTTGAATATTCCTCTTTCCGCGACCGTGGCTACCGCCGGCAACCTTACGTCCAATCCGACGAGCGTGAGTTTTGGCACGGTGCAAACCGGCAGCAGCACTGCTAGCACGGTTACGCTTACAAACTCCGGGGGATCGAGTATTACGATTTCGGCCGCAACCGTCACGGGCACGGGTTACAGCTTGAGCGGCATTACCGTCCCCGCAACGATTGCTGCAGGAAAGACGGCCACATTCACCGTGACGCTTGCTCCGCAGGCGACCGGGACTGCAAGCGGCAGCGTCGTGATAACCAGCAATGCGTCCAACGGTACCTTGACCATCCCTCTTACGGCGACGGTCATAGCGCCAGGCAGTGTCAGCCCTAGTCCGGCAAGCGTCAGCTTTGGCAACGTGGCTGTGGGTAACAGTCAATTAATTTCTGAGACGTTGAAGAACCCCGGCGGCACGAGCATCGTCGTATCGCAGGCCACGATCACGGGTTCTGCCTACACGATCAGCGGACTTACGCTTCCATTAACACTTTCCGCAGGTCAAAGCTTTACCTTCGGAATCAACTTTGCTCCGACGACCACCGGCACCAATACCGGCAGCCTGCTGATCGTCTCCAACGCGTCGGTGCCGAACCTTACCCTGGCACTCAGCGGCACGGGCACCTCAGTCGGCACGCTCAGTGTGAGTCCCAATCCTTTGGCCTTTGGCAGCGTTACGGTCAATGCCAGCAAACCTCTGACTGGGCAGCTGGTGGCAACAGGCGGCAGTGTCGTCGTCAGCTCGCTGATGTCGAATAGCGCTGAATTTACCGTTAGCGGTATTTCTCTGCCGGCCACGGTAACGCCCGGCAATAATGTGAGCTTCACGGTGACCTTTGCGCCGCAAGCGAGCGGATCAGCTTCCGCCAACGTCACGATTGCCAGCAACGCTTCCGACCCGTCGCTGCAGGAACCTCTGACGGGCTCGGGTACGGCCCCTGTCTCACACAGCGTGAGCTTGAGTTGGAGCCCCAGCTCTTCCACTGTCTCCGGGTATAACGTCTATCGCGGCACGGTCTCCGGAGGGCCGTACACAAAGATCAACTCATCTGTGAACGCAAGCACCAGCTACCTGGACTCCAGTGTCGTGAGCGGAACAACGTATTTCTACGTGACCACCGCCGTGGACAACAGCGGAGATGAGAGCGTCAACTCCAACCAGGTGACGGCGGCCATTCCTACTCCGTAGAGCTTTGGTGAAAATGAACCATTGCCTCTAAAAAGAAACAGCGCCTCTACCTGCCCGGAGGCGCTGTTTTATTTTGCGATGATGATGCTTATCTCCTGATTACATTTTTTGCAGCAATTCCGCGATACGTTCGCCGGTGCGACCATCCCACAGCGGGGGAATCCTGCCTTTTTTGCCGCAGCCTTTCAAGATGTTGGCCAGCTCACCGCTGAGCTTGTCGAGGTCTTGACCGACTAAAACATTGGTTCCGATGGAAACCGTGACGGGGCGTTCTGTGTTATTGCGCACCGTGAGGCAAGGAACCCCGAGATAGGTCGTTTCTTCCTGAATGCCGCCTGAGTCGGTAATAACCGCAACGGCGCGGCTCTGTAATGCAAGAAACTCCACATACGGCAAAGGCGGCAACAGGTGAAGCCCGCCGGTGTGCAGGCCAAAAGCCGTGATGCGCTGCTGCGTGCGAGGATGCGCCGGGAATACGACGGGCAGCTCGTTGGCGATCGCAAGCAGTGATGACAGGATTTCTTTCAGCGCTGCGCCGTCATCCACGTTCGAAGGGCGATGCAGAGTGACAAGAACGTATTGATCAGGAAAGCCGTTGACGCAGCATTCGCGCGCGGCGGGGAGAAGCTGCACCAGAGAGTCAATCATTACGTTGCCGACACGATAGATCTTTTCGGGGGCAACTCCTTCGCGCTGAAGATTAGCGTCCGCGTCTTCTGAAGGGGTAAAGAGCAAATCGCTCAACTGGTCGGTGACCAGGCGATTGATTTCTTCGGGCATGGCGCGGTCTCCGGAGCGAAGACCTGCCTCGACGTGGCCCAACCGAATATTCAGCTTGGAGCAGACCAGGGCGGCCGCAAGGGTTGAATTTACGTCTCCGTAAACCAGCACCAGGTCCGGTTTGCGCTCGAGCACCACAGGCTCAAGGCCGGCCATCACATCCGCAGTCTGCTGCGCATGAGAGCCAGAGCCGACCGACAAATTCACGTCTGCAACGGGAATGCCGAGCTGTTGAAAAAAAATCTCGGACATGCCGGGATCGTAGTGTTGCCCGGTGTGAACCAGCGTCTGCCGGAAACAGGCATAGGTCTGAAGCGCACGCCAGACAGGCGCCAGCTTCATGAAATTCGGCCGAGCTCCCACGACGTGCAGGATGTGCATGAGTTTGACCGGCTGGGCCGCGGCGGCTCTTGCCTTTCCGATGATGCGGAATCTTTGCTCGCGCAGGGCAGGCGTGGCTTCTGCTTCCAAGTGGTGCTTGCCGCTCGCAGTCCTGCTCTGGGCCCCACCGCATTCTACAACTCCCGCGTGGCGTGGGAGCCGCGCTTGCCCCACGTGGCCACACCGCTGTTCGGGTGGTAGAGGGATGAGGAGGTATGTAAACCGATGGGGAAAGGTATGCAAACCTATGAGTATTTGCATGCCCCTCTGGAACCTTCATGGCTGAGGAGTTTTTATTGACACTTGTGCCATGAGAAACCTCCCCCGATTCTCTGGCAAAATTCTGTTTCTGACGCTTATCGCGGCAGGATTATTTTTTGGCACTCAAACAATGACCGCACAGCAGCGGACGTCTTCTTTCCGCTGGTATCAGCCTTCCACCCTGCACGCGAGCTCTTCCTCGCTGAATTTCAGCTCGGTGCAGGATGGCAGCAGCAAGCAAATTCCGCTGACGCTGACCAATACTGGCCGCAGCAGCAGCATCACGATCTATTCGGCCAACGTAAGCGGGACAGGATTCAGTGTAAGCGGCATCAATGGACCTTTAACCCTGGCCGCCGGACACAGCTACACCTTCCAGGTGTTGTTTGCTCCCAAGAGCAGCGGCGCGAGCACGGGCAGTATTGCGGTGAGCAGTAGCGCTCCTCAGGTAAATATCGCGCTCTCCGGAACCGGCATTGGCGCGGGTGCACTGAAAGTCACACCCGGGATCATGTATTTTGGCAGTCTTCCCGTTGGCTCCAGCAAGAGCCTGACTGCAACGATAAGCGCGACCGGATCGAGCGTTGTGATTTCATCTGCGGGTACCAACAGCGCAGAGTACACGATGAGCGGCGTCAAGCTGCCCTTAACAGTCACCCCTGGCACACTCGCGTACCTCACGCTCACATTCAAGCCCCAGAGCAGCGGCGCTTCATCGGGCACGGCATCATTTACGAGTAACGCAAGTAACTCGTTAACAACGGAAACGTTGTCAGGCACAGGAGTCTCATCAGGCGGATCCGGATCAACGCCGTCCCACAGTGTAAGTCTTACGTGGAAGGCGAGTAGTTCTTCCGTAGCTGGCTATAACGTATATCGCGGCACGAAATCTGGCGGTCCGTATTCAAAGCTAAATTCGTCCACGGATACCGCCACGGTCTATACGGACAACGCAGTAGGCGCAGGGAGTACTTACTACTATGTCGCGAAGGCCGTGAATTCCGCAGGGTCAGAGAGCAGTGCGTCAAACGAAGTGAAGGCGGTTGTGCCTACGCCGTAAGCTTCCCGAAAACGGCTGAATGGTAAAAAAACGTTGATAAGGACAAGTTTTCCACCGGAGGTGGTTACTAGTTTGCAAATGGGTTGGGAGACCTAGAAAACAAATTGGATTTTTCTGCAAAGAAGGTAACTTTCATGTTGTAAACATGAAGTCTTCGTATATCTTTGCGTGTCAAAACTACCCGGCCCATTTGGCAACGTGAATTTTCGGGCCCAGTTAAATAGCATTCCCGATTCCGAATCATGGTTACCGAGGTGAGGTAATACCTGTCCGTAAGGACGATGCATGGAAGGACTCTAGTAGAGAGAAATTAATACCGCGATAATCCGTTGCATGAGGTGCTTGGTGAAGACCCCCCTATATCGACTAGCCCCGGTGCTGTTTTTGACAATATGGATGATCGGGTGCGCCGGCACAGTAGGCAGCCCGAATGCGACCACACCAACTGGCTCAGGCGGTGGCAGTGGTTCGGGTTCAAACTCGCAGGCGACGCTGAATGTTACGCCGGCAACGATGAGTTTCGGCAGTGTCGCGGTGGGCAGCAGCAAATCGCTGACTGCGACCTTATCAGCCACAAACGGCGATGTACAGGTTTCCGCCGCTGACTGGAATGGCCAAGGATATTCGTTGAGCGGCGTGTCATTCCCGCTGACGGTCTCTTCGGGAAAAAGCGTCTCACTAACGGTGGTCTTCGCGCCCACGAATGCTGGAAGCACGCCGGGCAGCGTAACCTACGCCAGCAATGCCTCCAATTCAAGCTTAAAAGAATCCTTTACCGGAACGGGGACGTCTTCCACCGGAACGACCCAGCATGACGTGACGCTCTCCTGGGGCGCGAGTTCATCTCCTGTAGCGGGCTATAACATTTACCGAGGAACGGTTTCAGGCGGGCCTTATACCAAGATCAATCCGTCACTGGAAACGGCTACGGTTTACACCGACTCTACCGTTCAGGGATCCACCACGTACTATTATGTGGCCACCTCGGTGGATTCATCCTCGGACGAAAGCGCCTTCTCAAACCAGACAACAGCTGTAGTTCCGTAACTCCGCTTAAAAGCCTACCTCACCCGACTGATGCTTCCAGAACATCGCGCGGGGGCGAATGCGCCTCCTGCCGCTGGAACCAGTAAATCAACAGAAAAATCACGCCGAGCGCCCCCGCGTAAAAGACGATTCCGCCCCGGTGATGCAGAGGGCCGGTTAGAAAGCCCGGATTCACGTGGATCCCCAGCATGGAGAGCGTGAATATGCGCACAACGTTTTTTGCCACCGACAGCGGAACCGCCACCAGAACGACGATTGCCTTCCGCTTGGCCGAGCGCAGGAACAACTGGGCCAGCACTATGCTGCTAAGGAGCAGAAATATGCTGGAGCGAATGCTGCTGCACTCGCGCGCCACTTCAATGGTCAGGCTAGGAATGCTGAGGACGACTCCGTTTCGCAAAACCGGAATCCCGAAAAGCTGAAACACCCAGGAGACGCCGGAGGCGGAGTAATGCTGCAACAGGCGGATGAGCAAATCGAGGAAAGGTTGCGGCCAGGGAACTACCCAGAACAGGAAGCAGAGGGGAAAAAGAAAAATCCGGAATGCCTCGAGTCCGAAGCAGAGAATAAAGGAGGCGATCCACCAGAGGACAAGCCCGGTCACGACAAATGTGAGTTGGTAGTCCGCGGAGATGATCGCGGGGTTCTTCGCCGCAAAGAAAATGACCAATGCTGCCGGCAATAGAATTCCGGATACGAGGACAGAACTGCGGGTCACAAAAGATTTGAGCCGTTTTCTTTCCAGAAAAAAGAAAGCTGCACTTATGGGAAAAATCGCAAGGATGTGCGTGTACTGATCGTCGCGCAAAGCACGGGAAAAGGTTGCTGCGAGCGCGGTCCACCAAATGACAAGAGAAAGTAGCGAGAGCAGGGAGAATTGCATATAGGCCCTGGTCATCGGCATGCGTGTTTGTATTTTTGTTTGCGTTTGCGTCTTTCCGTTCGCGAAGTTTTCATTGGGGTTTTTGCAGCGAACCAGCGCCGTACGTTACCCGCCAGATCACGTCGGCCCCGTCATCCGAGATCAGAAGCGAGCCATCCGCAGCCATCGCAACTCCGACCATCCGCCCATAAACATTTTTGCCGTTGGGATCAGGGACAAAGCCGGAGAAAAAAGGCACCGGGGATCCTTGTGGCGAGTTTTCATGAAATGCTTGAAAAACCACCTGATAGCCGCTGCGGGAATGCCTGTTCCAGGAACCGTGCTCGGCTATGAATGCACCGTTGAAATAGGATGATGGGAACTGCTGATTCGGATCATTGTAGAAAGCGAACTGTAAAGGCGCAACGTGCGCTCCCAGCAGGACATCGGGAACGATGGCCTTCGCTGAGAGATCAGGACGTGGAGAGACGCGGTTGTCCACGTGATTGCCGAGATACGAGTACGGCCAGCCATAAAAACCGCCGTCAACAACATGCGTGAAATAGTCGGCGGGGATATCCTCCCCAATATCATCGCGCTCATTTACTGTGGCCCACAATTCGCCAGACTCTGGATTGACTGCAATTCCCACGGCGTTGCGCAATCCGCTGGCATACACCCGCATGTGGCTGCCATCGGGATCCATCACAAGAATCGCGGCGCGGCGCGGATCGTTCTCAATGGAAACATTACTCTCTGACCCGACGGAGACGAACATCTTCTTGCCGTCGCGGCTGAAAGCCAGAGAGCGCGTCCAGTGCTGCCGATAGCCCATTCCTGGAAGGCTGAGAATATGTTCGGCGTTGCCTTCGCGTTTTGAAGTCCGGGGATCGAAGCGGAAACGCACGACCTCATTCGTGTTCGCGACGTACACGAAGTTGTCATGGAAGGCGATGCCAAACGGAAGATCCAGATGGTCAGCGAAAACGCCGCGTGAGAGTCCGCCTTCGGGTGAGGAGTGCAGGACGACAACTTCTCCAGCGGCGGATTCAGCCACGAAAACGTCTCCGCTGGGCGCGACCGCCAGCCAGCGTGGTTCTTTGAATCCTCGTGCAAACACAGAAACGTGAAAGCCAGGCGGAACTGCCGGTGTAAAGTCAGCAGGAGGCGTAATAACCCGAGGCCCATTGTTGGTACGAAAAAGCACTGCCAGAGTGCGGGCGCGCCAGCCGCCGGTGTTCAACGCCGACATAATAATTAGCGCGGCGATCACAATGACCACAAGAGTGGCCCACATCCGCTGCGCAGTTGTATTGACATTCATCCGCTAAACTTGCTCCGGGTGTCGCTTCCCAAAGGCCAGTGTATGTCATGAGATGATCTTCAGCGCTGCGGTTTGTGCGGAAGGAACACTTTGAGTGACCGGTTGCACGCGGCCTCTCAGATAGAATTGGGGCGCGTGTGGGGCCAGCGCGAATGGCATACACACCATTCGATGAACATCATTCATCATGACTGATCAGCGTTTCGATATTTTGGTGATAGGAGGCGGCATCGTCGGTCTTGCCACGGCGGTGCACGTTACGCGGCGTTTTCCCACGCTGCGTTTGCTCCTGTTGGAAAAAGAAGGCCAAGTGGGCCGCCACCAGACCGGCCACAACAGCGGCGTTATTCATTCGGGAATTTACTACAAACCTGGTTCGCTGAAGGCACGCCTTTGCGTTGAGGGCGCGCGGGCCATGGTGGAGTTCTGCGGTCAGCATAATATCCCGCATGAAATCTGCGGGAAGGTTATTGTCGCTACCGGCGAAGAGGAGTTTCCCCGGCTGCAAACACTGCTTGAACGCGCAACAGCGAACGGCCTAAGCGGAGTGCGTCCACTCAACGCGGAACAGATTCGGGAGATCGAGCCGCATTGCAACGGCCTGCGCGGAATCTACGTTCCCGGCACGGGCATCACGGACTATGCGGCGGTTTCAGAGAAATATTTCGAACTCGTGAGCGCGCAGGGCGGTACGGTCCGCACCGCGACCAAAGTGACCGGCTTTCGCCAGCGTGATGCAGAAACTGTCGTTGAGACCAACCGAGGCGCCTTTGCCACGCGATATGTAATCAACTGCGCGGGATTGCACAGTGACTTCGTCAGTCGGTTGGCAGGACAGAAGCCCGAAGTCAGAATAATTCCCTTCCGCGGCGAGTATTACGATCTGATTCCGGAAAAAGAGTATCTGGTGAAATCGCTCATTTATCCGGTTCCGGACCCGCGCTTCCCTTTTCTGGGGGTACACTTTACCCGGCGAGTTCGCGGCGGCGTGGATGCGGGGCCGAACGCAGTGCTGGCCTTCAAACGCGAGGGCTACCGTTGGAGGGATTTCAGCGTCGGTGATTTGGCTGGCACTCTTGGGTATTCCGGCTTCTGGCGCATGGCGGGAAAATACTGGCGCTACGGAATGGGCGAAGTCCACCGCTCTCTAAGTAAAGGCGCGTTTGTAAAGGCGCTGCAAAGACTGCTCCCGGAAATCACCAGCGCGGATCTGGTTGCTGACGGCTCAGGCGTGCGGGCGCAAGCCGTGCGTCCGGATGGATCACTGGTGGATGATTTTCAGTTTGACCGCGCGGGAAACACACTGAACGTTTACAACGTCCCGTCACCGGCAGCCACGGCATCATTAGCGATTGGGAATGAAATCGCCGGCATGGCGGAAAAGGAATTTGGGTTGAATGCTTAATCTTTTTTAGCCGGCAAAAAGCGTGTGTTGTCTTCCGCGGCTTAGGCCCAGGGTATCAATAATCTACTCCGCCAGAGGCCACGGAGAAATATCCCGGAAGCAAACATCAGTGGAATAACTCAGCATTGCGCAGATTGATCAATGACAACCTTTCACAGCTTCGTGAAGGTCCGTTTCCACATCGGTATTCGATCCTACATTCACGGTCTGCGACACAACGTAGAGCGGGCGATTTTTCCCCTGCTCATAAATCTTCCCAACATATTCGCCAAGCATTCCAAGACTGATGAGTGTCGCGCCGCCGATCACGCTAATTAAAACGGTAAGGGATGACCATCCCGGCACTACATACCAATGAAAGATTTTGGCAAGAAAAGCGCGGACGGCTTCCTCCAATCCCAGGAGGGCAACAATCACGCCCAACCACGTGCTCGCCTTCAGAGGGAGGGTGGAAAACGATGTGGCGGCCGTCCATGCGAACTTCAGCATCTTTCGCATCGGGTATTTGGTTGTTCCCGCAACTCTCGGCGAACGTTCATAGCGAACCCCGATCTGCGGAAATCCAACCCATGCCACCATGCCGCGAAGAAAGCGATGCGTTTCGCGCATGGTTTGCAACGCGTTGAGACAGGAACGGGAAAGCAAGCGGAAATCACCTGTGTCCACGGGAAGGTCTTTGTGGACGAACTTGCGCATGAATCGGTAAAACAGCCACGCCGTCAGCCGCTTGAAGCGAGTTTCCCCAAGTCGCGCTTTCCGCTGGCCGTAAACTACATCGTAGCCTTCGCAATACCGCTCGATCATCTGGTGGACAACCGGCAGCGGATCCTGCAAGTCGGCATCAAGCAGTACGACAGCGTCGCCCCCAGCGTAGTCCAGGCCCGCGGTGCAGGCGATCTGGTGGCCGAAATTTCGTGAAAAATTCAGTATCTTAATTCGAGGGTCCTGTTGCGCCCATTTGAAAATCACTCGCAGAGTAGAATCTTTGCTGCCGTCATTCACCAGAATCACTTCAGCTTCGGCATGCAACTCACTCAAAAATGCTTCCACGGCGGCGCGTAGAAATGGCACCACCGGTTCCTCGTTGTACATGGGGATAACAAGCGAGATTTTGGCCGGATAAGGCCGCTGCCGCAACAAGTAGAACGTGCTATCCGTCCGTTGCATCGCTTCGCCCCCGCTCATTGCATCATGCCGCCGGTCTGCGCGGTTCAACTCCACCAGTAAACTCTTCTACAATCCAAGCCCCTTCGCAATGATGTTTCGTTGTATCTCGGTGGTGCCCGAATAGAGGGTGCTCCCGACCGCGTCACGCAAATCACGTTCGATCTGCTGCTCAGTCATGTAGCCATACCCGCCGAATATCTGGATTGCATCCTGTGAAGATTTCACAAAGCACTCGGACACGTACAGCTTGGCGATTGCCGCCTGCATAACCGCTGATTGTCCACGCGCCTTGAGTTGTCCGATGCGATACACCAGAAGCCGGCACGTATCCAAGCGCACCTTCATGTCCACGATTCTGTTGGCGATGGATTGATATTTTCCGATGGCCTTGCCGCCCTGCCGCCGCGATTGCGCGTGGGCGATGACCGCCTCGAGCTGGCGTTTCATCACGCCCAGGCAATTGGCAAGAATGCATCCGCGCTCCCACTCCATCGAGCATTCGAATACCGCAACGCCTCGGCCTTCGCGCCCCAATCGGTTGGCTACAGGGACTTTGCAATCTTCGAAAATAACTTCCGCCATGGGTGAAGTCCGCAGCCCCATCTTTTCCAGCTTTTTATCAATCGTCAATCCAGGAGTATTTTTTTCAACAATAAAAGCTGTCACGCCCATCGCACCCAGCTTCGGATCAATTGTCGCGTAGGCGACAAACAGGTCGGCCACTGTTGCGTTGGTCACAAACATCTTCGCGCCATTCAGAACGTAGTAGTCGCCGTCCCGCGTCGCGCGCGTCCGCATGGCAAAAATATCCGAGCCAGCGTCGGGCTCGCTCGCGGCGTTCGCTCCAATGAGTTCTCCGTTAGAAAGCGGGGGCAACAATTTTCGTTTCTGCTCCTCGGTTCCGTATACAAGGAGAGGAATGGTGTTAGTCCACAAATGGGCATTGATTGAAAATAGAAGCCCCTGGTCGCGACTCGCATATCCCAGACCTTCCATTACCGCCAGAAGATCGGGCAAGCCGAGACCGAGCCCGCCATATTCGGCTGGAACGGGCAGCCCAAAGATGCCGAATTTTGCGCAGTGCTCCCAGCCTTCGCGGCTGAAGGATTCATCGCGGTCCGCAGTTATCATGTCCCGCTGCAAAGCGCTGCGGGCAAACTCAATCGCGGCGTTCTGCCATTCCTGCTGCTCTGGGGTCAAATCTAAATTTGAAACAGCCGTGGCGGCAGCAACTGTCTGTTTTTCAGTCATAAGAGGAATCGGTTCTTGGCTCTGTTTTCCTTAACCGGCTCGAAACGTATCTTAAATGCCGCTAGTCGATCGGGAAAGATATTAGGGGAACAAGCTGCCGTATGTTATTGATAACATTGACACTAACTTATCCAATAAAAAATGGTGTCTGTTGAAAACTAGGCTGGTATCTAGGACAGGAAAACGATAAAATACCGCCAATGAGTTCGCAATTATTAAGTTTCATTACCTCCCCGCGATTCCCCCAAATTTAATAACCGGCTATAAAAACAGGCCTCACCAACCAAGTCCGAAGGCAAGGAACCATCTACTGTTATGACAGTTGCATCGGTGCAGGAAATTGCAAAACTGCCGCTCACGGCACCTGCGGCGTCCGATCCTCGAATCGAACGCGCGCGTCCCAATCTTTATGGCTTCTCGGTCTTGGTTGCTCAGTTGGGATTGCTTCTCGGTGTATTTCGGGTTTACCACGTCGAACAGTTTGGCGGCCCTGAAGATCTTAACTTTTTCGCCATGCTCTGCATGGCATTCGGTGCATTCGCAGTCCACTATTGGCTTCCGTTTCAATGGAAAGAGAAATTCTGGATTGCCGTCTCCATAATCTCCGCAGGTCTGTTCCTTGAGCGCAGGGTCGCGGCCGGGGTGCTACTGGCGGGTTTCGGACTTTATTTCATTCTGGCCAGCAGGTTGTCGTATCGCGTGCGTGTTGCGTTGACCGTTGCGGGATTCTTGCTTGCGATGGTTTGCAACTGGAAGGCTGACCGGTTGGCGCATCTTTCTTACGGGCTTTCCATCCCGACGGCGTTCTGGCGGGTTTTCGGCGGCCTTTTTATGTTCCGCATCATCGTTTATCTGTACGATCTGCGGACCATCAAGGGCAAACCATCGCTGACCGAATTTCTGGCATATTTCTTTATCCTTCCAAACTATCTGCTTTTGCTTTTTCCGGTCATTGATTTTAAGACGATGCGGATGAGTTACTACCGTCGGAATATTCACGACAGTGCACAGCAGGGGATTTTCTGGATATTGCGTGGCGCGGTGCAGCTGATGCTCTACATGATTGTTCTGCAAGCGCACTATGTACAGGAACTGAAGGGCGTGCATTCCGCTTTTTCACTCATCTGGATGATGTTGCTGACGTTTCTGCTCTATTTGCGGGTGTCCGGACAATTCCACATGGTCATCGGGCTCTTGCACTTGTTCGGCTATGACCTTCCGGAAACCAATCACAAATATCTTCTTTCACACAGCCTGACCGACTTCTGGCGTCGCATCAACATCTACTGGAAAGATTTCATGGTGAAGATCGTTTACTTCCCTGTCTATTTCCGGCTTCGCAAGAAGAATGATTTCCGCGCCCGCATGGTTGCCACGGCGATGGTGTTCGTTGTGACCTGGATTTTGCATTCGTACCAGACCTTCTGGCTCCAGGGGACGTTTGCGATGGGGTGGCAGGACACACTGTTCTGGAGCATTCTCGGCTCGCTGGTAATGGTCAACGTATGGTGGGAAATACGTCACCCAAAACGAAAGAAGGATACAAGCTGGCTGGCCCATTTGCGGACAGCAGGCTCGATTCTCGCCACCATGACATTCATTCTCGTAATTTGGTCGCTTTGGAGCGCTCCCAGCGTAAAAGCGTGGCTCGATTTCATGACCTGGTGGCGACCCGGAGTGTAGTAAATCGCAATGAAGGAGAGTTTGATGGATCAGACGCAAGCTATCAAAGAGCAAGTACGCCAATACATTTTGGCGGAGTTTCTGCCTGGAGAATCACCTGACAACCTGAAGGATGACACGGCACTACGCACCAGCGGAGTGCTGGATTCGATGGCGACCCTGCAGGTGGTGACCTTCGTGGAAGAACACTTCGGGATCGAGGTGGAAGCACACGAAGCAGGAGTCGAAAATTTCGACAGCCTGAACAGCATTGCAGCCTTTGTTATCCAGAAGAAATCGGCCCGGTCATGAGCGTGGTGGAAATGCAGCGATTACCGAAAATTGTGAGCCTGAGCGATTATCTGCAAGCTAGCGCCGAGCGTTTTCCCGACCGCGTCGCGATTGTTGATCCCGACGGCAGCCAGACACGGTACAAGGAGCTCAACGAACAGGCGTCCCGCCTGGCGGGCTTTCTTAAGTCTCGCGGAGTAACCCTGGGCGATCGCGTGGGATTGTTGCTGCCAAAAAGCGCAGCTACACTGACAGCCATTTTCGGAATTCTGAAAGCCCGCGCCGCCTATGTTCCCGTGGACTACAGCGCTCCGGGCGCAAGGATCTCTTCGATTTTTCGGGATTGTCAGGTACAGGCCATTTTCACTGATGTCACGGGATTCAACCTGTTGAAGAAAGAGTATGGCGGGTCGCTTCCGAAAACGATCATCGTAATCGGCGATGAACCTGTCGGTAACGAGGCCGTCACGTGGAAGACTGCGCTCAGCCATCCTCCCATCGATGAAGTATCTGCCGCCAAACCCACGGATTTGGCCTATATCTTATACACTTCCGGTTCTACCGGAGTTCCCAAGGGTGTAATGTTGAGCCAGGAAAATGCCACCAGCTTCGTGGACTGGTGCTCCTCGGTGTTTTCGCCAAACGAAGAAGACCGCTTCAGCAGCCACGCGCCTTTTCATTTCGATCTTTCAATTTTGGATATCTATCTGTCCATTAAGCATGGGGCGAGCCTGCATATCGTTTCGGAAGAACTGGGCAAGAATCCCCGGGAACTGGCGCAATTCATTGCCAACCGGCAGCTAACAGTCTGGTATTCCACTCCGTCCATTCTGGCGTTGCTGGCCCAGTTCGGCAGTTTGCAGACATTCGATTGCAGTTCCGTACGGCTTGTATTTTTCGCGGGGGAAGTGTTCCCTGTCCGCCATCTCAAATCCCTTACGAAGCTTTGGTCGCACCCGCGCTGCTTCAATCTTTACGGACCGACGGAAACCAACGTATGTACGTTTGCTGAGGTCCCATCGTCCATTCCGGAAGATCGCACGGAGCCCTATCCGATCGGCCCGGCTTGTGAGCATTGCGATCCATTGGTGCTGGATTCTGAAAAAGTTGAGGTGAAGCCTGGCGAGGAAGGATTGCTTTATATCTCCGGCCCCTCGGTTTTTCAGGGCTACTGGAACCGGCCAACTGAAAACGCAGCGGCTTTTTTGGAGCGCGAGGGGATTCGCTGGTATTGCACCGGAGACGTGGTGCGCGAAGATCCGAAGGAAGGCTTTATTTACGTTGGACGCCGGGACCGCATGGTCAAGCGCCGTGGCTATCGAATTGAACTGGACGACATCGAGTGCGCTCTCTATCGCCATCCCAAGATTCGGGAAGTCGGCGTGGTGTCGGCACTTGCGGGCGGAGAACACGCCAAGATCGTGGCCTATCTAGTGGCTGAGGCGGACTCTAAACCCGGCGTAATTGAGCTGAAGATGTTCTGCGCGCAAAACTTGCCCAGTTACATGAATCCTGACTCATTTGTATTCGTGGATTCGCTTCCGAGAACTTCCACTAACAAGGTTGATTATCAGATGTTGCTGAGAAAATTACTCGAGGATACAAAAGCTAAAGCTTGAGCGCTGAATATTCAATGAATAGTAATTTTTCAAAATCCGGGGCGAAGACTTTTGGCCTTCTCTGCGTTCTATTGGGTTTGGCAGCTTGGGGTACAACGTTGCCAAACGAAGGAACCATGGAATATGTACATGAGTTGATTAATCATGCTCGTGAGCAGCGAGTTGCTCAGCTGAGAGAAGGTGGTTATTACGAAAGCTTGATGCGCCCTGAAAAAGGTCAGACGGTTGTAAAGCACACAATCATTGAGATGATCACTCTCAGCGAACGTGTGCGCACAGCGGCCCAGGAAACCGACATTTACAAGTTTAATAGCTTTCGAATCTACGAAGCGAGGCCAAATTTAGACTTCGCAAATTCTGTGGAAGGTCCTGTCAAGACAGACTCTCATGGCCTTTTTGACTACGAGCATTCCCTCGAGAAGCCCGCGAATGCGCGACGAATTGCGCTTTTTGGCGATTCGGTGATTAGGGGTTTTGGTGTTTCTCTGGAAGAACGATTTAGTACTCTTCTGGAGAAAAAGCTGAACTCCCAAGGGCGGGGAAACTTTGAAATTGTTAACTTTGCCGTGCCCGCATATTACCTGCCGCAAACGTATGACGTAGTCCTCGAGAAAGCTCCGGCATTTCACCCCGACGTTTATGTTCTTGGAATGACGGACATTACGGGGGCACGTCCAGTTTGGTCCGATCCGCTCATCCAGATTATTAAAGACCAACAAGACCTGAAATACGGCTCGCTTCGAAACGTCGTTAAGGAATCAGGGATAAAAAGCACTGACTCCAAAGAACTGGGCAGGTGGAAGCTGTCACTGTATCGTGAAAGAACAATGCGGGAGCTTTTCCTCCAGATGAAAGCTAACTTAGAACATCAATCTGCGAAGCTGGTTGTTTTTTTTGTGCCTAGCGCACAGGACCAGAATGCACTTGATGGCGGATTCGAGCCACTCCGGGAATGCCTTAAGGGCACAGGCATTCCGATCGTCGATGCTTCCGACACATTCAAGGGCGCAGATCTCGACAATCTCCGTCTCAGTTGGCATGACATGCACCCAGATCATAAGGGCCAC
>Ga0134125_10000248_pt1 | contig 77862 bp, 65 predicted proteins | sample KB31751_FD_96464 | JGI IMG/M metagenome (GOLD analysis project Ga0134125, IMG submission 96464) | Terrestrial soil microbial communities with excess Nitrogen fertilizer from Kellogg Biological Station, Michigan, USA - KB3-175-1 | ecosystem: Environmental > Terrestrial > Soil > Unclassified ... | reverse complement strand
CGCCGGAATGCGAAACATACGAGTGAAACTCCTCTATAAACAGTGAATAGGAAAAGGGTAACATAGCGGAGTCCGGCGGCTGGCGCGGCAATCCCGCTCTTTGCTCGACGCGGGTTGCTCCGCCGCGGTTTCGGCAGACATCGTCTGCGGGTTCCATTGGATTTAGTGAATGGATGATCCGGCGCCTAACGGCTCAATGCCGGTGGATTTGCAACCGACAGGAATCCGCTGGCCGCGCGGCCCTCATCGGCCGCCAGCAGCGCATCCGTCAGATGGTCAATGGCAAATTCCTGATTGCTGCGGTCCGCCTCGGCGACTGGCAGAGAGGCAAGTTCCAGGTGCACCAGTTCGTGAACGACGGTTACCTGCATGTCCTTCAGCATCGCCACCAGATCGGTGTGGTACCCGGAAGAATCCATCACGCGGATGGTTGCGGCCTTCTTGTCACGATCCCAATGGATATTGCCCAGGGTCCCCGGCCGCAGATCCTGGGGCCGGGAGAGCAGAATGTGGACATCCCACTCATCGAGCTGAAGCCGATGCTGCCAGTACGGCAAAATCTCGTGCACGTACCGGTTCGCTAATGACTGAGGGTCTTCCCCGGCGGACGCCGGGCTGGAGATCTGCTGCGCGTGTGCGCCACTCGCCAGCGAGATCAGCAAAAGGGTGGAAAAAAGCAGAGAAAGCCTCGGGAGGCGAGTGAACCCCACCTCCTGAGGCTATCACGAAAAAGTGGATGGTTGCTCTACTGTATATCGATACTTTGTACGGAGATTTCCCCGTTATTTTCCGTCCCGGTCACCTTAGCCGTGTAGGACTGGGACATCGCCTTGGTCGGATCGGCGGAACGGTCCGCCCGGCTCTTGATGGCGGCGGCAGCCTTGGTGTTGCCGGCCGAGTCCAGGTTATAAGTCTTTCCATTCGCTTCGATTGCGAAAGCAGTAGTGGCCGTCGTGGCATTGCACGAAGCTTTAGACGAACTGGGCGACGTGGTCGAGCTGGGCGAGGTTGTGCTCGACGTAGTGCTCGAGCTCGTCGATGGGCTCGCCGGGGATGTGCCTGAGTGATTCTGGGACACGCAGGTCGCGTCCATCAGTTGGCCGGTAAAATCAGCGGCATACGATGCCATAGACAACGCTGCCATGAGAGCTATTGCGGATAAAGTTGATTTCATTTTGGTTGTCCTTATCTGGTTTACGCGGAATGTCAGGGCATCCGCGCACGTCAGCTCCAGGAGCACGCAGCGCACCAGTACTTTCATCTCATACGATTACGAAAAGGTAAAGGAAAACGGCGGTAAGAATTTCCTGTATTCGGGGAGAACTTCCTGCGTTAAGCGTCCGGCATTACCGTGCGCCGAAGCACGAATAATTTCTGCCGGGCCGACCTGCTCGCTCAGTTACGCGGCGTGATCCCGCACCCACTCCGCTTCCCAACGGCGAATAGCGGCATCGTATTCTTCGAGTTCATGAGGAGTCACGGTCAGATAATCCTTGTCCATGTCTTCGCCGTTTTCAATCGCCTGGCGGAGCTTGCACAGGGCCACGCGTGAGCACCATGTGTCGCTGATCTGCCGGCCCGTGCGCTTCGAGAACTCGCGGAGTTCGGGGTGCGAAAGCACCACGATCTTCTGCTGCTCCGCCTCGCCGGTTTCCGGGCTGTCCAGAACGAAACACACATCGACCGTGTCGGCGTGCCGGATCGAAATCCCGGTCTGCAGATATTTGAAGAGCGCACGCCAGGTGCGGCCAAACGGGTCGGGGCCGACCTGGAAATCGCGGAAGTTTTCCATCGGGTCTATTTTAGCCTGTGCGTTCCGGGCGCGGGCCCTTGTGTAGTCTGGTAAAAGACGATGGCATACGAGAAAGAACTGGAAATCGGCGCGAAGATCGCGCGTGAAGCCGGCAAACTGGCCCTTCAGATCCAGCAGGGCACTCTGGGGATCGAAATCAAGGCGGATGAATCTCCGGTCACGGTGGCGGATAAAGCCTGCGAGAAGCTGATTGTCGAAGGACTCGCCGCGGCTTTCCCCGAAGACGGCCTGATCGGCGAAGAAGGCGCCAGGCGCGAATCGAAGAGCGGCCGCCGCTGGATCATCGATCCGATCGATGGCACCCGCGACTTCATCCGCGGCACGCGCGCCTGGACCATGCTGATCGGCCTCGAGCACGATGGCAAAATCGTCGCCGGCCACGAGTATTTTCCCGCCACCGATGAGATGTTCTCCGCCGCGAAGGGCGAAGGCGCGTGGTGGGATGGCAAGCGCATGCGGATGTCCGGCATCACGGCAAAAAGCAAAGCGCTGCTTTGCTGCAACGGGATCGGTTTTATGCACCGCTACCCGTTCAAGAAGGATTTTCTGGATTGGGCTTCGGAATTCTGGACAGTGAGGAGCACCGGCGGATGTCTGGACGCGATGCTGGTCGCGAGCGGCCGCGCCGACGTGTGGATTGAAGCGCAGTGCGCTCCGTGGGACGTAGCCCCGCTCAAAATCATCGCGGAAGAAGCCGGCTGCGTCACCTTCGACTTCACGGGGAAAGACACCATCTACGGCGGGAATTTCGTCATCGCCGTTCCTGCCCTGGCCGATGAAATTCTTAGCTTTGTGTCCCGCACGCAGTAGCTGCCGCCGACTTCAGTGAAGGCCACGCAAGCGGACCGGGACGTGAGGACCGTCGTGTACGCTTTTCCGCTGCGCGGCGGGCATGGAGTGCGATTTCAAACGCCCGGCTGGAGTGGTCCATCGCGACGCGGGCTGCTTCGTGTCCACTAAGATGGTCTCCTCTACCATGTTTTTCCGCCGCGGCCAGGTGCGCATAGGCTGCAATCCTGTGCATTTCCACGATTCTCTGCGTCGCTTCACTCATAGTCAGTAACCGAACCTCACCGCGGGAATTGCAACTTGCATTCCACATCGGCATATACTGAATGGCGGTTCTGTTACAAGGAGTTGGCTCCTATGTTTAAACGAGTTCTTCCGTGTCTTGCCATCGCATCGGCAATGGCGTTCGCTCAGGCCCCAGGCGCCTCCGGGGGCCGAGGTGGACGCGGTCCGCAGTTGCCGCCCGTTATGTCTCCCGAAGTCGCACAAGGCGGCCAGGTCACCTTCCGGCTCCGCGCCCCAAATGCGCAGAACGTCCACATCAGCGGCGGCGATATTCCAAACAGCAATACGCGCGGCGTGATGACGAAAGACGCGGAGGGCATCTGGTCCGTGACCATCCCCCTCGATCCGGGCGCGTATCGGTATAACTACAATGTCGATGGCCTCACCGTCGTCGACCCCCGCAACGCCGCGGTGAGCGAATCGCTGTCGAATGTCTGGAGTCTCGTGGTTGTTCCGGGCTCGGAGTACTTCGATACGAAGGACGTGCCGCATGGGGCAGTCGCTTCTGTTACCTACTGGTCGAGTGCGCTGAAAAAATTCCGCCGCATGCATGTCTACACGCCGCCCGGCTATGAAAACGGCAAAGAGAAGTACCCGGTGTTCTATCTGCTCCACGGCGCCGGCGATAACGACGATGCCTGGACGTCAGTGGGCCGCGCCGGCTTTATTCTCGACAATCTGATCGCCGCGAAGAAGGCGAAGCCGATGGTCGTGTTCATGCCCGCCGGTCACACCCGCGAAACCACCGGCGGCGGCCGCGGCGCTGGCCCTTCCAACGGGCCCGATGAATTCACGCAGGACTTCGAGACCGACCTGATGCCGTACGCCGAAAGCCATTACCGCGTCCTGACCGACCGCGCTCATCGCGCCATTGCCGGTTTGTCGATGGGCGGCAGCCAGACCCTCAATATCGCGATCCCCCATCTGGACAAGTTCTCTTACATCGGCGTCTTCAGCTCCGGATTGCTCGGTGTTCTGCGCGGCGGAGGCAACTCGGAGGCCTGGGAATCCGAGCACAAGGCTGAACTGACTAACGCTGCCTGGAAAAAAGGATTGAAGCTCGTCTGGTTCGGCACCGGCAAAGACGATTCGCTCATCACCACCAGCCGCGCCACAGTCGATCTTCTGAACAAATACGGCTACAACGCGAGCTTCCACGAAAGCACCGGCGCCCACACCTGGATTAACTGGCGCAATTATCTGGTGGAATTCGCCCCGCAACTATTCCAATAGGCTTTTTGGGGGGCGGACGCCCTCGTCCGCGCCGGACCCCCGGTCCGGCCGTCGGCCGGAGGCCGGCAATCGCTACGGCCGCTCCGCCCCCCGCAACCGAAACATCACCCTCAGCTCGCGGCGCCAGTCCGCCGCGAGCCCAATTCGCGTGAACTCGATCTCCGGCGAGAGCGCGCCGATCACGGTTTCCGTCGTCGAGTGAAACTCCAGCGCCGGCGCCACCAGCAACACGCGCGGAGCCTCCCGCCGAATCGCAATGCCGGGAAAATACCCCAGCCGCTCGAAGTCACCGGCCGCCAGATGCTTTCGCACCCGCAGCCAGTAATCGAGCGCCTGGAACGGAAGCTGCAGCCCCGCGGATGCCTTGATCTCGATCACCGCCAGCCGGCCTGTATCGTCTACCGCCAGCAGATCAATTACGCCCCGGTCCGGACCGCTGAATACCGGCACCTGCCCGTAAATCGGCGCGAGCCGCAGCGATGGATCAATCGCCTGCGGATTCGCCCGCACCTGCGCCTCCAGCCATCCTTCCGGCGATTGCACAAACAGCGGATGCTGCCGGTCGCCGGCATCCTCCCGCCGTACCCGCACCACCTCCGCCGCGAGCGAAGCAAGCGCGGCCGGGGTGCATTGCCGCTTGCGCTGCAGCCCGCAAAGCAGCCGTCCGTTTCCAGCGCGGCCGAACTCCAACCCATGCACCCGCAGGCTGACGGAACCGTCGCTCAGATGCACCGCCTCTACCTCCGGCGGCAGGTCCCGCAATGCAGGCAATTCCAGATTCGGCTGGGAGGGACGGCGGCAAGGCGGCAGCGTGGATTCCAGATTCCCGGCATCGGAAAAATCAATGGTTCCCGTGGTATCGCGCTCGTCATACGCGAACAGTTCGCACGCGGCCACCGCGGGGTTCACGAGCCCTGCCCGGAACGCGGCATCTTTCTCGAGGCCGAGTGGCGCGTACAGCACAAGCCGGGCGATCGTGATCTTTTTTTCGCGCCGCCGCAGGTAATCGAGCCAGATCAACGCGGCAGGAACGATTCCCGCGATATCCGGCGCATCCGGCGGCGCAGCCATCAGCGCGATCCCGATGGATCCACGCCGCAGATAGCCGCGCACCCAGGACGCCGAAAGACTCTCTTCCAGATTGGGATCGCTGCTGACGTCTTCAATCGCCCAGCCCGGAAATTCCCGCGCCGCCAGCAGACGAAAGCGATCCCGGAACGCCATGCGCGACGATTTCCGCCGCCACTCCACGCCCTCCGGCGCCGCCAGATCGGCGATCTGCATTTCGCCCTGCCGCTTCGGAAAGCGCTCCGTAGCCAGCGTGAGCCGGTCGCGCCGCTGATCTTTCAGCGCGACGATTCGGCGCACCAGATTGCGATGGCTTTCCCAGGCCTGCAGGGTGAGACGGCCATTCCATTCGGAGAGCGTCCAGTTCTCCGGCGTCAGCAGCAACGGTTCTTCACCAGGATCGAGAACGGCGGGCTGCGCCGCCGCGGCCACAAAGCGTTCAACGACGCTTCGCAGTCCGTTGTCCGGTTCCACGAACCTGTCATTTTGTCACAGCCAGAGGCCGCAGCATCGTTCCTCCTGCGGACCAAAGAGTATTTCCGTTCGGAGACCGCAGGACGACGCGATAGCCGAAGTCCCCCATCGGCTCCGTCGAGAACGTGGCCGCTGGATGTCCCTCCTGCGTAGTCAGAACAAAGTTTCTGGCCCGTAGTTCAGTCGGCACGATCAGGTTCTGCGCCCGCACCGGCGGCGGCGCGACGAACCTCGTCAGCATCCCGCCTGCAAATCCGGCGGCAAGAACCCAAACGAAAGTCAGTCGGTTACTCATCACATCTTTATCCACCCGGCGCCAGGAATCAGTTCCACAAAATTTACATACTCCGCCGGCCAAGCGCTAAAATCACATTGGCCGTACGGCTGCAGTTCCAAAGAGGAAGCCTCTCCACCTATGACGAACTCTCCTCTCAATTCGGAAGAACTTACAGGAATCCACGGCTGGTGGCGGGCGGCAAACTATCTGTCGGTCGGGCAGATTTTTCTGATGGACAATCCGCTCCTGCGCCAGCCGCTGCGCCGTGAGCAAATCAAGCCGCGCCTGCTCGGTCACTGGGGCACGACGCCCGGCCTCAATTTCATCTACGCGCACATGAATCGCGTGATCCGCAAGTATGATCTCAACGCGATCTACGTGTGCGGTCCTGGACACGGCGGCCCCGGCATGGTGGCCAGTACCTATCTGGAGGGAACCTACTCCGAAATCTATCCCAACATCTCGCGGAACGAAGAAGGGATGAAGCGTCTCTTCAGGCAGTTTTCTTTCCCCGGCGGAATCCCCAGCCATGCCGCGCCCGAAACGCCCGGTTCGATTCACGAAGGCGGCGAACTCGGCTATTCTCTGCTTCACGCGTTCGGAGCTGTGTTCGATAACCCCGATCTCATCGCCTGCTGCGTTGTGGGGGATGGCGAAGCCGAAACCGGACCCTGCGCCGCAAGCTGGCACTCGAACAAATTCCTCAACCCAGCGCGCGACGGCGCCGTACTCCCCATTCTGCATCTCAATGGTGCGAAAATTTCCGGCCCCACTATTCTCGCGCGCATTTCGCATGAGGAACTGGAAGATCTCTTCACCGGCTACGGCTATAAGTGCTGGTTCGTCGAAGGCCACGAGCCGGAAGCGATGCACCGGAAAATGGCCGCTGCAATGGACGAAACCATCGAGGCAATTCACGCCATCCAGAACGCCGCGCGCGCTAATCCCGACGCGGCCCGGCCGGCGTGGCCCCTGATCATTCTCCGTTCCCCCAAGGGCTGGACTGGTCCCAAAGAACTCGACGGCAAACCCATCGAGGGAACTTACCGCGCGCATCAGGTACCGCTGCCCGCCGTGCGCGAGCGCCCCGATGAACTGCGGATGCTCGAAGACTGGTTGCGCAGCTACAAAGCCGAAGAACTCTTCGATGCGGGAGGCACGCTGAGACCGGAGTACGCTTCACTGGCGCCGAAGGGCGATCGCCGCATGGGAGCAAACCCACACGCGAACGGCGGACTGCTGCGGAAGGATCTCTCGCTGCCCGAGTTTCGCGATTACGCCGTCGATGTCCCCACGCCCGGCACTTCTATAGCCGAAGCCACTCGCGTTCAGGGAACGTACCTGCGCGACGTCATGAAGCTCAATCTCGAATCCGCCAATTTCCGCCTCGTTGCGCCGGACGAAACCACTTCCAATCGCTGGAACGCCGTCTTCGACGTCACCAACCGGGCATGGGAAGCTGAAATCGAACCGGGAGACGATCACCTCGCGCACGATGGACGCGTCATGGAAGTCCTCAGCGAACACATGTGTCAGGGCTGGCTCGAAGGCTACCTGTTGACTGGCCGCCACGGCTTCTTCTCCTGTTACGAAGCTTTCATCCATATCATCGATTCGATGTTCAACCAGCACGCGAAATGGCTGAAGGTCTGCCGCTCGATCGAATGGCGGCGGCCCATCTCGTCGCTGAATTACCTGCTGACCTCGCACGTCTGGCGGCAGGACCACAACGGCTTCAGCCACCAGGACCCCGGTTTCATCGATCATGTCGTCAACAAAAAAGCGGAGATCGTTCGCGTCTACTTCCCGCCCGATGCCAACACGCTGCTCTCCGTGACCGACCACTGTCTCCGAAGCCGCAACTATGTGAACGTGATCGTTGCCGGGAAGCAGCCTGCGCTTCAGTGGCTGACCATGGAGCAGGCCATCCGGCACTGCACCGCCGGCCTCGGCCGCTGGGAATTTGCCAGCAACGACGAGGGCGCTGAGCCCGATGTCGTGATGGCGTGCGCAGGCGACGTTCCCACGATGGAAACTCTGGCTGCGGTCGATTGGCTGCGCCGCCATATCCCCTCGCTGAAAATCCGCGTTGTGAACGTCGTCGATCTGATGACCCTCGAGCCGAAGAGCGAACACCCCCACGGCCTTTCCGATCCCGATTACGACTCGATCTTCACGAAGGACCGGCCCATCGTCTTCAACTATCACGGCTACCCGTGGCTCATCCATCGCCTCGCCTACCGCCGCGCGAATCAGCGCCTCCACGTCCGCGGTTACAAGGAAGAAGGAACCACCACTACGCCTTTCGACATGTGCGTCCTCAACGAGATCGATCGCTTTCATCTCGCCATGGACGTGATCCACCGCGTGGAGGGGCTCGAAGCAGTCTCCGGTCATCTGATCCAGCAGCTTCGCGATAAACTCGTGGATCACACAAGATACATCCGGGAGCACGGTGAAGATATGCCCGAAATCGCGCAGTGGAAGTGGGAGAGCACTCCCACGGCATGAAGATTCTGGTCCTGAACGCAGGCAGTTCGTCCCTCAAATACGCACTCTATGAGATGTCGCCCGATTCCGAGCTCCTTCTCGGCGAAGGACTGATCGAGCGGGTCACCAGCATGACTGACGCCCTGCGCACCGCTTTCGATGCGCTGGGAAGCCAGGACATCGCCGGCGTTGGACATCGCGTGGTTCACGGCGGCACGATACCCGATTCCGTCGTGATCGATCCGGCTGTCGAGAAAAAGATCGAGGAGCTGAGCAGCCTCGCTCCGCTCCACAATCCGCACAACCTCGCCGCTTATCGCGCAGCGAAGCAGCATCTCCCGGACGCGGTGCACGTCGCCGTTTTCGATACGGCCTTTCACCAAACGCTGCCGCGCTACGCTTATGCCTACGCGGCGCCTCAGGACTATCTCGATTCGAAAAAGCTACGCCGCTACGGATTCCACGGCATCTCACACCGCTCCGTGGCGCTGCGCTTTGCGAAGCTGCACGGCAAGCCGCCCAAAGACTTTCGACTGGTCGTCTGCCATCTGGGTAACGGCTGCTCGGTCTGCGCTGTTGACCGCGGCCACTCCATCGATACTTCCATGGGCTTTACTCCGCTCGAAGGTCTCGTCATGGGTACTCGCAGCGGAGACTTCGATGCCAGCGCGCTGCTCCACCTGATCACGCGCGAAGGCGAGGACCCCGCGGCGCTGCTCCGCATGCTCAATCAGGGCAGCGGTCTGAAAGCGATCTCCGGCGTCTCAAACGACATGCGCGATATCCTGCGCGCCGTCGATGAAGGCAATGACCGCGCCCGCTTCGCGCTCGACATGTTCTGCTACCGCGCGAAGAAGTTCATCGGCGCCTACATTGCCGCGATGAACGGAGCCGACGCGCTCGTCTTCACCGGCGGCATCGGCGAGCATGCCGCGCCCGTACGCGCCGGCATCTGCGCGAATCTCGACGGCCTCGGCATCGCCATCGACCCCGCACTCAACAGAGCCGAATCCACGGTCGCCCGTTGCATTGGTCAATCGCGCGTCTCCGTCTGGGTCATCCCCACCGAAGAACAAATCCTCATCGCCCGCGACACACTCGCCTGCGTTGGTTAAACTCGCAGCATGAAGCTGCTGATCGCGATCTTCGCCGCTGTTCTTGCAGTCGCCCAGCCGCAGGGCCAACTCGTCTGGAGCGACGAATTCAACGGCGCCGCCAATACCGCGCCCGATCCCGCCAAATGGACCTACGACCTCGGCAACAACAACGGCTGGGGCAATCGCGAGCTCGAAAGCTACACGAGAGACCCGGAGAACGCCCACCTCGACGGCAAAGGCAACCTGGTGATCCGCGCGGAACCAGCCAAAGACGTCCCCAACTCCTACACCTCCGCCCGCATCAAGACCCAGGGACTCTTTGCCGCGTCACCCAGCGGCCGCGTCGAAGCCCGCATCAAAGTGCCCGCGGGCGCGGGAATCTGGCCGGCGTTCTGGATGCTCGGCAACACATTCAATGGCCGCAACTGGCCGGCCTGCGGCGAAGTCGACATCATGGAAAGCCTGGGCCGCGAACCTTCCATTAACCACGGCAGCCTGCACGGTCCCGGCTACTCCGGCAGCAAGCCGATGACTTCGATCTACACGCTTCCCGGCGGGCGAAAATTTGCCGAGGACTATCACATCTTCGCGATCGACTGGAAGCCAACCGAAATCACGTTTTACGTCGATGACACCGCCTACGAAACGGTGCACGAGACGGATATTCCCGCCGGCACAAAGTGGGTCTACAATCAGCCGTTTTTCCTGATTCTGAATGTCGCGGTCGGCGGCAACTTCGGTGGACCCGTGGGGCCCGCGACCGTGTTCCCACAGGAAATGCTGGTGGACTACGTCCGAGTCTTCAGGCAGTCGCCGTAACCAGCTTCGCGTTGCGCCGCGTGAGCAGCCACGCTCCACCGACCGCAACCACGAGCGAGATCCACTGCTCCAGCACGAACGGCCCGCCGAGCGGGTTCGATCCGTCGTGCTCCCGCAGGAACTCCACCGCGAACCGCACCATCCCATACAGCAGCAGGTACATCCCGATTACCTGGCCCGTCCGATGGCCGCGCTGAAGCTGCCGGATCAGGATCAGGCAGATGATCCCTTCCGCGAACGCCTCATAGAGCTGCGTCGGGTGCAACGGCACACCCAGCGGGACACCGGTGGTCGTATCTTTGCTGGTGAAAGTCACAGCCCACGGCAGCGACGTCGGCTTCCCCCAGCAGCAGCCGGCCGAAAAACATCCCAGCCGCCCGATCCCATGGCCCAGCGCCACGCCCGGCGCGAACAGATCCGCTGTACTCAGCACCGGCATCTTCTGCACATGCATATAGACGAACGCAAACGCCAGCGCCGCGATGAAACCACCGTAAAAAATCCCGGCGCTCTGCAATGTCTCGCGCGTGAAGATCTCCGCCGGATGCTGCCGGTAAATCGGGTCCATCGCAATCATCAGCAGCTTCGCCCCCAGCATTCCGACGAGCGCGCAATAAACCCCGAGGTTCACCACCTTCTCGGAATTCAGCCCGCGCTGCTTCGCGAATCGCGACGTCATCCACAGCGCTGTAAGAAACGCGATCGCCACCAGCGCGCCGTAAGTGGGCAGCGAAAAACCGCCGATCTGGAATAAATGAGGAAGCATCTCAGGCCTTCGCCTCCTGATGATTTCGAGTCAGAAACATACTGAGCAGAAGCAATAGAGCTCCCACGCAGATCGCCGAATCCGCGAGATTGAACGTATACCAATGATACGTGCCGAAATAGAAATCGAGAAAGTCCGTCACGGCGCCGGCATATACCCGGTCCCACACATTACCCACCGCGCCGCCGAAAATCAGTGACAGCGCCACCGCCGAAGTCCGGTCCAGCCGTTCGATCTTCCACAGCATGAACGCCAGTACCAGGATCGCCCCGAGCGAGAGTGTCACCAGCCCGATCGTGTGAAAACGCCCGCCGCCCTCCGTGAACATGCTGAACGCAACGCCCGTATTCTCTGAGCGGATCACGTTAAAAAAGCCAGGAATCACCGTCTTCACCGAGTCATACGTCAGATGTTTGGTCACCATCCACTTCGACCAGCGGTCCGCCGCGAGCACGCTCAGCGCAATTGCAGCCGCCGAAGGTCTGGAGAGCGTAGTCACTCCCCTAAACTCTCACGTACCGCCGCCGCGCACGCTGCGCACACCATTGGAATCCCGGCATCGGAGCCGACATCGTTCGTGTACTTCCAGCAGCGCTCGCACTTCGTGCCGCCAGCCCGATAAATGGCGGCTTTCACTCCCGGGTCCGCCTGACGGCCCAGCTTCACTTCGGAAACAATGAACAGCCCCGGTAATTCCCCCGCGTATTCTTCGGCCAGCGAATACAACGAATCCTCCACCAGGAGCTGTACAGACGCCTCCAGCGGCGCCCCGATCACTTTCTCCTGGCGCGCGATTTCGAGGCTTTTCAGCACCTCATCGCGCAGCGGCAGCAGTTTGTCCCAGTTCGCGACGCGCGCGTACTGCGCATCGGTGAAGCCTTCCACCAGTTCGCCCGGTTCCGGAAAATACGCCGTGTGCACGCTGCCCGAATTGCCCAGATGACCCCAGACCTCTTCCATGGTGAAGCTCAGAATCGGCGCCAGCAGGCGTACCAGCGCCTGCGCCAGCCGGTAAAGCGCCGTCTGCGCGCTGCGGCGCGCCTTCGATTTCGCCGCAGACGTGTAGAGTCTGTCTTTCAAAACATCGAAATAGACATTGCTGAGGTCCGTTGTCGCAAAATCGTAAACCGCGCGATAGACGCGGTGGAAAGCCAGCTCGTCATAGGCGAGACGCCCGTGTCCAACGAGGTCTCGAGCTTTCACGAGCACCCACTGGTCGATTTCGGCAAGCTCCGCGCCCGGCACGGCATCCTTCGCCGGATCGAAATCGTGGAGGTTGCCGAGCATGTAACGGAACGTGTTTCGCAGCTTCCTGTATGCCTCCGAAAGCCGCGTGAGAATCGTGGGCGACAGCCGCACATCCTCGGTAAATTCCACGGATCCGGACCACAGCCGGATGATCTCGGCGCCCGAATCCTTGATGATGTCCGCCGGCTCGATCGCGTTCCCCAGCGATTTATGCATGGCCTTGCCATCGCCATCGAGAGCCCAGCCATGCGTCGCGCAGCCACGGAACGGGGCCGCGCCCTTCAACCCCACGCCAATCAGCAGCGAACTCTGGAACCAACCGCGATACTGATCGCCGCCTTCCATATAGAAGTCAGCCGGCCAGCGCAGCCCGTACTCTTCGTTGAGCGTGGCGAGATGGCTCGATCCGGAATCGAACCACACGTCGAGAATGTCGTTCTCTTTCGTGAACTCCGATGCCCCGCATTTCGCGCACGCCGTTCCCGCGGGCACCAGTTCCGCCGCTGTCTTCTCAAACCAGATATCGGCCGAATGGACCGCGAACTGATCCACTACGCTGTCCAGAATCTTTTTATCCGTCAGCGGATGCCGGCACTTCCCGCAATAGAACACCACAATCGGCACGCCCCACACACGCTGGCGTGAGATGCACCAATCGGGCCGGCTGCTCACCATGTTGGAGATACGCTGCTCTCCCCACAGCGGCATCCAGGCGACGTTCCTGATCGCCTCGAGCGCATTCGTCCGCAGCGCGTTGTTGTCCATCCCGATGAACCACTGCTCCGTCGCCCGGAAAATCGTCGCGTTGTGGCAGCGCCAGCAGTGCGGATAGGAGTGGCTGATGTTCTCCTGCCCCATCAGCGCGCCCTTTTCCTTCAGAATCGAAATCACGATCGGGTTCGCTTCCCACACCGACTTGCCGATCAGTTCCGCCGGCACTGTCGCGTTCGTCCCCGGATCGAAGATCCGCCCGCCGCCATCCACCGGGCAATACACTTCGAGCCCATACTGCTGGCCGACCACATAGTCTTCCTGGCCATGCCCCGGCGCCGTGTGGACCGCGCCCGTTCCCTGCTCGAGCGTCACATGATCGCCCAGAATTCCAATTGAAATCCGGTCCATGAACGGATGCCGGAACTTCGCGCCCTCCAGCTTTTCGCCCTGGAACCGCGCGACGATCTTCGGCTCGCCCCACCCGCATTTCGCCGCCGTCGCCGCGAGCAGATCCGCCGCCACGATGTAAGCCGCGCCGCCGACTTCCGCCGCCACGTACTGATACTTCGGATGAAACGCGATGGCCAGATTGGCCGGCAGCGTCCACGGAGTCGTCGTCCAGATCAGGCCGAACACCTGCTTCCCGACGAGATTCGCATCGATTGCCGCCGCTTCCGATTCCAGCGCAAACCGCACCCAGACAGACGGGCTCGTATGGTCGGCATACTCGACTTCCGCTTCGGCCAGCGCGGTGCGGTCGTGCATGCACCAGTTGACCGGCTTCAGGCCCTTATAGACATAGCCCTTATCGAGAAAATCCACGAAGGCGCGCGCGATTACCGACTGATATTTCGGCGCCATTGTGAGATACGGCTGATCCCACCGCCCCAGCACGCCCAGCCGCTTGAAATCTTCGCGCTGCAGATTGACGAACTTCTCCGCGTACTTCCGGCACGCCTTCCGCACGCTCGAAGGCGACATCTGCGCCTTCTTGCCGCCCAGTTCCTGATCGACCTTGTGCTCGATCGGCAGCCCGTGGCAATCCCAGCCGGGCACGTACGGCGAATCGAAGCCCGCCATCGTCTTCGACTTGACGATGAAATCCTTAATAATTTTGTTGAACGCGGTGCCCAGATGGATGCGGCCATTCGCGTACGGCGGGCCATCGTGCAGAATCCAGACGGGTTTGCCCTCGCGCGACTTCCGAATCTGGCCGTAAAGATCTTCCTCCGCCCAGCGCGCGAGCATCTTCGGCTCCGCCTGCGGGAGGTTGGCCTTCATAGAGAAATTCGTGCGAGGCAGATTAATCGTCTGCTTCAGGTCCACGTTGAGAGGATTCATTTCGGGAACCCTCATTATAGCGGGGAGCGGCTATCTTCCCTGTTTCAGCGGGTTATGGAACTTATCATCAGATCATGTCCTCCGCCGCGCGGCTTCCGGAAGTTCAGGAGCGAATTCGGGAAACCAGCAGCCGTATCTCCAACGCCGAATCCTCCAACCGCGTCAGCTTCCAGGTTCTGATTGCCTCTCTCGTCGTCATGGCGTGGCTGATTTACGCCGCGTTCGGGAAACAGGTTTCGGGGTGGTCTTTCCTGCTCCCCATTCCCGCGGCCATTGCCGCCGGACGATGGCACGCCCGGAACCGCGACCGCTGGCTGCGCCTCACCCGGCTTCGCAAATTCCACGAACGCCGCGAAGCGCGTCTCGAAGACCGCTGGCACGGAGAAGGCTTCAGCGGCGAAGAATTCAAAGTTCACGATCACGTCTACAGCCAGGATCTGCACATTTTGGGCTCGGGTTCCCTGTTTGAGCTGATGGCGACCGCACGAACCGGCATCGGGCGGCGTCACCTTGCGGCATACCTTCTGGAGCCGGTAGGCCGCGAGGAGATCGAACTGCGCCAGCAGGCTGTGCGCGAACTCGTCCCCCACACCGAACTGCGCGAACAGATGGATTTGCTTGGCAAGTTCAGCTTTCAGGAATCCGATTGGAGCGTGTTTGCCGAATGGCTCGCTGTTCGGCCGTCCCCCGTACCGGCGGCACTCCGGATTGCCGCCCTGGTGGTATCGGCCTTGCTGGCCGGCATCGTCATCGCGGGTTTTTCCTCCAGCCTGCCGTGGCAATGGGTCGGCGAAGCCGCTATTCCGCTATTTGCGTCACTGATGACCATTGCCTGGATCCACCGCCAGCATACGAAGGTGGTCAACGGCGCCGCGGCCCGCGTGGGGGTGGATGTCGGCGTGGTCCGCGAAGGCATGGAGCTGATGAGTACCCGGACTTTTCAGTGCGCGAAGCTGGCCCGCCTGCAGCAGCTTCTGAATAATGCCGATGCCGCCCGCCTTCTCCACCGCCTCGAACGCCTCACCAATCTGCTCGCGCAATGCGAGAAACCCCAGTTCGATCTCTTCGCACAGGCGCTGATCATTCGCACCCAGCTATCATTCGCCATCGAGCAATGGAAGCAGGACCATGGCCGGCAACTCAAAGACTGGCTGGCCGCGTGGGGAGAATTCGAAGCGCTCGTCGCGATCTCTGGTTACGCATGGGAACACCCGGGCGACGTCTTCCCGGAATTCGTGGACGGCGAACCGCGCTTCGAGGCGGCGGACCTCGGCCATCCGCTGCTGCCCGAATCCACCTGCGTCCGGAATGATGTGACGCTCGACGCTGCCAACCGGTTCTACGTGATCAGCGGCTCGAATATGGCGGGAAAAAGCACGCTGCTCCGCTCCATTGGATTGAACGCCGTCCTGGCCGCCGCCGGCGCGCCCGTCCGGGCTTCATCGTTCCGCCTGACCAGCCTTAACATCGTCGCGTCGCTCTCCATCGTCGATTCCATTCTGGAGGGCAAATCGAAATTCCTTGCCGAAGTGGCCCGCGTCCGCACCATGCTGGAATACTCGCGCCAGGCGCCGCTACTCTTTCTGATCGACGAAATTCTGAGCGGCACCAATTCGCGCGACCGGCGCTTCGCATCGGAAGCAGTCATCCGCTCGCTCATTGAGTGCCGCGCTATCGGAGCGCTTTCCACGCACGATCTCGCGCTGACCGAAATCGCTCTGATCCCCGGGCTGGCGGGGTCTAATGTCCACATGGGCTCAGCGCCCGGCGGTGGTCCGATGGATTTCGATTACCGGATGAAGCCTGGGGTTACGACAGAGACGAATGCTCTGGCGATTGCGGCGATGATGGGCGTGCTCGCTTCCTGAGGACGCCGTCCAAAAGCCATACCGCCCCGCCGAGCGCCACAATCACCATTGCCCACCGCAGCGCGCCCGCCATGAATTCCGGCCCCATCTCCGGCCAGGTGAACGGAAACTTCCGGAGTGCGTCGGCGCGATCCATCATCCAGTGCCATGCGGTGTGCGCCACCAGGGCGGAAAGAATGATTGTGCCCATCCGCTCCGCCACCACGTAACGGAACAGCAGCGTGAGAATCGGGATCACGAATACGAGCACCAGCAGTTGGCCCAACTCCACGCCGACGTTAAACGACAGCAGCGACGAAAGCATGTGCGCGCCCGCGAACTGCATCGATTGCCGCAGCGCAAACGAAAAACCGAAGCCGTGAACCAGGCCGAAAGCAAACGCCAGAATCCAGCGCCGGTGTACCGTTGCGCTGCCGACGATGTTCTCGAGCGCCATGTAGAGAATGGAAAGCGCGATCAGCGTTTCAATCAGCGGCGGGAACCAGCCGAAATCCGGGGCGAGCCCGTATGCCGACGCAATCAGCGTGATGGAATGCGCCACTGTAAAGCCTGTCACCACCGGAATCAGCGCGCGGAAGCGCCGGAACGGAATTACGAGGCAGAGGAGAAACAGCAGGTGGTCCGTCCCATCCAGGATGTGCTCGAATCCCATCCGGATGAACGACAGCGCCGCCTGGAACCAGCTTGGATCGAGGCGGATCAGGCCCGGATTGCCGGAGAACTCATAGGCCCGTACGGCGCCCCCCGGCGGCAGGAACCGCAGCACGGTGTTGACGCGCGCCGCCAGCCCATCCACCGCCGCATCCATCGAAAAGTCATCGCGGTCCGAGCGGATTGGATAGTCGAACTGCACGTCGAGCAGCATCTGACCCCACACGGCGTTTACGTCGTTGCCCAGCGGCGGCGCATGCAGATGCGCGACCGCCTGCTCGTACGTCGCGAACGATTTATCGGAGGGCAGCGAAATCTGCGTTGCGACCACGCGCGGCTTCGGCAGCGGACTATCGTCTTCGTAGATGCGCACGAAATTGCCGATCCAGAGCGTAGCGGCATCCGGCATCTTCGGACCAAGCGCGTCCAGATCCAGGAATCCGCGGGCGTCCACCGGCACATCCACATCCCGCATGGTCTGCAGCGGAACCCGCACGACGAAGTGCAGGCGGTTGCCCTCCGGCTTCACGAATGACTGGACGGTGGCGTCCACCGGAATGTCGTGCGCGAATGCCGTTCCCGCCACGAGCAGAATGAGGGCAACACGGCGGGCGCTCCGGCTGATAGACTCGACGGAAAGGTGAAGCATGAGTCGGAACCACTATAGCCGGGCCATCGCCGTGACCGCAACGGTCCTGACGCTCTGGGCGGCGTCTTCTTTATTGCGCAATCGCGCAGAGGCCGCGGGAGTCCAGGCGCCTCGATTCGAAGTTGACCCGATGTGGCCGAAGCCGCTTCCGAACCACTGGGTGATCGGCTCGGTGATCGGCGTGTCGGTCGATTCCAACGACCATATCTGGATCATCCACCGCCAGGGCTCGCTCGAAGCCAAAGAGCAGTACGCCACCATGCATCCGAAGAATGCCGACTGCTGCGCCGCCGCGCCGCCCGTTCTGGAATTCAACGAAGATGGCGACCTGATCGGCCACTGGGGCGGACCGGGCGAAGGCTACGACTGGCCCGCTTCGAATCACGGCATCACGGTCGATTACAAAGGCAACGTCTGGATTGGCGGCAATGGACGCGAGGCTGTTGGCAAGCCGCTGCCGGCGGATGAGAGCGCGATGGGAGCGGCGGGCGCGGTCAATGACAGCTTTCTGCTGAAGTTCACGCAATCCGGAAAATTCCTGATGCAGATCGGCAAGCCCGGCCGCAGCCGCGGCAGCAATGACACGGACAATCTGCGCCTCCCGGCGAAAACTCTGGTCGATCCGAAAACGAACGAGCTCTATGTGGCGGATGGTTACGGCAATCACCGGGTCATTGTGTTCGATGCCGACACCGGCAAATACAAGCGCCACTGGGGCGCGTACGGCAACAAGCCGGACGATGCGAATCCCGGTCCGTATAACCCCTCCGCGCCGCCCGCGAAGCAGTTTCGTAACCCCGTGCACTGCGTCGCACTCGCGAATGATGGGTTGCTTTACGTCTGCGACCGGACCGCTGATCGCATCCAGGTTTTCAAAACCGACGGCACGTTTGTCCGCGAAACTTTCGTCGCGAAGGAAACTCTCGGCGATGGCTCCGCCTTCGACATCGCCTTCTCAAAGGACCCGCAGCAGAAGTATTTCTATCTGGCGGATGGCTCGAACATGAAGATCCGCGTGTTCGACCGCGCCAGCATGACGGAACTCACCACCTTCGGCGATGGCGGCAGGCAGCCTGGCGAATTCTACGCCGTCCACAGCATCGATACGGATTCGAAAGGCAATCTCTTCACGACGGAGACCTACCGCGGCCAGCGCGTTCAGAAATTCCGCTTCCGCGGGCTCGCGACGGTGACGAAACACGACCAGGGAGTGGTCTGGCCAAAAGCGGTCCAATAGCCGCGGGCGGGGGCGCGTGTCGCGTAAGTTATTCAATTTTCAAAGAACTGACCAAAAATTGGGTTCGTTTTTTCTTTTTGGGCCGCTGAGCCCGAAATTTACAAAACAAACCCAAATTTTTGGGGTTGGCGGAATAGCGTTCGTACGATTCCTGTCACGGCGACACTATACACCCTCAGGAACGAGCTGAAGCATTAAGTTGTTGAATTGATTCAGTAAAATTCTTGTGACTGAAAAAGGTCTCATCAGATTTGCGGCGACGAAGGGCTGGGGAACCGGGGTAGGTGGATCGCCGCAAAACGATGAGACCGTTGAGTGAACTAAAGCGCCGGACAGCGTGCGGTTATGGGGATTGATGGCAGGGGACCACAAGAACATATTCGCGCAACTTCGCGGAGGGCGGCGGGAGGTCGCACGCGGGCCGGAGGCCAGCCCCTCTAAAACGTGGCGATGGGGTTTACGGGGCCGCCCGTGCTGCCCGTTGCTCGCACGGGCGATGCAGTGAATAAGAAAGTCCAGCGATTGCGGGCCCGAGCGGCTTTGGCCAGTTCTTCCAGATCGCACTGATCGAAGAGCGGCATCCCCATTGCCACAATCAGAAGCTGATGAACGGGGAACGTTACGCCCGGAATTCCCGAAGGCGCGGCGTCATGCGACGAATCGCTCCCCATGATGGCGACATCGCGCTTTCGCAGCCATCGGGCGCACAGCGCCGAAAGGCCGGCCGCGTGCGATCCGATGTCCCACGGGCCTTTCGCAGCAAGGTACGCCCATCGGCCCGTTCGAACAAAGACAGCGTCTCCCGACTGGATATGAACGCCAGTCTTTTTCTCCCACGCATCGAAATCTTCGGGATAAATGACAGCCGAGGGCTCCAGATACGGCACGCCGCGCAACCAGGCGATATCCACCAGCACGCCACGCGTGAATAATCCGTCGCCGTACGCCGTCACCGCGAGCTTTCCGGCTCCATTCGGCTGGATCGAAGATTCCGGAAAACCGTTGTACATCTTCCCGCCATGGAAGACATGTGACAGCGCATCGAAGTGGGTGTGGGCTGTGCCGTGGAAGAAGACGGTTTGTTCGTCCATGTTGAACTGGCCATCGACCGGCGGACTCATTTTCACGCCGTATGTGGAATCGGTGTTATGCGAAAGCGAAACCGAAACTCCGTCTTTCACCAGCGCGGCAGCATGGCGGCGAACCTCCGGCGTGATCAGATTGACCGTGCCTTTCTGATCGTTCGCTCCCCATCGTCCCCAATTCGAAAGCTCCTTCATCATGCTTTCGATATCGGCTTTCGTCAGGCGCCGCGCAGGCGCCTGCGCGCATGCCACCGCGGCCGCAACCGCGATCAGAACGATTGCTTTCACTCCTGCACCGTCAACGCCACCAGCGACGCCGGCGTCGTCGGCGAAGCCACCGCCACAACGATGTACTGCTTCCCGTTCACCATGTAAGTCATCGGCACGCCCGTCGTCATTGCAGGCAGGTCCATCTCGTGCACCAGCTTGCCCGTCTTTTTGTCGTACGCGCGGAACTTGTTGCCGCCCATACCGGGCGGGCCGCTCCAGAGATTATTGCCATCCGACCCAAACAGCAGCGTCTTCGTCACCATCAGCATGGCGCGCGAAGGATGGCCCATATTGCTCAGATCCATCCCCTTCATCGCGGGATGATTCTTCACGAAGTCCGGCGCATCCCCATTCGCGATCGTCCAGGCGATCTCGCCCTTGTTCAGATCGATCGCCGTGATCCGCCCCCATGGCGGTTTCACCAGCGGCAGGCCCTGCGGCCCGGTATCGAGCCCTCCGCGCCCTCCATAAATCACCGGCGGCGGTTCGCTGCCCGCGGCCAGCGGACGTCCGCGCTTCGGTCCGGACCCGCTGCCCGAAATATACGGCATATCCGAATACTTCGGATCGGGCTTCGAGAGTGCGAGAAAATCAGCCGCGGTCGTGGAGGCCACATAGAACATACCGGTCTCCGGATCCGCGGCGCCACCCGGCCAGTTCACGCCGCCCAGATGATTCGGCAGCATGAAGAGCGCCTTCTTGCCATTCGTATCCGCGACAATCGGCGGCGTGAACAGCGGCCCCATCTTGTAGGCCGAGGCGATCCGGATCGCCTCCTCATGGAGGGCCGGCGTGAAGTCGAGCAGATCGTCGACCGTCGTACCCTGCCGGTCGAACGCCGGCGGCTTCGTTGGAAACGGCTGTGTGGGGGAGGTTTTCTCGCCCGGCACATCCGACTGCGGCACCGGCTTCTCGACAATTGGCCAAACCGGCTTTCCGGTCACGCGATCGAACACATACGTGAACGACTGCTTCGTCGCCTGGGCTACCGCCTTGATCTTCCGCCCGTCGACGGTAACATCGATCAGCAGCGGCGCGGTTGCGATGTCCCAATCCCAGATGTCGTGGTGAACAAGCTGGTAATACCAGATCATCCTGCCGGTACGGGCCTCCAGACAAACCAGACTGTCGGAGAAAAGATTGTTGCCCGTGCGGGTGCCGCCGTAAAAATCGCCGGTCGGCATCTCGATCGGCAGATAGACGTACCCGAGTTCCTGATCGGCGCTCAGGGGCGCCCACGCTCCGGTGTTGCCGGTGTACTTCCAGGAATCGTTATCCCACGTCTCATTGCCCTTCTCGCCGGGGCGAGGAATGGTGTGGAAGGTCCACAGCTTCTTTCCTGTCCGTACATCGAAGGCGCGAACGTAGCCCGGAACGTTTTCTCTGGAGGGGGGCGCGGCGCCTGCCAGCAGCGCGGCCCCCACGACGACCGTGTCGTTCACGACAATCGCGGGCGAACTCGCGCCGATGTAACCCGGCTTCACTACCGCGCGATCGAGCCCCTGCGTGAGATCGACCATCCCGTTGGTCCCGAATCCCGTGATCACCCGGCCGGTCTTCGCATTGAGGGCGACGAGCTGATAGCCAGGCGAAATCAGAAGAATGCGATTGTCGCCCTTACCGTCCGACCAGTAGGCCAGCCCGCGATTATTGGTCCGCGCCACCAGAGTGCCGCGCTCGCCCTCATCGAGCCGATACATCCACAGGGTTTCGCCGGTCGCCGCATCGACCGCCACGACGGTGCGTCGCGTGCCCGCGGTGAAATACAAAACGCCGCCCACCATGAGCGGCGTGACTTCCCAGTTATGGTCCGGAAACTTGCCGAAATTATCGGCGCGCCACTGCCAGGCGATGCCGAGCTTCTTCACATTCGTGGCGTTGATCTGGTCGAGAGGGGAGTACTTGGTGGTGCCTGAATCGCCGCCGTAATACGGCCATTCGCCGTTCTTCGCGCCCTGCTGCGCGGACGCAGCCACAGTTATCAGAAGTACCGCCGGTAGAAATCGCACAACAGAGGTTGTATCACAAAAACACGAAGGGCTCCCGCGGGCGCGGCCCGAAGCCGCAACGCAGGAGCCCTTTCCAGCCGGCTCAGTATCCTTAAAACGACTTCTTCACTTCTTCGTAAGCCCAATCGAGCCAGGGCAGCAGCGCCTCAATGTCCGCGGTATCCACGGTCGCGCCGCCCCAGATCCGAAGACCCGCCGGCGCATCGCGATAGGCGCCGATATCGAACGCCACGCCTTCTTTATCCAGCGTGGACACCAGGGCCTTCGCGTGCTTCTCCTGGTCTTCCTTCGGCAGCGCCGTATATGCAGGATCTTTAATCAGCAGACAAATCGACGTATTCGACCGGGACGCGGCATCTTTGGCCAGGAATCCAGCCCACGACGACTTCGCGGCCCAGTTCTCAATCGCCTTGAGGTTTGCATTAGAGCGCTGCATCAGCCCCTGCAGACCACCGACCGACTCGGCCCACTGCAGCCCGTCGAGCGCATCCTCCACGCATAGCAGCGAAGGCGTATTGATCGTCTCGCCCACGAAGATTCCCGCGATCAGCTTGCCGCCCTTCGTCATCTGAAAAATCTTCGGCAGCGGACGATCCGGCGTATAGTTCTCGAGACGCTCGACCGCGCGCGGGCTCAGCGCGATCATGCCGTGTCCGCCCTCGCCGCCCAGCACTTTCTGCCATGACCACGTCACCACGTCGAGCTTCTGCCATGGAATATCCATTGCGAACACGGCCGACGTCGCGTCACAGATGGCGAGCCCGCCACGATCCGCCGGAATCCAGTCGCCATTTGGAACCTTCACGCCGGAGGTGGTGCCATTCCACGCGAACACGACATCGCGCTGCCAGTCGACCTGCTTCAGATCCGGCAGTTCGCCGTAACCGGCTTTGAGAATCCGCAGATCGGAAAGCTTGAGCTGATTCTTGCAATCGTTACCCCAGCCGGAACTGAAGCTTTCCCACGCGAGCACGTCGACGCCACGCTGGCCGAGCATCGACCACATCGCCATTTCCACCGCGCCGGTATCGGAGGCCGGCACGATGCCAAGCACATAATCCGCGGGCATCCCCAGCAGTTTCCTGCTCCGGTCAATGACCTCCGCCAGCTTCGCCTTGCCGATTTTGGCGCGGTGCGAACGCCCGACAGCGGCTTTCTTCAGAGCGTCCAGATTCCAGCCCGGATGTTTCGCGCACGGGCCTGAAGAGAAACAGGGATTATTGGGTTTTTGAGTGGGCTTCATGGTTGGAACTTTGATAATACCGGATGGGTTTGGGCGAGGTTTGACGACTGCAAAAATACTTTTCCACATCTCGCCGGGCCAGAACGTCATTCCCCTCCAGAAGGGATACATCTCATGCGCCACAAAACAACTTCCATCGCGCTCGCGGTTCTCGCCGGGGTCCTGCTCACCGCGGCGGCGCTTCGCTCCCAGATGCCGGCGGTGGGCCCGCAATGGGAATACACAACCGTCTCGGTCGATTCCGGCTATGCCGCCATTTGCTACGGCATGTCGTATGGGTGCAAGACAGAGAAGGTCAACGGAGAGCGCAACGATGCGCTGATGATCGCGGCTGCAAAGCTGGGGGACAAGGGATGGGAACTGGTGTCCGCGACCGAGTCAAGCGATAGAAATCCCGTGCGGACGCTGTACTTCAAGCGTCTGAAGAGCGTCCTCAACAAATCCGAAGAGCGGCGGTAATAAGCACTCAAGCCGCCGGCGAGGTCCCGCGCTGCACACCGCGCTTCTCCGTAATCTCGCGCGGGCGGCTGGCCTTTTTGTTGCCGGTAATCAATAGGATGGGTGATCGGCACGCGGCTATGGCGTCACCAGACGGGGAAGCCGAGCATCTGCCGGAAGGTCGCGCCGAGGCCGAGAAAGTCATCCAGGCGCGAGGGCTTTTGCACATAGAGGCTGGCGCCGAGGCGGGCGGAATCGTCACGGTCCCGCGCGGCGTCGGACGAGCTCAAAACGATGACGGGGACGTTGCGGAGTTTTCCGGAACGATTGCGGCATTCGAGTACGTCACGGCCGGGGCGTTTGGGGAGGTTAAGGTCGACGATCATCATGTCCGGGCATGGGCGCAAACCATTTTCGATGTCTTCGATGAACTGAATCGCTTTTTCTCCATCGCGGACCACGGTCAGCTCACCAATGATGCGGTGCTCTTCGAGGGCCGCGCGCACGAGGCGCACGTCCGCGGGATTGTCGTCCACGAGAACGATGGAGACAAATTTGTGGCTTCGGGACGCCCCCGCCGCTTCACGGGAGCGTAAAGTAAAACGTTGATCCGCGGCCGAGCTCGGATTCCACCCAGATCCTTCCCCCGGCACGCTCGACGATCCGTTTACAAATGGAAAGCCCCATCCCGGTGCCGGGGTACTCCGCGAAACTGTGGAGTCGTTTGAAAAGATCAAAAATTTGCTCCTTATACCGTGGATCGACGCCGATACCGTTATCCTGGATTGCAAACCGCCATCCATTGTTCTCCGGTTCCGCCGATACCTTAATCTCAGGGCGAGTACCCTTCCTGTAGCGCAACGCGTTCGAGATCAGATTCTGGAAGAGCTGTTCGAGACGAAAGTCATGCAGCTTCACCTTCGGCAGGGGAGTGCGGATAATGAGCGCGCCGCTGGCAACAATGTCGGGACGAAGGTTGGCGAGAGCCCGATCGAGAATGTTTCCTGAGTCCACATAGTCCACCGGCTCCTTCCGGGTGGTGGAAACCAGGGTGTAGGAGCGAAGGGCTTTCAATAACTGATCCATGCGGAGCGCACCCTGAAGGACGTAGTCGAGATATTCGGCGCCGTCGGGGCCGAGCTGATCCCGGAAGGTCCTCATCAGGAGTTCGCTGTAGGTTGCGACCATGCGCAGAGGTTCCTGGAGGTCATGCGAGGCGGAATAGACGAATTGCTCGAGATCGGCATTCGCGGTGGTAAGCGCTTCATTGGCGGCGCTGAGCGCTTCGGCCTGAGACTCGCTCAGCGTGATATCGCGCGCGACTTTGGAAGCCCCGACAATGCCGCCGTGCGCGTCAAACAGCGGAGAGACGGTCAGCGAAATCGTCAGAATCCGCCCGTCCTTTGTTTTTCGTTTTGTCTTATAGTGATCGACGCGCTCACCGCGCCTGAGCCGGCTGAGGATATCGGGGATTTCATCGACGCGGTCAGGCGCGGCCAGAATGGAAATGTGCCGTCCGATTACCTCGTCCGCCGTATAACCAAAGATTCGCTGGGCGGCACGGTTCCAGCTGAGGATGATTCCATTCAGATCCTTGGCAATGATGGCGTCGTCGGAGGATTCCACGATGGCGCTCAGACGCTGCTGCAGATCGCGTATGCCTTTTTGCGCGGTAATGTCCACCGATACGCAGCGGGTATGGACAAACTTTCCGTTCTTCCGGTAGACGCTGGAACTGGTGGCAACCCAGCGAAGGGAGCCATCTTTGCAGCGGACGCGGGCTTCATACCCGGTCAGCGTCTCATCGTTTCTGAGACGGGTGAGAATATCGTCGATCACATGCAGATCGGCGTGAAACTCCGCGATGTTATGGCCGATATATTCATCGGCAGGATACCCCAATAACTCAAGCTCGGCATTATTAGCCCACAGGATTGTGCCGTCTTCCGCGACCCAATGGAAGGCGACTCCCGCGTTCTCGAGAAAATCCCAAAGCGCGGCGGTTTCATCCGCAACGGGAATTTGCGGCGCGATGGCTTGTGAGTGCACGTCTACTGCGTTACGGCCATGGTGCATACGCTCCTCCAGGAGGCCGGCGCGCCTCCGATGCGCCAGGATGAATGGAGCACTTGGGTGGCCGCAAATCAAGGGTGCGGGGATTGGAGAATTGCAGGGGAAATTGAGGAAGGATACAGAAGAGCCTAAGAACGGCAGGCGGATATCCACTCACGCTTGACGCGCGACTGGATATCCGCTTTCCGCGCCAGCTTAGACCGCCTTGCGAAACATCAGCAGGGCGACCAGCCAGACCACCAGAAACACAAAGAATAGAATCTTGGCGATTCCCACGGCTGCGCCGGCGATGCCAGTAAAACCCAGCAGTCCGGCGATGATTGCGATGATTAGAAATACCAGTGACCAGTGCAGCATAACGACCTCGTCTGCGAGTTATGCAATTCTCAGGCCATCGGCTGGCGGAAACGGCACGTGAACTGCACTATCGAGTACAGTATGGTGAACGGGTGAGAATCCGCGCTGGCGCCTTCGTTTCCGCGTTTTTGTTTCTGATTCTGTTTTCATCCCGCGCGAGCGCTTATTCAGTACTGACTCATGAGGCCCTGGTAGACGCGCTTTGGCGCGATGCTTTCGTACCGGCGCTGATGGCCCGGTTTCCGGCAGCCTCCGAAGCCGACCTGAAGGAAGCTCACGCATATGCCTATGGCGGATGCATCATTCAGGACCTGGGATATTATCCATTCGGCAGCCGTTTTTACAGCGACCTGACGCACTATGTGCGGAGCGCCGATTTTGTCGAGGCGCTGGTGAAGGACGCGCAGAATGTGAATGAATTCGCGTTCGCGATGGGGGCGGTGGCGCATTATGGGGCGGACGCGCAAGGCCATCCGATCGCGGTCAACCGCGCGGTTCCTATCCTTTACCCCAAGCTGCGCGCAAAGTTTGGAGATGAGGTGACATATGGAGATAACCCGCCCGCACATCTGAAAACGGAATTCGGGTTCGACGTCCTGCAGATCGCGCGGGGACATTACGCGCCCGAGGCTTATCACGATTTCATCGGGTTCCACATCGCGGAAGATCTTCTTGAGCGGGCATTTCAGGAGACATACGGGATGAAGCTGAAGGACCTGTTCCGAAGCCTCGATCTGGCGCTCGGAACCTACCGGTTTTCCGTGAGCTCGATGATTCCGAAGGTCACCAAAGCGGCATGGGAAGCGAAGAAAGACGAGATTCAGAAACTACAGCCTGGTGTGTCGCGAAAGCATTTCCTCTATAACATCCGGCGCGCGGATTACACGAAAGAGTGGGGAAGGGACTACAAGTCGCCGGGCATTTTCGCACGGTTTCTTGCCGTGCTGATTCGGGTGCTGCCCAAAATCGGGCCTTTGCGGGGATTGCAGTTCAGGGTTCCGACGCCTGAGACGGAGAAAATGTTCGAGGCTGGTTTCGATGCGGCGGTTCGTGTGGACCGGCAGTCGTTTGGGGAGATTCGGGCAAGGGCCCTGAAGCTTTCCAATCTGGATCTGGATACGGGGAGGGCGGTAACTCCGGGTGAGTATCAGTTGACGGACCGAACTTACGACGAGTTACTGAAGAAGCTGGCGGAGAAGAAGTTTGCGGATGTGCCAGCAGGGTTGCGCCAGGATATTCTGCGCTTTTATGCCGGGAGGAGCGCGCCGGATCCAGATGAGGTGGGCGGCGAGCTCGAGGAATTAAAAGCGGGGCAATGAAGTTGGCCGGGAGTGCCAGGGATGCCGCCGCTGTGGCTGGGAGCTGCTGGGTTTCTACTTCCAGTTACCGAGCAGCCGTCTGAGGAGCACGAGTTCGCCGAGATGGTAGGCGTCGTGGTCCACAATCAGCAGGATCTCGCGGAGCAGCGTTTTGTTGTTCGCGAATTTTATCGGTTTGAGCGGATCGCTTTCGTCCAAAAGCGCGAGCAGCTTCTTGCGATCGCGGCGGATGGCGCGGATCGTCTTTGCCCAGGCGTCTTCGGAGGGCGGCCCGGGCGACTTCGGCCAGTAATCTTCCGGCCATTTCTTTTCGGTGTAATCCGGCGTGGTGACGTATTCGAGGATGTCGGCCTGTGTGAAACGCATGTGCTCGAGCAGCTGCCAGGCGGACCACGGGACGCCTTTCGGGCGTTTGCCCGCGTCTTCGACCGGGAATCCTTTAATTGCCTTTTCGAAATCGGCGTGAGCACCGCTGGTGCGGAGGACTTCCCCAATTTCTGATTTCAGGACATCGTTCTTCATAGGGCACTCGGTTCGCGCGTTGCGGGCGCCAACGCCCTCAGGCTATCATTGCCTTCGAATGCGAAAAGGCAGAGTGGAAGGAAAAACGATTGTGGTGACGGGCGCGGCGCAGGGGATCGGCTTTGCGTGCGCGCGCCGGCTGGCTGAGGAAGGCGCGTCGGTGGTGATTTCGGACATCCAGCGCGAGGCGGGCGAGGCCGCGGCAAGGAAGATTCGGGCGCGGTTTGTCTTCGCCGACATGACGAGCGAAGGGGACTGCGTGCGGCTGATGGATGAGGCAGCGGGCGCGGCGGGGCGGATTGACGGATTGGTGAATAACGCGGGTTGGTATCCGCGGGCGACGCTCGAAGAAACGACGACGGAATTCTGGGACCGGATTCAGGATGTGAATCTCAGGGGTCCGTTTTACTGCTGCAGGTTTGTGGCGCCGTATATGAGGAAGGCCGGCGGCGGCAGCATTGTGAATATGGGGTCGCTGAACGGGATTCAGGGACTACCGAATCTGGTGGCGTACGCGGCGGCGAAGGGCGGGTTGCTGGCGCTGACGCGCACGCTGGCGGGGGCGCTGGCGAAGGACCGGATTCGCGTGAATTATCTGATTCCGGGTTGGGTGCTGACGGAAGGCGAAGTCGCGCTGCATGCGAAGGGCGGGCTGACGCGCGAGGCGCTGGAGAAGAAGGGAGAATCGCTGGCGCTCGGGCGGCATCAGACTCCGGACGACGCGGCCTATGCCGCGCTCTATCTGCTGTCCGATGAGGCAATGCAGGTGACGGGGACGATACTCAACGTGGATGCGGGGGCGAGCACGCTGCCGATTCCGCCGGATGCGCCTTTTGTAATCTGACCGGATACGCGGGGGCAGGGGGGCACCTCAACAGCGTCAGGTGTTGAGGATTTTGTGGAGCCAACGGACCATGGCGACTTTGTATTCCGCGGCTTCCTGAGGCAGCGCGGATTCCCACCAGCGGATGCCGTGTCCGCCGCCTTCGACGGGGAGAATCTCGCAGGAAGACCCTGCGGCTTTCATGCGCGCGCACATGGTCTGCGATTGCGCGAACGGAACCAGCCCATCGCTTGTGCCGTGGATCAGCAGGAACGGCGGCGCGCCAGGCGTGATTTTCTCGACCGGCGAAAGCTGGCGCAGACCGGCGAGCAGAAGCGCTTCGAACGGCGTGCCGCTCAGAGAGGCGCGGAGCTGCGGCGGGATGAGGTCAGACTTCTCCGCAAGCGCGGCGAGATTGGTCGGTGCGTAGAAAGCGACGACGCCACTCACCTGACCAGCCGGTTTGGGATTCAGGGCCGCCATGGCGGCGAGTTGTCCGCCAGCGGATTCGCCGATGAGGGCGATGCGGTTGGGATCGATGCGATATTGCGCGGCATGGTCACGGACGTAGACCACGGCATTGCGAACGTCGTCAATGGGAGCTTTGAATTCCGAGAAGTTGCGCAACAGGCGGTAATCGACCGAGAACCAGGCGATGCCGGCGCCTTCGAGAGGCCGGAAGAGGGGGGCTACGTCCGCTCGGCGATCGCCGCGCACCCATCCGCCGCCGTGGACGATGATGACGGCGGGGAACGGGCCGGGGCCGGGCGGAATAGCGGCGTCGAAATAAAGCGGAACCCCGTCGGGCCGGGAATATTCGACGGCGCGCGGAAACCGGGGGTTCGGAACCGGAGCAATAGAAGCCATGAAAAGGGTTGACGCGAGGGACAGAATCCCGCCAGCGAAGTGCATCTGGGTGTTGGATGTGAGGGTTTGGTTCCCGGTTTCGGCGCTCAGGCGAATTCGCGCGGATAATAGGTGAGATGACACGTCGAACAGCACTCCTTTCGATTTCCGCGGGCGCGGCGGCGGCCGTATGGCCAGCCGGGGCGCAGGAGATTCCCGGGGACGTGAATGCGCGAAACGACGCGGCGGCCGATAACTATCTGAAATCGCAGATCACGGAGGCGGGGCCGTGGCAGGGAAGCGTGCCGGATGAATACGGGATGCATCAGCCGATTACGGCGTCCGGGCTGATTGAGACGCTGACGGCGGCGGTGAATTATCCGGGGTCGAAGCTGCACGGTTCGAACGAGGGGGTGGAGCGAATTCGGCTGGCGGCGGGGTTTCTGGAGCGGTCGCAGAGCCCGGAGGGATTCATCGATCTGCTCTCGACGAATTTCAACTCGTGTCCGGACACGGGGTTTGTGGTGCATAACGTGGGGACGGCGGGGGCGGTGGCCAAGATCTCGGGGAACGATGCGGTGCTCGGGATCCTGCGGCCATTCCTGACGAAAGCGGCCAACGGGCTGGCGGAGGGCGGAATTCATACGCCGAATCACCGGTGGGTGGTTTCGTCGGCACTGGCGCAGGTGAACGATCTGTTTCCGAATCCGGCGTATGTGCGGCGAATCGAGCAGTGGCTGGCGGAGGGGATCGACGTGGACGGCGACGGTCAGTATACGGAGCGCAGTACGGTCACGTACAACACGGTTTGCGACCGCGCGTTCACGGTGCTGGCGGCGAAGCTGAAGCGGCCGGAACTGCTGGATCCGGTGCGGAGGAATCTGCGGGCGATGATGTACCTGCTGCATCCGGATGGCGAGGTGGTGACCGAGGTTTCGAGGCGGCAGGATCAGTTCGTGCGCGGGACGATGGCGGGTTACTGGTTTCCCGTCCAGTATCTGGCGGTGCATGACGGGGACGGCCAGTTCGCGGCGCTGGCGCGCGGGCTTTCGGACAATGCGCGGCTCTCAGCGCTGCTCGAGTATCCGGAACTGCTGCATGCGCTGCCGGCGGCGGCCGCACTTCCGTCGGACTACGAAAAGGTGATGCCGGAGGTGGGGCTGACGCGCATCCGGCGCGGGGATCTGGATGCGACGCTGGTGCTCGCGGATAGCAGCCGGTTTTTCTCGGCGCGCAAGAGCGCGGTGGTGGTACAGGCGGTGCGGTTCGCGACGTCCTTTTTCGGAAAGGGGCAGTTCGTGCCGGCATCGACGGTAGGGCGTGATGGGGGCTATGTGGCTACGCAATCACTTTCGGCGCCGTATTATCAGCCGCTCGTGCCGGTGCAGAAGGTGGATTACAGGAACTGGGGGGCACTGCGCGACCAGCGGCGGAAGACGCAGATCTGCACGATGGAGCAGTCGGTGACGGTGAAGGAGAAGGCCGGCGGGTTCGAACTGCGGATTCAATCACGAGGGGCGAGCGATGGGAAGCAGTTGGGAGTACCGCTGGCGATCGAGATCAATCTGCGGGAAGGTGGGCGGCTGGAGGGATGCCGGCCAGCGCCGCATGCGGAAGACGCCTGGATTCTGGAGAGCGGGTATGCGAAGTACACGGTGGGTGAGCAGTCGGTGCGGATCGGACCGGGAGCGGCGGCGCATTCGCTGACGCAGTTGCGCGGGGCGGAGCCGAAGCTGCCGGGGGTGAGTGTGTATCTGACGGGGTATGCGCCGTTCGACCGGACGGTGTCGATTGAGTTTAGTTAGAGTTTGCTACTCGAGCGGGAGGCCGGATTCTTTAAGGGCTCTCCAGCCGCCATCGAGCGAGATGACATTCGTGTAGCCCATCTTCTGGAGGCTTTCGGCGACGAGGGCGGAGCGGAAGCCGCCGCCGCAGTAAAGAACCATCGGGGTGTTTTTGTCCGGGTACTTCGCTTCGATGTCGCGCTCGATAATGCCGCGGCTCAGGTGGACGGCGCCTTTCACGTGGGCGGCGACGAATTCATTGTCTTCACGGGTATCGACAAGAAGCGGCTTTTCGCCGCGGGCGAGCATCTGCCTGTAGCCTTCGAGGTCTGTTTCTTTGACGTGGGCCTTCGCGTCATTGACCAGTTTGAGAAAGCCAGGGCTGTGGTGTTTCATTGCGCTATTCCACTCTTTTAATACTGGCTCCTACGGCGGCCAGCTTGCCTTCTATGTTTTCATAGCCGCGGTCGATGTGATAGACGCGGTCGATCACGGTTTCGCCTTTGGCGACGAGCGCCGCGAGGACGAGCGATGCGCTGGCGCGAAGGTCCGAAGCGATGACACCGGCACCCGAGAGGCGGCTCCTGCCGGCGACGATGGCTTCGCGTCCTTCCAGGCGAATGTTGGCGCCCATGCGCATGAGCTCCTGGGCGTGCATGAACCGGTTTTCGAAAATCGTTTCGCGGATGATGGAGATGCCGTTGGCCTGCGTCATCAGGGCCATGTACTGGGCCTGGAGATCGGTGGCGAAGCCGGGGAATTCTTCCGTGGACATATCGACGGCATTGAGGTTGCCGCCGGGAAGAACGCGAAGAGTTCTGGGATCGGGCTGAACGACGTTGATGCCGGCTTTGGCCAGTTTGACCGTGAGGGCGCTGAGGTGTTCGGCGACGCAGCCGGTAATGGTGACGTCACCGCCGGTGATTGCGGCGGCGACGACGAAGGTGCCGGCTTCAATGCGGTCGGCGATGATTTCGTGCGTGGCGCCGTGGAGTTTGGGAACTCCCTGAATCCGGATGATGCTGGTACCCGCGCCTTCGATATTCGCGCCCATCTTGCGGAGCAAGTCGGCGAGATCGACCACTTCGGGCTCGCGCGCGGCATTTTGGATGATGGTTTCGCCCTCCGCAAGAACCGCGGCCATCAGGATATCTTCGGTGCCCGTAACGGTGATGCGGTCGAAAACGATGCGTGTACCTTTGAGGCCGTTCGGGGCGAGGGCTTCGATGTAGCCGTGCTCCTGTGAGATTTTGGCGCCGAGCAGTTCGAGGCCGGAGAGGTGGAAATTGATGGGACGCGCGCCAATGGCGCAGCCGCCGGGAAGTGAAACGCGCGCGCGGCCGGCGCGGGCGACGAGGGGGCCGAGAACGAGACTGGACGCACGCATGGTCTTGACGAGCTCATAGGGAGCTTCGGGTGAGACGATGCGCGGTGTTTCGAGAGTGACGCGTTCCTCTTCGACGTTGATCTCCGAGCCGATGTCCTGGAGGAGGCGCTCCATGGTACGGATGTCGCGCACGCGCGGAACACGGTTGAGAACGACTTTGTCTTCGGTGAGAAGCGCGGCGGCGAGTGCGGGAAGGGCGGAGTTTTTCGATCCGCTGGTGGGGATAGAGCCGTAGAGCGGAGCGCCGCCTTCGATGACGAATTTATCCATTGATGGGTTAGGGTCTCGTTCTATTGTCGTTTATCCGGTCGATTGCGTCCCGGACGACATTGTTGGCGGATTGCAGCGCTTCCGCTGCCTGTTCAGGCGTCGCGCCCGTAGCGGACTGAATGATGCGAAGCGAGCGATCGAGCAGCTTGGAATTTTTCGGCTGCACGTTGACCATCAGGTTGCCGCGCACGTAACCCATCCGGATGAAAGCGCCGGTGGTGAGCATATTCAGGACGAGCTTGGTGGCAGTGCCGGCTTTGAGGCGGGTGGAACCGGCGATGATTTCCGGGCCGGGCGTGGGAGTGATGGCGATCTTCGCGCGGCGCGAGAGCTCCGAATTGGGCGTGCAGCTCAGGCCGATGGTGACTGCTCCGAGCTTATTCGCTTCATCGATGGCGCCGAGAACATAAGGCGTGCGGCCGCTGGCGGCGATACCGCAGAGAACGTCTTTGGCGGTGAAGCCGCGATTGCGGAGGTCAGCGGCGCCGATGGCGGGATCGTCTTCAGTCGTTTCAGTGGCGCGCGCGAGAGCCGGTTCGCCGCCGGCGATGATGCCCTGCACCAGTTCCGGCGCGACGTTGAAGGTGGGCGGGCATTCGGAGGCATCGAGAACGCCGAGACGGCCGGAGGTGCCTGCGCCTATATAAAAGAGATGGCCGCCCGAGCGGAAGGCTTCGACGATGGCATCGATCGCGCGGGCGATGTGAGGGAGTTCGGGCGTGATGGAATCGGCAATGCGGCGGTCTTCCGCATTCATGATCCGCAGCATCTCCAGGGTGGAAACCTGGTCGATGCGCGCCGAGGCCGGATTGGCTTGTTCGGTGAGAAGGTTGTGGAGATCTTCCGGCATTCTTCAGGTTAGCCCTGGGCGCTTATCCCTGGGCGCTATCCCTGCACCCTGCGCTGCTGCTCGCGCCAAAAGGGCTCGCGGAGATCCTTCTTCAGAATCTTGCCGGTGCCGCCTTTGGGAAGAGCGTCTGGCTGGATAATGTAGCGCCGCGGAATTTTGAATTTGGCGAGGCGGGCGGTGAGCCAGGAGCCAAGCTCGGATTCGTGCAGCGCCATTCCGGGTTTGGTGACGACGAACGCGACGGGGATTTCGCCCCACTTATCGTCCGGCGCGGCGACGACGGCTGTTTCGGAGACGGAGGGATGAAGTGCAATCATCTTTTCGATTTCGATGGACGAAATATTTTCGCCGCCGCTGATGATGATGTCCTTCTTACGGTCGACGATCTGGATGTAATTTTCCTTGTCCCAGACGCCCATGTCGCCCGTGCGCAGCCAGCCGTCCGTGATCGCCGCGGCAGTAGCTTCGGGTTCACGATAGTACCCGTCCATCACCATGTCGCCGCGGACGACGACTTCGCCGGGGGTGGAGAAATCCTGAGGGACAGGCCGCATATCGGAATCGACGACGCGCACTTCCGCGCCGAAGATCGGCCAGCCGGCGTAAGACTGGCGCTCCCATCGGTCCTCATCGCTTGTATAGAAGACGGTGGACTTGCGGCGCGTGCTGGTAGCGACGGGGCAGGTTTCGGTCAGGCCGTAGCCCGCGAGAATCTGGCAGGGGAATGCTTTTTCGAGATTCTCGATGAGCGCGGGCGACGATGCGGCTCCCCCAATGAAGACCTGCTGGAGCGAAGAGAGGTCGAAATCGCGGCGGCCTTCGAACGCGAGCAGCGCGTTTGCCATGGCGGGAACGATGGAAAGCGAGGTGGCGCGCTCCTCCTGAATCAGGCGGCAAACCACGGGACATTCGAAGCGGCGGACCATGACCTGCTTGACGCCCATCATGGTGGCGGTTTGCGGGCGTCCCCAGCCGTTGGCGTGGAATAGCGGAATCGTGTGGAGTTCAACCCCATGGTGGTTGAGCTCCATGGAGCCCACGCTGTTGAGTGCGTGGAGATACAAAGTGCGGTGCGAAAGCGTCACGCCCTTCGGCGTGCCGGTGCTGCCGCTGGTGTAGAAGAGCTCAGCGATGGCGTCTTCATCGTAAGCGGTGATGTCGATGGGGACGGGCTGGGCGTGGCGGAGAAAGTCTTCGTATTCGGTATCGAGATTGATGGTGCGGAGCGAGGGCGACGCGGCGTGGAGAAGGCTGACGGTAGACGCGAATTCTGTTTCGTAGAACAGGATTTTCGGTTCGGCATGCGCGACAATGGCGGCGAGTTCGGGCCTGGTGAGGCGCACATTCAGCGGCATGACGATGGCGCTGATGACGGGGGCGCCGTAATAGCCTTCGAGAAGCTGGTGGGTGTTGAAGCTGAGGTAGGCCACGCGATCGCCGGGTTCTACGCCCGCGCATTGGAGCGCTGCGGCGAGACGGCGGCAGCGGTCATCCATCTGGCGATAGGTGAAGCGTTTCTCGCCGCAGACGACGCCGACTTTTTCGGGAAAGAGATCCGCCGCGCGCGTGAGGCAGCGCACCGGCGTGAGGGGAATTCTCATTTAGAGCCAGCTAAGATTCTAACCGATTAGGAGAACAGACCCGATATGATGCAGGGGTGACAAAGACGGGAGCGCTGCGCGCGTTTCTCATCTCCGGATTTCTGCTGGCGTTACCGGGTGGATTGCTGCCGCTCTGGGGATACCACGTGAATCCGGAATTCGGCACGGCAGGCAATTATTTTCTGGCGCTGGGCGGCGGCATGGGGGCGGCTATGTGGCTGGCCCGCATGCTGGTGCGTCGCTTTCGTCCGGACCGGATTCTGGCGGCGGGATGTTTCCTCGCGGCGGCGGCTCTGGCGATGCTCTCCGTGGCGGCGCCGCCTTCCACGGTCTGGTACGAGGCGCTGTGCGTACTGGTGAGCGGCGCGGCGGCGGGGCTGATCAACGGAGCGATTTTCGAATCAGTGGGGGACGCGTGGGAAGAAGATCCCGCGGGCGTGACGCTGCGCGGCGGGATTTATTTCGGAACGGGGAGCGTTGCGGCGGCGCTGCTGATGGCGCAGTGCGTGACGGCGATGGGATACACGACCGCGACGCGCGTGCTCGCGATTGGCGCACTGATTCCGGCCGCGGCGGCAATCGCGTTCCTGCGGCTGCGGATTGAAGCAACGAAGGCGCGGGCGGAAGATGAGGCGTCGGTGCGCGACCGGCACACGGTGCTGGCAACTCTATTCGGGCTGCTGTTGTTTTTTCAGTTTGCCAATGAATGGTCGATTGCCGGATGGCTGGCGATTTATCTGATTGACCGGCTGGGTATGAGTCCGGCGGCGGCGGTGACGATGCTGGCGTTTTACTGGATCGCGCTGACGCTGGGGCGAATGGGGACAGCGCTGCTGATGCAGATCGTGCCGCATGGGCGGCTGTTGGGGATCAGTGCGTTCTGCGCATTATTTGGCGGGACGGCGGTGACTTTTTCGGATGCGCGCGGGGGCGTGATTGCGGGAATTCTGCTGATGGGAGTGGGATTTTCGGCGATCGGTCCTCTGGCGTCAGAGAGAATTGCGCCGCGGTTTTCGGGATACCATCCGGATTACTTTGCGGGATTATTTATGTTCGCGATGTCCGGAGGAACGCTGGCGGCGTTTGGTCTGGGGCACCTCGCGGGGCCGCTGGGCCTGCGGGTGATTCCGATTACGGCGATGGTGGGGAGTTGCGCGGTGATCGTGCTGGTTTCGGTGATTCGGCTGGGGCGGAAGGTTTCGGGCAACTAATTGTATCTCCGCAAAGACCCGCGATCGGTTCGCTCCGCGTCGATTCCATGACCGAGGAGCGGGGTACACTCATGCTTCATAGCCCGCTCTGCAGCGTCGAATACCGCACCAGCATGGAGTACGTATTCGTTCCTGGCTGGTATTGCCACGCCAGATTGATCAGAATGTTCTGCGACGATTTCCAGAGGACGTTGCAATCGATCACGTCGGCCCGGGTCTGAAGCAGCCGCCGCATTTCAGAAGCTTCGCATGCCGGGCTGATCGCGAGCGGCACGCCGTACTTGCCCAGCAATCCATTCAGCACGGGCTCGCCCGCGTAATTGACCAGATCGCTCGCATTCATTCCATCGGTCTTGTGCTTGCCGGTGTCGAGCGTCAGATCCACGCGGGCCAGTTGCCGGTCCGCATTGAAAAAGTGCAGCAGCGTCCTGAAATGCAGCGGCGAATTCAGCGCGCCCAGCCACAGTTCGAACGGCGGCTTGATCGTGTAATCGCCCTCACCGGAAAGCTGCTCAATGGTGAGGGCGGTGCAATCATGCTCGTCGCCGGTTTGGGGAAACGTGCAGATCGGCGGCTGCCGGGCCAGCACACTTCGGACGTGCGCCAGCGAACTGCCGAAAGGCAGCCCCGCCCAACCCTGCGCCGGAAGCGATGCGGGAACGGCCAGTACAAGAAACAGCAAAGTCGATATTTTCATAGCGGACAGCGCGTCCTTATCAATCATTGACGCAACGCACGGCCGGATCGTTCAGAACAATTGGGATAGGATTAGCTCCATGAGTTCCGGAATTACCCGAAGATCGATGCTCGGCGCCGCGGCCGGTACCGCCATGGCCGCGCAGGTGGCTGCCGCCGTTTCCACTGAAAACGACCGTGAATACTGGATCCGCACGCTTCGCAAAGTCGGCGACCCCGTGCTGACCGCCCTCAGCCAGCGCCGTCTGAAAGCCGAAATGCCGGTGGAGGCCCACGAGAACGTTACGGACCGCCGCAACTATACCTATCTCGAAGCCCTCGGCCGCCTGCTGGCGGGGATGGCGCCGTGGCTCGAATCGAATGAGAGCGACGTCTCCCGCCACTACGCCGATCTCGCGCGGAAATCCATTGCAGCCGCGGTCGATCCGGCATCACCGGACCTGATGAACTTCTCCCAGGGCGGCCAGCCGGTTGTGGATGCCGCCTTTCTCGCTCTCGGCATCCTGCGCGCGCCCACCGAGCTCTGGGACAAGCTCGATGCCGCCACTAAAGCCAACCTCGTCCACTCGATGCTCGCCACGCGCGTGATTCAGCCCGGCTTCAACAACTGGCTGCTTTTCAGCGCGACTGTGGAGGCTTTCCTCTCGCACGCGGGTGAAAAGTGGGACCCCATGCGCGTCGACTATGCCATCCGCCAGCACGAAGAATGGTACAAAGGCGACGGCATGTATGGCGACGGCCCACAGTTCCACTGGGATTACTACAACAGCTACGTCATTCAGCCCATGCTGCTGCAGGTGATTGACACGATCTCGAAAGTCTCGAAAAGCTGGAACTCCTTTGCCGCTCCCGTACTCACGCGCGCGCGCCGGTTCGCCGCCATCCAGGAGCGCATGATTGCGCCCGATGGCTCATACCCCGCCATCGGCCGTTCGCTCGCCTATCGCTGCGGCGCGTTCCATCATCTGGCCACGATGGCGCTTCGCAAAGATCTGCCGGCCGGCGTCCCGCCCGAACAGGTTCGCGGCGCGCTGACCGCGGTCATTCGCCGTACCCTCGAAGCCAACGGCACTTTTGACGAAAAAGGCTGGCTGCGCATCGGCCTCTGCGGTCATCAGCCGAGCGTTGGGGAAACCTACATTTCGACCGGCAGCCTCTATCTCTGCGCCGAAGCATTTCTGCCGCTCGGACTCGCCGCGGGCGATCCTTTCTGGAGCGGCCCCGTGAAACCCTGGACATCGCAGCAGGCCTGGAGCGGCGCGCCCGTCGCCATCGACCATGCGGTCTGACGCCCGTTACCGCCGCGCTGCCCAGGCCAAACCATCCGGCCCACGGCCCGTCTTCACGTCGCCGGTATTCGTGAAGGTCTTCAGGTCGATCACCGCAACAGAATCGCGATCGTTCATCGTCGTATAGGCATGCGTGCCGTCGGGCGACATCAGCAGTCCCTCGCTGCTGCCCGAAGTCTGGATCGTCCTGAACGGCTTTCGCGTCGCCACGTCGATCACCAGCACGCCGGAGCCGCCGAGATTGGAGACGAACGCATATTTGCCGTCCCGCGTGATCCTGAGCCGGTTCGCGTTGTTCGTGGAAGGCAGCGTGGCCACTACCTGCTTCTGGGCCGTATCGACGACCGAAATGGTATGGTCGCCGGCGTTCGCCACCCAGAGCTCTTTGCCGTCGGGCGTGAGATCGAATCCCTCTGAGCCATGGCCTACCGGCACATTGGTGATGGCCCAGTCGCGGCCCTGATTCCCGATGAAGCTGATTGTTGACGAACTGATATTCGACGTCAGAACGGTCTTAAAATCCTTCGACGCGATCACCATGTGGGTGCGGTTCTGGCCGGTCCCCATCACCCAATCCACCTTCCGGGTCACGGGATCGTAGCGGCCCACCACCTTCGATCCTTCCGCCGTGAAGTAAAGTTTTCCGTTCACGAATTCCAGTCCATGCGGCTGCCGCAGAGCTCCCAGATCCACGGGCGGCAGCGCCTTCTGCCGCGTGAGATCCACGCGCGAAATCGTGTTGCCGCTGTGGTTGGAGATGTAGGCGATAAGGCCGTCGTCCGCGACAGCGACTTCATGAGGATTCTCCCCTGCCGCGATACGTGCGACGATCTGAAGATTTACCGGATCGACGATAACCAGTGAATTCCGCTCTTTTTCCAGTACCAGCACCGCGTTGGCGGGGGTCGCCGCCGCCTGCAGCATCGCGGCAGCGAGGGCCGCTGTAAGAAAGAGAACCGGAATTGTGCCCTTCATGAGCAAAGTATAGAGCGGTTCGCAGCCGAATCCCGGATTTGTTCGTCAGACGGTTGTTGGGATAATTGAATCGGGTGCCGGGGACTTCAAAGCTCCATACGATGGACGAACTGGAGCGCATGCGCGCGGAATGGCGCGTGCAATGTAAAACCGTCATATGGACAAACGGTATTTTCGATCTCGTTCACGCGGGGCACGTCCGCAGTCTGCGCGACGCGAAATCACTGGGAGATTTACTCATTGTGGGAATTAACAGTGATGCGAGCGCCCGGGCAATCAAAGGGGCTGGGCGTCCACTTATGTCCCAGGAAGACCGCGCCGAAGTGCTTTCGGCGTTTGAAATGGTGGATTACGTGGTGATCTTTGACGAAACCGAGCCCTCCATACCGCTGAGCCGGCTTCGCCCTGATATCCATTGCAAGGGTGAGGAATACGCCGACGGCAAACGCCCTGTACCGGAACGCAGCATTGTGGAAAGCTATGGTGGCATTATCCGGTTCCTTCCGTTTCATCCAGGGCGCTCCACTACCGCTTTGCTCGCTAGAATCTGTGCCGCGCAGGAGAACCGAAAATGATGATCACCAAATTGCTGATGCGTGCCCCCACAGTGCGCGTCCTGGTGGCCGGCGACTGCATGCTGGACGCCTACGTGAGTGGCACAGCCACTCGTATTTCTCCTGAAGCCCCGGTCGCTGTGGTGGAAGTCGAGGAACGAAAGTTTGTCCTCGGCGGCGCGGCCAACGTTGCAGCAAATGCATGCGGTATGGGAGCCAAGGTAAAACTTGCCGGTGTCACCGGTATTGACGATTCGTCTACGCGCATGCGCGCTGAACTGGCCAGGCTGCAAATCGGTACGGAAGCGCTCATCGAGGATGAGAGCCGGGTCACCACCACCAAGACGCGTGTGACGGCAGGCGGCCAGCAGATCGTCCGCTTTGACGAGGAGAACCGTTCGCCGCTTTCGGCCCGTATGGCATCTCAGCTTTCGCGCAAATGCGAACTGGAACTGGAAGAAGCCGATGTACTGGTGATCTCGGATTACGCCAAGGGGGTTGTGGCCGAATCGTTCTGCCGGTGGATGATAGACCGCGCTTCGAAGCGCGGTCTCCCGGTCGTGGTGGATCCGAAATCCACTGATCTTGGCCGCTACAGGGGCGCCAGAATCATCACGCCGAATCTGCGGGAAGCCGCCGCCGCGGCACGTGAGAGTATCCGCAGTAATGATGAATTGACGCGCGCCGCTGAAAAGTTGCTGGAGGAAATTGCGCCCTCCTCTCTGCTGATCACGCGCGGCGGAGACGGAATGTCGCTGTTTGAAACCGGCCATCGGGAAGTTCATTTTCCGGCCATGACGCACGAAGTGGCGGATGTGACGGGCGCGGGCGATACCGTCGTCGCTACTCTCGCGGTCGCCCTCGGCGCCGGATTTGAACTGCGCGACGCGGCGGAAATGGCGAACCTTGCGGCCGGTGTTGCCGTCGGCCACCACGGGACATGGGCTGTGAAGCGGGAGGAGCTGATTGAAGCTTCCCGCCAGCGGGGATAAGCCGGAGTGAAGCGGGCGCTGTTTCTCGATCGCGACGGCACCATCATCGAAGATCGCGGCTACATGCGGAATCCCGCTGATGTTGTTCTGCTGCCCGGTGCTGCGGAAGCGTTACGCGCGCTTGAGGTCGCCGGCTGGACGCTGATTGTGGTCAGTAATCAGTCCGGCGTGGGCCGTGGTTTTATCTCGCCAGACGAAATGGACGCCGTGCAGGCGCGCTTCGCGGAAGTGATGCGCGCCGCCGGCGTCAGCATTACGGCTTCTTATCTCTGCGCGCATCATCCGGATGAGGATTGCGGATGCCGCAAACCTGGAGTGCTGCACCTCGAACAGGCTGCGCGCGAGCACGGCATTGATCTGCGCGAATCCTGGATGGCGGGCGATCGCGAATCGGACATTCTCTGCGGAAGGAACGCCGGATGCCGCACGATCTGGCTGCGCAATGCGGAATTTCCGGTCGATGCCGGACTGGCCGACTACGAAGCCGACGGCTTGACTTCGATCCCGGCCATTCTTTCAAGGAACGTCACGATCCCCGAGTGATCGAGCCCGCCCTTGCCGTCGTTCATCAGGGCGATCAGCATCTGCTGCACCAGCCCCGTCATCGGCAGAGGAACTTTCAGCGATTCGCCAGCCAGCAGGGCGTTGCGCAGATCTTTCTCGTGCAATTCGATGCGAAAGCCGGGCTTGAAATTACGGCCAATCACCATCGGCGCTTTGGCGTTGAGCACCGCGCTTCCCGCCAGCCCGCCCTTCACGGCGTTGAACACCGTTTCCGGATTCAGGCCGGCGCGCGTGGCGAGCACCAGCGCTTCACCCATCGCCGCGATGTTGCAGGCCACCATGATCTGATTCGCCAGCTTCGTCGTGTTGCCCGCACCCACCGCGCCCGTCAGCGTGACGCTCGAGCCCATCTTCTGGAGCACCGGCACGACTTTTTCGAAAGCCGCCTGATCGCCGCCGGCCATGATCGTCAGGGTGCCCTCAATGGCCTTCGGCTCGCCGCCGCTCACCGGCGCATCGATAAAGCTCACGCCTTTCGCCTCGCAGGCCTTGCCAACCTTCTGGGCGACAATCGGGCTGATCGAGCTCATGTCGACGACGATCGCGCCCTTCCGCGCGCCTTCGAGAATGCCGCGCGGACCGAGGACCACCGCCTCTACATCCGGACCGTCCGGCAGCATCGTGATGATCAGGTCCGATTGCGCCGCGGTCGCCGACGATGAGCCGCCCGCCGTTGCGCCAGCGGCAACCAGTTCCTTAACCGCGCCTTCCGAGCGGTTGTGAACCGTGACTGCGTAGCCGCCCTTCAAAAGGTTCTTCGCCATGGGCTTGCCCATGATGCCGAGTCCGATGAATCCGATTTTCATTTCTCCGTGCTCCTGTTCAGTTGTGCAATTTGTTCTCTGCCCATGGCGGCGAGTTTCGCTGTCGCGCCCGCAAGCACGCCCGCGTCGCTGCCCATGGCGACAAATGTGAATCCGTTGGCGAGATAGCGGCACGCTTCTTCCGGATCGCCCGTCAGCATCCCGGCGCCTTTGCCCGCCGCGCGGATGCGTTTGCAGGCATCGGCGATCGTAGCCTGCACTTCGGGATGTTTGGGATTCGCCAGATATCCCAGATCCGCGGCAAGATCGCTGGGGCCGATGAAGATGCCGTCAATGCCTTCCACGGCCGCGATGGCTTCAATCTGACTGCATGCGCTCCGCGTTTCGATCTGCACGATCACGCAGATGTTTTCATGCGCGGAGTGGTGATAGCCAGGAACGCGTCCGTAGCGGTTCGCGCGCGGCCCGACGGACACGCCGCGGACACCGCGTGGCGGATAGCGCGTAGCGGCCACCGCGGCCCGCGCCTCCTCGGCGTTCTGTACGAAAGGAACCAGCAGCGTGCGCGCGCCAATATCCAGAACGCGCTTGATGATGACCGTATCGTTCCATGCCACGCGCACTACAGGCTCCGTGGGGCTGCCGGACATCGCCTGCAACTGGGAAAGCAAGCCGGGAACTTCGTTGGGCGCGTGCTCGGTGTCGAGCACGATCCAGTCAAACCCGGAGCCTGCGATGATCTCCGTCGCAATATTGCTGCAGAGCGAGCTCCAGAGGCCGATTTGCTGTTTTCCCGAGGTGATGGCTGCTTTGAAAGTGTTGGGTGGAAGCGTTGACATATTAGTTAGCGGATGGCCGTTCAATGCTGTCGATCAGGAGGACTTCAAACGGACGCTTTTCCGCTTCCAGTTTCAGTCCAAGCTGATCCTGGATGGCCGTGAAAATCGACCCGAGTCCTGGATCCGAGCGGCCCGGAATGTCCGCCGACCAGCGGAGAGTGAAGTCGAAGCTTTCTGTCAGTCCGGTCTGGTCGATAACGGGGCGATCGACCTTGCCGGAAAGTTCATCGATAAACAGAGTCATCGGCGCGTTCGTTGCCTCGATGGTCCCCGGGTAACTATCGATTGACCGGTGTTCATCGGGTCTGGCCGCGTGCAGCTTCGGTCCGGACTTTGCGATAGTAAGGGCATAGACGGGCACCAGTCTTGTCTCGCGATGGGCTTTGAGCCGGAAACGATCGGCGAGAAGCGTTTGGGCCATCAGTTTCATCTCCTCGCCGGATGTCGACGCATTTGTTCGAGCCTGAATATCAAAGCGCTCGCCGGTTCCATCAGCCACCCAACCGGGTCCGCCGGCAACCTGAAAATCACGGAGGCCGTAAGCCCGCTGAATAATGAGACTCAGGGTGCAGTTCTCGACTAAAAATCTGCCATCGGAAAATCGGATACGCGCGCTGGACTGGTCGGCGCGGCTGGTGTGAATCGATGCTGCGTCGAAGGATCGGAGCGGTTGAGCGTGGAGACTGGCTGCAATCGCGCAAATCACGGCGGGCAGAACTTTCACGCTCTTCAGCGTACCAGGCACGGACGCTTGTTGTCGAACTTCCAGCCCGGGATCAGGAATTGCATGGCCGCTGCGTCATCGCGTCCGGTGGCGCCAATGGTGCCGAAGAGCCGGTTTGCTTCCTCCACTTGCGCCATGTCGAGCTCGATGCCCAGACCTGGCTTTTCCGGTACTTTCAGCTCACTGTTCTCGATGCGAAGAGGTTCTTTCGTGAGCCGCTGCCCATCCTGCCAGATCCAGTGCGTGTCGATTGCCGTCACCTGGCCCGGCGCTGCCGCCGCCACGTGCGTGAACATCGCGAGCGAGACGTCGAAATGATTGTTCGAATGGGATCCCCAGGTGAGCCCCCAATCGCGGCAGACCTGGGCGACGCGAACCGAACCCTGCATGGTCCAGAAATGCGGATCGGCGAGTGGGATGTCGACGGAGTGCAGTTGCAGGGCGTGCGTCAACTGGCGCCAGTCGGTGGCGATCATGTTCGTCGCCGTCGGAATGCCGGTTGCGCGCCGGAACTCCGCCATGATTTCGCGGCCGGAATAGCCATTTTCCGCGCCGCAGGGGTCTTCCGCGTATGCCAGTACGTTCTGATTGCGGCACAACGCGATCGCCTCGTTCAGAGACCACGCGCCGTTGGGATCAACCGAAATCCGCGCTTTCGGAAAACGCGCGGCGAGCGCGGCACAGGCTTCGATTTCCTGCGCACCCGGCAGCACGCCGCCCTTGAGTTTGAAGTGGCGGAATCCGTAACGCGCCTGCGCGGCTTCCGCAAGCCGCACGATCGACGCCGGAGTCAGCGCGACTTCCGTGCGCAGCCGGCACCAGTCATCTTTCTCGTTTTCGCCAGTGGAATAGGGAAGACTGGTTTGATTGCGGTCCCCTACATAGAAGAGGTAGCCGAGCGTCTCCACGCTCTTGCGCTGCTGCCCCTCGCCGAGCAGCGCCGCGACCGGAACCTCAAGAAATTGCCCCAGCAGATCGAGCAGGGCGGCCTCCACCGCTGTCACGGCGTGAATCGTCACGCGATTGTCGAATGTCTGGAGCCCGCGTCCGCCGGCGTCACGATCGGCGAACTGCGCGCGAATCGAGTTCAGAATTGCCAGATAATCGCCGATGGATTTTCCTTCCACCAGCCCGCGCGCGTCTTCGAGCGTCTGGCGGATCTTCTCGCCACCCGGCACTTCGCCAACGCCCGAGCGCCCCGCGTTGTCTGTGAGAATCACCAGATTGCGGATGAAATAGGGTCCATGCGCGCCGCTCAGGTTGAGCAGCATACTGTCGCGTCCCGCCACCGGGACTACCTGCATTTTTTTTACACGAGGCGCGTTCATGCCGCTTTCAGTTCCACTCTTTTGATTTCGCCCACGATGAACAGGTACGAGAAAATCGCCACCGCCGCATTGGCGGCTACAAAGATCAATGCGCCATGGTAGGAATGCGTCGCATCCACGATGTAGCCGATCACGATGGGTGTGATGATACCCGTCGCATTGCCAAACATATTGAAGATGCCGCCGCTGAGCCCGGCGATCTGCTTCGGGGACGTATCGGCGACAACCGCCCATCCGAGCGCACCAATTCCCTTGCCGAGGAATGCCAGCGACATGATCACGATCACCATGGTTTCCGACGCCACGAAATTACAGAGGATGAGCGAAGTGGAGAGCAGCATCCCCAGAACGATCGGAACCTTTCTCGCGACGGTGAGGGAGCGCCCGGTCCTGAGCAGGGCATCGGAGAACATGCCACCGAGAATCCCGCCAAAGAAGCCGCAGAGTGCGGGCAGGGAAGCCGTGAACCCGGCCTTCAGAATCGACATGTGGCGTTCCTGCACGAGATAGACAGGGAACCAGGTGGTGAAAAACGTGGTGATGGTCGTAATGCAGTATTGCCCCAGATACACGCCAAGCAGCATCCGGTTGCTGAGCAACTGCCCCATGGCAGACCACTGCGATTCGCCCGTGGCGCGGACCTTTGCTGTGGGTGCCGGCTTATCCATTTGAACGAGAGCGCCGCCCTGCTCGATGAACTCCAGTTCGGACTTGCTTACTCGCGGATGACTGGCCGGGCTGTATACCGTTTTCATCCACATAGCGGCCACTACGATGCCCATCGCGCCGGTCACGAAAAAGACCCACGTCCATCCAAATCGCGCGGTGATCCAGCCGGATAGCGGAGCGAAAAGAAAAGTCGCGAAGTACTGACTGGAATTGAAAATTGCCGCCGCGGTGCCGCGTTCCGACGCTGGAAACCAGGCGGCGACGATACGGCTGTTTGCCGGAAACGCGGGCGCCTCGGCAAAACCAAGCATCAATCGAAGACCGAAGAACATCACGATCGCGAAGCCGGCCGTGAACAAGGCGGCATAGCCCTGCAGAAAAGTGAAGATCGACCAGAACAGAATACTCAGCGCGTAGACATTTCGCGATCCGAACCGATCGAGCAGCCAGCCGCCGGGAATCTGCGCAATGACGTACGACCAACTGAACGCGGAGAAAAGATAGCCCAGTTGTTTTGCATTGATGCCGAGTTGTTTCGACGCGGCCGGGCCGGCGATTGAAAGTGTGGCGCGGCTCGCATAATTGAGCGTCGAGACGATGAAGATCATCGCCAGCACAACGTAGCGAATTCGTGTGGATTTTTGTGAGGCGGACGTCGGAGCCACGGACTTCAATTGTATGGCAGACCGCCTGATCCTTCGCTCAGGTCACCGGGCCGGGATTAAACGGCGCCAGCGCATTTCCGAGGCCCCACTGCTCGGCCCATGTCTTTCGGCCGCTTGCAACGTCCAGCATCATGCGGAACAGTTCCATCCCGACGCTCTGTACCGTTGCATCTCCCGTAGCGATACGGCCTGCGTCAAGGTCGATCAGATCGTGCCACTTTTCCGCCAGCGCCGTGCGCGACGAAACTTTGATCACCGGAACCAGCGAGAGTCCATAGGGTGTTCCTTCGCCTGTGGTGAAGATATGCAGATTCATGGAGGCAAGCTGCTGAGTCCCGCAGATGAAATCGCTCGCCGGCGTGGCGGCAAATACCGGGCCTTTCGACTTCACTATCTCACCTTGCGAAGCCACCGAGCGAATCGCCGATGTTCCCGCCTTCGCCACGCTGCCCAGCGCCTTCTCCACGATGTTCGCCAGTCCGCCGCGCTTGTTGCCTGGCGTCGTGTTGGCGCTGCGGTCCGCGCGTCCGTTCGCCAGATAATCGTCATACCACTGCATCTCGCGGATCAGCGCGCGCCCCACATCCGGGGTTGCCGCGCGCGGCGTCAGCAGATGGATCGCATCGCGCACTTCGGTCACTTCGGAAAACATGACGGTCGCGCCGGCCCGCACCAGCAGATCCGCCGCCGCCCCCACCGCGGGATTGCACGTCACGCCGGAGAATGCATCGCTGCCGCCGCACTGCAATCCCACAATCAGATCCGATGCGGGACAAGTCACGCGCCGCCGCCGGTCCAGAACCGCCAGCCGTTTCTCCGCCGCTTCCAGAATCCGGGCCACCATCTCGCCGAAGCCGCGCTGATCCTGCAGACGGATCACGGCCGAATTTTCGAGCACCGGAAAATCCGTGCTGAACAGAACGGCGGGCTGCATCTTCTCGCAGCCGAGGCTGACCACCATGGGCTCAGCGGCCAGATTGGCGTGCAGCGAAATGTGCCGCAATGTCTGAATGGGCACCGCGGCACCGGGCGCGTTGATCGCCACACCGCAGCCGTAGGAGTGTGTAACCGCGACTACGTCATCCACATTCGGGAACCGCGGCAGCAGTTCCTCGCGAATACGGCGGGCCGCATATTCCACCGTGGGAGCCACGCACTGCACGGTCGTCGCAATCCCGAGGATGTTCCGTGTCCCCACGCTGCCATCGGGATTGCGATAGCCCTCGAACGTGTATCCCTCAAGCGGCGGCGCGGCAGCAGGTACGGCGGTTGATAATGAAAGCTGATCGAGCGGTGGCGGCGCCGGCATGTCAATCAGCTCTTCGCGAACCCAGGCCCCCGCTGGTATAGCGCGGTTGGCATAACCAATTGCCTGGCCATAGCGCAGGATAGCCTCGCCGGCATCGATATCGCGCAGAGCCACCTTATGCGATTGCGGAACTTTTTCGCGGGCCGTGAGCCCGCCAGGCAGTTGAGCGCCAGCGGCGACGCCCTCCGGATGGACGATAATTCCGACGTTGTCCCGATCGTTCACCCGAATGTACATAGTTTGATTTTAGGCAGATGCGTTCAATGTTGAAAAAAACTCGAAATCCGGTGCCTTATAATACACTTCCAGGATACCTTTGCGGCTTCTGAAGCATCTATAATTATTCGGACGCTCTTGCGCCTTTTCTAATCCTCCATGTGGCTTATCCGAGTTGCGCTCACGCGCCCGTACACCTTCGTCGTTCTGGCGCTGGTGATCATGCTGATGAGCCCGCTGGTCATCCTTCGCACCCCGACCGATATTTTCCCGAATATTGATATTCCCGTTATTGCCGTTGTCTGGACATACGGGGGGCTTGACGCGGAAAGCATGGAAGGCCGGATCTCGTCGCTGTTCGAACGAAATCTCACCACCACCGTCAACAACATCGAGCACATCGAATCCTTTACGGTCGGCGGGCGAGCCATCATCAAGGTCTTTCTGCAGCCTGGCGCGAGCGTGGACGCCGCCACCAGCCAGATTTCGGCGATTTCGCAGTCAGCCGTCCGCCAGATGCCGCCCGGCGCTACGCCGCCGTTCATCCTGACGTACAACGCGTCCACGGTGCCGGTCATCCAACTGGCGCTTTCGAGCAAGACGCTCTCGGAATCGCAACTGAATGACATTGGTTTGAACCAGGTCCGAACCCAGCTTGTCCGCATTCCGGGCGCGGCCATCCCTTATCCCTACGGCGGCAAGTCACGCGAAATTAACGTAAGCCTCGACCCGGCTCTTCTGCAGGCCAAGGGTCTTGCCGCGAACGATGTGGTCAGTGCGCTCGGGGAACAGAATCTGATCCTTCCCGCCGGTACCGCGAAAATCGGTCAGTTCGACTATGACGTAAATCTCAATTCGAGCCCGCTGACGGCCGAGGAGATGAACAATTTCCCGCTGAAGATTATCAACGGATCGCCGGTCTTCATTCGCGATGTCGCTACTGTCTCCGATGGCTTCGCGCCCCAAACCAACATCGTCCGTCTGGACGGGGTGCGCGGTACGCTGCTCTCCATTCTCAAAAGCGGCGATGCCTCCACTCTCAGCGTGGTGCAGGGTGTGCGCGATCTGCTCCCCCAGCTCGAAACCACACTGCCGAAAGAACTCACGATCGAATCCCTGGCGGATCAGTCGATTTTCGTACGCGCATCGGTCAACGGCGTTGTTCGCGAGGCCGTTATCGCCGCCTGCCTGACGGGACTCATGATCCTGATTTTCCTCGGAAGCTGGCGCAGCACGTTGATTATCGCGGTCTCGATACCCCTTTCGATCCTGGTTTCTATCTGCGTGCTGAGCGCGATCCATGAAACCATCAACATCATGACGCTCGGCGGGCTGGCGCTCGCGGTGGGCATTCTGGTCGACGATGCGACAGTCGAAATCGAAAACGTGAACCGCTTTCTGGAGGACGGCGCGGACCTCTACAAGGCGATTGTCGATGGCTCGGCGCAAATTGCTGTTCCGGCCCTCGTTTCCACCCTCTGCATCTGCATCGTGTTCCTTCCGATGTTTTTTATGCACGGCGTGGCGCGTTATTTGTTTGTGCCGCTCGCCGAAGCCGTGGTATTCGCGATGCTTGCTTCGTATTTCCTTTCGCGAACGCTGGTGCCGACCCTTGCGCTCTACCTGCTGAAGAAGCCGCAACACGGCTTTGTGCGTACACGAAACCCGTTCAAGCTCATGCAGCAGGCTTTCGAGCGTGGTTTTGAGCGTCTGCGCCTCAGCTATCAGCTCCTGCTGACCACGTGTGTGCACCGCCGCTGGATTTTCATTCCGCTCTTTCTTGGCGCCTGCATCGGGGGAGCTTTTCTTTTTCCCTGGCTTGGCCAGGACTTCTTCCCTACGAGTGACAACGGCCAGTTCCGCCTGCACTTCCGCGCAAAAACCGGAACCCGTATCGAAGAAACCGCGCGCCTCTGCGACCTCATCGATGAAAGCATCCGCCGCATCATTCCTTCATCCGAGCTCGAGAGCATCGTCGATAACATGGGGCTGCCTTACAGCGGCATCAATACGACGTACAACAATACCGGTGTCATCGGCTCGGAAGACACGGATGTTCTGGTTTCCCTGAAGGAAGGCCATCGGCCTACCCAGGAGTGGGTCAACCGGCTGCGCCCCGCCCTCAACCGCGAGTTCCCCGGCACTATCTTCTACTTCCTGCCGGCCGACATGATCACCCAGATTCTGGACTTCGGCCTTCCGGCGCCCATTGACGTTCAGGTGGACGGACAGAATCTGCAGGGGAACCGCACAGTCGCCGACCGTATCCTCGCTGACATTCGCCGCGTTCCGGGCGTTGTCGATAGCCGCATCCAGCAGCCGTTCGATCAGCCTCGCCTGCAGATCGATGTCGACCGCATCAAAGCTTCGAGCGCGGGGCTGACGCAGAATGACGTGGCCCGCAGTCTTCTTGTTACCCTCAGTGGCAGCTTTCAGACTTCGCCCACATTCTTCCTCAATCCGGTCAACGGCGTGAATTACAACGTGGTGACCCGCGCTTCCGAGTTTCGCATCAATAATTTTCAGGATCTGAAGAACATTCCGATCAGCTCCGACACAGGCGGGCACCCGGAGATTATGGGCGATGTCAGTAAGATTTCCCGCACCACAGGCATGCCGGAAATTTCGCGCTATAATCTGCATCGCGTGATCGATATCTACGCTTCGGTGGAAGGCCGCGACCTGGGCGCCGCCGGCAATGACGTGGAGAAGATTGTCGAGGCGCATAAGAAAGAGCTGCCGCGCGGCTCGCAGATCTTTGTTCGCGGCCAGCTCGACACCATGAAGACCTCTTATGCGGGTCTGGTGGCGGGGCTTGGCGTGGCGATTCTGCTGATTTACTTTTTAATTGTGGTGAATTTCCAGTCGTGGCTGGATCCGTTCATCATTATCAGCGCCCTGCCGGCCGCGCTGACTGGCATCGTACTAATCCTCTTTTTAACGGGAACCCATCTCAGCGTGCCTGCGCTCATGGGGTCCATCATGTGTATGGGGATCGCGACCGCCAACAGCATCCTGGTGGTTGCGTTTGCGCGTGAGCGTCTGACCGAGCATGGCGATCCGCTGGAGGCTGCTATTGAAGCCGGGTACACCCGTTTCCGTCCCGTTATTATGACCGCTCTCGCTATGATCATCGGCATGGTCCCCATGGCGCTGGGTTTCGGCGAAGGCGGCGAGCAGAACGCCCCGCTCGGGCGTGCCGTTATCGGCGGTCTGCTTTGCGCCACCATCGCTACTTTGTTTTTCGTACCCGCGGTATTCAGCCTTGTGCACGGTTTGCGGCGGCATTCCGGCGCGTCACCCGTGCGTTCAAGCCATGATCCCCTGCATCCCAGTCTGGAGCCGATTCACGAATGATTGAGCCAGCTACAAGCGCCCCTGACCACGCCACCGGCCAGCCTCCGGCAGCGCCGCCGCGGCGTCTGGGGCCGTTTGCGATCGTTTTTCTGCTGGCTATTGCCATTGCTCTCGGCGTTCTGATCTATCGCGGGATCGGCACGCGCGTGTCCGCGGAAGCTGCGCTCCGGAAAAGCACGCAATCCAATGTCGCGCTGGACGTGGCGGTGACGCACGCCAGGCGAATCGCCGGCGATCAGGAAGTGGTGCTGCCGGGCGATGTGCAGGCGTTTACCGATGCCCCCATTTATGCCCGTGTCAGCGGATATCTGAAGAAGTGGAACGTTGATATCGGCGCGCGGGTTCACAAGGGTGACGTACTCGCTGAGATCGACGCCCCCGAACTCGATGCGCAGTTGCTTCAGGCGAAAGCCAATCTCGCGACAGCGAATGCCAATCTGACGCTGGCTCAGACACAGGCCACGCGCTGGCAGGGGCTGATAAAAACCAACGCCGTCTCGCAGGACGAGCTGGATCAGAAGGTCGGCACGCTCAATGCGGATAAAACCATTGTGGAGGCCGATGAAGCCAATGTCCGCAATCTGCAGGAGCAGGTTGCGTTCGAAAAGGTTACCGCTCCGTTTGATGGCGTCGTGACGGCTCGCCGCACAGATGTGGGCGCGCTGATTACCGCCGGAACCGGGTCCTCAGCCATGGAATTGTTTCATCTGGCAGCCATCGACCGCCTTCGTGTTTTCATCGATCTGCCGGAACAGGATCGCGCCGCAGCCCGGTCCGGTGCCACCGCGACACTGTACCTGAACGAATTTCCGGGCAGGAAATTCACCGGCGTCATCGCGCGAAATGCCAATGCGATCGATCCCGCGGCGCGCACTCTGCGGGTTGAAATCGATGTCGATAATCCAAAGGGCGAACTGCTGCCGGGGTCGTATGTTTCGGTCCACCTCAAGGCGCCCGGCGCCGCGAATGCGATCGTGGTTCCGTCGAATACTCTTCTGTTCCGCGCCGAAGGACTGCGGGCTGCCATCGTGAAAGACGGAAAAGCGGAACTGGTGCCGGTGAAAGTCGGGCGCGATTTCGGCGAGACGCTCGAAATCGTCAGTGGGCTGAGTCTGGACGACGATCTGATTGTGAATCCGCCCGATTCGATTCTCTCGGGCGCGTCGGTTCGCGTGATGAGCTCAGGGAAGTAGCTTCTTCACGGTTTCAAGCGTATCCGCTTCATCCGGCGTTTTGTCCGTGCGGTATCGCTTAACGCGCGCGAAACGCAGCGCGAGCCCGTGCGCGCCGGCGGCATGGGACGACGATGTTCGCTTCGTCATGGTCCCCCCATGGCCGTTCTCGAGCGAGGCGCGGAGAAGCGCGGCTGCAACACCACCCGCCCCGGATCGACACCGCGGAAACAGAAGTGCCATCCCCGTGGCCATGCCCGCCCGAGTCACTTCCGCGCCGCCTCCAATGCCCTGCAACTGGCACCGAGTGCGTCCACCATTCCGCTGGATCGTGCCGGTGTTCTCTGCTGCGGGCCGATTGTGAGACTATTGCTGTGACCGAGTCCAGCGTTCGGCGTGGCGATTGCCCGTGTGCGAGGGCCGTGGACCGGGTGACCTAAGTTCAGATATCCTTAGGATTGACTTATTCCGACTGGATCGCGTCTCCCGAAGTATTCACGCAGTCTTAAGATTCAGGTGCCAAAATGATCCACGACGCCGAATGCGCACGTGTTTCCTTTTTTTTTTCCTGATCACCGCGACCGCGTTGGGACAGGACGTATCCCTGAGCGGTCGTGTGACCGATCCCTCCGGCGCTATGGTGGCATCGGCCGTCGTTACCGTGCAGGATTCGACCGGCCACACCAGTTCCGCCTCGACAGGGTCGGACGGAAGATACACGTTCTCGAATCTCCACACCGGGGACTACGGACTGACCGTCGCCGCCCCGCAACTTTCACTGCCGGGCGCTCGAACGGTTGCATTGCACGCCGGCGCGAATACCGCCGATCTTCGGCTGGCACTGAACTCTCTCTCGCAGAAAATCAGCGTGGATAGCCAGGAATCGAAGGTGAGCACCGATGCCGCGGCCAGCGCGGGGGCGCTCGTACTGACCGGGACTGACCTCGACGCGCTTGGCGACGACCCCGAAGATCTGGCGGCCGATCTGCAGGCGTTGGCGGGTCCGGCCGCCGGTCCCGGTGGCGGCGCGATTTTTGTCGATGGCTTTAGCGGCGGCCAGTTGCCACCGAAGCAATCGATCCGGGAGATTCGCGTCAACCAGAACCCATTCGCGGCCGAATACGACAAGCTGGGCTATGGAAAAATCGAGATCTTCACGAAACCAGGCAGCGATCAGTTCCACGGAACGGTTGGGTACAACCTGGGAACCGATTTCTGGAATTCGCGGAACCCCTATTCCGCCACGGCCGTGCCGTTTCTTCTCCAGGAGAGCGAGAACAGCTTCAGCGGTCCCCTCTCGAAGCGCAGTTCGTGGACTTTGGACCTCGAACGCCAGGCGGTGGATAACGGATCGGTCACGAATGGAGTCACGCTGGACTCCGCTCTGCAGCCCACGCCGTTTTCCAGCGTGCTGAATGTGAAACAACGCCACTGGCTCGCCGGACCACATGTGGATTATCAGCTCAGCCCCGCCAACACGTTGTCCCTCCGGTATCTGTGGACGAGCGCGGATATTCCCGATGCCGGAATCGGCAGCTTCGACCTGATCTCACGCGCGTATCACGCCCACACGGAATTTCACACTGCGCAGGCAATCTTCACCACCATTCACGGAAGCACAGTAAACGAAACGCGATTCCAGTATTTCCGTTCCATGAACCAGACGACCGCCAAAACGATTGCGCCGATCATACAGGTCTCCGGCGCGTTTACGGACGGCGGCGCCAATGCGAGCGCGAGTTCCGATACGCAGAATAACTACGAGCTTCAGAACTTCACCTCCGTCGTGCACGGGTTTCATTTGATCCGCTTCGGAATGCGGCTGCGGCGCCAGTTCGACGACAGCTTCTCGCCCATCAATTTCAATGGCGTGTTCACGTTTGCAGGCGGCCTGGCGCCAGCTTTGGATTTGAATGACAATCCGCTGCCTGGCCCCATGGTGGAGATTACGTCGATTGAGCAATACCGGCGTACACTGGCTCTCCGGCAGCGAGGCTACACTGCCGCCGAAATCGAGGAACTCGGTGGTGGCCCATCGCAGTTCACGATTTCAAGCGGACTTCCGGGACTGGGCGTCAATCGTACCGATATCGGATTATCCTGGGCCGACGACTGGCGCGTGCGCCCGAATATCACTTTGAGCCTGGGCCTCCGCTACGAGGCGCAGACAAATATTCATGACCCACGCGACTTCGCGCCGCGTATTTCGTTTGCATGGGCGCCAGGCGCGAAGCCCGGCAAAATGGGCAAAACCGTGCTGCGTGCAGGCTGGGGTATTTTCTATGACCGCTTTCCGCTCAGCGGAACACTGGCCGCGGAGCGAAATAACGGCATCGTGCAGCGCCAATATGTTCTGAATAATCCTTTGTTCTTTCCGGCAGTTCCACCTCTCAGTACACTCGCGCTCAACGCTGTCAGCCAGGTCACGGACGTTCAGGATCGTGCTCTTCGCGCGCCGTACCTGATGCAGTCGGCGTTTTCAGTGGAACGTCAGTTGCCCGCGAAGAGCACTCTCGCCGTCACGTATACGAATGCGCTGGGCGTTCATCAGTTCCGATCGGAAGTTCTGAATGCCGGCAGCGCCGCGGGACCCCAATTCCTCATGACGTCATCCGGCATCTACCGGCAGAATCAGGTGATCTTCAATGTGACAACGAAGTTCAACCCCGCGATATCTCTCAATAGCTACTACGCGTGGAACCGAATCATGAGCAACACCGATGGCCTCAATTCATTTCCCGCCAACCCGTCGGATTTCTCCGGCGAATACGGTCCGGCCGGAAACGATATTCGACACCGTTTTCTGCTCGCCGGCACGGTCAATCTGAGATGGGGTATCCGGCTCAATCCGAACGTGACGCTCCAGAGCGGCGCGCCCTTTAATATCACGTCCGGCGAAGACTTCTATGGGACTACGCTCTTCAATGCCAGGCCGGGAATTGCCGCGGGACCTGGTGCGGGAATTGTTCTGACGCCTTATGGTTATCTGGACACGCGGCCCGGTCCGAATGAAAAGATTCTTTTCCGCAATTTCGGACGCGGGCCGGGACAGGAAACAGTCAATCTTCGTATCAGTAAGAGCTGGGGATTTGGCCACGAGAAGGGTGAAAGCGGCGCGGCATCTTACTCGCACAATGGTGGAGGTGGAGCATCCACCGGACCCGCGTTATCTGTTCCCACTCGCGGTGTTCCGGGCCAAAACGTAACCACCACCAGCCGCTACAACTTTTCTCTGGGGATGTCGATCCGGAACCTGCTGAACCATAACAACCCTGGCCCGATCATCGGAAACATCACGTCGCCTTTGTTCGGACGGGCCAACCAGGTTGCCGGCGGCCCGAACGGTGAAGGCTTCAGCGAGAACGCGAGCAATCGCCGGCTCGAATTGCAGCTCCGATTTACCTACTAGTGTGGCGGTTCTGAAGTTTCTTACTGTAGACGGACATCTGTTGGGACAGGTTGGAGACCGGGATCTCATCCAGGATCTCATCCTGCCCCACACGCCGCCACATTAGATTCGATACTTTCGAGACACCACACTATGCTAGACACGGGAAACACCCCGCGCGGGGCTCAGCGGCAAACGGACCCGAAAGGCCGAGCCCTTTCCCGGTTCGCTCTCCGCCCCAATTTCTCCATTGTGCAGCGAAGCAAGCCATCTGGCAATCGAGAGGCCCAGGCCGGAGCCGCCCGTTTTTCGTGACCGGTCCATGGATACCCGATAGAAGCGGTCAAAGACGCGCGGTAAGTGCTCCGGCTCGATGCCGGTTCCGGTATCGCTGACCGCAATCACCGCCGTCCGGCCTTCGGGTGACTCCGAGACATCGAGACGAACGTCAATCCTTCCGCCCCGCGGTGTGTACTTGATCGCGTTATCGAGAAGAATGAGCAAAAGCCGGCGGATGGCGTCGGGATCTCCGAACGCGGGACACAAAGGCGGCGCAGACTTCGCCAGTTCCAGACCTGAAGCGTGGGCGAGTACTTTCACTTCGGCCGTAACGCCACTTACAATTTCCGCGAGGTCTATATCCTCAAAGCTCACGTCGGAACGGCCTGCGTCGGCGCGGGCCAGCAGGAGCAGGTCATCCACTAATCGCGACATTCGTTCCGACTGCAGAACCACCTGATCCCAAGCCTCTTCATATTCTTCGGGAGTGCGTCTGGATCCGCGGATGACTTCGGCAGTGGTGCGGATGATGGCAACCGGCGTTCGCAATTCATGCGATGCGTCCGCCGTGAACTGCACCACCAGCCGGAAGGCGGATTCCAGCCGCTCGAGCATCTGGTTGATCGTTACCGAGAGGCGATCGAGCTCATCATCCGTATTGCGCAGATGAAGACGCTCGGTCAGCGTGTGAGAGCCGATACGTCGAACCGTCTGATCAATCTCTTCAACCGGGCGAAGCGCACGTCCGCTCATCCAATAGCCGCTAATGCAGGCGAGAATCAGCAGCAACGGGCTGGTCAGTCCAAGAGCCCAGCGCAACTGCTGAAACATTTCCGCGAACTCATCCATGGGCGCGCCCAGTTGGGCGATCCCGCCTGGAACAGGAATCGTCAACACACGGGTCGGCTTGCCTCGAATGACAATGGTTCGTGCGTTCCCTCTGCGCCTCAGCCCGGATAGCGGCGGGGATGGCAAATTGCCGGGATACGCAGGGTCGGAGCGAAAAACCCAGTGACCGGCAGGGTCGGCAATTTGTAGCCAGACGCCGCCCGGGCCTCCTGTGAAGCGATCTTCAAGTGCGTCGTCCTGATGCTGAGATCGCAGGCCCGCGAGAATCGCGGGCAGGTACTCCCGAACCGCGGCGATTCGGGTGCGAAGATCGTTGTCAATCGTTTCCTCCGCCGCGTCCCGCACCACAAAGAGTACGAATGCGCCAGCAAGCGCAAACGTGACGACGAGGATGCCCGCATACCAGGCCGTCAGGCGGAAGCGAATGGAACCCGAACCCGCGAAACGCACATTCACGTCCGATCCCGAAGCACGTATCCATACCCGCGAACTGTGTGAATCAGTCTCCCGGCGGGATCGCTGTCGACCTTGTCCCGCAGAAGCTTGATATACGTATCGACGGTATTCAGCTCGATGTCGTGATCGAAGCCCCACACGGCGTCAATGATGGAGTTTCGGGAGGCAACTCTTCCGGCCCGGCGCATCAGATGTTCCAGAAATCGATACTCCGTCGCGGTGAGGCTGACGCTCCGTCCGCCGCGAGTGACCTCATGAGTGGTTGGATCGAGGATGAGGTCATCCACCTGAAGCACCGGCGCTGCAGGGGTAACTGCCCGGCGCGCGAGCGCGCGCAGACGGGCCAGGAGGACCTTCAGCGCAAAAGGTTTGACGAGATAGTCGTCGGCTCCGGCGTCCAGCCCTTTCACAATATCGTCGGCCGCGTCACGCGCTGTGAGCAGCAGGATCGGCGTCTGGTTGCCGGATTGACGAAGACGGCGTGCGACAGTCAGCCCGTCGGCGCCAGGCATCATGACGTCCAGCACAATCGCGTCAAACAAAGATCCGTCCGCTGCCGCAATAGCTTCCAGACCGTCATAGGTGACCGTAACCGTGTGGTTCTGTTCTTCGAGCCCCCGGCGGAGGGCATCGGCCATGGCGAGTTCGTCTTCGGCAATCAGAATCCACACGTGCGGCCTCAGAGTAGCGCCCGAACATGGAAATTTGCTGAAAAGGCGCTAGAAATTGAACGCTAACTGTAAGTCGATCCGTCGGTTACCAGTTGTACCATTACCGCCGACGAGTGACGTGGATTGACCAAACAGTGGAGAACTGAGGTTCCCGTCCGGCGCGGAAAAATTCGGGTGATTCAGGATGTTGCGAGCGTTCACGGAGAACACAAGTTGGCGGGGATCGTCACCGCCGGGATTTGCCTCGCCCAGATTAAAGATCTTCGAAAAGCGCAGGTTGGCGGCCACCATGCCGGGCGCCGTGCCCAAGTTGCGGGGAATGATTTGCTCTCCCGGCGGCGGGGCCGGATTCAGCAAACCATACGGCGTTGCAATCATACCGGGCTCGGAGCCATTGAGGGCAAATGACGGTCGGTCTGTAAACAGACCGTCGCCGTTGAGATCAGAACCCGTCGTGATGTTGTAGGGCCGGCCGGACGTGATCGTGAGAAACGGACTGAAGCGCATGCCCCATCGCGCGGTCCATGAGCCATTGATCTGCACGCGATGGCGAACGTCGAAACCGGCTCGACTGTATTCGGTACTGAGATCGTAGGGGTTCGCGGGGAATGAGCCCGCGCCATCCGTGTTGCTCATCGCGCGCCCATAGGTGTAGGAGGCATTGAAAGAAAGCTTCGAGCTCGCCCGGGCCGTTACCGTGTTGATGAGCTGTTTTTGCCGGTAGACACCACTGGTTTCGTAGAGATAAATCGCGTTTGACCCGCCGTACGGCAGCACGCCCGAAACCGGGAGCGGCGCGTTGATGTCACGCGAACGGAGCTGGTGGACTCCGATCGAGTAGATGTAGTTCGTCGCGACCGTGATATGCCGCGGCAACTGTCTTTCGTAGCCGATGGCGAACTGGATGAGAGTGGGCGTGCGCCAGTGCGCGTCGATCTCACGAATCGCTTGTGGAAGGGCATTCGATGCGAGGGTTGTTGGATCCGGCACCACCGGATAGAAGTCTGGATTGCGAATCAGGAATTGCTGCTGCCGGATGCCGTTCTGGCGCAATGCATCCAGCGTTAAACTTTCGCTTAGACGGTCGTAGAACATGCCGAATCCGGCCCGGATTACATTCTTCGACACCGCGCCTTTTCGCGTACCGGGAGCCCACGCGAGACTCAGACGCGGACCAAGATCGGACCAATCGTGAACTGAGTCTGTCGCTCATAGCGAAGACCGCCGCTGAGCAACAGATTGCGGCTGATTCGCCAGTCATCCTGCAGGAAAAAGCCGTAATCCGCCTGGTTCACGGTGGCCAGAGGATTGCCGGCTGCGAGAGTGAACTGACTGGCGCCGCCTCCCGCTGTGCGGATTTCAGAAGCAGTGAGACCATTCTGGATTCCGAGCAGCGTCGCGCGGTAGCTTACCAATGACGTAAAGGTGAACGTTCCCGCATAATTTTGCATCGCCTGATTGTTCAGGTTCACCGCGCGGAGAATCGCGCCCCACCGCAGGGTATGCGTGCCGTGGATGTAAGACGTCGAGTTCTGGAGCTCATAACGCTTCTGATGATCGAATGAATCGCCCACCGACGATCCGCCGGACGTGAAGGCATCCGGAACAGAAATAACGGGTGCGGCAACGCCCCCGTTCTGATCGCTGTTCTGGGTGCGATACCGGAAGCGGGTTTCCATCACGGTGTGTGGATTCAGAACGCCGGTTTCCACGACCTGAAAAGTATCTTCGTCCCCAACCTGATGGTAGGAATGCGTGGAAGAGAGAACCCGCCCACACCGCTGTTGTCGTTTGTATCTCGCGCATAACCGAAACGAACCGTCAACGTGTGATTGGCCGTCAGTTGCCGGTCGATCTTGAGGTTGAACTCAATGCCGGTGAGCGGCGTGACCACGGCCTGCGTAAATGGGACGACATTCAGCGCGGAATCCAGGATCTGAGCGTTTACAACCGCGTTCTCATTGATATCGCGCCGCTCAAAATCGAGGAAGAACGACGTTTTCTTATTCAGCGCGCCACTGGCTTCTCCTTCCCATTGTTTGCGGCGATAAGGAGGCTTCGAGGTCACGAATGGATTGCGTGAATTGAAGGCGGCGTCGCTGAATTGATAAAGAATGTCTCCGTGGAAAGTGTCGGTACCTGGCTTAGTGAAGATTTCGATACGGCCGTGTCCCGGGCGGTCAAATTGCGCCGCGAAGGGATCCTGGTTAACGCGAATCTCGCGGATGGATTGTTTCGGCGGCAATCGGCCGCCAGTGAATCCATCGATAAACATTTGCCCACCACCAGGGCCCGCGGCGGGGCCTGCCAATGCCTGAAGATCCGTGGCAAGATCGTCGCGATCATCGGGCAGGGCGTCGAGATCGGTCTTCGCGAGGACCAGAGCGTCCGCATTGTTCGATGGATCAGTGCTCACCGCGGCCGCTACAGTGGACGCGACATTGACCTGTTCGGACTGCGTTTTCAGGGTCAGCGAGATATTCAGTGCGGTAGGCTGACCTCCGCGAACTCCGACATTCAGCTGATCGAACTCCGCAAAGCCTGGCGCGGTGACGTGCAGCGTGTAGGTGCCCGCTGGAATCGCGAACTCATATCGGCCCTGCGCATCACTTCTGACCGTTTGCGCAGCGCCTCTGGAGTCAGTGGCCGTGACTGAGACGCCGGGAACAACGCTTGTTGAAGGATCTGAAATAACGCCCCGCAGCGATCCGTTGGGCGGCTGCGCTGAGATGGAAGCCACGCAGAACGCAATGACGCACAAGTATTTCAATGTGGAATTCATGAATGTCTCGGGACCTGATCCGCGGAGCGCGCGCTAGTCTTCTTTGTGTGGGGTACCGTCAGCATCGACGGCAGCTTCCATGGTCTTGCCGGCTTTGGTCTTTATCGCCGCTTCATAACTTACGTTCGAACCAGCCGTGAGCTTTTCGACCTTGATGATCTTTCCTGTACCGGCGCGCTTCCGGAGGGCAGCCTGGGCCGCGGTCGGAATGGCGTTCAGTTCGACTTGATCTTCGGTCTCCAGAATCGCGCCGGTCTTGTCGAGGACCAGATCGCGGGATCTGCCGTTGACCGTTGTCTCCACCTCGTAGGTTGTCTTACCGTTTTCCTTTTCGGTGCTGAGGCCCACCAGGGTCGCATTTTTGGTTTGCTCCTTTACCGCAGCCTGGACGGCGGGCGGAAGGTTCTCCAGTTTGACCTTCTTATCAGCGGCAAATACGACTGCCCCAAGGAGTGCGAGTAGCAAAATAACCTTCATCGGGATGAGATCCTCCTGATGAAGATTCTGCGCCTGGATTCTGGAAATTCGCTGAGTGAGCTAAAGGGCCGCCAACCACCAGGCATTAACCAGTACATGCACGCAAAAGCGCCTCTAATTCCTTCCACAACAGAAACAAAAGCAGGATGACATTCTTACGTGCGCGGACCCGCCGGGTTTCGCGTGATGAGCTCAGGGAAGTAGCTTCTTCACGGTTTCAAGCGTGTCCGCTTCATCCGGCGTTTTGTCCGTGCGGTATCGCTTAACGCGCGCGAAACGCAGCGCGAGCCCGTTCTCGTAGCGCGGACTGACCTGAATATCGCCGTAGGCGATCTCCACCACGATCCGGGGCTGCACGTAAACGGTGTAGCGGTCGCGCGAGACTTCGAGCTTCAGCAGCTCTTCGGTCTGCCACCGCAGCATTTCATCAGTCAGACCTTTGAAAGTTTTCCCGAGCATGGCGAAGCCGCCATTCGCCGGGTCGCGCGCGCCCAGATGAAGATTGCTCAGCCAGCCCTGCCTCCGGCCGTTGCCCCATTCCGCCGCGAGAATCACCAGATCCAGCGTGTGGACCTTCTTGATCTTGAGCCACGATTGTCCGCGCGCGCCAGCGGCATAGGGCGACGATGTCCGCTTCGCCATGATCCCCTCATGGCCGTTATCGAGCGAGACGCGAAGAAATTCGTTTGCAACATCGGGCGTCGTCGCGGTCGTGTGCGGCACCAGATGCTCCAGGTGTGAAACGGTGCGCAGCATCGCGAAGCGCCCGGCCTGCGGATGGTCGATCAGCGGCTGGCCGTTGAAGTAAAGAAGATCGAACCAGACCGGCGTCAGCGGAACTTCCGTCTGCAGGCGGTCAAGCTCCACCTTGCGCCCGAATCGCCGCATCGTGACCTGGAACGGCTGCGGACGGCCATCGGCCGCGAAGCTGATGACTTCCCCATCGAGAATCAGAGAATCGGCCGTCATCGCGCGAGCGGCGTTCACCACTTCGGGAACCGATGCGGTGACGTCGTTGAGCGCGCGCGTATAAACGCGAACCTCTTCGCCCTGCTTGTGGACCTGGATGCGGGCGCCGTCAAGCTTGTATTCGAGAGCCAGTTCCCCGTCTGATTCCGCGAAGGCGGTTTCTACATCCGCCGCCGGTTGCGCCAGCATCGGATGGACCGGCTGGAAGAGCCGGATACTGTATTCATCGAGCGCGGATTCGCCGGCTTCGAGCAGCGACCGCGCTACCCGCGGAATATTGCCGGCCAGCATGACCGCACGCCGAATCCGGTCGAGTGAAACACCTGACGCCCGCGCCAGCGCTTCCAGAACGACGCCTTCGAGCGCGCCCTGGCGCAATCCGCCGAGAAGAAGTTCCCGGAGATATTGCTGCTCACCGGCAGTGGCAAGGGCGAGCAGCGCCTGCAGTTGCTCGCGGCGCCGGCGTTCCGAGCCAGCGCCTTTCACCTCCGCGAGCGCGATCAACGCGCTGTCCACCGCGATGAGGTCGAGCGTTGGAGTGGCTGCGGGCGGGACATTTGCATCCCGCACGGTCGCGTAGCCAATGCCGGTGCGCCCCTGCCGGGTCTCGCCCGCAAGAAAGGAAACCAGGACCTCGACTTCGTGCCCGCCGGCTTCTTTCAGAAGATTGGCAAGGAGTTCAATCTTTTCGAGGCGTTTCGAAGTCGCGGCAACGCGCCGGGACGTTTCAACGACGCTGGCAAGCGACAGACCCACGACGCCAGTGTTGCACGCGCTGCGCCAGTTCGCTTCCCGGTCTCTATTTTTTAATTTGTTCTATCCGGACGTTCGAGAAAACGGCCGTCTCCAGCCGCGTGGCCACGTGGGAGGAGACGCCGAGGCCCACGTATGCGGGATCTTTGATCCGCACGTATTCCACGGGGCCAAGCTCCTGCAGATTCCCCCCGGTTTTGCCCGCATACATCGTGAACCGGCTGCCCTGACGCACGATGCGCAGACGCGCCGGTCCGTCCACGTTGATGAACGTCTGATAAGTGCTCTCATTCGCGACCCCGCGGAATTGCAGTGAAGTCAGGCCGTTGCCATGCGACACCGCATCCGCGTATGCCGCGCCCGACGCGAGGCCATCGCGCACCATCAGCATCGCTTTGCGGTGTTCGGTGGGGCTGGTCCCCACCCAGGTGACATCGGCGGTCAGACTGAAATCGCCGGACATTCTGGACCAGATGAAATAGAATGCGTCGGTCGTCTCCCACACGTTGGCGCCGCCGCCGGTGATCCGGTATTCCTTTTTCACGGGATCGTACTCGGCTTTACTGCCTGGCGTGGCGTCGCCTACCGGCCCCTGATTGGTGAAGATGCCGACGAGACCTTCGGGGCCGCGCCGGGGCTTCAGCTCCGAGCAACAGGGTTTCTCCACCGGCTTTGGCTCCATCAGCTCTGCGCGGGTGAGATTAGGATCGTAAAGATTGAGCTGCCATTTGCCATCGCGGCCGATCTTCGCTTTTTCGGGAAGCGTCGCCTGCCGCGCCTGAAGCGTCAGGTTTGCCGCGTCCATCGCGGGGACTCCAAAGGCGATGTGGTTCATGATGCCGCGGGTTTTCGGAGACGGATTTTTGACGTTACACATGTACTCGATCCAGTCTTTGCCTTCGGGGACGCGCATGCTGATCCAGTCGGCCGAGGTTTCCGTCTTTCCGCCCTGCCACATCTGGTCGAATCCGAGGATGTCTTTGAAAAAGCGGTCCTCGGCTGCGCGATCCTGTACGAGAAAGCCCGCGTGGATCATGTGTTCGGAAATGCGGGTGGCCGGCATCAGAAGACCAAATTGTTTGCCGGGGATCGAATCGGTCAGATATTGAACGAAGGCAATCCGATGGCCTTCTGGATCGTTCGTCTGAAAGTCAGATTGCCATCCCATCCTTTGGAGACGGTTGCCGGGACTTCGACGCCTTTCGACGCCAGGTAGTCACGCATGGCCTGAATATCGGGCGTTTCAAACGCGACTTCGATGAGGCGATCCTCGTCCTCTGATTTCAAGGTCGGGTAGATTTCGACGTACTGATGGTCGTTGATCTTGAACCATGCGGCGGGGCCCTGGCTTTCGGGCATCGCCAGAGCGTCAGAGAATCCGAGATCGTGGCCGTAGAATCGGCGTGCGGCCCCAAGGTCATTGGTCTTCAGAGCAACGTGCGCGATGCCGGTGATCGGGGGCCGTCTAATGGTGTTCTGGGAAAGCAGGAGTGGGACCAGAATAGCGGCCAAAGGGGCTGTGGATGCGAGGCAGCGTTTCAGCATTCGGCTAGTATACGCTTGCCCGGGATGCAGTTTGTTTGGGGCTAAAACTTTTGTTACGGGCTGCCGGTCAGCGGGGGCGCACCATTACCTGGACAGCCAGGGACGCTACTCGTGGCGCAGCGCGACCACGGGGTCAACCCTGGTCGCCCGGCGCGCGGGAATGTAACACGCCAGCATGGCTGACGCCACCAGCATGAAAGTCACTCCGCAGAAAGTCAGCGCATCAGTGGCCGTTACGCCAAACAGCAGTGATTCCGCGACGCGTGTCAGCGCCAGCGACCCGGCGATGCCAATTGCCACGCCGATGAAAACTGTGCGCAACCCCAGCCCGAGGACCAGCCTCAGTAGATTACCGGTCACCGCGCCGAGGGCGACTCGCACGCCGAACTCCTGAGTCCGGCGGCTGACGGAATAGGCCATTACGCCAAATACGCCGGTGGTGGCGAGCAGCAGCGCGGTGATACCGAAGAAGCCGGTGAGAATGACATTGAACTTCCGTGAGCCCAGCAAGGCGGAATACACCTGCGAAAACGTTTGGATCCGCGGCGGGATTTCGGGATTCATACGCTTGAGGATGCTTCGCGCGGCGGCAGAGACTGATCTTGTATCGGCATCGCTCAGCATTGCGATACTGACCGCGGCGCGCGGACGCTGGAACAGATTCACATATACGGTCGGATTCGGAGGCAGATCGGGGCCGTTTTCGCGTATGTCGCCCACGATACCGACGATGGTGAGCAAACGCAGGTCGCCATCCATGTTGCCAAACTCGATGGTGTGGCCGATCGGATCCTGGTGGGGCCAGCTTTCGCGCGCCAGCGATTCGCTGATCACGGCGGCGTGTGGAGAATTCGCGCCATCACGCTCGTCGAAGAGCCGCCCGCGAAGAAGGGGGATGCCGAGAACTTTGAAGTAGCCATCGGTAGCAGCGCAGAAATCCGCACTTTCGGCGCGCGCTTTTTGCCGGAACAGGGGTGCCAGGGCGTCCATTGATGCGGGGGCCTCATTTTGATTCATGCGGAGGAACATGCCGTCGGGAAGGCCGCCCGTCATCGGGAGGCCGCTCGTTGCCCCCACGTTGCGCACTCCGGGGATTTGCCTGAGGCCGTCAATCAGTCTGGAAAAGAAAATCGCCTGCTCTGCTTTGCTTTCGGGGCTTTCCGCCGGAGGCAGCGAGACGTCCATGGCAACGATTCTGTCCACTCGGAAGCCGGGATTTACGTCGAGCACTTTCAGGAGGCTGCGGCCGAACAGGCCGGCCCCGACCATGAGAACCGAAGTGATAGCGATTTGCGACACCACGATAATGCGGCCGATTTTCTGGCTGCCCTGCGATCCGGCTTGCCCGCGGCCACCATCCGCCAGCCGTTCACGAACACCAGAGGAAGTCGCGCGTGCGGCGATGAATGCTCCAAGCCCGCCGGCGACGATAAGGGAAAGCAGAAATGCGAACAACAGTACCGGAACGTTGACCGCGACGCTGTCGAGCCTGGGCAGACCTGGGGGCGCCAGCATGACCAACTCTTTCACGCCCGCGAGAGCGCCCACGTAGCCGAGGCCGCCGCCGGCGAGAGCAAGCAGTGTGGCTTCGTTGAGGAATTGACGAGTGAGCCGTGCGCGAGACGCGCCGAGTGCGCTGCGAATGGCAAGCTCGCGTCCGCGTACGGAGACTTGTGTCAGCATCAGATTCGCGACGTTCGCGCAGGCTACAAGGAACAGGAAAGCGACTGCGCCGAGCAGGATCAGGAGAGCCGGGCGCGCCTTGCCCGTGATCGAATCGCGCAGCGGGAGAACCCTGCCATCCTTGAGCAGATAATTGCCGCCTCCGCCGGACGCGGCGTGGATGCGTCTGGCTATGGCGCTGATGTCCTGATTCGCCTGTGCCACCGTGACGCCGGCACGGAGACGGCCCACGGCGTTGTAGTTGTGCGAAGTTCGGCTGGGGTTTGCGCCCTCAAGATCGGCGGGGATCCACAGATCGGCGTCCGTGGGAAATTGGAATGCAGCCGGTAGCACGCCGATCACGGAGTACGCGTCGCGGCCAATCCTCAAGCGGGATTGCGAGAGATCCCGTGGCGATCCCAGAACATGACTCCAATATCCATAACTAACCAGAGCGGTGGGTTCGGCGCCTTGCCGGGAGTCTTCCGGGCTGAAATCGCGCCCGAGAACCGGGCGCGTTCCGAAGACTGAGAGGAAGCCGGGCGAGACGCTCGCGACTACCGCGCGGACAGGCTGTGAAGTTCCCGAAACCGTGGCGATGCCGACGCTGTACTTTGCGATCGCCTGGAAACTTTGATTCTGATCGCGGAAATCATCGAAGTTCGGATCAGCCAGCCGGGTAGGGCGGTCCTTCGAACTGAGCTCGAAGATGGCCATGATGCGGTCTGGCTCAGGGTAAGGAAGCGGCCGTAACAAAATGCCGTACACAAGACTGAAAATTGTCGTGGTGGCTCCAATGCCGAGCGCCAGAGTCAGGATGGCGGCGGAGGTCAGGCCCGGACTCCTGCGAAGTTGCCGGAAACAGTAACCCCACTCCGTGATCAGGGAGCGCAGCCAGTTGCCCAGTCGCGCTTCGCGCACCTGCTCCTTCACCTGTGTCACGCCGCCCAGTTCGATTCGCGCAGCGCGTTCGGCATCCTTCGGTGGCATGCCGGCGTGAAGATTATCGTCGATGAGCATGGCAAGGTGAGACTGAACCTCCAGGTCGAGGTCGTCGTCCGCGCGTTTAACGGAGATGAGATTTCTCAGAAGACTCCGGATTTTCATCGACAACGGCATACTGACCCTTGATTAAGTGGCGTCGAGCGCCCGGGCGATGGCCAGGGATATCCGGCTCCAGCGGTCGGTTTCGACCTCGAGTTGTTTCCGCCCGGCTTTGCTCAGGCGGTAATATTTTGCCCGGCGGTTGGTTTCGGATTCGCCCCAGAAGGACGAAATCCATCCGTTTTCTTCCATTCTGTGCAGGGCGGGGAAGAGAGAACCGGGCTGCACGATAAAAGTGCCGCCCGTGATTTGCTGAATTCTGCGCGAGATTCCGAGGCCGTGCATCTCGCCGGCGACGAGTGATTTCAGGATCAGGAGATCGAGAGTGCCCTGCAGGAGGTTTGTTGGTCCGGGAGTTTTCAGAGGCTGTCTCCTATTGACGTTCTATAGGTACGGTAACTTTCTACATATAGAATGTCAATAGGTCGAGGGGAAGACTGACGGGATGTGCTGTCGCCGTTCGGCGGCCTTCGTTCGGGGCGGACCGGCGCAAAGGCGAGCGGATGCAGTTTTGGGAGTTTGGTGGGCCCTGCAGGACTTGAACCTGCAACCAACGGATTATGAGTGCGGGGTCAGTCGTGCCGTCGAGTGGCGGCCACTCCCTGCATTTTTTTGTTGTCAACGATTTGGCAAATGTCCAGTGCCCTGCCGTACCTGCGAATCTCATTCGATTTCGTCTGGTCTGTTTGCAAAATGTTTGCAACTCAAAGCGCGGTTTCTCCGCGGCCCCACGTCTCATTGTGAAGCCCAAATCGACGCGTACAAAACCGCTCCAGCGCGTTCTCCACGTTGCGCGGGGGCGCGGGGCGGGGTTCCCCTGCGAAGGTCTCAGCGGGCTGTATTTCGGTTTTGCGGGTGGCGCAACTGCGAAAGAATTGGGCGATTGGCATCGGGATTGCGGTCCCCTTTGACTTATAACCTGACTGGCCTATTGGAGAATGGGGCGGAAAGCGAACGTCCGATTCGCCGTTCTGTGCGTCAGACTCGCGGTGCGTGAGACTTGTATCGCCCTGCATATTCTGTGGTCCAAACATCTTTTTCTCATTATGTTTCAGTGAGAAGTAGAATGAACGTACATGGACGAGATCTTCGCAACATACTCACGCGAGGTTGCCGCACTCGTTGCGGCGCGCACCTCCACGGAGCTCTCATACTACCCGTCGCTCAAGAGCCTCTTGTCCAAAATGCTCGCTCATGAGAATCTGCCGTTCGAGATCCGCATATCTACAAGCGAGTTCCGTTCCGGTGGTGGGCGTGATCAGCCGGATCTCGCATTTTACGACGGACCGGGCGAGTACATCGTCGTTTGTGGCGAGGTAAAACTCCCGTCTCGGGAAATCCGCGATCTTGCCTTTTCCGAGGAACGTAATGACCAGATTGGACGTTACCTCGCCCAAACGGGCGTCGTCTTTCTGACCAATGCCCGCGGATTTGGGCTTCTCACGGTTCGGGAAGGATGCCTACGGGCAACGGCCGTACCGCCGTCCGATCGGATTCTCGAGCACGTAGTTGAGCTCTGGCCGTCCTCGTCCGCTATGGAACGTGGCGGAGCGATCTCAAAAGCTGCTATCGAGGAATTATTTCTTCTTCTCGAAACTGCGGTTACTCGATACGCCCCTATTGCCGAACCTGAGTCCCTCGCCAAGATTCTCGCCCGTCAGGCCAAGCGGGCAAAAGCTCAATTGCCAGTTCAGTTCACCCAGGCCGTAAAGGGGCTTGCGGACGATTTTGGCAAGGCGTTGGGCGTCGCGTTTGAAGGCGAAGATGGTGAGGAATTCTTCCGGTCGTCCCTCATTCAGACGATCTTCTACGGCCTCTTCGCGGGGTGGACTCTGTGGCTACGATCCGGTTCTCGCAGCGCGTTTCGGTGGGAAGAACTCGCCGAACATTTGCAGATCCCTTTTCTCGCTGAGCTTTATCACGAATTCCAGCATCCCCGCAGAATTGAAGAGCTTGGGTTACGACCACATCTCGATCTGGCAACCGAGACGTTGCGCAGGGTCGATACCGGAGCGTTTTTTCGTCGCTTCCAACTACCCAGTGTCAAACCGCAATCGGTAGCAGAGCCTCATGGCTCTACCGTGGCCGCGATTACCTATTTCTACGAGCCTTTCTTGGAGGCGTTCGATCCTGAGCTCCGCAAGACTCTGGGGGTCTGGTACACGCCGCCTGAAGTTGTCCGCTATCAGGTGCGCACTACGGATAGGATCTTGCGGGAAGAACTTGGATGCGAGCGAGGGTTTGCTGACGAGAAAGTGGTCGTACTCGACCCGTGTTGCGGCACTGGTGCCTACCTTATTGAAATCATGAGGTGCGTCGCTGAGCAACTGGAGTCAGAGGGGTCGCAAACGATTACGGGACAGGCTCTATTGGATGCGGCAACCAGACGGCTGATCGGATTTGAAATTCTAACCGCTCCATTTGTTATCGCCCAACTTCAACTGTTCCTGATCCTGTCGGAACTCGGAGCTCAGCCGACCGCAGCGCATCGGCCCGCCGTATTCCTGACGAATTCCCTGACGGGGTGGGACGGGTCCGAACAAACGAAATTTCACTTTCCTGAACTTCAGGCCGAGTATGATGCTGCACAGTCGGTAAAGCGTGGAGGGAAGATTATCGTCGTAATCGGTAACCCACCATATGATCGATTCGCTGGGGTGCCATTGGCGGAGGAAGCCGATCTCGCTGATCACTACAAGGGAATCCGCCGAGACGACAAGGGGCGACAAATCGGTGCCAGCGCCTTGTACGTGAAGTGGGGGATTCGAAAGCAACTTCTGAACGATCTCTACATTCGTTTCTTCCGGCTCGCGGAAAGGTGTATTGGTGAGCGAGCTGAACACGGAGTTGTCAGTTTCATTTCGAATTACGGATTTTATACGGGCCGCTCTCATCCGCTCATGCGCGAGTCGTTATTGAGGTCGTTTGACGAGATATGGATTGACTGCCTGAACGGCGACAAATACAAGACGGGAAAGGTAATCCCGAAGGGCCTACCCGGAGAGGGGACGTCGGATCAGAGCATCTTTACGGCTGAGCATGATCCGCGAGGCATTCAGGTCGGTACGGGAATCACGACGCTATTGAAGAGGGGTGGTAGCACCAATCGAGAGCAGATCGCCTCGGTACATTATCGAAACTTCTGGGGTAAGTCCCGAGCAAAGCGAGATGCCCTGCTTGCCTCATTGTCAATGCGTGAGTGGACACCTGCCCAATCAGGTTCCGCTAGCCGAACACCAGAAGGGCCAAGAGAATTTGAGCGCTTCGAGCCAACGAGCTCAGCACGTTGGAAGCTTGTACCATTCACGGCTGAAGGTGGATTTGAAGACTGGCCTGCGATAGATCAGATATTCGTTACCAAGCTGCAAGGTGTGAATCCAAACCGCGGACTCGACGGAAGTGTCGTGGACATGGACCGCGAACGGTTGGCTCGGCGAATGGCCGACTATTTCTCGGATCAGTCACCGGATCGCTTGAGGCAGAAATACCCTGTGTTGATGCAGGACCGCGCACGATATAACGCAGTGGACGTTCGAAAGAAGTTGAAAGCGCTAACGGACTTCCAAGATTCCAAGGTCGTTCCGTACGTAGTGTTCCCGTTAGATCACCGCTGGATCTACTACGAAATCGAAAGCAAATTCCTGAATGAGTCCCGGGCCGATCTATACAGAAATCTTGGTAATAGTAGTGAGTTCCTTGTCACGGTGCCTGAACCGAGAAAAGAGTCGGAGACCCGCCCGCTGCTGCTGACCACGGCTTTCGATCTACATTGTCACGACCGTGGTTCGGTAGCTTTTCCTGCCGAGGTCGTACATGATGAGCCGCAATCAGGGCCGCTATTTGCATCTGGGACTGCGATAGAAGTCAGAGAGGCGAATATCGACGCGAAGATATGGGATCGCCTCAAGGCGAGCTGGGGGCTGTCAGGTGATCTTACCGGCAATGATGCTCGAAGTGTAGCCCGTGACTTGACTCGCGTTTGCATGGCACTTTGTCATTCGCCGGCCTATCAGTCCGAGCACAAAGGTGCACTCGCCCAAGATTGGGCACATGTGCCAATACCACGATCCAAGGTATTACTTGCTGACGTGGCCAAGGCAGGTAAACTCTTGGGCGCTCTATTGAACCCTGTAACCAGCCCCGCGACAGTGATCAAGGAGGTGCTTGCACACGACGCTAGGAGCCTCGCGGTGCCGTGCAAGCATCAGAACGCGCAAATGACTGAGAGCGACATGCTGGTCGAGTTTTCGTTCTTCGGTGCCGCGCAGGGTGGCTGGCGTCCTCGTGCCCCAGCGTCAGATGAACCAATGCATCCAGAGTGGGGAACTTTGACTGGTGACCTGAACATTAATAGCGTCGTGTTCTTTCGACATGTTCCGGAACGGATTTGGCGTTATGAACTGGGTGGCTATCCAGTCATCAAAAAGTGGCTTGGATATCGAGATCAGGGACGGCGACCCGGCACGCCGTTGACTATTTACGAAGTATCACATCTTCGAGAGATGGTCCAACGGATTGCGGCAGTCCTACGACTCGAATCCATACTCGATAATTTGTACGATCAGGCTTCGCAGGCTTGTTTCACGGTAGAAGAACTCGGCTTATAGCAGCAACAATGAAGCAATATCAAAAACGTCCGACTGTCAGCCCGGTCAAAATTCCGGACGATCAGACTACCTTCGAGCGGGATTACCTGTTCATTAGTTACGCATGGGAGGATCGGGCATTGGCCGATTGGCTCTACGCGCGGTTGACATCGGAGGGTTACAAGGTTTGGTGTGATCGATACGAATTACTGGGAGGAGAGCGCTTCCCACACGAAATTGACGTTGCGATCAAACAGCGCACCTTCCGAATGATCGCTCTACTATCTCGATACTCACTCAGCAAGCCAAATCCCTCGAAGGAACGGAAGCTCGCTCTTGATTTGGGCCGTGAGCGCAACGAGGGTTTCATGATTCCGCTGAATGTGGATCAGTTGCGAGACACGGAGTTGGATTGGCTTGCAAGTGATGTCGCATACATCTCATTCGCGAGCTGGGCGACGGGTCTGGGACAACTTCTTAAGCGGCTGGAAACGCTCAATGCCCCACGTCCACTTGCCGACAGCGGTAAAGCCTTGTCGATCGCAAGATTTCTGCCGACGGGCGTTGTCGTCGATAAACCAGAGACTCTTTACACGAATTGCTTCAGATTTCGCTCCATTCCTCCCACGATCTATATTGGTCGGAAGATTTCTGAAATACCGGTTCCGTCAGATGGCTCGCTGCTGTTTCCAACCTATCCCATAGGCGAGACACATCTCGCGGCATTTGAATTCGGTCACGCCGCGACCGACGGGCTCGTATGCGAACTCACTGAGGTGAACTGGAGGGAGACCGATGGCGTCTTCGGTATCTTGCCGAGGAATATTGTCTCTAATCTTCTTCGCCAGACTTTGGAATTGCAATGGCGCCGCAGGGGTCTCGTTGCGGACCCGGAGTCGCGAATGAACTATTTCCCGATAGGGCTGACGCCGAATGATAAAATCCGCTACACGACAAGTTCCGGTCGGGCTGTTCCTGTCAATTCAGTCGGTGTCAGACGATTCAGAAATGAGCAGTACCGATACCATCTGGCTCCCGCGTTTCGCGTTCGTCAGGACATGGGCGGTGATTTTGTGGCTCAACTCAGACTTCGTCTTCACCTCACGGATCTTAACGGCAAGCGCCTCGACCCAACCACAGCTCTCAGTCGAAGGAAGGCACTGACGAGCAATTGGTTCAATCATCAATGGCTCTCGCGATATCTGGCGGTCGCGGAGTTTTTCGCTGATTCTCAGTCAGTCTTGCAATTCGGCTCAACTAGCGGGCTTGAAATGGAAGCATCGGCAATTGTAGGCGAGGTTCCATTCGCCATTAACGACGCGATGCTCGAACCGCTACGTGACGATGTGACGCCGTCGTACGAAGAAGATGCTGATGTTGATAGCGCAGTGGAGGAGGTCTAGATGGTCGCGGCCGAACAATTCACTCCGGCAGAAATGCTTCTCCTGCCCGAACCGGATCTTGAATTCAACCATGGACAAATGTTGCACGACCCCCATGCCGGACTCGCACTGTTTGGACCGTTTGATTCTCAAGCCGCGTCGCACACTAAGAGCATCGTCTATGGCGTGATTGGACCATCAAATGGAGTAGAGCAGTTCCTGAAATGGTCGGACCTTGTTCAAGGAGGCATTGTACACAGGGAGCAGGAACCCACTGACGACGCTCGAAAGCGACGAGCTGATGAACGAAAGACATATCTCCTATGGCCTCCGTTCCCCGGCTTCGAGGTAGCATTCAACGCAATTTGGCCAAGGCGGCCTGCCGGTCGGTGGGAACTTGACAGAACCCGCCTGATCGAATTGACCACACACAGGGACCCAAACCGCAGAGCTTACGACGTGGTGGGGGAATACTGCGCGTGCATTGAAAAGGCTAGGAACCGCGACGAATCGTTCCACGTTCTCATATGTATTATCCCGGACGAGGTCTGGCAGAATTGCCGTCCCCAGTCGCAAGTTCGCGATGGCGCGCATGGTCGAGCTCCTTCAAAGAAAGCGCTCGCCGGTAAGCGTCAGATGCTGTCGTTATTCGGTCCCGAGGAAGAATACGAAATGTCTGTGGACTTCCGAAGGCAGTTGAAAGCTCGTGCGATGGAATTCGGCATTCCAATCCAGATTGTCCGGGAGTCTACACTCCGTATCGGCCCCGGTAATGGGCGCTCTGAGCGTGGCCTGACGCCCGAGTCGGACCGTGCTTGGAACCTCTGGACCACTTTGTATTACAAGGCTGGTGGCAAGCCTTGGCGACTCGCATCTGCACGGCCCGGAGTCTGCTATGTCGGCATTGCCTTCCGTCGAACAGATTTCGGAGAGACCGCCCGGTCTGCCTGCTGCGCGGCACAGATGTTCCTTGATTCTGGTGACGGTGTCGTGTTTAAGGGGGACGTGGGGAAGTGGTACTCACGCGAGCGAAAGGAATTTCACCTCGATAGGCCATCCGCGAAAACGCTATTATCCGGCGTCCTGAAGACCTATAGGGATCAAGGAGGTCAGCCTTTGACCGAAATCTTCCTGCACTCACGGTCATCTCTCGACAAGGAAGAGTTCGAAGGCTATCAGGAGGCGTGCCCGAGTGGTGTCAAGTTGGTCGGAGTTCGTGTTCGACCCGAGAGCGGTGTAAAGATGTTCCGGCGCGGAAAATGGCCGATCCTGCGAGGCACGTTTTGGCGGATCAGCCAGCGATCCGGCTATCTGTGGGCCAGCGGGTTCAAACCGGAAGTCTTAAGCTATGACGGCTGGGATGTCCCGAACCCGTTACGGATTGACGTTCAGCACGGTGATTCCGACATCACACAGGTCGCGCAAGATATTCTCGGATTGACCAAGCTGAATTACAACGCCTGCAAGCTCGGCGACTCCACTCCGGTGACCGTTGGTTTCTCTGATGTGGTCGGAGAGATCCTGATATCGAACCCGACAGTGAAACATATCAGCCCGAGTTTCAAGTTTTATATCTGATAAGTATCCCGAAATGCGGAGACCCTCAACCAAATTCGGGATACTGCCGCCCAAATTCGGGATACTAGCGCCCGGCATCGGCGCTTTCTCCTGCATCGATAAAAATTCTATCCAGAATTCTGCCAGCAGTGGATTTCGAGATCCCGAGCCGTTCACCGATCTGCCATAGAGGCAGTCCTTCCTTCTTAAGCTCCACAATCCGATCCCGGTTGACGATGACCCCCGGTTGGCCCAACACCTTCCCGTCCGATCTTGCCCGATCCAGTCCGGCTTTCACTCGTTCCGATAGGCGGATTCTCTCCTGCTTGGCGATCGTGGCGAGACAGAGAAGGGCACTCGACTGTATGGCCCGATTCTGTTCTCAGTGGCACTCGGAACCCGTCGCGGAGAGACACTGGCAGTTCGGTGGGTCGATCTCGACCTCGAAGCAGGCATCGTATCGATTCGCCGGTCAATTGAGCAGACGAAAGACAGCCTCCGTTTCAAGGAAACGAAAGGCAAGGGAGCGCGTATTCTTCCGCTTCCGGGACTGCTCGTCGAGGCCCTGAAGTCCCATGAAACGGAACAGAAGGAACAGGCGGCAACCTTAGGCCGGGAACACAATTCAGGATGTCTGGTATTTCCGAATGACGGTGGCGGGATCTGGAGGCCTGACAACTTCACGTCCGCGTTCGTGACGCTAACCGAGAAGTCGGGCCTGAAGGGAGTTCGTTTCCACGATCTTCGCCACAGCCACGCCAGCCAACTCCTGCGCCAAGGCGTTCACCCGAAGATCGTTCAGGAGCGATTGGGGCACTCCGGCATTGCGGTGACGATGGATATTTACAGCCACGTTCTGCCGGGAATGCAGGAGCAGGCGGCTCAGGGCTTCGATGATGCGCTGCGGTCTGCGATCAAGAAGATCTCGACCACTCGAGCCCAGTGATTTTCGCTCCGTTTGCAAAAATGTTTGCAACTCGATGGATCGCCGGAGCCTCGATGGCTGCAAACCATTGATTTTATGGTGGGCCCTGTAGGACTTGAACCTACAACCAACGGATTATGAGTCCGCTGCTCTAACCATTGAGCTAAGGGCCCGTGCATACAGATTAACGTAAGAGGATACGCGTGAGATCATCGCGTAAGATCCTGACAATGATTCGCGCAACGTTCGCGTTACTGGTTTTGCTCTCCTGTGCCGGTTTTGCCGGCGGCGCAGACCAGGATCATGACGGCCTCAGCGACGAATTCGAACAGAACCTTCTGGCCAAATTTGCGCCGGTGTTCCACGTCAGCGCCAACGATTGCGCCGGACTGCCCGCGGAATTTATGCCTGATTCCGTGCAGCCTGTGGCTGCCGCGGCCAATGGCACGATCTATGGACAGGTTTTTCGCAGAGGTCCTTACATCGAGATCCACTACTATCACCTGTGGGCGAAAGACTGCGGCAGCCTCGGCCATACGCTCGATGCCGAACATGTTTCCGGGCTGCTCTCGGCCGGGGATACTTCAAAAGCTCTCTACTGGTTCGCGGCCGCGCATCAGGCGACCGTCTGCGAATTGAACAGCGGTTCCTCAGCCGCGGCATTGCATGCCGAAGAGCACGGACCCGATGTCTGGATTTCGGAAGGAAAGCACGCCTCTTTCCTCACCTCCGACCTCTGCGGCCGGGGCTGTGGCGCGGATACCTGCAAGCTGACGAAACGCCTCGAACCGTCCCGCATCATCAACATCGGCGAACCCGGTGCGCCCATGAACGGTGCGATCTGGGTCAATTCGACGGCCTGGCCGATGGCTTCGAAAATGACCACTGATTTCGATGCGTCGAGGCTGGCGGCTCTGCAGGCGTCGGGGGGCGAACTGGTTCTGTTCCGGCCGTCGCCCTCGACGCAGGCCGTGATTTCCGCGGCGGGCGCGGGACCGCGCTACACGGCGGGCGCGCTTGACACCGCGGGCAACCACACGGACAGCGCTCTCGATTCGGCGGAACGCCACACGCGGAAATCGCTCGCCGCCTCGCGCCGCTCAGTCATCAACTTCCTCAGGGGCGGGAAAGAGAAAAGCGCGTCGAAGTAATCAGGGACGCTTGCGGAACGGCCGCTTCTGGGGCGGGCCTTTCGGGGAGCGGCCGCCTGGCTTTTCGGGTCCTCCTGGACCCTTGCGCGGCGGGCGGTCGCTGAAACTGCGCTTGGGCGGGCGATCTCCGAAATCCTTGCGTGGAGGCCGGTCGCCGAAAGTGCGCTTGGGCGGGCGATCCCCGAAATCTTTCCGGGGCGGGCGGTCGCCGAAACTGCGGCTCGGCGGACGATCCCCGAAATCTTTCCGGGGCGGGCGGTCGCCGAAACTGCGGCTCGGCGGACGATCTCCGAAATCTTTCCGGGG
>Ga0134125_10000247_pt1 | contig 77920 bp, 68 predicted proteins | sample KB31751_FD_96464 | JGI IMG/M metagenome (GOLD analysis project Ga0134125, IMG submission 96464) | Terrestrial soil microbial communities with excess Nitrogen fertilizer from Kellogg Biological Station, Michigan, USA - KB3-175-1 | ecosystem: Environmental > Terrestrial > Soil > Unclassified ... | reverse complement strand
TCCATATCTTCTCCTCGGCGTCGCATTGAGCGCGATCATTGCCTCCGCACAGCAACAAGTTGTAACAACAGCGGCGATAGCTCCCAGAATCACCGGCGTCTCCCATCTGAGCGTCTACGCCGCCGACCCCGCGAAATCCGACATTTTCTACACCCACGACCTCGGCGCCTTCAAAGCCTCCGACCCGCAGAACCCCACCGGCGCCCGCTACTACTTCAACCCCCTCCAGTTCATCGAGGTCCTCCCACTGCAAGGTCCCACCTCGCAGGTCAGCCGCTTCGACCATGCCGCCTACAACGTCTCCGATGCCGGCGCCATGCGCGGCTATCTCGCCGCAAAGGGCATCGCCGTTCCTGACAAAGTGGCCAATGCCTCCGACGGCGCGCGCTACTTCGAAATCAAAGACCCCGAGGGCAACCGCATCCAGTTCATCCAGGCGCCCGCGCGCGCCGCCGCCGTGCCGCAAAACGAACTCAGCGCGCATATCATTCACGTCGGATATATCGTCCATGACGTCGACAAGGAGGTCGCCTTCTACCGCGATATCCTCGGCTTCCGCCCCTACTGGCACGGCGGCCCCACCGAAGACTCCAATAATTGGACCTCCATGCAGGTTCCCAACGGCACCGACTGGGTCGAGCTGATGAAGGTCACCGGCGAACCCACGCAATCCGCCGCCGGCACACTCAACCACTTCTCGCTAGGCGTGGCCAACATCGAACGGGCCACCGACATTCTCTTCAACGGCAACCGCTTCACCGGCAGAAACACTCCGGCGCCGAAGATCGGCCGCGACGCCAAATGGCAACTCAACATGTTTGATCCCGACGGCACCCGCGCTGAGATCATGGAATTCCAGCCCATTGGGAAACCCTGCTGCTCGCCCTTCCTTCTCCCCAGCCCGACGCAATAGTTCATCCACTCGTCATTCTGGCGCGCCGCGCCAGAATCCCGGTATTTCAGGCTGTCAACTTATGGCTCGGAAACGCAGTCTTCCATCTCAACTTAGCAGGTGAAAGGGACATATGAAGATTCGATCGTCGCATGCTTACATATCTCTGGTTCTTGCGTTGTCTTCCATGGCCCTTGCCGCCCAGCAGCCCAGTTCATCTTCTCCACCGGCCTCACACCCCATGGTCCTCGATGTCGTGGTCGCGCCTAAATCCGGCCCGCCTGTCTCCGGCCTGCAACAGCAGGACTTCACCATTCTCGACAACAAAACCCCGCGGCCGATCACCGGCTTCGCCGAGGTGGGCGGACCGCAGGCTCCAATTGAAGTGGTGCTGCTCATCGATACCATCAACGCCGGCATTACCACTGTCAGCACTGAGCGCGCCGAGATCGACAAGTTTTTCAAGGCGAACGGCGGACATCTGGCCTATCCCACGTCCCTAGCCATCTTGGAAGACGCAGGAATAGCCATGGGAGAAACGCCGACGAAGGACGGCATCCTCCTCAGCACTGCGCTCGCGCAAAGCGACCTCGGACTTCGCTCCATCCACAGGGACACCGGCGTAGCCAACGATGCCGACCGCGTGCATCTCTCCCTCGTCGCTGCGGAAAAGCTGGTGGTAAGGGAAGCGGCCCGTCCAGGCCGCAAGATCATTCTGTGGGTATCGCCGGGATGGCCTCTGCTTTCACAGCCGGGCCTCAACTACGACGATCAACAAACCACGCAACTCTTCAAAATGGCGGTCGTGATGAACACGCTGCTGCGCCGTGCGAACGTCACCTTTTATACGGTCAATCCCGTAGGCGCTACCGAAGGGATTCACCAGCTCGACTATGACGTATATCTCAAGGGCGCCGGCAAGCCGAATCAGGCTGTGCCCGCTGACACGGCCTTGCAGGTGATGTCGATCCAGAGCGGCGGCCTCGCCCTCACCGGCAGCAACGACATCGCCGGGCAGTTGGAGCGCTGTATGGACGACTTCACCTCCTACTACGAACTCACCTTCGACCCACCGCCAGGCGACCGCCGCGACGAACTCCACGCCTTGCAGGTCAAAGTCTCACAGCCCGGCCTCACCGCCCGCACCCGCACCATCTACTACTCCCAGCCCTGATTGAACTCCGGACGGCCGGTAGTGTAAGAATGTGTCGAATGCCAGCCGACCCCGCAGCCGTCATCGCCAACCTTCGTGAGCTGGCCGCTCTCACTTCGGACGCGAATGGCGCCCAGCGCATCGCATTCACTCCCACCTGGCAGCGCGCCCGCGACTGGTTCGGCGTCAAGATCGCCGCACTCCCAAAAGAATGGGGTGTGACCCGTCACCTCGACGCCGCAGGAAATGTCTGGATCACCATACCCGGAGCCTCGCCCCGCTCCCTCGTTCTCGGCTCGCATCTCGACTCCGTTCCCAACGGCGGCTGGCTCGATGGCGCACTCGGAGTCGTCACCGCCCTCGAGGCCTTCACCGCCCTCGCTCGCGAACATAATGGCCGCCCGCCCTTCACTCTCCGCATCGTCGACTGGGCCGACGAGGAAGGCGCGCGCTTCGGCCGCTCCCTCTTCGGTTCCTCAGCCTTCGCCGGCACCCACTCCATCGCCGCCGACCGCGTCCGCACCGATCGCGACGGCATCGCACTCGAAGCCGCCCTCGCAAACTGCAATATCGACATCAACCGTATTGGTGACGCCGCAATCGAGCGCGAAAATATCGCCGCCTACCTCGAACTCCACATCGAGCAGGGCCCCGTCCTCGAACGCCTCGGCCTGCCGCTCGCCGCAGTCCTCGGGACCAAAGGCGTCGAACGCCACGCGATCACCTTCCATGGTCAGGAGGCGCACTCCGGCTCAACTCCCATGGCGGACCGCCGCGACGCCCTCGCCGCCGCCGCGCGCCTTGCACTTGAGATCAAGACCATTGCCGGCCGCCACACCGACTCCGTCTGCACGATGGGCTCCGTTAAGACGTTCCCCGGAATCGTCACCGCCGTCGTCGGCCGCTGCGAATGCACGCTCGACCAGCGCGACCTGTCGCCCGAAATCCTCGCTTCGGTGTACGCCGATGCTCAGGCCGCCAGCAAAAAGTTCGCCGAACAGGAACGCTGCACCGTCGAGTGGTCGCGCATCTGGTCCATTGAGCCGATCCCGTTCCACCCGGACCTGATCGCTCTCTGCTGTGAAGCGATCGCTGAAACCACCGCGCAGCCTCTCGACACAATCCCGATGCTGCCGTCAGGTCCTTTACATGATGCCGCCGAGGTCGCCCGCACCGGCATCCCCACCATGATGATGTTTGTCCAGTCCCTGCGTGGCATCAGCCACAACAAGATCGAAGACACCCGCGAAGACCACCTCGCCCTCGCCGTCCAGGCCTTTCACTCCCTCGCCGCCAAAACCCTCACATGGATGGGCGATCACCCAAAGATGCCGTCATCCTGAGCGAAGCGCATCGCGGAAGCGACGCGCGAAGTCGAAGGACCCCCGCATTTGTCTTTCCTCGAACCGCCAACCCTGCCCTCGAACCTATCCTCGCAGCGCCATCTGCTCGGTCACGATCTGCGTCAGGTCCTGCTTCTTGAGGCCATGAACCTCTTCGTTGAACTTGTCCACTTTGCTCGACCAGTTCATGCTGCAGAACTTCGGCCCGCACATCGAGCAGAACGCCGCTTCCTTGTAGTAATCGTCCGGCAGCGTCTCGTCATGCATCGACCGCGCCGTCTCCGGATCAAGGGACAGCGCGAATTGCTTCTCCCAGTCGAACGTGTACCGTGCATGGCTGATGGCGTCATCGCGGTCGCGCGCGCCCGGCCGCTTGCGCGCGATGTCCGCCGCGTGCGCCGCAATCTTGTACGCGATGATGCCGTCCTTTACGTCCTTCTCATTCGGCAGGCCGAGATGTTCCTTCGGAGTCACATAGCAAAGCATCGCCGCACCGTGCCAGCCGATCATGGCCGCGCCGATCGCGCTGGTAATGTGGTCGTAACCCGGCGCGATGTCCGTCACCAGCGGCCCCAGCACGTAAAAAGGCGCGCCGTCGCACAGCTCCACTTCCTTGTCCACCTGCAGCTTGATCTGGTCCATCGGAATGTGCCCTGGACCTTCGATCATCACCTGCACGTCGTCCTTCCACGCTTGGCGCGTCAGCTCGCCCAGCGTCTTCAGCTCCGCGAACTGCGCCTCGTCGCTCGCATCCGCCACGCAGCCCGGACGCAGTCCGTCGCCCAGCGAATAACTCACGTCGTACTTCGCCATGATCTTCGTGATGCGGTCGAAGTTCTCATACAGGAAGTTCTGTTTATGATGGCTCGTCATCCACTGCGCCAGGATGGCGCCGCCGCGGCTGACGATGCCGGTAATGCGCTTCGCCACCATCGGGATGTATTGGATCAGCACGCCCGCATGGATGGTGAAGTAGTCCACGCCCTGCTGTGCCTGCTCCTCGATCACTTCGAGGTACAGATCGATATTCAGGTCCTCAAGCTTCTTCACCCTGGCGAGCGCCTCATACAACGGGACTGTTCCTATTGGTACAGGCGAGTGCCGCAGAATCTGCTCCCGAATCATCGGGATGTCGCCGCCGGTCGAGAGATCCATCACCGTGTCCGCGCCAAAGTGGACCGCGGTGTGCAGCTTGCGCAGTTCCTCATCCACGTTCGACACAACGGCCGAGTTGCCGATGTTCGCGTTGATCTTGCACAGCGATCCCACGCCGATCGCCATCGGCTCCAGTTCCGGGTGGTTGATGTTCGCCGGAATGATCATGCGGCCCGATGCCACCTCATCGCGCACGAACTCGCCCTTCAGCTTCTCGCGGTGCGCGACGTACGCCATCTCCTCCGTCACAAGCCCCTTGCGCGCGAAGCGCATCTGGCTCATGTTCCAGTCGCCGCTGCGCGCCGCCTCAGCCTTGCGATTGACGATCCACTCCGCGCGCGGCTTCGGCACGGTGTAGTCGCCGGTCACATGCGCATGGCCATTGCCATTCGCGTGATGCCCATTGCCGTTGGCAGAATGCCCATTCCCGTTGGCGTGATGGCCGTTGTTCTCACTCATGCCGCAACCTCTTCGCAAAATTCCCGCGCGATTTTCGATGCATTAGATCGCGCACGTATCCCGCAAGTATACCGCTGCATTCAATCACTGATGAGTAGACAAGCCGATCGCTATTCTTCAGGTGCAGATGCCGCAGCAGCGCTGACGCTCGGCCGGGGTTTATTGGTTGGAGATAAAACCGGCACACTTGAGCCGCTCGATGGCGGCTCAGGCCATTGGTCCCCGCCATGACATTTCTTGTATTTTTTCCCGCTGCCGCAGGGGCGACGGATTATTGCCGCCCAATTTGGGAACATCCATTGGCGCCCCGTGTGTAATGCCCATCGGTACCCTCGAACCTTGAATCTTGTCCCTCGAACCTGATTCGCGCTTCGCGCGAATCCTACTGATTCACTCCACTCGCGAGGAAGCCGCCATCGACCACCAGAATCTCGCCCGTGACGAAGGCCGATGCATCGCTGGCTAAGTATATTGCTGCGCCAATCAGCTCTTCCGTCTTGCCGAATCGCCCCATCGGCGTGCGCAGCTTCAGCTCCTTGCCGCGCTCGCTCTTGTCCAGCAGCTCCGCGTTCAGCGCCGTGCGGAAGACGCCCGGTGCAATCGCATTCACCGTCACGCCCTGTGAACTCCACTCTACAGCCAGCGACTTGGTGAGCGCGCCAACAGCCGCCTTCGAAGCTGCGTAAGCCGTCACTTCCTTCAGGCTCACAAACGTGTTCAGCGACGCGATGTTGATGATGCGTCCGTAGCCACGCTCCAGCATGTGCTTGCCGAAGATCTGGCAGGCGCGCAGCGTGCCGTTAACGTTCGTGTCGAAGATGTCGTCCCAGAGGTCTTCGGGAAAATCGAGCGTCGGCGCGCGCTTGATCTTGCCGGCGCAGTTGATCAGGATATCGACCTTGCCCCACGCCTTGATCGTCTCGTCGCTGAGCCGCTGCAGCGTCGCGCGATCGCCCACGTCTGAGGTCAGGCGCAGCGCCTTGCGGCCTTTGCTCTCGATCTGCGTCGCAGCCTCGTCCACCTGCTCCTGCCGCCGCGAGCTCGCTACCACGTCCGCGCCTGCCTCGGCCAAGCCAACCGCCATCGCCAGACCGATGCCGGATGTTCCCCCCACCACCACCGCCGTCTTTCCCGTCAGATCGAACAGACTGCTCGCCATCCTCAACCTTCCCTTCCATGCCGTCATCCTGAGCGAAGCCGCGAAGCGGCGCAGCGAAGGACCCCTGTATTTGTCTTCAAACCTACCGCTGAATCCTTGCCGAACCACCCGCTGCGAACTGCTTCACCTGGTCCAGCGTCGCCATTGTCGTGTCACCGGGGAAGGTCGTCAGCAGCGCGCCATGCGCCCATCCCAGATTCACCGCCTCTTGCGGCGCCGCGCCGCTCAGCAGCCCGTAAATAAAGCCCGCGGCAAATCCGTCGCCGCCACCCACGCGATCCAGCACGCGCAGCTCCGCAGTCGGCGCCTGTACAGACTGCCCATTGACCCACGCCACCGCGCTCCAGCTATGCGCGTTCGTGTTATGCACCTCACGCAGCGTAGTCGCGACAACCTTCGTCTTCGGAAACCGCTTGACGACTTGCTCCATCATCCCGAGGAACACCGTCGTATCCAGCTTTGACGAAGCCGACTTCGCGCTCGCCGCTACCTCCGGTCCTGCGAAGCCAAGGCCCTTCTGCAGGTCCTCTTCATTGCCGATTAGTACATCGACATTCTCCACAATTGCGCCTAGCACCTCATGCGCGCGCTTCATACCGCCCTGCGGCTTCCACAGCTTCTCGCGATAGTTCAGATCCAGCGACGTGACCACTCCTGCCTCCCGCGCGGCCTTCATCGCTTCGATCACCAGCTCGGAAGTCGTCTTCGACAGCGACGAGAAGATGCCGCCCGAGTGGAACCAGCGCACGCCATTGGCGAAGATCGCCTTCCAGTCAAAATCGCCCGGCTTCAGCAGCGCACCGGCCTCATTCGAGCGGTTATAGAAAACGATGGGCGCACGCGAGCCGAATCCCTGGTCGCTGTACACCGTCGCCATGTTTGGGCCGCTCACGCCGTCATGCTCGAACCGCTTGTAGAGCGGCTTCACGCCCATGGCACGCACGCGCTCGTGAATCAGATCGCCGATGGGGTAATTCACCATCGCTGTTGCAACGCCGGTCGTGAGCTGAAAGCAGTCGGAAAGATTCGCCGCGACGTTGAATTCGCCGCCGCTCACATGCACAGCAAAATTCGTCGCTTTGCGAAACGGAATGATCCCCGGATCCAGCCGGTTTACCAGCGCCCCCAGTGAAAGCAGGTCCAGCGAATCGCAGTTCGACTTCTTCTTCGGAATCTCGAATCCCAGGCTCACAACAACCTCCTTGCAAATCCTTCAGTTTTGTTCGCCCGGCCATTCTGGACCGCGCACCGCCTCTTGTCCACCATTCCGCTTCGTTTTATCCGCGTTAATCCGATCGGTGGTCGCTCCTAGGAATACTGCCCCAGGAAGACCGGCTTGATGTGCCGCTCCCAGAGGTTCTCCGTCACATGCTTCGCAATCACATCCTCATTCGCTTCCAGCGCATTGATGTACTTCGGCCCCATCTTCGCCGCAATCTTGAAGCCCACATGCAGCAATTGCCGGAAGCTCGGGTTGTAGGCCGGATTCTTCTGGTCATGCCGCAACGCCGCCGCATACTGCTTGCCGGACCACCCATTCACCTCGTCGACCGAGGGCAGCTTGCTTTCGTCAATGTCGATCACCGTCGCATAAGGCCCGGTCAACTCGTCCTTATGCGAGAGCGCCTCGGCATAAACTTCCTTGGCGATCTCCAGGCCCGTTCCGCCGGACTCCGCCAGGCCAATCAGTTCTTCCAGCCAGTTGGTGCCTGCAGTCTTCAGGTGCACGCCCGCATTGAACTTCTTCGCGCCGTCATGGATCGCTTTGTAGATGGAAAACTTGTCTGAGCCCGAGTGCACGCTCAGCTTCAGGTTCGCCGGCAGGCCGTACTTCTGGATCGCGAAAGCGATGGTCGCCAGGTCCTCTTCAAACTCTTTCGTGAACTGCTGCACATCGCCTACGTAGTCCACGCCCTTGTTGAACCGGCCCGTGAACTTCGGCGCGATCGTCTGTATGGGAATTTTTTCGTCCGCAATCATCGCCAGGATGATCAGCAGCTCCACCGGCGTCTGCGGCGAATCCGTCTCGTCCATCGAAACCTCAGGCACAAAACGCCCAGCGCCCTTTTCCTCCACCAGCAAGCGATATATCTCCCCCGCGTGCTTCACCGCCGCCAGAAACTTGTGCGCCACGCCTTCGACGAACGCCTTGTCCGTCTTGAATGGCGCCGCAATGTCCGGGATCGTCACCGTGCCAACCAGCTCCGGATGCGCCGCCAGAAATGCGTTCACATCCTCTGCCTTCGCCGGCTTCCCAATCAGGTCGGCCACGTCCAGCGTGAAGAAATCGCAGGGATCCAGAAACCGCTGCACCGTCTTCAGGTTGATGTGGTCGGCGTCCAGAAAATATGGCTTCGTCCAGCCCAGTTCCTTTACCGCTGCATCGGCAGCCGCACGTGTCTGCGTCGGCTCGGACCCGATGATCATGTGCTCGCGGTTGGACTTGTTCCAAACCGGCGTCACTTCTACTCCGGCCGCGCTCGCCTTCATGCAAGCCGCCAGCTGCGCCTTCGCCTGGTGCGCAAACCGATCGCCCACGCCAATCGAATACTTCGGCAGGGTCAAATTCTCCGGCACTGCCGTGCCTGTCGCCGATCCCGTCACCGTTCCCGCTGCTGTCGCCATCGTTCCTCCACTTCAATCAACCGCCATGCCTGCAGGCCATCACTATTGCGAAATTTCTTATCTATATACCCGATCTACTGGTCGAACCAATCCGCAACCGTCTCAGAATACTCGGTCGTCCGTTACCGCCGCAAATCAGAGACAGGTCTCATTCAACTCCAACGGCAGCGCCACTTCAGCACGAAACCACCATTCACGAATGGGAACCGGGCTTGCCAATGACCCAAGACCGCCATAGACATTCCTCGCCGCCCCTCGATACCCTCCAGCCATGGTGCGTATTTTCAGACAGCTCTTTCGTCTGCTTTTTGCGATTGAAGCATGCGGAATCGTCTATGTGCTCTTCATCGCGCACCACTTTGGAAGGAACGACACCGCCGTCAACAGATTCGGGCTATCCGTTTATGCCATCGGGACAGGCTTCCTCGCGCTCTATGCCGTCGCCTTCTGGACCACGCGCAGGCCTCTGCTCCGCCCGAATGCTTCCGCCATCGCAGCCTGTCTGCTCAATGCTGCGGCCGCCCTCTCTTTCCTCTATGGGGTGACCCACGGGAACGGACCTGCTATCGTCAACCTGTCGCTCGCCGCCGCAAATTTCGCGGGCGTCTTCGTCTTCTCTCGCCGCGAAAAACCTCCCTTAGAAACTCTACCGCCCGCCAAACTCGCTGACATTCCCGGCGACCACACCTGGCGCGGCACCGGTCCCATCGTTACGCTGCTCTTTGTCATCGCAGCCTTCGTTCTCGAACATTCCTGGAACCAGTGGGCCGCCGGCCATGGCCTCACACGCCCCGCCGCCGGCCTGATGCTGCTTGCCATTGCGCTCGCGCTTACCGTCACCGCCTTCATCCACGAATCCGGCCACGCGATCATCGGCGCTGTCTTTGGCATGAGGTTGCTGGCCCTCACCGTCGGCCCGTTCCGCTGGGCGCGACGCGACGGTAAATGGAAGCTCAAGCTCTCCAAGCAGATCTTCGGCGGCAGTGTCTCTTCGGTCCCCACGCACATCGATCAGCCGGCATGGCACGACGTCCTCATGGTTTTCGCCGGCCCGTTCGCCAATCTCTGCTCCGCTCCGCTTCTCTTCTGGATCACGTTGCAGACCGCCGCGCCGCGCTTCGCGCACCTCTGGTTCTTCTTCGCCTTCCTCACCTCGCTTGCGATCGTCGTTCCCATCCTCAATCTCATCCCGTTTCGCACCGCCACTGGCTCCTACTCCGACGGCGCGCGCATCGTGCAGATCTTCACTTCCAGCCCTGTCGTCGAGTACCAGCGCGCTCTCCGCGCCCTCAAGTCAACCCTCGTAACTCCGCTTCGCCCGCGCCAACTCGACGCCGCCGCCTTCCAGCGCGCGGCCGCGCTCCGACCCCGCGAATATGCAGGCCTGCATGCGCATGTCTGCGCCGCGCAGATCTTCAAGGACCAGGACCGCATCCCGGAAGCCGCCGCCGAGATCGCCGCCGCTGAAGCCATCGACCGCAGCTACGCCCTCAAAGTGCCGGCGCTCGTCTATAGCGTCTTTGTCTATTTCGAAGCCGTTTACAATCGCTCCGCCGGCAATGCGCGCCTCTGCTGGGACCGCATGAGCACGCATCATCCCGACCGCGATACCGTCGATTACCTCATCGCCGCCGCCGCGCTGCTCTGGATCGAGAGCCAATCCGAAAATGCGCCGCCGTTCCGCGTACGCTCGGCGGAGGTCGAAGCCGCATGGCTCACCGCAAGCAACGCCGCCGGAAAACTTCCCCGCACCGGCGCCTATGACGCCACGCGCGATCGCCTGGCGCTCCTGCACACTCTGCTGAATATCGAATCTCAGGCGCCGCCCAGTCCACCGCAGCTGCAAACTGCCGCTGACTGGCTGACTCGCTAGCCCGCCGCCCCCTGCTTCTAATCCTTGAACCGCCCCTCGTACGCCCACAGCCCAAGCCCCGGGTTGGAGATATAGAAGATCTCCTCGCCGCCCACCGTGTTCCAACCGTCCTTCAGCTTCGCCGGATCGTACTTCTTCGAGTATTCGGCGAGGTCGCCATATTCGTAGTGCGCGCCCTCAATCTCCGCTCGCGTCAGGCCGCCGGGGCAATAGCGAATGCGGAAACGTCCATCACTCGAGGAGTGAATAAAGTGCGCCGCCGCCGAGAGGTTTGCCGCCAGCTCCGGATCATTCTTTACCGCTTCGAGCGTCTTCGCGGTGCCGCAGTAGCCATATCTGCGGATCAGCTTGTCGATCGTCTTGTCCTCGCCGAACTCATGCACGCCCGGTGCCAGCACAATCAGCTCGCCGCCATCCGCCAGCGCCATGCGCGTCCGATAGATGCTCTTGTTGCCCAGCCACGTGCTCTTGAACTCCTCAGGATCGAGGAAGACGACCGCCTTTTTGATCTCGCGGTCCATCATCTGGAAGTTCACCTTCAGGCTCAGCTCCGCCGCGCGTTCAAAGCACTCCGTGTCGTCACCGATGTAGATGCCGCGGATCACCAGCTTGCCCGCCGCGTTCTTGCCCACCACCGTCAGTACGTAGACGATCGGCAGGTCCTTCGCGAAGTGCTCGCTGGCATAGTTCAGCACTTTGCGCACCGGAGTGTCCGCGCGGCCCATCATGCGCTCCATGCCATACACCGCGCCCAGGAAGTGGCTGCGATGGATACCCATCACGCCACCCGTGCCCACAAAAATATTCTTGTTGTATCCGGCCATGCCCACGACTTCGTGCGGCACAATCTGGCCAATCGACAGGATCAGGTCATGGCCGCCATCCTGCAGCAGCTTGTTCACCTGCGCGGGCCACGGGTAGTCCAGCTTGCCTTCGCTCACCTCGCGGATGAACTCCGCCGGCACTTCGCCCAGGGTCACAATGTCGTTGCGCCAGTCATGCACGCGGAAGAGGTCGCGCGGCGTCGGCCCGTACATCACCTGGATCTCGTGGTCGTTCATTGGCCGATGCGTGCCCAGCGCCGGCAGCACATCGATCAGGGCGTCGCCATAGTAGTTCCATGCATACTCGGTCAGTTGACCGGACATCGAGTGCATGCGCGTAAAGTCCGGCGGCACCGCCAGTACCTTCTTGCGGACGCCCAGCTTGTCCAGCGCACTGAATAAAGCCGCCTTCGCCTCGGCGGCTGAGAACTCTTTCTCCGGCGAGCCGGAGGCATAGTACAGGCTCATGCCCCGATTCTACTCGCCTGCGCGAACACCGCCCACGCGCCTGCATTTTTCAGTACTCGCGTTCGATCTTCGTCCCCCCAGTTCGCTGTCCGCCCCCATTTTCGGCGTACACTGCGGCCATTATGGATGTCCTGCTGCTGCACCGCATCCACTTTGCGTTCACCATCACGTTCCACTACCTCTTCCCGCAGCTCACGATGGGTCTTGCGCTTCTCATCGTCGTGCTCAAGACGCTCGCCCTCACCCGCAACGACGCGCGCTACGATCAGGCAGCGCGTTTCTGGGCGCGCATCTTCGCCATCAACTTCGTCCTCGGCGTAGTCACCGGCATCCCCATGGAATTCCAGTTCGGCACCAACTGGTCGGAGTTCTCGCGCCGTACGGGCGGCATCATCGGCCAGCCGCTCGCCATGGAAGGCGTCTTCTCCTTCTTCCTCGAATCCACCTTCCTCGGCCTCTTCCTATTCGGCGAAAAGCGCCTTTCGCGCTGGGCACACTGGGGCAGCGCCTTCATGGTCTGGCTCGGGAGTTGGATCTCCGGCTTCTTCATCATCGTCACCAACGCCTGGATGCAGCATCCCGTCGCCTATCGCCTGCTGCCCGACGGCCGCTTCGAACTCACCAGCTTCGCCGCGCTGCTCGGCAATCCCTGGGCCTGGCTCGAATACATGCACAACATGTGCGCCGCCGTTGTCACCGCTTCCTTCGTCATGGCCGCGGTCGGTGCCTTCTATGCCCTCAGCGAAAAGCATGCCGAACAGGCGCGTGTCTTTCTCCGCGTCGGCGTCATCGCCGGCCTCATCTCCTGCATCGCGCAGGTCTTTCCCACCGGCGACCTCCACGGCCGCTATCTCGCCGAACACCAGCCCGCCGCCATCGCCGGAATGGAGGGCCTCTTCCGCACTCAGAAGGGTGCGCCCATCGTGCTGATGGGCCAGCCCGACGAGCAGACTCAGCGCATCGACAATCCCATTGCCGTCAACGATGTCCTCAGCTTCCTCATCTATGGGACGACGAAGGCTGAAGTAAAAGGCCTCGACCAGTTCCCGCGCGACCAGTGGCCCACCACCCTGCCACTGCTTTTTTACAGCTACCACATCATGGCCGGCCTCGGGACATGGTTCATGCTGCTCATGGCCGTCGCCGCATTCCTGCTGTGGCGCCGCCGGCTCTACACTTCAAGGTGGATTCTCTGGCCGCTGCTCCTCAGCTTTCCGCTGCCATACATCGCCACCACCGCAGGCTGGATGACCGCAGAGATCGGCCGTCAGCCCTGGCTCGTTTATGGGCTGCTGCGCACTTCGGAGGGATACTCACACCATGTGACCGCCGGCAACAGCCTCTTTACGCTGCTCGGATTCCTGGGCCTCTACTCGCTGCTCTCGATCCTCTGGATCGTGGTCGTCTATCGCATCATCTCCAACGGTCCGGAACAAGCCGAACTGCATTCCGCGCCTGAGGCGCTCAGCGCATAGAAAGGAGAAAGAATGGGCGCCACCTGGTTCTGCATTGTCGCTTTCATGCTCGCGGCCTACGTCGTTCTCGACGGCTTCGACATCGGCGTCGGCATCCTCACGCCCATCCTCGCGCGCACCGAGCAGGACCGCCGCATCATGCTGCGCTCCATCGGCCCCGTGTGGGACGGCAACGAAGTCTGGCTCATCGCCGGCGGCGGCACACTCTACTTCGCCTTCCCGCTGCTCTACGCCTCCGCATTCAGCGGCTTCTATCTGCCGCTCATGATCGTTCTCTGGCTGCTCATCGGCCGCGGCATCGGCATCGAACTCCGCTCCCACGCCGACCACGCCGTATGGCGCAGCTTCTTCGATGGCGTCTTTGTCCTCTCGAGCGCGCTCCTCGCCATCTTCCTCGGCGCCGCGCTGGCCAACGTCATCCGCGGCGTGCCCCTCGGCCCCGATCAATACTTCTTCCTGCCACTCTGGACCGACTGGCGCGTCGGCCCGTCCCCCGGAATTCTCGACTGGTACACCGTCATCGGCGCGGTCGTCGCTCTCGTCGCGCTTGCGATGCATGGCGCGCTATGGCTTGCCCTCAAAACCACAGGCGATCTCGAACTCCGCGCGCAGCAACTTGCAGCACGCGCATGGTTCGCGCTCGCTGCCGTCACCATCGTCAGCCTGTGGGCCACAACCTCCGTCCGCCCATCCACACTCGACAACTACCGCCACTACCCGGCGCTCTTCGCGATCCCGGTGCTCGTCGCCATCGCCCTCGTCGCCATGCGCCGCTTCTCCGCGCGAGGCCAGCATCTCCATGCCTTCCTCGCCTCCAGCGCATATCTCGCCCTTATGCTCGCCGGGGCATGCGCGGGGCTCTATCCCACCTTGCTTCCCTCATCCATCAACCCTGCAGACGACATCACCATCGCCAAGGCCCTCTCAGGTCCTTACGTCACCCACATCGGCCTCATCTGGTGGTGCTTTGGGATCCTGCTCGCTCTCGGATACTTCGCCGTCACGTACACGCTCTTCCGCGGCAAAGTCCGCGCCGACGCGGAAGGCGGCTACGGCCACTGATTTCTTCGCTCATTCTCCCGCCGGCGTCGCCGATGCGGTCGCCACCTTCAACACCGCCGGCTCCTGGTCCTTGGTCTCGAATTTCTTATAGAAGTTTCTAAGGTTGGGATACTCATCCGTCTTGTAGAAGATCGTCCCCAACTCAAACCTTCGTTGCGTGGTAATGCTGGTGGGTGTGGCGGCAGGATCGAGTTTATAAGCCGCGAATCCCTGATATAGCTCCTCATCTTTGGCCGGAGAGGACTCTAACGTCAGACTGGCTGGAAACGTATATCGCGTAGCGTCCTGCACTATATTCGCGTAGTTGAAGAAAATCGGCGTCTCCCGCTTGTCGTGCGGGAACGTCGGCTTCTCATTGGCCACAAAGATGTCGGCCGGCACCAGCAGGCGCTTCCCGGTCGGCGAGCCGACGGCTCCTTTTACCTGGAATACGGCGGAAAGCGGTTGCTCGTAGTCGTCAAGGTTCGTGATCGCGCCCGTCTCAATGTCCATCCCGGCCGGCAAAAGATTCTCGACCGAATCGTGCAGGTCCCGTTGCAAACCAGTCTGATCGCCCAACAGATACCGCGTCCGCCATGAGAGCGCGGGAGCTCCCGTCCATGTCATTCTGACGGTTCCGGTCACCTCGCCGTGGTCGTCCATCTTCAGGTCGGCGACCCGCTGTGTGCGCGAATTGGTATACGGTTCATCCGGCGTTTGCGCCAGCGCGCTGCCTCCGTCCGTCTGTCGCAGGCCATTGGCGTCGCTGTGCTTCCAGGCCAGGTGGCCGTATGGGCAATACCGCATACCTGGATCGAAATACTGTTCCTTGCCGCCAACCGTCACGATCGCGATTAGATCGTTCAGCTGCGAAAAGCTCATGTAGTTCGGGACGAATACGTCGCGATCGCGGTTGGTCACCGCCATCACGTAGCCCTTCATGCCTGCCGCCCGCGCCATCGCGACAAAGAGTTCGGCAATCTCATCGTCATCGCCGCGTTTGCGCGTCCAAATGTCATCGGTGGACTTTGCCGGGCCAAACCCCTGCGCCTTTTCCTCCTGTGCGGACTGTGCGCGGCTATAGCTTGAGTTGTCCAACTTCATCACCGCCGCATAGATCTTCCGCAGCTTCTGTTCCTCGGTGTCCGTTGGCGCTACCAGCGCGGCTACCGCCTCCTTTACTTTGCCGTTAGGGCCGATGAATTTGTCCGCATCCTTAGCCCATTTCTTTCCTTCGCTCTTCCAGTACTCGTCCGTGGATCGATACGTCGCGTAATAGAACATCACGCGATACGTGAGGCTCTTGAACGGCGGCATGAACTCTTCGTCCGGTGTTGGCTTGATGTCATGAACAGTCAGTTCAAAGAGCTGCTGCCCATCCGCCATGTGTTGCGGCTTCACGGTGTAGCCTTCCGGCAGAATGGGCGCCCACGCAATGCCGCTGGTCAACTCCTCGCCATGCTCTCCTTTGGACACCAGCTGCTTGTCCGTCGGCTTCCACAGATAATGTGCTTTGCGCGTGTAGAGCTCCGACTGCACGAACCAGTCGGGTGGGATATACATGTTGTCGTCATAACGCAGCGAATAGCGGAACTCGATGATGCTGCCCACCTCAACATCGGGCAGCGTAAATACCTTCGCGGTCTCTTTATAACCCTGCGATTTTTCGATCACCTTCTGATACGGCTTGCCCGTAAACGGAATAATCGTTCCGTCGGGATGGATGGTGCGGCCCTGGATGTCGGAAACGCTGTAACCGCCGTTGTCTCCCGCATCGTACTGGTGCAGCTCGATGTTGGCGTAGTCCTTGCCGCGTTCGGTCAGCACCTTGATCCGCGCATACTTGGTCCACACATGGAGTTGATCGTCGGTAATCTCTTCGCGGAACAGGTACACCGCGGCCGCGCCGGGCACCTCCGGCTGCGCCGTCATCTTTAGTTCCTCCTCCGTCGGCGGCGTCCACTGCGCGCGCGCGCGAAGACCTGTCGAGACCAGTACAAGAGCAGAAAAGCTGACGAGAAAGAGGCGATGAACGCTGCGCTTCATGGAAGTTTCCTTATTGTGATTCGTTATTGACAGAACTTGCATCGTTGGATGACCGCACTATTGCCGCTTCAGCACTGCCCGGCTCTGCTCGTCGGCGGTAATGGCGCTGGCGAGCTTCTGCACATCGGCATAGCGATTGGCGGGCACCGTAACCTGACGGATGGTGTAGCTGCGTTTGTAGTGCAGCGTATTCCCCTTCACGTCCGTCGTGCTCTCATATTCGGCAAAGCCGACGTCCAGCTTGACAGGGTCGGGCACCTCGTCCACCGCATAACCGGCCGGAAGTTCAATCGAATATTCATCCGTCGCCTGCATCGTTTCGCCCAGATCGATCGGCACCGTGCGCGCTTTATGGTCCGTGTCCGGCGCCAGCGATCCCAGCACCCGCGGACGCACCATCAGCAAAGCCCCCATCGATCGAGCGTAGTTGTCCGCCGTAATGCCATAGCTAAGCGTGAAATCCTGGTTCAGCGAATCGGCGTTCGCGGCCTTCACGTCAGTGGCATTGAAAGTCGTAAAGTCATGCTGCAACGCGTGGTCGATCAGGTCGCGCTGTTCCTTGGCATCGCCCGCAGCGAAGATCTCGCGCCGGTACTCCGATACATCGCCGAATCGCTTCTCACTCACCGTTCCGCTCAAAACTCCATCGCTGGCCAGCTTGAAAATCGCGGTGCGACGGATCGTATTCAGCGCGGGATCGAGCACCGGCAGCAGTACGGCCTGGGTGTCCGCTCCATCCATCAGAATGCCGTATCCACCCTGTAGATCGTGTTCCAGTTGGCCGAACGGAGTCAGCTCCGAAGTAGGATCGAAGATCAGATACCGCTTTCCGCGAATCGTGACAATACTGTGCAGCCGCGACGACTCATATCCGCTGGGCACCTCGATGGCGGCAATCATGTGGTTGCCCACCAGCGACGGCGCCGCCGGATCCACCACGCCGCGTTCGGAATCCACCATCATCAACTCGGCGTGGATGCCGACCGCCGACAGCATCGCGCCGGTCAGCGTCGCCTTGTCCTTGCAGTCGCCATACAGATGATGGAATACGTCCTCCGCCGAATGCGGCTGATATCCGCCAATCCCCATCTCAATCGCGAAATATCGGACATGTTTCTGTACGAACTCGCCGATTGCCTCCGCCTTATCGTAAAAATCCGTCTTGCCGGCAGTAAGCTGTTGCGCCTTCGCCGCCAGGTCCGGAGCGGCCTCCATCCGGTCTTTGATCAGCGGCGCATACCATTGCCCGATACTCTGCCATGTGCTCGCCGTACCAAGGCCCGACGGACCATAATGCACGGTCATGCGGCCTGCCAGCGATGCCGGTGACGGCGAAAGCGGCACATGCTCCAGGTCCACTGCCGGCATGTTGTTCATCTCCCAACGCCAGCGGCGGTTCTCAAGATCGATCGGAGCGCCTTCCGCATGGTGTGCCCACACCGTATTGAACGTATAGCCGGCCGGAAGCTCCAGCGTAAAGCTCTGGTTCAGGTGCGGCAGCTCACCCTGAAAGTCCCACGTCACCTCATTCATGTAAGGCCGCTCGCGGCGCTCGTATTCGTATGCGATCACTCCACCGGGATCGCTCCCCGGAGCATGCGCTACGCGAAAACGGTCATCTGCAAAGACGAGGTCCCCGCTGCCGAACCCTTCGTCTGTGAAGTCCTTGTCCTTCATGGCATACTCGTGCCCGTCCGGAGCAATGCTCCACACGTTCATCGAAAGGATTTTCATGTCCTTGTCGTAGTCGACGTGGATCACACCTTCATCGCGTCCCTGCGGCCGCAGGATCTTCACCACGCGGCGCACATGCTTCACCGCACGGCCTTCCGCGTCTACCGTGTAGGTCCGCTGATCCAGCAGCACGACAGCATTGGTCTCCGGCGGATACGTCGGCAGCTTCTGCGCCGCGGCATCCTGTACCCAGTCGGGAACACTATCGCCCTTGGCGAACGCAGGAGAAGTGGCGGAGATAAGAAGGAGCGCAGCAATCACTCCCAATGTCTTGCCACCCGGGCAAACCCGGCCACCGAACCGCTTCTCGCGGTCCCCATCGCGGCACAACGAATGCCCGCCGAAGTTCATATGGCCCGTGCTCCTCTGCATGGCAAGCCGGCAAAACGGCGGTTTTCCCGCTATTCGCCCTGCAAATCTGCTTGAATGCCCACTTTATACGTGGGTCGCCTGCGCGAAGCAATGGAAATATTGCGTTCGTGACCTTCGGCGCATCGATTGACTCCCATTGGTAATCGAGGCTTCGATCAGAAACCGGGTGGCCTTTCGCCCCGGACGCCGAAAGCCTGCTCCAGCGCCGTTCCCGCCGCTCCCAGCATCGCCTCATCGAACAGGCCGCCCACCAGCGTCACCCCATGCGGCACACGCCGCGGCGGAGAAAACTTCGGCAGCGGATGCGCCGGATCGGGCGCCCAGTCACTGCGCGCTTGCGAGACTTCCACAAAGCCGGCCCGCAATGTAAGCGAAGGATGTCCCGTGAAGTTCGTGATCACCAGAAACTCATCCCTCAGCGACGGCACCAGCAGCAGATCCACCTCGGAAAAAACCCGCTGCATCTCCAGCGCGACCTTCCGCCGCAGCCGGTCCGCCTGCACGAAATCAACCGCGGACAGAAAACGTGCCTGCCGGGACGTATTCGGCCACGCATCCGGCACCTGCATCTTCAGTTGATCGACCCCGTGGCTCAGCGTCAATTCCTCGAACGACGCGCCCGCCTCTGCAAAAAGAATCACGTTGAGTGAATCGTAGGGCCAGTCTGGCAAAGTCACCGGGACAACCGTCATCCCCAGCCGCTTGACTGTCTCCACAGCCGCGCGATCCACATCCGTAGCGGACGGCGCATTCGTCCACGCCGGGATATACCCCACTCGCAGCTTCGCAAGGTCCGTTCCAGCCGCGCGCTCCAATGCCGCGCTCTCCGCACTACCGGTATCTCCGGCGTCATAGCCGCTGATCGCTTCCAGCACAAGCATCGTATCTTCCACCGATCGCGCCATCGGTCCCAGCTTGTCGCAGGTCCAACTCAAGGTCATCGCGCCGGTGCGCGGCACGCGCCCAAACGTCGGCCGCAGCCCGGTAATCCCACACCGCATCGTTGGACTCACAATGCTTCCCTGTGTCTCGCTGCCAATCGCAAACCCAACCAGCCCCGCCGCAACCGCCGCACCCGGCCCCGCGCTCGATCCCGACGATCCCTCCTCCGGCAGCCACGGATTCATCGTCTGCCCGCCAAACCAGACGTCGTTCAGCGCCAGCGCTCCCATACTCAACTTCGCCACCAGCACCGCGCCCGCTTCGTTCAGCTTCGCTACCACCGCTGAGTCCTTCTCCGGTATGCGATTGCGAAACGGCTCTGCACCATATGTCGTCGCAATACCCGCTGTATCCAACAGGTCCTTGGCGCCCCATGGAATGCCGTGCAACGGCCCCCGATATTTCCCCGCCTCAATCTCCCGGTCTGCCGCGCGCGCTTGCTCCAACGCATGGTCCTTCGTCAATGTAATGACGCAACGCAGTTGCGCATCGAACCGCTCCAGCCGCGCCATATATATCTGCGTCAGCCGCTCGCTCGTAATCTGCTTCGTCTTGATCCATCCGGCCAGCAGCGTCACCGGCGCGTACGCAATGTCTTCCTCGCGTGCTGGAAGCACCGGAACTCTATCGATCACCACCATCGCTCCGGAATTGGTGGGTACCGAAGTGTTCGGTTGGGCCACGCCCCCAATCGCCGCCATCCTCGGATTCCACACCGTCGCGGGGGCCAGCGAATCCTCCAGATGCACTTTGCGCGGCCCCGTACGCCGCTCGTACAACGCCGCCATCGATTCACGCCAGCTCCCGGCCGCCTGCACCCGCTCCGCCGGTGTCATCTCCACCTGCACCAGCTTCTCCGCCTGCGCGAACGTCTCCGCCGAAACCGCCGGTCCCACCGCTGGCGAAGTTCCGAATGCGGGCGGCATGCCCGGCTCGGCTTGCGAAGGCGGTTGGCGCATGGATGCAGCGGCCGCACTCCGAGAAGACGCACCACTCATCGCGGCGGCCACAAAACCGATCGAGCCCTTTGCGAGGAAATCCCGCCGCGACCCAGCCATCCATCACCCCCCGGTATGTCGGCGAAAGCAGCCGTCCGGCGCACAACCACATATACCACCAGGCCTGTGTCGCGACCGGCGAGCGTCGACGCTAATTGCTACCAAAATGCTACCAACTTATCGAGCAGCGGAAGACGGGGCTGACGGTGAGGGATCAGCCCCATTTTCATGATCGAGAGGAGCGGTCACGAATAATAGCTTTACGCACGTAAGCGTGTTGCACCTTTGCGTAAGCCTTATCTGTGTGGGGGAGCAAGCCGCCACGCATTGACCGTTGGATTTGTGGCGCTGATGGTGTTCGCGATCGGACAGCGTGTTCTCCCGGCCTTCTGCGGGATGCGCGTCCTGTGGAGCGACCGGTTGATGGGATGGTCACTCTATCTTCTCTTTCTGGGCTGCCTATTGCGCGCCGCGACCGAGCCGCTGGCGTATGAAGGTGTCTGGGCTCCGGCATGGAAGGTGCTGCCGGTATCGGCCGTCATGGAGCTTGCCGCCGTAACCGTGTTCGCCGTGAATATCGGCGTTACGATCGTTCGCCCGCCGGCTCATCTGACGCCTTCTGCACATTGACCCGCCGACGGATAGCGCACGCTCCCCGGTTGCCGTCCGCTCCGACGGTCCAGACAACCTCAGCCATCAACGATCGAGGCCGGCACGCGGTTTCGCCTGCCAAACCGGGTATGGCAGACCGGCGAGCCGATTGATGATCCAAGCCTGAATGACCAGAAGAACAACTGCGATCTCGATGATCGGAAGGTACAGCGGTTTGGCCAGGATTCCGAGGGAGACAATCATCGTGGTGGCTCCTGCCGGCGGATGGTTGACGCGCGACAGCACCATGAATGCGCCGGTGAGCGACAAGGCAAGCGCGGAGGCGAGAATGCGAGGCCAATAGACATGGCCTGCCGCGCCTTGAGGGAAGGCATGCATGCCGGTAACGTAGTAGGCGAAAAAGCCGCAGGCAAGTCCAATCGCGTGACCGAAGATGGCATTCCGCGGAGCCGAAGCCTCCGCCAGGGGAGAAAAGAAAAACAGATATGCGGTAGGGCCGAGCGATGGAAATACAAACGGATTGTGCGTGAGTACTGCCACGAGCGCCAACAGCCCAATGGTTACGAAGCTGTTGAGAAATACATAAGCCGCCCACACAACGCGCGGCGGAAGATGGGCGAGCAACCAGTTGAGCCGCAGCCGCCCAATGAAGTGATAAACATGCTCGCTCCACTGGGGAGATGAAGAATTCGGCTGTGTCAAAACTCGATCGGGCCTCCGTCAATGTGGTGGGTTCAAAACATTGTGACACGGCCACGTTAGACCAACCATGTGACTAAGCCTGTGATTTAGGTCACAACGGAAACGTGTTGACCATGCGCCGCCTAGAGGATGTTGGGCTGCGCACGACGCAGCGCTTCGGCTTCGATCTGGTGCCGCTGGTCTTGCTGTTCGCGATCGCAATTACGGGCTTGGCCTTACGGCCTCTGCAACATGGTGGCAGGGCCGGTACTACTGGTTTATCTCTCTCACGCATCAGGTGCTCGTGGTCGCCTGGGTGCTTTCGCTTCCTGTTCTGTCTATTACCAAAAGGAACAGAACCGCCTGTTCTGTCCCTGTCACGAAGGAGTCTTCGACACCAGAACCGGCGAACCGGTCGCCGGTCCGCCGGTGCGGCCGCTCTCCCGAATCACACTCCAGACAAACGCCGAAAAGCTGTATGCCATCGGGGTGGAACCATGACCACGCCTGATAGAAGCCATTCTCCGGGCTTCCGCGAACAACCGAGGCACCCTGTTCCGCCGCCGGGGGAAGCAGGCTGGTCGGGGCCGCCCTTCTGATCGGATTCCTCCTGCTTGCGCTCCAACTTTGGATCCTCACGGTTGCTCTTGAGGAGTTTCAAAGGCATAACAACGGGCGGACTTATTTGCTCGCAGGGATCTCCGCTGTCCTCTTTGCAGGCGGTCTGGCAGTACGCTGGCTGCTCAGACGAACGCCCTCCATCCGGGGAACTTCGGTCTCTCGATCGAATTCGCGAAAAATTTGAAACCGGTTCTCCAAGTGAAGCGAATTGGAGCAAGGGAGGCTTCGTCACCGGAAGCTAAGGTATTGAAAGGATTGGTGGGCACAGCAGGATTCGAACCTACGACTTCCACCGTGTGAAGGTGGCACTCTACCGCTGAGTTATGCGCCCGGACAATGTCTTACTCGGCGTGCGGCAAATGCTCCAGCTCTTTGCAAAGTATGCATACCGCGCACCGCATATCTGCCGGATCCGCTTTACAGGCTCTACTACCTGCAAAAACACCAGTAAGAACTGGCCTTCCCGGACTGTCATGAGTCTAGCACAAGCCACTTCATTCGCCCATAAACACTGGCTGAAACGAGCCATCCATGCGCGCTAGGCCCTCGCGCACAGCGAACGATCCAGGCATCCAGCGGCTCGCGAAGGACCGCGGGAAGAACATGCCGCAGCGGCCGCCGCGGGCCGTCGTTTGCTATCACAGGTCAAGCGCAATCAGCCCGTCGATTACACGTCGCGCCTGGCGGTCGCTCGTGCCAAGAATGCTCGCAACATCGCCACGTGGCAGCTTCCCACGAATCGCCAAGCTCCAGTACCGCCAACGCTGTCAATGCCGCCGCATCCCGACTTTTCTGCTTATCTCACTGCAACCAAAGGAGAAACAAAATCTCCGCAATGCGGCATTTTAGTTCTGCTCCGCAGGCTATCATGGAAGTAGGTGGGGGAATCCTCGTGGCTCCGCCGTTTCGGTAATTGCTGAATCGAGACGGAGGATCGCTCAGGGATCGGCTTTGGCCCTCGTCTGGCGCGCACCGTCGCCTCTAACCTTCTGATTTCAGATATTTTGTGCGCAAACCGCCTGAAATCTATATTTTAGAGGACTAACCGTCGCGTAAATAACACAATTCAGATATTTTAGGCGACAAGATATCAAAATTAAAAAGCACTCCTCTCTTGGGCGGAGCGAATCTGGCAAAGCCGCACAAAGAGAGTCTGAGGCGCACGGCAGAACGTGATCCGCCTTCTGCACTTTTGGTCCGGTCCGTACCATTCGATAGTCGTCCCTGGCCCGCCGTCCCACGCCGCCAAGTACAATAGCCAAGCTAAGATGGCCCCACGCCCCGACCATCCCGACCGGCCTGGCGCACAAGGACCAGCCCCATCCGATCACGCCCAGACGGCTCAGTCCCCCCATCTCGAAAACTGCGCCGGCCCTGCGGAATTCCCGCAACCTCGCGAGGAAGATGGGGTTATGGAGGATATGGCGACCTTGGCCGTCAATCCGGGAGCAATTGGACAGCGATATAACGGAAGCGCTAACCCTGCCATCGCGCAAACCACCGCCCCTTCCGCGCAGTTTGCCGAGATGGAAGACTCCGCCATCATGCTGGAGCTGCGCGCCGGCAACATGTCCGGCTTCGATTTCCTGATCCAGAAGTACCGTAAGCCGATCGTGAACTTCATGTATCGCATGGTGCATAACCAGGCGGTCGCCGAAGAACTGGCGCAGGAGGTCTTTCTTCGCGTCTACCGTTCGCGCGAGACATATCGTGCAGAGGCCCGCTTCAGTACATGGCTCTATCGCATCGCCACGAATCTCGGCGTCAACTATGCGCGCGACACGCGGCATGAGCGCGCCGCCTCAACCGTCTACCTGGACGAGACCGATTCCGAGACCGGCACCACGCCGGATGTCGCTGACGACGAGCCCAGCGTTGAAGCATCCATGCTCCGTCGCGAGCGATTGAACGCAATCCGCCAACACGTCCTTGCCCTGCCCGAGCGGCAGCGCATGGCCGTACTGATGCACAAGTACGAAGGGATGGACTACAAACAGATCGGCGATGTACTGAAACTGAGCGAGTCCGCGACGAAATCACTGCTCTTTCGCGCATATCAAACCCTCCGCGAAAAGCTGAAGGAGTTCATCTAGAACCGGAAACTTTGACGTGCGCTTCCCGTCCATGAGAGCAGGAAGCAACCATAACCTCAAGCCCGGCGAGTTGTCCGCCACGGCTTCAGAGAACGAGACGCGGCAGAAGAATTCAGGACAGCCACAGAACGCGTCCCGTAGAAAGGAAGGATGAAATGAACTGCAAGACCTGCCAATCCGCTCTGCCTGACCTGCTGCTGGATCCCGCGGCCCAAAGTGCCGCCGGCGCGCGCGCTCATATTGCCGGGTGCGCCGAGTGTGCCCGCGAGCTGGCATCGCTCGAAGCGGCGATGTCGCTGCTCGATCTCTGGAAAGCGCCCGAAGTCTCTCCCTATTTCGATCAGAAGCTGACCGTGCGCCTGCGCGAGGAACAGGCCGCATCGCCGGCCGGCTTCTTCGAGCGCCTGCGCACCCGGCTCCAGTTGAATACCGGTCGCCAGTTTCGGCCCGCACTTGCCGGGGCCCTGGCCCTCCTGCTGATCGCCGGCGGCAGCAGTATCACGTTCTCCACGCTTTCCCGCTCCACAGGCCCGGCCGTCGTCTCGGCTCCGGTGAAGGACCTGCAGATTCTGGACAAAAATCAGCAAGCGTTGGAGCAGGTAGACCAGTTGCTTCAGGAGAATGCCGCTACAGATACTGATTCCGAGGTTGCAACACCGCAAAGTTAGGGTGGCTGCATGATCAGGTTTGGGACGGACTTGCGATCCTAAAAAGTCCTTCACCACTTCCGGCCCTGGCAGTAGACTTCAAAGGCGCTAACCTTGTGGATCCCGCCCTGCGGGACCGCAAACTGCAAGCTGCTCCCTTGAGGTCATTCGGCAGATGAAACAATCGGCGCGAATTGCAAGCCGCGGCCGATTCAGTGCGTTTAGGGTTCAATGAAAACGGCTCTTCCAATCCGGCTCGGTGTGGCCGCAGTATCGATTCTGCTGCTCGCCGCTGCACCTGCCCATGCCCGCTGGCAGGGCGCGCAAAAAGGTGCGCCCCCGCGCATCGTGCGCCAGCCACCGCCGCCGCGCCAGGGGCCAAACGTCAATGGCAACGCACCCTATCAGCAGCAGCGGCGGGCCCAGCAGCAGGAACGGATTCAGCGGCGGGGACATCTCGAAGACTGGATGCAGAGCCACAGCAACATGTCGCTCGCCGACCAGCAGCGTGCCATGCAGAACGAACCCGGTTTCCGTGAATTGCCCCGCTGGGAACAGCAGCAGGAGTTGAATCAGTTGGCTCGGCTGTATGCCATGACCCCGCAGCAGCGCGCCCGCCGGCTCAATCGCCTCGAGGCATATGAAGGCCTCAATCCCGTCGAGCGGCAGCAGTACGATGCTGCGGCGCGGCAACTTGGAGTGCTGCCGCGTCCCCGTCAGAACATGATCGCTCATGCACTGTTAGACCTGCGCGAGATGCCTCCTCCGCAGCGCGAGCAGGTCATTGACTCGCCCGCCTTTGCGCAGCAGTTTCCTGATCCGAACGAGCGGGCCATGATCCGCACCTTGCTTTCCGCTGAGCCGTACTCGCCCGCCCCGCCACGATAGACCGGAGACTTCCGCAACCACTGCAAAACCGGGTGTGTCGAACTTTCGGCGCTACCGGCTAATGCGCCTGGGGCCGCGCTGCCACTTTCACTCGCGGTGTTGGCTCAGTGACCATCGCGCTCGTGTCCTTCAGCGCCGCAATCGCCTCGTCGTACCGTCCCGCCAGCGAATTGCCGCGAATAATGGCCATCTCCTCCAGCATCTTCATGCCGTCTTTGAGATAGCTCATGCGGCTGCGCTCATCGTGCCCCCAGGTCACCGGAACCTCTCGGATGTCATAACCAAGCTTGCGCGCGATGAACAGAATCTCCGGATCGAAGCCCCAGCGCTCAATCCGCTGCAGACGGAAGATCACCTGTGCCGCCTGCCGCCTGAATGCTTTGAAGCCGCACTGCGTATCCTTGAACGGCAGCCCCATCACCATTCGCGTCACCCAGTTGAAGCATCGTCCGAAGAACCGCCGGTACAGCGGCTGATGAATCGTCTGCCGCGCTTTATCCAGCCAGCGGGAGCCAATCGCCACATCGGCGCCATCCGCAATCGCGGCAAATAGCCGCTCTGCTTCTTCCATCGGCGCCGAGAGGTCCGCGTCCGTAAACATCACGATCTCGCCCGCGGCTTGCAGCAACCCGTTGCGTACCGAGTAGCCCTTGCCCCGATTGCCGTTGTTCTGGATCAGGTGCAGCCGCGGATAGCGCTCCATCCAGCGGTGCACAATCTGGGGCGTGGTGTCCGTCGATCCGTCGTCGACGACCAGGATTTCGGCGTCCCATCCCTGCTTCTCGATACACTCCAGCACCCGAGTCAACGCATTCTCAATGCGTGCGGCTTCGTTGTATGCCGGAATCACGATGCTGAGATGCGGTGTCGGCAATTCTCTTACTCCAGGGGCGCCTTCATCATACTGCAATTATTGGACGGTTCAGAACCCGTTGTTCGGCTCAACTTTGCTTCTGAACAGTTCACCAATCGACACAATCGACTTCGCTTCCGCTTCCGAATTGGTCTAAACTCCAGAATCATGCCGGACGAGCCCTTTCTTCCCCCATCCTCTCAGCCGACTTCTGCCACTCCGCCACCTCCACCGCCCAGCGCTGCGCCGCCTGTCTATGGCTACGTGCCCGGATACGGCTATGCGCAACGCGGCGCCTACCCGCCATATACGCCGCCTCCCCGGCAGCGGCGCTCGCCGTGGTTCTGGGTTGCCGTCTTCGGTGGAGGTTTCGCCGTCATCGCCCTGCTCATCACCGGCATGGTCTGGTCCATCGTGAAGAGCGTCACCGGCGAAAACTCCGCGGGCATCGACGGTTTCGGATCGCGCATTGCCGTCATCGACATCAGCGGCGCCATCACCGATCCCGACAAGATCGACGACAGCCTGCGCAAGTTCGGCCAGGACGACTCCGTCAAGGCCATCCTCCTGCATATCAACTCGCCCGGCGGCGGGGCCGCTGCCTCGCAGGAGATCTACAACGAGGTCCGCCGTGTGCGCCTGGAGAACAAAAAGCCGATCATCGCCTCCATCGAATCCGTCGGCGCATCCGGCGCGTATTACATCGCCAGCGGCTGCGACAAGATCTACGCCAACCAGGCCTCCGTCGTCGGCTCCATCGGCGTCATCATGGAATGGACCAATTACGGCGACCTCATGCGCTGGGCCAAGCTCAAGAGCGTCATCATCCATGACGGCACGCTCAAGGACGCCGGCGATCCGACACGCGACATGACGCCCGAGGAGCAGGCCTATTTCCAGGGCCTCGTCGACAACATGTACGGCCAGTTCGTCCATGACGTCGCCGTCGGCCGTCACACCACCGACGATAAAATCCGTCCTCTCGCTACCGGCCAGGTCTGGACCGGCCAGGAAGCCATCGATCCCAAACTCGGCCTCATCGACAAGATCGGCGGGTACCGCGTCGCGCTCATCGATACCGCGCGCCAGGTCGGCATCTCCGGCGAGCCCGCCATCGCAAAGCCCGCCAGCAGCAGAGGCCTCTTCGCCACCCTCTCCGACGACACCGACTCTCTGCTCCCCAACCCCACCAAGCTGCTCGATCAGGCGCCCGGCTTCTACTTCATGTGGCGATAGCGACAACCTTACGAACGGCCATTTCGCTCGCGGTGGGCGCATCCCAGCCAGCAGCACGGCCTTCTTTTGCCCGCTCTAAGACTTTCGCAGCCCCACTCGATGCGATGCGCCCTGGTCTCCGATTTCTTTGCGGATTCAGTCCAGCAAATCCACTCATTCCGTGCCAGCGGCGTGATCTCCTCCCACATCGCGAGCGCTTGCGGATCCGACCTGAGCGCCTTCTGTAAGTCCGCCGGCAACTCATGCACAACCCCGCCGGAGATCTCTTTCACTGCCATTGGCGCTCCTGACTAGCTGATCTCAATTACCTGTTCGCTGCCCGCTGCAATCTTTTCCGCCCGCTCCGCGACCTTGCGCGCAATGTCGTAGAACGGCTTCGCCACCGCGCTCTCCGGCCCAGCCAGCGCCACCGGCATTCCACGATCGCCGCCGGACCGTATCCCCGGATCGAGTTCCACGCCACCCAGGAACTCCAGCCCGAACTGCTGCGCCGTCCGCTCCGCCCCGCCCGAGGAGAATATGTCGATCACCTGCTGGCAGTGGGGGCACGTGAAGTGCGTCATGTTCTCGACGATCCCGATTACCTCCACCTTCACCTGGTGAAACATCTCGAGCGCCTTCCGCGCATCCTGCAGGCTCACATCGCTCGGCGTCGACACCACCACCGCGCCCGTCAGCGGCACAGTCTGTACCAGCGAGATCACCACATCGCCGGTGCCCGGCGGCAGGTCGACAATCAGGAAATCCAGCTCGCCCCACTCCACCTGCTGCAGAAACTGCCGGATGATCTGGTGCAGCATCGGTCCGCGCATCACCATCGGCTTGTCGCCCGGCGCAATCAGCCCAACCGAGATGAACTTCACGCCATGCGCCAGCAGCGGCTCAATCCGGTTGTCGCCGACCACGTTGGGCTGCCGTGTCTGCCCCAGCATCGTCGGCACATTCGGCCCATAGATGTCCGCATCGACCAACCCGACCTTGTTTCCCAATGCCGCCAGCGCCACCGCCAGGTTCACCGCGACCGTGGTCTTGCCCACTCCACCCTTGCCGCTGCCCACCGCAATCACATGCGCTACGCCTGGCAATGGCTGCGGCGCCTGCGGCATCCGCGTCGCTCCTGCTCCCATATGTCCCATTTCGTTGCTCCCCAAAACCCTTCGTGTTTGTCATTCTGAGCGGTACGCGAAGAATCCCCGCATCTGGTGGCTGCCGATGCTGCGAATTCGCCGGCTACAAGTCCCAGCCCGAACCCAACTTCGCGCGCAACTCTCTCGCCCGCTTGCTCTCCACCGCCCTCAGCTCTCTTCGCCGTCCTGCATCTTCATACCGCCGCTTCTGGTGCTCCGTTTGCGGGACCACTGCCGGGACCGGAATCCGGTTGCCCTCCGAATCCACCGCCACATACGTCAGATACGCCGACGAGACGTGGCGCAGCGTCTGGGCGCGCGCATCCTCCACCATCGCGCGAACGCCAACCTCCATGCTGGTGCGGAACGCCCGATTCACGCTTGCCTTCAGAATCACCAGGTCGCCCACGCGCACTGGCGCCACAAAATCCAGGTGGTCCATGCTCGCCGTCACCACAATGGCCCGCGCATGACGCCACGCCGCCACCGCACCTACCAAGTCGATGAACTGCATCAGCCTGCCGCCGAACAGATTCCCCAGCGCATTCGCATCCGCCGGAAAGATGATCTCGCTGCGCTCAGCCTGCGACTCCGCAACCGTGCGCGAAGTGACCTTGCTCTCGCTCATCCTTTCATTCTAGAACTAACCACGGATTCGCACGGATAACCACGGATTACACCTTTTGCCTCGCTTTTGATCCGTGTTCATCCGCGTAAATCCGTGGTTGCTTTCGTTCTTCTAAAATGCCGGTATGGATAAGCTCGCCGCCCTCAACGAGATCCTCCAGCTCGATCCCACCAACGCCTTCGCGCGCTACGGCCTCGCCATGGAGCACGTCTCGCAAGGCAACGCGGATGCCGCGCTCACCGAGTTCGCCACCCTAATCCAGCATCATCCCGACTACGTCCCCGGCTACCAGATGTCCGCACTGACGCTCGCGAAACTCGGCCGCGCCTCCGAAGCCATCGCCCGCCTCGACGCCGGCATCGCCGCCGCCCAGCGCACCGGAAACTCACACGCCCTCTCCGAAATGCAGGCCCTCCGCGACGACCTTAGCTAAAGCACAAAAAGAACAAACCGGATCAAGACGGATGAGCACGGATCAAAACAAAAGAAGCTTTTATCCGTGAGTATCCGTGAAAGTGCGTGGTTGCTTTTAAATCTCTCCGATCGCCTTCATCCACTCCAGCGGCAACCTGACCATCGCATCCGGCTCCGCCGCATCCAGCGTATGCGGCGCCAACCCATACAGACACCCCACCGACCGCGTACCGCAGTTCTTCGCTGTCAGCACATCCACCGCCGAATCGCCGATCATCACTGTCTCTTCTGCCCTCACACCACCCGCCTCCGCCATCAGTGCCATCAGCCCCGCGGGGTCGGGCTTCTTCGTGTGGAAGCTGTTGCCCCCGTAGTTCTGGAAGAAAAACCGGTCCAGCCCAAAATGCGCGCAGATATCGCGCGACGGACGCACCGGTTTGTTGGTTAGCACCGCCATTGCCACGCCGGGAACCTCCGCGCGTAATTCGTCGATCGCTTCGCAAACGCCCTCATACACATACGTGAAGTCCAGCTTGTGCTCGCGGTAGTAGCCAAGGAAGAACTCGATCGCTCCGGCCACATACTCTTCGTCGTGAATATCGCCCTCAGGATCGCCCAACGCCCGTCGCACCAGCATGCTCACGCCATCGCCGATGTACGTCGCGATCACCGCATCGGGCAGCGCCGGCCGCGCCAGATGCTTCAGCATTGCATTCACGCTGTTCGCCAGGTCCACCCGCGAATCAATCAACGTCCCATCCAGGTCGAACACTACCAGCTTCGGAACCATCTCTCCATGCTACTGCTCGAAGCTGTTATTCCATCGCTGCACCACGCTCGTCTCGCGCTCCCAGCCCAGCACGCTCACGCTGCCGGTCCCCAGCACCAGCAGGCTGCCGGCCACCGGCGCTAACCCGATCCACCGCGCGGCCAATATTCGCAGGATGTGCGCGTGACCGAACAGCAGCACGCGATTCGTGCCCGGCTTCGCATCTGGGTGCCCCACATCTCGAATCTGAGATGTGGGTTGTCCCGCCAGACTTAGCGCCCTGGCAATCACGCCATCCGCCCGCCCGCCCACCTGCTCCAGGCTTTCGCCGCCAATCACCGGGTCCTTCCACACGGACCATCCCGGAATCTCCCGCTGGATCTCCGCCGTCGTCCGACCCTCGTACACGCCGTAATCCCACTCGCGCAGCCCTTCGTCGACGATCGCCCGATCGCCAAACCCGGCAATCTCGCACGTCTCCCGCGCCCTTCCCATCGGGCTCCGCATCACCGCGCAGAACTCCACGCCCGCAAGATACTTCCCTAGCACCGCCGCCCGCGCGCGCCCTAGTTCCGTAAGGCCTATATCGGTGCGGCTGGTGTGCTTGTTCTCCGCGCTCCACTCGGTCTCGCCGTGCCGCACCAGCCACAGTTCCGTTCCAGCTCCATTCGCCACTCGCACTCTCTCCCTGTATCGTCTAATCTCATCGCATCGCGCGGGAGCGCGCAACCGCATGGCTGAAACCCATCCGCAAACCGCACCGCCGCCCCAATCCACCGCCACCCTCACCACCACCTGCTGCATCGTCGGAGGAGGCCCCGCCGGCATGATGCTCGGCTTCCTCCTCGCGCGCGCCGGCATCGACGTCACCGTGCTCGAAAAGCACACCGATTTCTTCCGCGACTTCCGCGGCGACACCGTTCATCCCTCCACCCTCGAGCTGATGTACGAGCTCGGCCTGCTCGACCAGTTCCTTAGCCAGCCCCACGAGGAGGTCCGCAGCTTCACCATGGTCATTGGCGGCCAGTCCTTTCCCGTCGCGCAGATCGACCGGGTGCCCACGCACTGCAAATTCGTCGCCGTCATGCCGCAGTGGGACTTCCTCGACTTCATCGCCGCCCAGGCTGCGAAGCTCCCGTGCTTCCATCTGCTGATGCATCACAAGGCTGTCGGCCTCATTGCGGACGAGCGCGGCCGCATCCTCGGCGCCCGGGTCGAAACCGCCAACGGCGAGCGCGACATCCGCGCCGCTCTCACCGTTGCCTGCGACGGCCGCCACTCCCTCATGCGCGCCGATGCCGAACTCCCTGTCCGCGAAACCGGCGTGCCCATTGACGTCCTGTGGTTCCGGCTCCCGCGCCGGGCTGATGATCCGTCGAACGTGATTGGCAATATCAACTACGGCACCCTCGCCGTCCTCATCAACCGCAGCGACTACTTCCAGTGCGCCTTCATCATCAAGAAGGACTCCTTCGCCGAGGTGCAGCGCCACGGGCTGCCCGCCTTCCGCGCCTCCATCGCCAAGCTTGTTCCCTTCCTCACCGACCGCGTCGAAACCCTCACTTCCTGGGAACAGATCAAGCTGCTCACCGTGCAGATCAACCATCTGGAGCGCTGGCACCTGCCCGGCTTTCTCTGCATCGGAGACGCCGCGCATGCCATGTCGCCGGTCGGCGGCATCGGCATCAATCTCGCCATCCAGGATGCGGTCGCCGCCGCCAACATCCTCACGCCCTACCTGCGCGCCGGCTTTGTCTCGGAGATGAACCTCGCCGCAGTCCAGCACCGCCGCCATCTCCCCACGCGCATCACGCAGGCTTTCCAGGTATTCGCGCACAAGCAGCTCTCGCGCACCCTCGGCAATCCCGCGCCGGTCAAGCCGCCGGCGATCCTCCGCTTGCTCTCCGGCAGCGCCTTTTTTCGCCGCCTCGCCGCCCGCTTTATCGGCGTCGGCGTCCGGCCAGAGCACATTCGGAGTTGAGAATTTTTTTGGGGGTATTTTGGGCGCAAAATATTCCAAAATAAAGACTTACTCCCACTACCTCCTCGCAAAATATAGATACCAAAGGGTTTGCGCACAAAATTTCTGCAATCAGTAATTTGCAGGGCAGGAATGACATGGAGTCAGGCGTTCAGGCCGCACTTCCAATACCAATTCCTAGCTTAAATTCTACATCCAGTGTCAAGGCGATTTGTGGCTTCAGCGTCAAGGGTGTCGCGAAGTTCTGCGTTGTACGACACGGACGCTGAATTTTCTCTTGAGTCAAGCCGCTGAACTCGTGTGTCCGGCAGGCTATCTTCCTGGTCCAGTCGCATACCGCTCCATCCGATGCCTGCCGCTGCCACGGAAGAAGAAATAGATGATCATGCTCACAACGGCCGCATACGCGCACCATACGGAGGTAAACGCATAGCGCTTCACCAGCGCGACAACAGTCAGGCCCCCCAGGTTGTACAGTCCCAGCCAGACCAGCTTGCGAAAGCCGGAGAAGAATAACGCGCCACAGGTCGCGATAACGTACAGAACAGCTACAACGGTCGTAGTCGTGATGGGATTCTCGTAAAGAATGCTGTGCTCCCGCATCGCGATGCTGGTGGGATACGCCACCAGTCCCCACAGCAGATAGAGCGCCAGCGCTCCGCCAAGGAGAACGAAGGCCAGCATCCGTCTTCGCAGTCTCCGCGTCGGTTCGATCTGGTAGACGCTCAGCGGCAACAGGAACGGCAACAGGCCCTGCGCGTAGAGCACATAAGCCGAGCCCGCGTCATGCGCGACCCACCCGGGCAGCCGCCCATCCAGCCCCATCCACACAAATCCTTCGATGAACTCGTGCGCGGCAAACAGGCATGGCATGGCGGCCAGCAGTACTTCGCGGCGGTCCTTCACCTCGCGCAGCGTCGCCACGCCAACTGCGCCCAGTACCGCACTGCCCACAAAGTCCGCCGTCGCGGAAAAGCACATTGCGTCCTCCGGCTCTATCCCGCGTGCATCACCTGTTCCGTCACCCAATCGGTGCGAACCGCTTCGTGGACCGGACAGAGCAGCGGTGCGCCATCGAGCACTGCACTCACGAAGTTCTCCACGATTGGATAGTGGACGTTTGTGTGCGAAGGCAGGCTCTCCTCAGTCACAGTACCGTCGCTGCTCTTCAGTCGCAGCGCCGGACCACCCATCGGCGTCAGGTCGATCTCACCTTCAACCCCCACGATGCGAAATTCGTCGCGCACGATGCGCGAGTTCCAGCGCACATCCACCACGGCATGGATGCCGCCTTCGTAACCGATCAGGACCGTCGCCGAATCCTCGACCTTCAAATCGTGCAACGTATTCGACCGCATGCCCATTGCGCGAACGGGCTGGCCGAAGAGGAGGTTGCAGGCATCGATGCGATGCGAAGCAATATCATACAAGGGCCCTCCGCCCGCCAGCGCCGGATCGCGCAGCCATGCGCGTTCTTCGCTCTCCAGCCAGCTCTGGAAGGCGGCGTTCACAAACGCCGGCTTGCCAATTGCGCCAGCCGCAATCAGTTCCTTCGCGCGCACCAGCTTTGGGAAGCCGCGCCGGAAGTAAGCAATGCCCAGCAGCTTTCCTGCCTTGTGAGCAGCCTCCGCCATGGATTGGGCCTGCGTGTAATCCATCGCAACCGGCTTCTCGCACAGCACGTGTTTTCCCGCGTGGAGACAAGCGATTGTCTGCTGCGCATGCAACGCAACAGGCGAGGCGACGTACACTGCGTCGACTTTGTTGTCCGCGAGCGCCGCGCTCAGTTCCGTGTATACCGCCCCGCCTGGAAACGCCTCCGCCTTGCGCGGATCGCGCGTGAGCACCGCGTGGAGACGGCTGCGCGGCTCCGCCTCGATGGCAGGAATCACGCGTTTGCGCGTGATGTCTCCAATTCCAATCACCAGCCAGTTCAGCATGGGAGCAGTAGATCACACCGGACCGATTCCACCGCGAGTCTGATGCGGTGTGGGATTGGCAATTTCCTTGGCATAGACCTGGTAGGTCACTTGCGGCGGCTCCGTGTCCTGGTGCAGTTCCCACACTCTCTGGCGAATCGCATCGTCGGACGCGGTCACGCGCTCGCGCGAGCGCAGGTAATCCAGCCATGACTCCGTGATGAACGTTTCGTTCAGCCGCTCGGGATTGGTGGCGTCCCGGTAGACGCCCCAGCGCAGGGCGCCGCCGCGCAACCGCACGCCGCGCAGCTTATGAATCAGCCGGGTGAACTCGGCATAGTTCTCCATTGGAATCCGGTAGACGATGGAGATCCGCACCGGACCGGCCTGCGCGGGATCCTCCTCTTCTCCTTTGGGAAACGGAGCCAGCGCGGGCGCGGCTCGCCTGAACTGGTGCGGTGTGGTGTCGGGAATTCCGCCGCGAAGCACATGGAACCGGCGGACCGCCGGATAGCTCGCCGCGAATCCGCCGGCCGCACACAACAATGCGAAGGGCGCGCCTTTCGCCTGGGCAATGCCGCCCCATACGACTGATCCGAGCGCCAAGCCGCCCTGGAACGCCATCAAGTACGTCCCGAGTGCGCGCGCCTGCACCCACGCCGGGACGCTGACCTGCACGGAGGTGTTTAGCGAAGCCATTGTGCTTGTCCAGCAATAGCCCGCCACAATCAGCACCGGGAGGATGATCGCGATCTGGTGGAAGCGCGCCATCACGACCAGGGTTACCACGCTGTAAGCCGTACCGATGGCGATGATCCGGTCGGTGGTGAGCAGTTTGCGAACACGCGCGAGTGTGAACGCAGCGAACACCGCGCCCAGCCCCAGCGATCCGTTGAGGATGCCGTAGCCCAGAGCGCCGGAATGCATGTCATTGTGAGCGATGACCGCGAGCAGCGACCATACCGCGGAAAAGAAGAACGTGAAGGTGAACGCCCGCAATAACGATGCCTGCAGGTTCGGGGCATACCGCACGTAACGCAATCCCGTGCGGATCGATGCGGGCAGGCGCTCCGACGGCAGCGCGGATTTGAACAGAGGCACTCGCTTCCAGTTCATCAGCACCCAGATCACGCCCGCGAAGGAGAGCGAGTTCAGCAGGAAGACCCATGCCGACCCCGTGTCCACGCGCGCGAATGCGGCGACCATCAGGCCGCCCAGCGCCGGACCGACCGCTCGCGCAAGGTTATTCGAACCGGAGTTGAGGGACACTGCGTCCGGGATCAGTTCGCGCGGGACCAGTTCGGGAACAATGGCCTGCCATGCCGGATTGTTCATCGCCGAACCGAAGTTCAGGAGGAAGGTGAACGCGAGCAGGTACCACGGTGAAATGTGGCCCAGGAACGTAAGCACGGCCAGCACGGCAACCGAGCCGAGCATCCAGCTCTGCCAGAAGATCAACAGTCGGCGGCGATCGAACAGGTCCGCGGTCGCGCCTGCTAAAAGACCCAAGGCAAGCACCGGAAGGCTGGCCGCGGTCTGCATCAATGCAATCAGCAGAGGCGAGCCGGTCAGCGTGGTCATCAGCCACGTGCCTGCCGTGTCCTGCATCCACGTGCCCACACTGGAGACTGTGGAGGCGATCCAGCGGTCGCGGAAGACGGCGATTTTCAGCGGCGCGAAACCGCTGGTCACCGGTTTGGGTGGCACTTCAGTCCGCGCCGAGAATGGAGTCTCCAGGGGCACAGTGTCTAGTCTATCGATGCAAAAACCAGCAACTGTCGCCGAACGATTTCATTTGAGATTAGCCTGCCACGCCGATTACACCCATCATTCGTCCTGCGAAACCAGCTTCGCCGCGGTGCGAATAGTACTTCAGCCGGCCACTGTTCAGCCGTGTGCAAGCGCTGCATTCGCCGATGACGGTGATGTGTTCCGTCCGCAGGCCTGCGTCGAGCAGTTGCCGCCGGTTGGCTTCCCAGAGATCGAGATGAATCTGCGGACCAATGTTCGAGTGGCCCGGAGCGCGCGCAGTCAGGAAAAGAAGCGGGTATTTCTCCTTCACCGGGTCGGAGTCATACACTTCGCTGAATAGTTGGGGCGCATAGGCGAACTGAGACTCGAATTCGTGCCGCACCTCTTCTCCCACCGAATAGCAACAAGCGCCGATCGAAGGCCCGACGACCGCGATCAGGTCCTCGGGGCGGGAGCCGTAGCGCAGCCGCATCCGGCCGACGCCGCCTTCGACGATACGCCGCAGCGTTCCGCGCCAGCCGGCATGAAATGCCGCCACTGCTTTGCGTTTCACATCCGCAATCAGCACGGGAACGCAGTCGGCAACCTGAATGCCCAGCAGCACGCCGGGAACGTCGGTCATTATGCCGTCACCCCGCATGACCGCCTTGCCCTCTGCCGTTTCGAGCTTTCCAGCGAGCGCGCCGCTGTTCGGGTCTATGATCCGCACGACGCTGGAGTGAACCTGCCGCAGCGTCACGAGGGGCGGCCGGCTCTTTGCTCCGGCAATGTTGCTGGCCAGGCGCCGACGGTTCTCAGCGACCTTTGCCGGATCGTCCGAAGCCGTCCATCCAAGGTTCAACTCCCGCGGCCCATAGACCTCGCTCACTCCTCCCAGCCGGGTGCTGAATCCGTGCCTGAGCCACGGATGCTGTTCCATGACGGTCGCCCGAATCACCGCCGCCTTTTCGTAGTTCAATCGGCTGAGATTTGCCCTGGGGATCTTCTTTCGTTCGCCCGCCTCCCAGGCGCCGCTTCGGGTCTTCCGGGAGCCATGAGCCAGGCCGACTCGGGCGAGGATTGAATCCACCGCAGCAATTGCTTCTTTACTTTCAGTCCATTGCATATATTCAACAAGAGGCTATACTTACATGACGTCCGTGCGGCCCGTTTCTGTTTGGCCTGCACGATTCGGGTCCCGGCGGGTCGATCTTTTCCGCGTCCGCGCGCTGCTTTCTTTCATCAGACACAGAAACGTGACGTTCAGATTTGCATCCTGACCGCCCCCTCTGTAAGATACGCGATTGCATCCATGAGTACGATTGTGTCCACTCTCGCTCCGCAGGTCCTCCGCTCCCGGCTCTCCAAGGTATGCGTCGCCATTACTGGCTCGACGGCCGCCGAGATGATCGAGAAGGCGACCGTCGCCCTTCGAGAGTTCACTTTCTTCGAGTTCCGCCTGGATTATCTCGAAAAGCCGCTCGCCGCGCTGCCGAAGTTCAAGCAATTTTTTGCCGAGAACACGGCGGCGACGGCTATTGCAACCTGTCGACGCGAGGCCAATGGCGGCAAGTTTGGCGGCAATGTCGCAGCCGAGCTGGAGGTCCTGTGTAAGGCGGCAGATGCCGGCTTTCTGCTGGTCGACCTGGAGATCGAGTCCGCTGAAGCCATCAAGAAGATGGGCGTGGAGAAGCTGCGGGAGACAGGCGTGGCGCTCATCATCAGCCATCATGACTTCACCGCAACCAAGGACCTCGACGGCATTCTCACGCGGATCGACCGCTTCTCGCCCGACTTCGTCAAGATTGTTCCTACGGCCAAATCCCTCTCCGACAACATCACGTTGATCCGCTTCCTGGAGCGGGTGGCCGACCATACCAATGTTATCGGCATCTGCATGGGCGATGCGGGTGTGATCTCGCGCGTGCTCGGTGTCCGCGCAGGCTCCGCGTTCACTTTTGCAGCCGCTACGCCTGGTGAAGAGACCGGCCCGGGTCAGATTGCGGCCCGCACACTGGTCGAAACGTATCGCATCGACCAGGTTGATGTCGCTACCAAGGTTTATGGCGTGGCCGGAAATCCTATTCGCTCCTCGCTTTCGCCCATCATGATGAACACGGCCTTCCGCCGTGAGACGGTGAACGCGGTGTATCTCGCACTGCAGACGGCGCGTGTGAACGATCTGGTGAAGCTGGTGCATGAGATTCCCATCCAGGGCGTCTCCATCACCATGCCGCTCAAGGAGGACATCCTTCCGCATTTGGAGCAGACGGACGCCCTCTCAGCGAAGATCGGCGCAGTGAACACCATCCGCCTGCTGGATGGCAAGCTCTTCGGCTTCAACACGGATGTCGCCGGGATCATAGGGCCGCTCGAAAAGCGGCTGTCGTTGCGGGGGGCGAAGGTACTGGTGCTCGGCGCAGGCGGGGCCGCGCGTGCGGCCGTGTTCGGGGTGCGTGACCGCGGTGCGGATGTCTATATCCTGAACCGGACCTCTGAGACGGCGCAGAAGCTGGCGCGTCAATCCGGTTCGCATGTGCTGCGGCGCGATGCGCTGGGCAAGACGCAGTTCGACGTGATCATCAATGCCACGCCGGTCGGTATGGCCGGCAACAAGGCCCCGCAGATTCTGGAGCCGCAGCACCTGCAGACGCGGCTGGTCTTTGACCTGGTCTACAACCCGCTGGAGACGCCGCTGATCCGCATGGCGCGGCAGAAGCAAATCCCGATCATCACCGGGGTCGAGATGTTTGTGCAGCAGGGCGCGCGGCAGTTTGAAATCTTTACCGGTAAGCCGGCGCCTGAAGAGGAGATGTTCCGCGTGGTGCTGCATGCGCTGCGGCAGAATGCGGAGCAACTCGCTGCCGAGGCCGAGCAGCCAGAGAGGCCGGCCAAATCCACAGCAAAATCCGCGGCGGCTCCCGCGCCCGCAAAAGCCACCCCAAAGGCTGCCGCACTTCCGACCGACAATGGCGCGAGCAGGACGTCTGGGGCTAAGGCTGCATCGCTGAAATCCGCGAAGGCTGCTACAAAACCTGCAGCAAAGCATTCCCATAAGCCAGCGGCTAAGAAGACGGCAAAGAAGAAGAGATAGGGACTGCTCGCCACTGAGATGTTCCGCTACGCAGGCACACGCTTTAATAGCTTGCTTGCGCTGCGGAACCATGGTCGCTCCCGCCGCTTCTGATAACTCGGCATTGCGGCCTTCTTGTCCAGTACCTTTTGGGCCCATTCACGGGCTTCGGCATTCTTTCCTTCTGAGGCGAGCAAGTCCGCAAAATTCAAATAGGTTTCCGACGAGACCGACCGCGCCGTCACCTCGCGGAAGAGCATCTCTGCGCGGTCCTTCTGCCCGGTCATGGCGTAGGCATGGGCCAGCAGGCCGCCTGCGCGATAGAAGTCATATCCGGGCTCTTTCGCATACACCTTTTCGAGGTCGGGAATGGCAGCCGCAGCGTCACCCATCTGGACCGCGCATACCCCACGCCGATAAAACGCATCCAGCGTGTCCGATCGTGCTATGATCGCGCGATCGAACGCTTCGCGGGCGCGGGCGCACCTGCCATCCTCCAGCAGCAGGTCGCCGAGCTCCTCATAGTTCCCTGCCGATGGATTCTGCCGGACCAAAGCCTCGAGCTGCCGGATACGCTTACGTCTCGGAAAAATCTTGAACGAACCGCGCAGAAGCTGCAGATCCGGCAGCGCCTCAACACATAGATAGATCGCGGGCCCGATCGTGGGCAGAAAGAGAATGATCCAGAGCCAATACCAGTCTGGCCGCCTGCGCGCAAAGTGAATGATTGCCGCGGCGAGCAGGATCAGGCTCCAGGGATGGCCCAGAGAATAAAACAGTCCGTACAAAAATCCCATGCGCTGAATTCGTCCCTGCGCCAGCTTACACGGGGGTCTCCTCTCGCGGAACCCCAAAATCGTCGGCCTGGTTGAGCATCTCTTATCATCCGGTCAATCTCAATTGGCAGAACCTCCTGAGGACAGGCAGAACCCGGCATTCCTTCCGTACAGTCATGACAAACCGCCCGTACATCCTGCTGGAACTTCTGAATAAAGCGCTCTTGAACAGCACCATGCTGTAACCTCGCACCGCCTTCGATTTCATCCGGCACGGCAAGACCAGAAGGTCCCCATGTAAACTTTCGGCGGAGCAATCACGCCATGACCCGGACTCTCTGCGTTCTGTCTCTCCTGCTTACCGCTGCGACGATCGTTGCACAAACCACACCTGCGAACACGTCGTCCCCGGGAGCACCCAATCCTCACCCGTACACCACGCTCTATGTCTTCGGCGACAGCTACTCCGACTCCGGCTCAGGTTATGTCGACAGCAACGGCCCGACGGCGGTGGTCTATCTGGCGCAGCGGCTTGGAATTCCGTTCACGTATTACGGCGATCCAAACTCAACGGGCCAGGGCCTGAACTTCGCCATCTCCGGCGCACGCACCGGGGAAGGTTATGGGCGACGCTATCCCACGGGAGAGTTCCTGTCGTTCGGGATGAAGAACCAGGTGGCCAATTTCGTGGCGTTTTCAAAGACCGGCGACATCCCGAAGATTGACGCCGAGAACACGATGTTCTTCTTTGCCGGCGGCCTGAACGATCGCGGTACGCAGGAGGGCTACACGCGCACCAACATCGAAGATGAGATCGATACGCTGTATGCGCTCGGCGCGCGGCGGTTCATGGTCGCGCTGCTGCCGACGAAGATTCCGCAGTTCGCCACCGCCGGCACGCAATTCAATCCGGAGCTGGCGAAGATTCCGGATGAGGAGCGCGCCAAGCACCCGGATATTCGCATTGCGAACTCAAACTGGGGTCCCTTCCTTGACGAGGTGATCACAAACCCTGCCAAATACGGCATCACGGATACGACGCACCCCTGCGCCGGCCGCGCGTTCCAGCATAAGGATCCCACTCCGTGCGCCGACCCAGCTGCCCACTTCTTCTACCACGAGGGCCACCCCTCCACCGCAGCACACAAGGCTGCAGGCGACATGCTGTATCAGGAAGCGATTACGAAGGCTCCGTAGAGCTAGACAGCGACGGTAAACGTGTCCTCGCTGCGGGTTACTGCGCGATACATCGTGTCACGTTCGAAGGGAACGCGACCGGCTTCGGTGATCAGCCGGACAAGGTCCGCGCGACGCATGCCCTGAGGAGTGGTGGCGCCGGCGTCGTGGTAGATCTTCTCCTCGATCACCGTGCCATCGATGTCGTCCGCGCCGAAGCGCAGTGAGATTTGCGCCATCTCCGGCGTGACCATCTGCCAGTAGCTCTTCACGTGCGGGAAGTTGTCGAGCAGCAGACGGCCAATGGCGATCTGCTTCAGGTCCATCATCCCGGTGGTCTTCGGGATGTGCGCGAGGGCGGTGTTGTCCGGATGGAAGGCCAGTGGAATGAATGTCTGGAAGCCGCCGGTCTCATCCTGCAACGCACGCAGGCGAAGCATGTGATCCACGCGGTCTTCGTCGTTCTCTACGTGACCGTAGAGCATCGTTGCATTGGACTTGAGGCCGATCCTGTGCGCTGTGCGCGCGGTATCCAGCCACTCGCCGCCATCGATCTTGTGATCGCAGATGATATGACGCACCCGGTCCGCGAAGATTTCCGCTCCGCCGCCCGGGCATGAGTCGACACCTGCATGCTTCATGCGGCGCAGCGTCTCCTCAATGGTCATCTTGCCGCGCTTCGCGAGAAACGCGACCTCCACCATGGTGAAGGCTTTGATATGCACCTTCGGGTAGCGCTCTTTCAGGCCGCGCACAAGGTCCATGAAGTAATCGAACGGGAGGTCAGGATGCAAGCCGCCCACGATGTGGAACTCCGTCACGGCCTCAGTGAGTCCCTTACCTGCGGTTTCCCAGGCTTCTTCGAGCGCCATCGTGTATGTGCCGGCGTCGCCCTTCTTGCGGCCGAAGGCGCAGAGGCGGCAGCTTGCGACACACACATTTGTGGGGTTGATGTGGCGGTTGACGTTGAAGTAGGCGATATCGCCGTGCAGTCTTTCGCGAACAGCGTTTGCCATCCAGCCGACGGCCAGAATGTCGCCGCTGCGATAGAGCGTTACACCGTCCTCAAAACTGAGCCGCTCACCCGCTGCAACTTTTTCCGCAAGCGGCTCCAGCGAGGGGTCGCTCGTGGCAAAAGCATGCCTTGCCCGAACGCCGAATTCGACTGATTCTAGAGGGCCAGCAAACGCTTTCATCCTGGCTTCCATTCTAATCAATGCCGGCCCTTCCCATATCCCGTGAAGGTGAGAAGATAGTGTTATGAGCGCCCAGACCGCGACCGGGATGATGCTGGCCGGTGTTCTTCACGGCAAGGAAGACCTCCGCATGGAGCAGCTTCCCATGCCTAGCGCAGCGGAGGGCGAGATGATCGTCCGCGTGGCTGCCGCGCTCACCTGCGGAACAGACCTGAAGGTTTACCGGCGCGGCTACCACGCCATGATGCTGAAGCCTCCAATCCTGTTCGGTCATGAAGTCGCCGGCATGGTAGTGGAGACCGGCCGCGGCGTGACAAAGTTCAAGGTTGGCGATCGCGTTGTGCCCATCAACTCGGCCCCGTGTGACCAGTGTTTCTACTGCCTGCACGGGCAGCACAACCTCTGCGAAGATCTGTTGTTCAACAACGGCGCCTATGCGGAGTACATCCGCATCCCGGCGCGCATTGTTACAAAGAACACCTACGCCGTGCCTGACTCTTTGGCTTTAGAACAGGCTGCGCTTACGGAACCGCTGGCATGCGTCGTTCATGGCTTCAACGACACGGGCGCGCAGTCCGGCGATACGATGGCGGTCATCGGCGCAGGACCCATTGGCCTGATGTTCATGCATCTGGCAAAGATCCGGGGCTTGCGCGTCATTGCGGTGGTCAAGCGCGACGACCAGGTTGCTGCCGCCCGGCGCTTCGGCGCGGCAGAAGTGATCCAGATCGCATCCGGCCCCGAAACCATGCAACAAGCAGTTGCGCAGGTGCGCGGGTTGACCGGCAATTCGCGCGGCGCGGATTGCGTGATCGAAGCCGTTGCCACGCCCCCGACGTGGGAGGCGGCCGTTGCCATGGTGCGCAAGGGCGGAACGGTGAACTTCTTCGGCGGTCCGCCGAGCGGCACGTCCGTCGCGCTCGACACCAATCGCCTGCACTACGGTGACCTTACGTTGCGCGCGAGCTTTCACCACACTCCCGCTGCGTGCCGCGCGGCGCTGGCGTTGATCTCGAGCGGCAGGTTCAACGCCGCCGGCTTCATCACCGGCTCGGCCTCGCTCGCCGACTTGCCGGGTCTTTTTGCCTCGATGACCACGCGTTCCGCCGACAACCGGGGCGGCATCAAGACGGTGGTGCTTCCGCCGCCGGTCGCGTCGGCCCGGAGCGCTGCATGACAATCCCGGCTGAGCTTGCGGATCGGGATGCTGCGATGCACCCCATTGCGTCCGAAGCGCCGGCAAGCGCGGCTGGCGCCTTGGCCGATACAGAACCCATATCCATGGACGTGCTTGCAGGTGCGCCGCTTGAGTACATTACACGCGATGAGCGTCCTGCGCTGGACGAGGCCCTTGCATGGTGCCACAACCTTGCCACCACGCATTACGAAAACTTTCACGTGGCGACGTACTTTCTTCCGGCCCGCGTGCGACCTCATTTTTGGAGTCTCTACGCCTTCTGTCGCATCTCTGACGACCTGGGCGACGAGGTCGAGAGCACCGGAACAGCGTTGCGCCTGCTGGATGCATGGGGACGAATGCTCGACGAATGCTATGACGCGCCGGAGAAGTCGCGCCATCCGGTTTTCGTCGCGCTGCATGAAACGATCATGGCCTGCGACTTGCCTCGTTCGCTCTTCCATGACCTGCTGCGCGCGTTCATCCAGGACCAGATCAAGACCGCATACGCCACGTGGGACGAGGCCATCGACTATTCACGTTACTCCGCCAATCCCGTCGGCCGTCTGGTGTTGATGATCTGCGGCTATCGCGATGAGCGGCGCATGCTGCTCTCCGACCGCATCTGCACCGGTCTGCAGCTTGCGAACTTCTGGCAGGATGCCGTTCGCGACTCGGAAATTCCGCGCCGCTACATCCCCGCCGAATATATGGAACGCTTCGGCGTAGCCGACGGCCAGATTGAAGGCCGCATCTTTACACCGGAGTTCGGCGCCATGATGCGCGCATTGGTGGACCGCACGCGCGACATGCTCAACCAAGGTGCGCCTCTTCGCGACGCCGTCGATCCCGAACTGCGGATCACCATTGACCTTTTCTACCGGGGCGGCATCGCCATTCTCGACGGCATTGCGGCGCAGGATTACGACGTACTGCGCGGACGCCCGATGGTGACACGCCGCAAGAAGTTCGAACTGCTTTTGCGCGCGTTCTTCGGCAAGCTGCGCGCAGGTCGCGGACAGTCGGGAGCTCCGCACGCGTGAGCGCACCAGGCACGGCCGCAAACCAGCCTCAACCAAGCATCACAGCAGCCTACGCGTACTGCCGCGAGATCGCGCGTCGTGAAGCGAAGAACTTCTACTGGGCTTTTCGGGTGCTCCCGCGCCACAAGAGCGATGCCATGTGCGCGATCTATGCCTTCATGCGGCGAGCGGATGATATTTCCGACGACGAATCGAAGCCGCTGGAACAGCGGCGCGGAGAGATGGCTATGTGGCTGGATGGCTGGCGGGCGACCTCTTTACGCGATGAGGACGCACCTTCTTCTCAGGCTTCCGCGATGTCGCTCACAGCGACTTCAGACCTGACCGTTTTCCGTGCGCTGCGCGACACGCAACACCGCTTCTCCATTCCCGATTCGCTGTTAGAGGAACTGATCGCCGGCACCACGATGGACCTCAATCCGCAGACCGCCGATGAAAGCGGCGTACAGACCTACGCCACCTTTGAGGAACTCTACCGCTACTGTTACCTCGTTGCATCGGTCGTCGGGCTGGTTTCCATTCGCGTCTTCGGCTACTCAGACAAGCAAGCCGAAGCGCTCGCCGAAGAGACGGGGATCGCTTTTCAGCTCACCAATATTCTGCGCGATGTGAAGGAGGACATCGAACGCGGGCGGGTCTACATCCCGCTCGACCTCATGGAAGACTTCGGCGAGACGGTCCCCGAGCTGCGGGAGCTCGCAGCCGGCCGCACGATGACGGAGCGCGAACGTGGCATGCTGGCTACGCTCGCCATTCGCGCGGAGCGATATTACGTCGCCGGGCGAAAGCTGGTCCCGCTGGTCGACCGCGACAGCCGTGCCGCGATGTGGGTGCTGATGGCTATCTATCATCGTCTGCTCAGCCGCATTGGCGAACGCCAAATGGAAGTTTTCGCCGAGAGAATAACCGTGCCCACCGCCACCAAGGTATTTATCCTTGCGCGTGGCATTGCGATGGCGGCATGGAACAGGATATTGCCGTGAGCCGCGGCGAATACATTGTCGTAGGTGGGGGTGTCGCAGGATTATCCGCCGCGGAGGCGCTGGCTCACGCGGGCACGCGCGTCACGCTGCTCGAACGCCGGCCGCTCATCGGGGGCCGAGCCTACTCCTATCTGCATCCGGCACTGAATGAGATCGTGGACTCACAGCATGTGCTGGTCGGGTGTTGCTCGAATCTGATTGAACTCACGAATGCAGCAGGTCTGGCGAACAAGATCCGCTGGTATGACCGCCAGAACTGGCTTGAGCCGGCGACCGGATCGCGCGGACCGCGGGCGACCACCATCGAGATCGGCTCTCTGCCCGCACCGCTGCAATTTGCCGGCAGCTTTCTGTGCGCGCCGATGTTGGAAGTCGCCGACAAACTCGCCATCGCGCGCGGCCTCGCGGAGTTTCGCGGCGGCGCCGAGGGTAGAGACTGCGAGAGCGTGGCTCAGTGGTATATCCGCACGCGCCAAACCCAGCGCGCCATCCAGCATCTGTGGGAGCCCCTGGTGCTGGCGACGATGAACGAGAGCTCCGAGCGCAGCTCCATGAAGTACGCAGCAAAGGTGTTCTACGAGCTGTTCCTGAAGAATCGCTCGGGAGGACGCCTCGGTATTCCTACTATCCCTCTCAGCGAATTCTACGGCGCAATCGCGGAGCGGATCTGCTCGCTGGGAGGCCGGGTCGAACTCCGAGCCAGCGTAGAAGAGATTGTCTATCACCAGGACGGAAGATGGGTCGTGCGCACAGCCGACCGCGACTTCGATGCCGACGCTATCATCCTGGCGCTGCCCTTTGAGCAGACGCAGCGCCTGATTGCTTCCATGTCACTGGATGCTGTTCTGGCGCATGAACCGGCGCGGCGCGAGCTGCTCGCAAAGATGGCGCGCTTCTCGCACTCCCCATACATCTCTGTGCTGCTATGGTTCGACCGCGAGATCACGGATCTCGATCACGCTTGGCTGCTGGAATCGCCCGTGCATTGGTTCTTTCACAAGTCGCGTATCCGAAAGTATCCGAAGGAACAGGGCAGCTATGTTGAGGTCGTGATCTCCGGCTCGCGCGAGGACCTCCTCAAATCGCGGGAGGACCTGCTGGCTATGGCTGTTCGCGAGTTGAACAGGTTTTTCCCGCAGGCGAAGCAAGCACAACTGGTCAAGTCCGCCGTGCTCAAAGAGGCTCGCGCGACCTTCACGCTGCCACCGGGTGAAGACGATGCCCGACCGGCACAGGCGACCGACATTCCCGGCCTCTTTCTGGCGGGAGACTGGACCGCGACGGGCTGGCCCTCAACAATGGAGAGCGCGTGCCGTAGCGGACGGCTGGCCGCGGGCGCGGCACTGGGCGCCGCCGGTCAGTTCATGGCGAAAGAGCCCGATGCGACAGGTCTGTCGCGGCTCCTTGCGATTCCAGCCCGTGATCTCCGATAAGATAAATAGATGCAGCGCCTCCCTCAAGCCCGCCTCGCAGCCCTCTCCGCGCTTCTCCTCGCCCTCACTCTTCCAACCGCGGCTCGCGCCGATGACGCCTCGCAACGCACTAAAGCCGAGGAGTTGATGACGCTGCAGCAGACTCAAAAAATCGTCCAGCAGATTGCGGACAACATCATCCGGCAAGTGGACGAGGCCGCCGATCGCGCCGCCGGAGCAGACGCAACGCCGGAGCAGAAGGCCAAGGTTGAAGACTTCAAGAAAACCGCCGCACAGGTGATCGACGCCAAACTTGGCTGGGTTGCGATGAAGCCCACGGTCACCGATCTTTACATGAAGAGCTTTACGGAAGATCAACTCGACTCCATCATCGCGTTCTATAAGACGCCCGCGGGGGCTGCATTACTCGAGAAGCTGCCCCAGATCAATTCGCAATTCGGCCAGATTGGAAACTCGCGGGTCGCGGACATGCGCAGTGAACTGCAAAAAGATTTCCAGGACCTGCAGGGCAGTCTTCACCCGCCCACTCTCAACTCGCTACCGTCGGCGGTTCCGCCTGCAACTCCAAACCCAGCGCCTTCGGCTACACCTTCCGCTCCCAAAGCGCCGACAAGTCCTGGCGCGACAAAGTGAGTCGCAAGGAGGACGCGTCACATATCGGCGTCCTTGCGCTCCAGGGTGCGTTCGATGTGCATGCCCGCAGGTTGGCTGAGATAGGCGCAGAGCCCATCGAGATTCGCACGCCCGAAGAGCTCGCTTCGCTCGATGGCCTCGTCCTGCCGGGCGGCGAATCCACCACTATGCTCAGGTTTCTCGAGCGCGGCGGATTCTTCGAACTACTCCAGGACTATGTTCGCCGCACGCCGACCTTTGGCACCTGCGCCGGTGCTATCCTGCTGGCCGCGCATGTTGAGTCGCCTGCGCAGCGCTCGCTCGCGGTCCTCGACATTACTGTGGAGCGCAATGCCTACGGGCGGCAGATCGACTCCATGATTCTCACCGAGCCCACCTCGCTCCCTGGAGGTCCTTTGGAGATGGTCTTCATCCGCGCACCCCGGATTCGCTCCGTCGGCCCGGGGATACAGACTCTCGCCACTCGTGACGGCTATCCTGCTCTCGTCCGCAGCAGGCACCTGCTCGCCGCTACGTTCCACCCGGAACTCTCCGCCGACCTGCGCGTGCACCAGCTGTTCCTGGAGATTGTGCGTGCGCACAAGCAGTCGCCGAATCAATAGGACGCCACGGTAAAACTGCGCTCGTTCACTAGGTCCGCAGTACCAACGTACCGTCAGCCCTGTTCGATTTCCAGGTGCGCGCGCTGCTGCCGGTCCTAGACTTGGGTAGAAACCTGGACTCAGAGGCAGTAATGGAACACACTCAGCTTCAACGCCTCGACTCACAGACCGAACAGCCACGCGCGTTCGTCTACCGGAATGCTGAATCGACCTGCGAGCCGCCGCATCCGCTGCGTCGCCGGAGCGATAAGAACGCCGTGTCCACTCGCCCTGCAGCGGCGTCGGCACTGCTTCGTTTCCGCGTGTATGTGAAGGCCCGGTAGCCCGCTAAGCGTTGCGCTTCTTTGGCGTCAGGAAGCCGAACAGCATATGCAGAACGGCCAACGCCAGCGCGCCCCAAAAGGCAGCGCCGAAGTTCAGCACCTGAAACCCCGGCACGACGGCGCTCGCAAACTTCAAAATGATCGCGTTGATCACCAGAAAAAATATGCCGAGCGTCAGAATTCCCAGCGGCAATGTGATCACCTTCAGAACCAGGCCGAAGGTGGCATTCAGCAGCCCAATCACGATGACCGCGATGAGCGCGGAAGTGAGACTGCTGACGACGAATCCGTGAACAACATGCGCCACGATCAGCAGCGCTATGGCATTCAGAACCCAGTGCAGTAGCAGACGCAGCATCGTTCTCCTCCGCCCGCAGCTTTGGCCCGGTAGCGCGCCCTGGCGAGTAACCAGCATAGCCGAATCGCCCACTTCTCGCCTGCGAGCATCCAATGGATCATGTGGGCCGGTCATCGCACGGGAGTAGCTCGCCGCCCGCAATCCTAGTAAGCTCTAGCCATTGAGCGCACGCCGAGGTGACCGATGCCGGTCATTATCACACCCCCGGAAATTGAACGCCGCCCGCGCCGCCCCGGTGAAAACGACGGCGGCCACGGCCGGCGTCCGCCCAACGATCGCGATCTCAAACGCACCGGCGGCGGCGGCGACAACGACGGCTGGAGCGGGCCCTACGGACCTCATCGGCGGCCCGGGTCACGCCTCCGCACCTACCGCTTCAATCTTTTTCTGGTCCTCTGCGCGGTTGCGATGTTCTTCGCCGGCATCGTCAGCGTTTTCTTCGTCACGCGCGGTGCAGCCCACATTGACGCCTACAACCACTACATCCATACATGGCTGCCGACAAAACTGCCACGCATCCTGTGGCTCAATACGGCAATCCTGCTGCTGAGTTCGGTAACGATCGAGATCGCGCGCCGCCGCATGTTCCACCCGATCGACGCGATGGAGGAGTGGTTCGGCCTGGGCAAACCGATCTCGCGCCGCGCGCTGCCCTGGCTGCTCGCCACACTCGTTCTGGGGATTGGCTTTGTCGCCGGCCAGCTCAAAGCCTGGGACCAACTCGCAGCCCGGGGCGCGCCGTACCATTCCCAGTCCCCCAGTGCCGGGCTTTTCTACATCATCACGGGCGCGCACGCGCTGCATCTTATCGCGGGACTCGTTGGTCTCATGGTCGCCATCCGCGGACTCTATTCGTTCAAGAGTATGGAGAACCGCCAGATCATGGTCGACTGCACTGCATGGTACTGGCATTCCATGGGCGTGCTCTGGGTCGCGCTTTTCGCCCTTTTGCTTCTCTGCCAGTAGTCAATCAGGGATAGCGGCCGTCGTCGCGTGCAATCTGAAATCAGGTTCGCGGCATTACTTCTTTTTTGCCGGCTTCGGCGATTTCTTCGTTACAGGTTTGTTCGCAGCCGGCTTGGCCTTCTTTGGCACCACCTTTGCCGCAACCTTCTTCGGCGCAGACTTGGCTGCCTTCTTCGGTTGAGTTTTCGCGGCAGCCTTCGCAGATACGGACTTCTTCACGGCGGCCTTCACCCGTTCTGGCCTCTTAACCGCAATCGCTTTCTTAGTATCGGCAGGGGCCGCCGCGTTGCTTTTCCCAGTCGCTACGCCCGCCCCGGATTTGGCGGCCTTTTTGCCGCCCTTCAGTTCCAGCATCGGCAGATCACCGCCAGTCGCGCCTTCCGCCATGGACTTCTCCAGCGCGGCCGTCAGCTCCGCGGCTGCGGCGTCGTCCAGACCATCTGCCGTTTTTGCCGCGGCTTTCTTGCGGCTCTTCGGCGCCTTGGGTTCCTTTTTCGTGCCACGCGCGCGACGCAGATGCACGGGGGGCGGCGGGGCGGGCGGCGAGTAAGGCTCCAGATATACCTTCATCTCCTCCGGCGTCGAGAGCTTGCCATCCATCAGCTCGAAGAACAGCTTCTCCACCAGTTCGTCATACCCCGGCAAGGTGGGAACGATACGCATCTCCTGCATCAGCTGATACGGGATCTTCTGGCGCGCCTGTGGCCAGTCTGTGTAGAACGCTTTGAACTTGTTTTGCACCGGCGCGCCCTTCACCGCGTAGGCCGCGTAAAGTACCGCCTCCGGACGCGAGCGCATCAGCAGCTTCCAGGCAGCAGACGGGGCGGAATTCTGCTTTGACGTAAGCTCGGCGGCAAACTTCTTGCCCTCTGCCTCCAACGCATCCACTTCCTTCACGAAGCCCTGCCGAGGGAAGTTCTTCTTGAGCGCCTTCACATCTTTGGGAGACATCTTCGCGGTGATCAGCGGAAACTGCGCCGCAGACGGGTCTGCTTCGATGCCGCGCATCTGTAGCTGAGCCTGCGCCTCACGAAGCTTTTCCAGCTCATTTGCATTTACCTTCGCCGAGGTCCATGCGGGAGCGATCTGCTTCATCCAGCCGTCGCGCTCCAGCGCTTTGATTACGCGGACTGGATCATCCTCGTGGGCGATCTCCTCGGCCTCGTAGCCGCGTTGGAATGCGCTCATCGCCGAGATGTACCCCTCGTTCTTGCCGTTTTCGTAGCGCTGCTGGGTCCGCTCCTCGAACATCCAGCCCAGCCTCGCGCTGAGCCGCACACCGCGGATCATCCGCACCGGGTCTTCGATGAACCCATATGGGCTGACCAGCCGGAATTGGCGGCTCTCAATATCCGCCACACCGTTCAGCGGGTCCATCAGGAGTCCGTAGGAGCCTTCGTTGAGGGACAGCGCCATCGCGTTCGCGGTATAGTCGCGGCGGCGCAGGTCTTCGAGAATATTTGCGGGCTTCACCACCGGCTTACCGGGCTTGGGATATTCGACGTGCAGGGCGCTGGCGACCTCCAGCCGCACATTGCCGGGATACTGCACATAGAGTGTCTGCAGCGCCTCGTTTTCGCCGGAGATGCTGGCGCCCGACTTCTCCAGGTCCTTGCGCAGCTTGAGGGCGTTGCCCTGTACTACCACGTCGAGGTCGCGTACAGGCGATCCTGCGGTAAGGTCGCGCACCGCTCCGCCGACTAGAAAGAGGGTCAATCCCTTCGCCCGGGCGATCTCTCGTACCGACTGAAGGGCCCTCTGTTGCGCTGCGGAAAGACGGCTCTCAAGCAGGTAGATATAATCAGCCATACGGGTTCCGGTGGTCTCCAGTCAGTCTTTGGCCGGAGCGATCCAACCGCTCGCAAGCCTATACAAATCAGCCGTTTACATGGCCGTAAAAGCGGCGCATAAGTGGCGATTTTAGCATGGTTTAGGCCGGATTGCCAGTTGTGGCCTGACCTTTTTCGCTAGCCGCATAGTCCACCGTGCGACAATCGCTCCACGAGATGCCCCCGATCCTCACCAGCTCGCGCAAAAAAGTCCTCGTCCGGCGCTTTACGGGCGATGCCATCGCTGGCTACCTGCCGGCTGCGGGCTTTGTCCACTCCGGGAATCTCGATCTCCTCGACCTCTCCGGACGTATCCTTGCGCTGCCGATTGCCGACCTCAAGACCGTGGCCTTCGTGCGCGACTTCAATTTGTCGGACACGCGGGACCCCGAGCGCCTCACCCGCCGTACCTTCCTCGCCCGCCCCCGGCAGGAAGGTCTCTGGGTGCGCCTGACGTTCAAATCTGGCGATCTGCTGGAAGGCCTCGCTCCCATCGATCTCACGTTACTGGACGCTCTGGCCGACGATGCCGGCATCTTCCTCACTCCGCCGGATACACGCTCCAATACACAACGGCTTTATGTGCCGCGTGCCGCGATCTCAGAACTCAGTCTGCTGGCAGTCATCACGTCACCCTCCAGACGGCAGCCGGTGGCTGAAAAGCCGGCGAAAGAAACGCTGCAGGACGAGTTGTTTCACTTGCCCATCGACCCGGATTCGCGGCCGAATTGATTGTTCCGAAGCGCGCCGACTGCCATCCCGAATATGGCGGTGTTCCTCACTTGAAACATTCTTCCCAATGAACTAACGTTGCTTGCGCGGCGAAACTCTGCGCTAACGCCGCGCGTCCCCTCACCGGAGATTCCTTATGCAAAACCATCTGCACCATCGCTCGCTCGGTCGCGCCATTTCGCTCGGTGTCATCGGCGCCGTCATGCTGGCCGCGTCGGCTCCTTCGCTCTGCGCACAGACAGCGGGGGCGCCCGCACGCACGCGGACTGCTTCGCCCAGCAGTGCAGCATCATCACTTGAAACCCTTCACCGCGATTTCGTGAACCCGCCGAATGAGGCGCGGCCGATGGTGCGCTGGTGGTGGTTCGGTCTCGCGGTGGTGAAGCCGGAGATCCTCCGCGAGCTGCAGCAGATGAAGGCCGACGGCATCCAGGGCGCGGAGATGGCGTTTGAGTACCCGATCGTGCTCGATGATCCCTCGAAGGGTCTAAAGAACCTTCCCTTCCTCTCCCCGGAGATGCTGGACGACGTTCGCTACGCGCAGGAGGAGGGCCGCAAGCTCGGCCTGCGTATCGACGTCACGCTCGGGTCCGGCTGGCCCTATGGCGGACCCAACACGCCGTTATCGCAGGCCTCCGGCGCGCTGCATACCGTCACGGTCGACGTGCCGGCCAATGCAACTACTGCGTCGATCCCTGCCGGCCCACCCAATCGCCCCAACTGGTCCGAGGGTGATTCCGTCATCTCGGCCGTAATCGCAGAACCCGCAAAGCCGTCGGCAGGACCGGCAGCTGCACCGGCAGGCCGCGGTGGTCGAGGCGGCGGCCGTAGTTTTGGGCCGAGACCGCCATCGTTCGACGCGGCCTCGACAAAGGCGGCCACTGTCTCCGGACAGTCCGCATCCTTCGCCGCGGCAGATCACCCGCGCGTCGCCGTGTTCTTTATTGCTTCGCATACGAAGCAGATGGTCAAGCGAGCCGCAGTGGGCGCGGATGGCTACGTGCTGGATTCCTTCTCGCATGAGGCTGTCGCCAACCATCTTCAGAAAGTCGGCGAGCCGATTCTCAAGGCCTTTGGCAGCACGCCGCCCTATGCCATCTTCTCCGACTCACTCGAAGCCTATGGCTCCGACTGGACGCCGAAGCTGCCGGCGGAGTTTCTCAAGCGCCGCGGGTATGACCTGGTGGCCCGCCTGCCGGAACTGGTGGCTGGAACTGGCCCTGCGGTCGACACACTGCGCCATGATTACGGCAAAACTCTTACCGAACTGATCAACGAGAACTACCTTGAGCAGGTGACTGCGTGGGCCATCGCGCACCACACGAAGTTCCGCTCGCAAACCTATGGTGAACCAGCGGTTGACTTTTCAAGCCAGAATCTTGCTTCGCTGCCTGAGGGAGAAGGTCCGCAGTGGCGTGCGTTCTCAACCTTGCGCTGGGCGACGTCTGCCAATCACGTCTTCGGCAACCCGGTGACCTCCGGTGAAACGTTTACCTGGCTGCACTCGCCGGTCTTTCGCGCGACGCCGCTCGATATGAAGGCGGAGGCGGACATCGACTTCATCATGGGCGAGAACCAGATCATCTGCCATGGCTGGCCTTACTCGCCGCCAGACCATGAGGTGCCGGAGCCGGGCTGGTCACTGTATGCCGCCGCTGTCTTCAACGACCACAATCCATGGCACCCCGTCATGCCTGCTGTCACAAGCTACATCGGCCGCATGAGCTGGCTGCTGCGCCAAGGGCAGCCTGCGAACCAGGTAGCCATCCTGCTGCCGGAAGACGATGTGTGGTCTACTTTCTCGCCGACTCACACCACGATGACCGGAGCGCTCGGCCCGCATGTCTCGCCGCTGATGTCGCCGATTCTTTCGGCCGGCTATAACGTGGACTTTATCGACGCCGAAGCCGTAGACAGGGTCGGTCTGGGCTCGCACCAGATCCTCGTGATTCCCTCGACAGATCGCATTCCCGTCGCGACGCTGCACAAAATCACTGCATGGGCCCAGCATGGCGGACACGTGATCGCGATCGGCAAGCGGCCTACGCTCGATGCTGAAGGCAGGCCGCTCAGTTCTGCCGACACAGCAGCGATTCCGCTGATCCCGGATGTATCGCAACTGCCGGAGGCACTGCACAACGCTGCCAAGCCCGACTTCTCGGTCGGCGCCACCGATGATTGGACGCGATCAGAGATCGGCTTTATTCGCCGCAAACTGCCCAATGCCGACGTCTATTTCGTCACAAACACTTCCAATCAGGCGATCGATACCACTGCGTCCTTCGCCACGGCGTTCCAATCCGCCCAGCGCTGGGATACGGACACAGCAGCCGTTTCACCGGCGTCCGCATCGGATCAACCGCTGCATCTCGCGCCTTATGAGTCGCGCGTCTTCGTGTTCTCCAACGCGGCTGCGCCTAAGCCTTCGACTATTTCCGCCAAATCCGGCAGTCTCGACACTGATATCTCAACCGACTGGAAGGTCGACTTCGTCGGCGACCACAAGACTGTAGAGGAATCCAGCCTCAGGGACTGGATCGCCGATCCTTCCACCCTGCACTACTCCGGCGAGGCGATCTACTCGCGCGATCTGACGCTGAAGCAGGCTGCTGCCGGCCCCGTCTATCTTGAGGTGCTTGGCGGCAGCGCGATCCCCGGCGCGCCGAACGGGCCGCCGGAACGTGAGGCGCAGCGACCGGAAGTCCTCGGCCCCAATGGCCTGCCCAATCCACTGATCACGCGGCCTGGCCCGGGCATGCATGCCTGGTACGATCCGCCTATCCGCGAAGCTGCATTGGTCATCGTGAATGGTCAGGCCGCAGGGGCGTTGTGGCATCCACCGTACCGGCTCGATGTGAGCAAGCTGCTGAGGCCAGGGATAAACCACATTCAGATCAAGGTTTATAACACCGCGCTCAACGCATGGTCCGCACTGCCCCCGCGCGATTACGGCCCGCTGATCGCGAAGTATGGCGACCGCTTCCAGATGCAGGACCTGAACCAAGTCAAGCCGATTCCCTCCGGCCTGCTGGGCACGGTCCGGCTCACCTCCGAGCCCAAATGAGCTTTATTGAATCGGTGTGCGGGCACCCCCTCCTGATGCGTATTTTCTGCGCATAGGAGGGCTTGCCATTTCGAATGTTGTGAAAGGCCTCGCCAATGACCCGAGCAATCGCGCTGCTGGTATCTGCAACTTTCTCTGCAACCCTCGCCATCGCGCAGCCACTGCCCAAGGTCGCCCCGGTCACCACGAGCGCCCCGGTTACGCTCATCGACAACGGCGACAGTTGGACCATGGACAACGGCATCGTCAAGATGACCGTGCTCAAACGCAACGGCAACCTCTCCTCGCTGGTCTACCACGGCATCGAGATCCTCACGCGCGGCGAGTATTGGGAGCAGACGCCTTCCGGCACCATCACGGCACGGGTCACGATCGATCCTGCCACCAATCTCGGCGAACGCGCCGAAGTCTCCGTGCTCGGCGTCAATCCCGGCGATCCGAATCATCCCAGCCCGCTGGGAGGCCCTCCCGGCTCGGGCGTCCCCCTCGCGCAGGAGCAGCGCGTTCCCGGAGCCAGTGGTCCCGGCGCAAATCCCGCGGTGCGTTTCGGCGGCGCACGTCCCACGGGCCCGCGCGGCGGAGGCATGGATATTGAGACCCGCTACACGCTCGAGCGCGGCGCTTCGGGCTTCTACACCTATGCCGAGTACACGCACAAAGCTTCATACCCACCCGCAGGCGAGGGCGAAAGCCGATTCATCCTCGAATCCATGAACCGCACCTTCGACTGGCTGTCCGTCGACAAGGACCGCAACCAGCTGATGACCTCCGATGCCGATCTGCGCAAGGGCGTCGTTATCCATGCCAAGGAGCAGCGCATCCTCACCAGCGGCATCTATAAAAATTCCGTCGAGCACAAATACAGCTACAACGCCGTGATGTATCGCCTGCAGGCGTGGGGATGGTCCTCCACCAAAGATCACATCGGCGTCTACTTCATGAACCCGTCGTCGGAATACATCGGCGGCGGCTCAGAGAAGCTCGACCTCATCGACCACATGAGCGGCACCCTTCTCGACTATTGGACCAGCGGCCACTATGCCGGCGGCGCCATCAACCACATCCCAGCCGGCCAGGACTGGAAGCACGTTGTCGGCCCGATCTTCGTCTACTTCAATTCCATCGCCGATCCCAAGGATCCCTCCCCCGCCGAACTCGATGCGCTCCACGCCTCCGCAGGCCAGGGCGAACTCGCCATCCCGCGCGAGTGGCATGACAATGCCATCGCGCTCTGGCAGGACGCCGTCGCCGAATCCAAGAAACAAAAGGCTGCATGGCCCTTCGCCTGGGCCGAAGGCGTCGACTATCCGCACAAAGACGGCCGCGCTACCGTCACCGGCCAGCTTGTCCTCGACGATCCGCAGGCCGCCAGCAAGAAGCTACCGCACCTCACCATCGGCCTTGCCCACCCCAACTACATCAATACCGCGGGCGGCTTTCAACTCCGCGCGGGTAACGGCAATGTCGTCACCTGGCCGCACGATGGCAACTACTACCAATTCTGGGCCGACGGCTCCGGCTCGGGAGACGGCCGCTTTACCATCGCCAACGTCCGCCCCGGAACGTATACGCTGCACGCCTTCGCAGACGGCGTTCTCGGCGAGTATGCCAAGACTGACATCACTGTCACCGCCGGCCAGACACTCAACCTGGGCAAGCTCACGTGGCGGCCTGTGCGCTACGGCCGAGAGCTCTGGGAGATCGGCTATCCCGACCGAACCGCCGACAAGTTCTACAAAGGCGACGGTGCCAACTACTGGCTGTGGGGATGGCCGCTCCGCTACGGCGATCTCTTCCCCAACGACATCACCTACACAATCGGCAAGAGCGACTATCATCGCGACTGGTTCTTTGAAGAGGTTCCGCACTCCACCACCGATGCCTGGAAGAATCCCGCCGCGAAGGACCCGCTCAATCAGCGCTTCGGCTGGGTCAATCTTCCTGATGGGCAGCAGGACATGTGGCGCCAGTGGGGCCACGGCCGCGCCACCACCTGGACGGTGAAGTTTAAAGTCGCGAAAGCCGCGAGAGGGACCGCCATCCTCCGCATCGCACTCGCCGGCGCTGACGGCGGCAACGGCAACACTCCCGCGGCGCCAGGCAGCCTCACCATCGGCGTCAACGGAGCCGATGTGGGCACAATCCATCCCGTCGCGACGAATGCGCTCCGGTACAACACGGACAAGGGCGTCTGGAACCAATATGCGCAACCCTTCGACGCTGCGCTGCTCAGGCCCGGCGAGAACGCCATCACCTTCACTGTGCCCGCCGGCGATGTCACCACCGGCGTCGTGTGGGACTACCTCCGCCTCGAACTCAACGACGGAAGCAAGGCCTTCCCTGCTCCACCGCCCGCAGGCCGTCTGGACATCCCTGTGCAACCCACCCTCACCACTGTGCAATGAGATCGCGTCTTCGACAAACGATGGGTGCCCAGGTGCCTCGCACTTGGGCACCTGGGACAGTAAGATTGCCGAATGATGCCGTCATCCCGAGCGGAGCGCGCAGCGCGGAGCCGAGGGATCCCCGCATTTGTCTTTCTATTTCTCACCTTCGCGGCGAACCTCCCCGCCCAAATTGCCAGCGCGTGGCCTGCCGCCGATCGCCTCTTCCACTCCGACCCTCGCTGGCTCGGCTCCGACGCCGCCTTCTCAATCGACCTCGGCAACAACCGCGTTCTCTGGCTCTTCGGCGATACATGGATCGCGCATCCCGGCAGCCACTCGCGCCGTAGCGCCGCTTTCATCCACAACACAGTTGCCATCGAACACGGCTACGATCCGTCGGAGGCCGCAATCAATTTCTTCTGGCGCACACAACACAACGAGCCCTCCGAAATCCTTCCCTCCGAAGGCGACGCCTGGATCTGGCCCCACTCCGGCATTCGCATCGGCAACTCGCTAATCGTTTTCGGCGAACGCGTCGCGCCGGATCGCACAAAGAATTCTCTCGGCTTTCGAGGTGTTGGGTGGAACGCCTACCTCATCTCCAATCCCGACGCCGATCCCTCCTCATGGCATCCGCGCAAAATCGCCGAGCGCCGTGACGACATCATCCTCGCCTCAGCCGTTCTTCAGCAGGGCAATTTCGTCTACCTCTTCGGCCCAGGCGATCCCCACAATCTCTACCTCGCTCGCATCACTCCGCAAAATCTCCTCGCAGGAAATCTCTCTTCTCTCGTATGGTGGACCGGCAGCAACTGGTCTCGCGCAACTTCCTCACGCAAGCCCATTCTCCGCGACGTCGACACCGAAACCAGCATTCAGCGCGACGCACTCGGTCGCTTCGTCGAGATCAATAGCCAGGGCTTTGGCGCATCCGACATCGTCATGCGCACCGCGCCCGCGCTCACCGGGCCGTGGAGCGCGTCGCGCATCATCTACCGGCCGCCGGAATCCGACCAGCACGATCCATTCGTCTACGCCGCCAAATCCCACGCCGAGTTGCGCGGCGCAGACCTTGTTCTCACCTATGCCACCAACGGATTCACCGACCACGTCATGGACGACATGTCCCGCTATTTCCCCCGCTTCGTCCGCGTGACTCTGTTCGCACGCAGATAAGGACTACATCAGCCTCGAATTCGACAACGGCGACTAGAACTTCCCTGCTCCACCGCCCGCAGGCCGCCTGGACATCCCTGTGCAACCCACCCTCGCATTGGCACAATAGGGCCTTGTTCCCGGGCAGCAAATCAGCCCATCCTTCACTGCGGGGGATGGGCTGATTTTGTTCAGTGTTTGAATTGTGATCTTAGCGGTTGCCGCCCTGGCCGCCGCCGGGACCGCGACCGGGACCGCGTCCGCCGCGACGGCGACGTCCGCCACGACCACCGCCGGGACCACGACCGCTACCACCGGGGCCGCGACCACCGCCGCCAGGTCCACGGCCGCCGCCTTGCGGTGCGCCAGCCTGGACGGGCTCTGCGCGATTGAAGTTTGGCTCTGCATCACCTTCTTCGCCGCCGTCGTCGCTTTCTTCATCGTCGAAGTCAGCGCCACCTTCGAGGAGGACCTCGGAGTCATCGTCGCCCTCATCGTCGAAGTCAGCTGCGGGAGGTGCAGCCGCGGCCTGACGATCATGCTGGCCGCGTCCACCATCTTCGGAGTGGCCGCCCTGCGCCGGGTCGGCGAGGCCGAGTTTGGCGCGCTGCTCGCGCAGCACGGCTTTGCGGGAGAGCTTGATGCGGTTGCCTTCGATGGCGAGCACCTTGACGAGAATCTGATCTCCTTCGCGCAGCTCGTCCTGCACACGCGCGACGCGGTGCTCGGCGATCTCCGAGACGTGGAGCAGGCCGTCGGTGCCGGGGAAAATCTCGACGAACGCGCCAAACTCCGCGAGGCGGACGACCTTCCCGAGGTAGGTCTTGCCGACCTCGGGCACGGCGGTGATATCGGAGATCATCTGGATGGCTTGAGCAAGACCGTCGGCGTCGGATGACGCAACATTCACGCGGCCGGTGTCGTCCACGTCGATCTTGACGCCGGTGGCATCGATGATGCCGCGAATGACCTTGCCGCCGGGACCGATGAGGTCGCGAATTTTGTCGGTTGGGATTTGAAGGGTGTGAATGCGCGGGGCGAACTGTGACTTCTCCTCGCGCGCGGAGGAAATGGTCGCATCCATGATGTCCAGCAGGTGGAAGCGGCCGCGCTTGGCCTGGGCCAGCGCCTCGCGCATGATCTGGGCAGTGATGCCCATGATCTTGATGTCCATCTGCAGGGCGGTAATGCCGTTGCGCGTTCCCGCGACCTTGAAGTCCATGTCGCCGTAGTGGTCCTCGGCGCCTGCGATGTCGGAGAGGACGGCATACTTGTCGCCTTCCTTCACGAGGCCCATCGCGACGCCGGCGACGGAGCCTTTGAGGCTGATGCCGGCGTCCATCAGCGCGAGCGATGCGCCGCAGACGGTGGCCATCGAAGATGAGCCATTGGACTCGAGGATGTCCGAGACCACGCGGAGGGTATACGGGGAATCGGCTTCGGGCGGGAGGACCGCTTCGATGGCGCGCGACGCGAGGGCACCGTGGCCAATCTCGCGCCTGCCGACGCCGGACATGCGGCCGACTTCGCCGACGGAGAACGGCGGGAAGTTGTAGTGCAGCATGAAGCGGCGCTTGATCTCGCCCTCATAGGATTCCAGGCGCTGCGCGTCGTCGGTGGTGCCGAGGGTTGCGGTGACGAGGGCCTGCGTCTCACCGCGGGTGAAGACAGCCGAGCCATGCACACGGGGGAGCACGCCGACCTCAACCGAGACGGGACGGATCTCGTCAAAGGCGCGATGGTCGGGACGGACGCGATCATTGAGGACCTGATCGCGGAAGATTTTCTCGCGGAGAATCTCGTAATACTTGGAGAGTTTCTTCGCAGCTGCGGCGTCACCCTCTGGAAGTTCCTTCTTGAGCTCGTCCTTGATCTCCTTGACCTTGGCGTAGCTCTCAAACTTGGGGTACTTCTTCGTGTTCAGCGCATCGGTCAGGCGATCGCCGATCTTCGCGATCATCGCATCGAGATAGGCCTGGTCCATTTCAGCGGCGGCAGGAACCTTCTTGGTCTTGCCGGCGCGGGAGACGAGGTCTTCAATGGCGGCACAGATCTTCTTGATTTGCTCATGCGCGAACTCGATGGCGTCGACCACCTGCTCTTCGGAGCACTCCTTCGCGCCGGACTCGACCATCACGATACCGTCTTTGGTGCCGACGACCATGATGTTGAGGATGGACTTCGCGCGTTCGGCGTAGGCGGGGTTGACGATCATCTGGCCGTCGACGATGCCGATGCGGACTGCGCCGACGGGGCCGTGGAAGGGGATGTCGGACAGCGAGAGCGCGCAGGATGCGCCGTTGATGGCGAGGACGTCGGGATCGTTCTCCTTGTCGGCGGAATAGACGAAGGCGACGACCTGGGTCTCGTTGCGGAAGGTCTCCGGAAAGAGCGGGCGAATGGGGCGGTCGATCTGCCGCGCGGTGAGGATTTCCTTCTCAGAGGGTCGGCCTTCGCGTTTGATGAAGCCGCCCGGGATGCGACCGCCGGCGTAGGTGAACTCGCGGTACTCGACGGTGAGGGGGAAAAAGTCGATGCCTTCCTTGGGGTCTGCAGAGACGGCTGTGGAGAGGATGACGTTGTCGCCGCTGGAGACCAGCGCGGCGCCGGAGGCCTGTTTGGCGAGGCGGCCGGTCTCAAATGTGATCTGCTTGCCGCCGGCAAGCTGAACTGTAACTTCTTGTTTCATGATGTACCTCTTCTTTGTCTTCTTTTCGTTATGGGAACTTGTATGCCCGCGCAGTCAAACGCGCACGCGGCGATGCAGCGGCGTGCCGCGATACGCGGCTGCGAGCTGCATGGAAATTTTGGTTTTGGGGCAATGCGGCGAAAGAGCCGGCGCGGCCGTTGTTTTGCAAACGGCAAGCACACACGGCATCAGCAGCTCCGCCGTCCGCGGACGAGGCCCTGCGGATATGGAAGTTGATGAGCCGTGGCTTTGCGGGGCTTGCCGGAGTCCATGTGATGTCGTGGGACTTTCCCAGGGTAGCGTCTACTTGCGAATGCCGAGCTTTCCGATGACCTCGCGGTACCGGTCCGAATCGGCCGTCTTGAGGTAGTCGAGGAGGCGACGGCGCTTCGAAACCAGCATCAGCAGGCCACGGCGCGAGCCATGGTCCTTGGTGTGGGTCTTGAAGTGTTCGGTCAGTTCGCCAATGCGCTCACTGAGCAGGGCGATCTGAACCTCCGGGCTGCCGGTGTCGGAGTCGTGCGTGCGATATTTCTGAATGATGTCCGTTTTCTTTGCGGTTTCCAGCACAGGGGTGGTGCTCCCAATTCTTTCCAATTCACTCAATCGTGTTCCCTTAAAGATAGCATCCGGCGCGGCCAGCGGCAATCCGCGCTGCTCCGGAGAATGAGCCCTTTCCATGAATTCAGGCGTGCAGGGTCGAACTAATCGCCGGCCTTCTCGCCGCGGAAAAACCATTCCACACCGTACCGATCGGTGAGCCGGCCGAACAACCCGAATGGCATCTCCTTCAGATCGACAAGATTCTCCCTGCCCGCTCCATGGGAGAGTTTGCTAAAGATTGCTTTGAGCTCGTCCGGCTGATTGCCGCTGACGTAAATTGCCGTCGTGTTTCCCTGCACCGGCGCGCGCGTCGGGTGCAGCCAGTCAGTCGCGGAGAACTCGACCGTGCCGCTCTTGAGAAGCGCGTACGTGATCTTGTGGTGATGTTCGGGCGCGACACTGTCCTTCATCGGGGTGTCCCCCAACCGGACGAGCATCAACTCTCCGCCGAAGCAGTTCTGGTAGAAAGTCATCGCTTCCGCACAATTCCCATTGAACAGCAGATAAGGGGTGAGACGGACCATTTCGTTCTCCGGTGCTCGATTTTCCTGCTCTTCCAAGATAGAACGCTATTCGGGCGCCGATTGTTCCGTGTTCAGGCCAGATGCTTCTGCAGAAACTCCAGTGAACGCTGATCGGCGAGCTTCGCCGCATCGCCTTTATAGCTGGGTCGGTCAGGGTTGGCAAAGGCATGGCCCGCGCCGTCATAGACGTAAATCTCGACCTCTGGATGCGCCTCACGGACTGCATCCACCTGGTCTTTCCCGATATGGTCGTCGGCACCGCCGAAATGGATCATCACCGGGCACGCGGGCTCTTCCTTGGCGAATTTCCCGATACCGCCGGGATAGTAGCAGACGCAGCAATCGGGCTGCATGCGAACGTTCTCGCCGCGCACTGCGGAGACCCATGAAGTCAGCCCGCCATAGCAGAAGCCGAGCACGGCAGTCGGCTTCCCTTCCTGCTTCGCATGATGAAAGGCAGCGGCGATATCGAGCAGCGTGAGGTTGGGGTCGAGCTTCGGATAAAGGCCGAAGGCCTTCTTCAGGTCGGCCTCGCCGTAGCCGAGGTCCAGACTGCGCTCGAGGCGATCCATCGTCGCAGGCGCAATCGAGAGAAAGCCCTGCCCGGCGTAGTAGTCCGCCACGGCACGGATCGACTTGTTCACCCCGAAAATCTCCTGCACCACCACAACAGCTCCTACAGGCTCCCTCGCCGGTTTCACTACATATGCGCTGAATTCGTGTCCGTCGTCCGCCTTCAGTTTGATCCAATCGCCCATGGTCCGATGACCTCACGTGTGAAGAATTTTCGTCGCGTCGATTGTATGGGATGCGGTCTCAAGGTTCGAGGGCCAAGGTTCGAGGTTCGAGGAGGATGCCAATCAGACATTCGGCAACAGAACCTGCTGATTACCGGTCGAAGTGTCCCGAATAGCCGCGCATCTCCGCCAGCCAGCGGGAAAAGCGAAGAATCTGCCCGCGCTCGTCAATCAGAAACCGCCAGAAATCGCGCGCGCGAACGTCTTCCGCATGTTTGCCCGTGAACGTCTCCAGCCGCCAGCGCAGCAACGGACTCCGCCATGGACGCAGACGGTGGCCACGCGTCGTACTCCACACGAATCGGGCGGTTTCGAGCATTCTAGAGCGATTATAGGCGGCCGCGCGGTTGCATCTCGCTGCCATCGCTCAGGTTCACCTCATTCCCGCCGATAGAGGTTCAGAGGGACTCTCGGAGTGGTGGCATGCGGGTATTGATTATCGACGATTCCGCTCTGATGCGGCGCATCGTTGGAAAGGCTCTGCGCGAAGCTAGGCTGGAGCTGGAAGAAATTGTGGAAGCCGGCAACGGCGCCGAAGGGATTGCCGCGATGGAGCAGTCCGGTGAATTATTTGACCTGATCCTCTGCGATGTACACATGCCGGGGCTGGACGGCGTCGGCTTCCTGCGCGAACTCGCCGCACGCGGGCTCACAACCGCGCGCGTCGTGATGGTGACTTCGGACGCCTGCGATCCGTTGGTCGAGCTTGCGCTGGCTGCGGGAGCCAGCGGCTTCATCGCCAAGCCGTTTTCGGTTGAGCAAATCCGCAATCTCGTGCTGGACCTTGCGGGGACTGCGTGAACATGCTGGAAAGCAACGCAGCGGAGCGTTGGCAGAGGCTGATGGACGAGACTGTTCTGGAGGTCTTCGCGGCGATGCTCGGGTGCGAGTGCGTTCCGACGGAACCTGCAGGCGCGCCGTCCGATAACACCGCGCGAGTCAGGTTTTCCGGTGCGCTGGTCGGAGAGTGCCTGCTGCTGTTTGCCGCAGCCGATGCCGCGAAACTGGCCCATATGTTTCTCGGCGAGGCGGCGGACGATGAGATGGCGATCGATGCGATAGGCGAGCTGTGCAACGTGCTCGCCGGAGGATGGAAGCGGCGCCTGCGACCGCCTGCATCGGGCGCGGGCCTCTCTGTACCTTCTAGCGCTTTTGGCACGCCCGACTCCCGTGGCGACCTGCGTCAGTGCTATCAGTTCGAGGGCGCCCAGTTTGCAGTGCGGCTCACGGTTAAGCGGGTTAAGGAGGACTAAACCTCGCGGTTTACTTCACCACTGCCTGAAACAGGGGCGAGGTCAGCAAGCTCGCGAACTCGCTGTCCGATGATGAGTAGTCGACACTGAGTTTGCCGGAGCTGGAGCCGATGCTGGTCGCATCGATCGCGGCCTTCTCCTGCGGCGTGCCCTGCTGCTTCTTCAGCAGCGCCACTCCCTTCAGGAGTGTGGCGCACGTGGCTGCGGTGAACGTGTCAGACATGTCCACCGTCATGTTGAAGCGCACGCCGTTGTTGAAGTCCATCGTGTAGCGTGAGTCCTTCATCCGGTTCTTCACCGTGTCATAATCGGCCAGTTGCGAAGCCTCACCTAGCACGCTCTTCATCATGGTCTGCGTGCCCTTGGGATCGAGCAGGCTCCAGACGGCGTGGGTATCCACCTGCGCCATCTCGTTCACCATGTCCCCATTGGTCAGAAAGCTCGGGGCGAAGCCGTCGCGGGCATCGAGCGCGGCGTGCACCGCATCGCGGTCACCGAAGACCATGGTCGTCTGGTTCACAAATACCACTTCGAAGCCAGTAGAGCCCATCGGGTAGATGCTGTTGCTGCGTAGCTGATCCACTTTCGTCTTTGTTTTTGCGAAGTTCGCCAGTATCTCGCGCGTGCGGAACTGGCCCTGCGCAATACCCACAATACGTTCCACTTCGCCGCCCTTGCCGGTGGGATTCGGTGTGTGGAACGCCGCGAACGCCAGCGCATCCGTATCAGCATCCACCTTCAGGCCGGAGCTGACCAATGCCTGCTCCAGCCGCTTGAGCTCGGGCGGCATCACCCGATCCTTCAGGTTCATCGCCGCGGGGGAGTTCTGCATCGCCCGATAGTCAACCACGATGATCTGCTGCACGTCGTGTGGTATCGACGTCCGCGCGTCGTTCGTCAGCTGCGCAGCATGCATGGCGGGTGCTGCAAGAACCACGCCCGCAACGAGGGCTGTTGCGGCGGTCCTGCGGATGAAAGGAGGGATGGAGAGAAAGAGATTGCGCAAAATGGACTCCCGGCGTTGCTTGAATCTTAGCCTGCTGACGATGAACCGAGCTTTGGCTGCGTAAGTGGTTCCTGCGCCCAGCTATCTATTGTTTCGCGAAACACCGCCGAGATCAAGGGTTGCACGCGGTGGTTGAGCGCTTGGACGTGCAGGAAATGCAAAGGTTTAACCCGGCGTTCCGTCTTGTGTACCACCTTCGCGGTAGAAACCGTACCTGTTTCGAGTGCACGAGCGCCTATTCGCCTGGCCAGGGCAAGGGATGATTCAACCGTCGTTCCAGTACTTTGGTGCTGGGATCGAACCCTGGAATCTCGCGAAGCCAGTTGGCTGCCGGATCGTATGCTTCCTCCGGAATCAAGCCGATCAATTCGCCCTCCGCGATGGAGACCCCGTGGTCTCGCGCGAGTTCGCCCACGCGGGCATGGATCTGCGCGACCGGGACGGCACGGTGGTCGGTGATATTCATGCTGAGCTGTGCCCGCCCATTGACATTGACCCCGATCGCCTTGACGCCGTTCAAGCCGCCGTCCGACGCACGGATAGCACGGGCCATCGCCCGGGCGGCGCTGATCTCCGGCTGTGCCGAGGCCGGCAAGTCCCTGGCTGGGACGGCAGGCTGCAGGTAGATGTTGTAAGCGATCAGAAAGCGTCGCGCGCCCACGGCTGAGGCTCCCGCGGTGGGATGAATCTCCGGTCCGCCAACATCCGGCCGGCGCAACGGATCGCGATGAGCGGTTTCGCGAAGTCCCTCAAACTGCCCGCGGCGCACGTCCTCAAGATTCATGCGATCACCCCGTGCGGCAGCCGCCTCATAGAAATAGACTGGAACGCGCGCTCGCCTCCAGATCTCCATCCCCGCTTGTCGTGCCAGCACCGCACACTGCGCCAGCGAGATTCCGCTGACCGGCACAAACGGCACCACATCGGCCGCGCCGATGCGCGGGTGCACACCAGTCTGCTGTGTCAGGTCGATAAGCTCGGCGGCTCTGGAGGCGCCGCGCACGGCGGATTCGACAACCGCCGCTGGAGGACCGGCGATGGTGACGACCGAGCGGTTATGCGCTGCATCCATCGACCAGTCAAGTAGACGCACCTCATCGACGCGCATGGCGGCGATGATGGAGGCTACCTTGGCAGCGTCCGTACCCTCTGAGAAGTTGGGCACGCATTCGACGACTGCGTCCGGGTTTTGGGTTGGCGACATCGAGTCCTCTGGCGCGTCTCTGCCCAGGCTACTTCCACCAGGTATAGCCAATGGAGAATTGCACGCTGGCGTTTACACCCGGGTTCTTGTCTCCCAGCGATGCACTGGAGATATGAATCGCGTTCGCGCCGAAATCCACGGAACGGCGTGGGGTGACGAAGTAGTGTACGCCTACGCCGAACTGCGGTGTGAAGTTCCACACGCTGGTATCGGAATTGGCGGCGTTATTGCCGATCGAGCTGTTCGTTACTCCGCCGGAGCTGACCGGAGGGCCGCCGAAGGCGGGATATTTGTGGTTGGTCCACACCACACCTCCTGCCCCCTGCGCCCATGGCGCAAAGTGGGGCGTACCTGCGAAGTTCCACCGCAGGATGATGGGTGTGATGCTCGCGCCTGTGAACGTCCCGCCGATCTTAAAGGGTGCGGAACAATCGATGAGGCCGCTGAACCCGATGAGAGGCGCGCAGTTCTGCCGCAGTCCGGTAGGCGTATAGGACTGCCACAGGGGCCACAACTCCATCGCGTATTCAAAGTCGCCGCGGAGGATGTTTTTACCGACGGTCGGCGTGAGGACTTGGCCGGCGTGCAGGCCGGCGGAGAAGAAGCGGAAGCTGTTGCGGTTCTCCGTGACGCCAAACCCGCCCTGCGTCAGGACGCCCCATTCAAAGGGATGCGATTCACCGCGAAGAACATTCACGTCAGAGGACGGGGCTTGCGCGACGGACTGTGCCGGTCCCTCGACCGCTAAGACCGTAACAAGAACTGGGAACAGCAAAAGATTGCGAAGTTTGAGACTCAAGCCGATGCTCCGTTCATTTCGAGATCGCGACGCGGCTTACAAGAAGAAAGCCGCCGGCGACGCGGCGGCCCATTTCAACTATTGCGAAGCTCCCGCCATTATCCCGCCGCGGCGACCGCTGCCTCATCCATATCGAAGTTGCTGTAGACATTCTGGGTGTCATCCAGATCTTCGAGCGCCTCCAGCAGCCGAACCATCGCCGATGCCTGCGTGCCTTCGAGCTTCTGGTAAGTCGATGGGATCATCGTCACCTCGGCGACGTCCGGCTCGATCTTGGCCGCCTTGATTGCCTCCAGCACCTGGTCGAACTCCTTTGGGTCGGTGGTCACCTCCCAGGTGTCGCCATCCTCTGAAAGATCCTCCGCGCCCGCCTCCAGCGCAATCTCGGTCAGCTTCTCTTCGCTGGCAGCTGACTTCGGCACCACGATCAACCCCTTCTTCGTGAACAGATAACCAACCGAACCGGACTCGCCGAGATTGCCGCTGTTCTTTGAAAAGAGGTGCCGGAGTTCGCTCACGGCGCGGTTTTTGTTGTCGGTCAGCACCTGTACCATCACGGCCACGCCGCCGGGGCCATAACCCTCATACACGATCTCTTCGTAGCTCACGCCTTCGAGTTCGCCGGTGCCGCGTTGGATTGCGCGCTTGATATTGTCGGCGGGCATGTTCTCCGCCTTGGCCGCAGCGATCGCAGTGCGCAGGCGCGGATTTCCGTCCGGATCACCGCCGCCCTGTTTCGCCGCGATGGTGATTTCCTTGATCAGGCGGGTAAATATCTTACCGCGCTTGGCATCAGCCGCACCCTTTTTATGCTTGATCGTTGCCCATTTGGAATGCCCGGACATTGAAACCCTCTTCAGCCCCTCGGGGGCCTGTCTTGTATGGATTCGGCACAAACGGCGCGATCCTGCGCCCTTCGCACAACGCCCGATTTTAGCATGCCTCCGAGGGCTAGACACATGAAGTACACGGGCCGCGTGTATGCTTGGTTGCGAAATCCAATTCGCATTTGAGGAGCACGCACTCATGGCAATCTCACGGCAGGTCATCACCTCCATTCGCAATGACGGCACCGACATGCTCGGCACGAAAAGCCTTGCGGTCAAGATCGTCGACGAAAGCATCGTCTCCGGCTCTCTGCTGACCGTGGAGAGCAATCACTTCTGCGTGCTGAAGTCGCGCGGTGCGGTGCTGAATGTCTATGAGACCGGCCAGTACGCGCTGACCACCCCGGACAAACCGCTGCTGGGATCCATCGCGCAGGGCTTTTTTGGCGGCAACTCGCCATGGGTCTATGAGGTAATTTACGTGAACCGCTCGAAGCTGCTGATCCGCAGCGAGGGCGTCGCCACCAGTGAAGAGATGGCGGAGATGGCCTACCAGGTGGACTATTACATCCACGTCGACACAAAAGAGGCCGCGCTGGATCTGATCACGCATCTGCCATTCAACGGCAGCTTCATTGACACGAAAGAAGTGGCCGACTACGCCGGGCCGGCGATCGAACAGGCGATTAATCAAGTGGTGCAGGTCACGAAGATGGAAGACATCAACGAGCACATCGGGCAGGTGCGCGAGCTGGTCAAGAGCCACCTCACCGATTTTCTGAAAACCTACGGGATAACCCTGAACGACATCAAGATCCTCATCATGCCCAAGGACGAACGCATGCGCGAACTGATTTCGCTGCAGGCGATTGGGCTGTCCCCCATCGAGGCGGTGCGCTACTATCTGGCGCTGCGCATGGCGGAAAAGGGTCTGGTGTCCGCACCAAATGCAGCCGCGGGCGTACCGTTCCAGATCGGCGGTCAACCGCAGGGTTTCTATGGTGTCGGTGCTGAAGCCGGACTGCAGGGAGGCGACAAATAGTGTCCGGCTTCTACGATGCGGGCCCGCTTGAGCAGATCGCAATCAACCTGTTCCACGGATGGGGCTACAACTTTTATCGGCTGGAGAACCAACTGCGCGCCGATGATCAATTGGTGCGCAGCAAAGCAGCCTGGCTGTTGGGACTGGCTGCGTCTGCAATCGCCGCGGCGGAGACAGACTACCGGCGCGAGTTCCTGCCCCCGCCGTCGCGGGCAAAGCCATTCGCCGACGAGGCAGCAGTTGCCGCCGCGCAGAAGCTCGAGCGCCTGCACCGCGATGTATGCGCGGTGGAATCGCACTTGCAGCAACTGCCGGCACCGGAAAACGACCGCATGACGCAGCGCTATCGGCAGGAGGCTCCCACGCTGAAGACGCTGATCAACTATGATCAGTTGCTGATCGGCCAGTGCGATCTGCTGCGCACGCTGGTGACGGAGCAGAACGGCACTGCTGTGCTTGAGAAGGCGCCGCAGATCGAAGAGGGCCTGAAGGCCATTCGCGCAACCCTCATCAGCCGCGAAGCCGTACTGCACAGTTGAGCGGTCACAGGTCCTTCGGTCCTTCTCCAACATGCGAGGGAGCGTGTTCATTCGCGTGCGCCGCTGCGAGCAACGCGCCGAGATCGAGAGGACGCGTATACATGGCCAGATCACCCTTCGCGGTGCGCGGCCATTCGGCTTGCGGACGGTCCCAATAAAGCTCGACGCCGTTGTTGTCCGGATCGCGCAGATACAGCGCTTCGCTCACTCCGTGGTCCGAGGCGCCTTCGAGTTGAATGCCATTGTCGATCAATGCCTGCAGGGCGCGGCCGAGATCGGCACGCGTTGGATAAAGGATGGCCAGGTGGTACAGCCCGGTCGTTCCCGGTGCAGGCGGTCCTCCGCCTGCGCTCTCCCACGTGTTCAGCCCGATGTGATGGTGATAGCCGCCGGCGGAGATAAAGGCTGCAGATGGTCCAAGCCGCTGCTGCACCTTGAATCCCAGTACCCCGCAGTAAAACTTCAGCGCGCGGTCGATATCCGCCACCTTAAGATGCACATGGCCGATGCGCGTTCCGTCAGGAATCATCTCCTCACCTCCCTCCCATTATCCGTGCCATGCTCGCGTTGCGTACACTGATCTGCGATTCTGGGGAGGTGTCTTGAATCGTCGCAGCTTCGTCTCTCTCGCCGCATCGGCCGCAGCAACTGCCGTTACACACATCGGTCACGCTGCATCGGACCAGGCGATCAAAATCGGAATGCCACGCACGAACGGCGCTGTGATGCCTGCCGACTTTACCGGCCTGAGTTACGAGAGCGGCCAGCTCTACAACGCGGACTTTTTCTCACCTCAAAACACCGCCCTTATCCGCGCATTTCGCGACCTCAACCACTCTGGCGTACTACGCCTCGGCGGCCACCTGAGCAACATCACACCGTGGGAGGGCGTCGGGCAGACCGATCCTCTTCAAATTCGCGGCGTGCGCCACGGAATTGAGGACTATTGGGAGTGGCCGCTCGTCGACACCTCTATCCAGAAGAACAAGCACGGCATGATCACCCGCAAGGCGATTCGAAATCTGCGCGGCTTTCTCGAAGCTGTGAACTGGCGGCTCATTTACGGGCTGAACTTCGCCTCTGGCAGCGCCGCTCGTGCCGCGGACGAAGCGACCTTCGTCTCGCGCACCATGGGCAATCGCCTCGTCGCGTTCGTTCTTGGCAATGAGCCGGACGGCTACGGCGACGATCCCGTCTTCCGCGCGAAGGGCTACAACTTTGACCGGTACTTCACGGAATGGCAGGCGTGGGTCAAGACCATCCGCGCCGCAGTGCCGCAGGCGCGTATCGCCGGCCCCGACACCGACGGAAAGATCGATACGTGGGTGCTGGAGTTCGCCCGCCGAACACGCGGCGATGCGGCCCTGATCACCGCGCACTTCTATGGCATGGGTCCAGCCAGCGATCCGTCCATGACAGCGGCGCGATTGCTCCAGAAAGACAGCCCTGCGCTTCGCAACTTCATCGCCGGCGCACACGCGGCCAGCTATGCCGCCGGCGGCACGCCTTTCCGCATGGATGAGGGGAATTCCTGCTTCGGTGGCGGCCGGCCAGGTGTCAGCGACGCTTACGCTTCGGCGCTGTGGGCCGCGGATTTCATGCTCGCGAGCGCGGCGGCTGGATTCTGCGGCGTCAACCTCCACGGCGGTGGCACGGGCGTCTATACGCCGATCGAAACTACAGACCCCACAACTGCCGGACCTCGGCCCGTCTATTACGGGATGCAGTTCGCGCAGCAGTTCGCACAGTTCAGCGTCGCGCCTTGCACGATCACCTCCAGCGTGAACGCAACAGCGTGGATTGGCACGCGTGGCCTGGCGACAAAGCTGGCGGTCATCAACAAAGGTCCCGAGGCGCTGACAGTGCAGCTACCGGCGCCATTCGCCAGCAGGCCGGTCAATCGACTCGTTCTCAGCGGGCCAGCACTCGATGCAAAGACAGGCGTTCTACTCACCCGCGACTCTCAGGAGAGCCGTTCTGCAACGCAGCTGATCCCGGCTTATACGGCAATTCTCTTCCTCAAAGCTGGAGCGTAACTGGGTAACTAAAGAAGCTCTGGCGCGAATAGCTCCTTCAGCGTTTCACGCCGCCGGATGAGCCTGATCTTTGCACCATCATCTTCGCTTGCATCCACCAGCACTTCGGCAGGCCGAACCCGCGTGTTGTAGTTTGAAGATTGGCTCATGGCGTAGGCACCCGCATCGAGCAGCGCAACCAGATCACCGGGCTTCACCGGCGGCAGCGCGCGATCGTGGGCGAAAAAGTCGCCCGACTCACACACCGGCCCGACGACATCCACGGGCGCAAGCCGCTTCCTGCCACGCGGCTGCGAGACGAGCACAATCTCGTGATGCGCCTGGTACAGCGCCGGACGGATAAGATCATTCATCGCTCCGTCTACGATGACGAAGATCTTTTTTCCGTTCTGCTTCACCGCCAGCACCCTCGTGACCAGGGCTCCGGCCTGGGCGACGAGAAATCGCCCCGGTTCCACAATCAGATGGATGGGCTGGCCATCCGACTGGAGCGGCGCGGCAACCTTGCCCAGAGCTGCGGCGTAATCCGCCACCTTGCGCGTCGCATCGAAAACAGGTTCCGTCGCCGGATCGTTGTAGTCGATCCCAAGACCGCCTCCTGCATCGATGTAACGAATACGGTGACCATCTTTGCGCAGTTCGCCCACCAATGCAGCAACACGCGAAAGCGCCGCTGCGAACGGCTCGACGGACCGGATTTGCGAGCCGATGTGCACGCTCACGCCCGCAGCGTCCAGCCACTTCGATCTTGCGGCCTTCTTGTAGATAGCCCGGGCTTTCCCGATCTCGATTCCGAATTTGTGCTCACGCAAGCCTGTGGAGATGTAGGGATGTGTCTCCGCGAAGACATCGGGATTCACTCGCAGCGCGAATCGGGCGCGCGTGTTCAGTGCTTTGGCTCGCGCAGCCAGCAGCGCGAGTTCCGCGTCGCTCTCTACATTGAAGAGCAGTATTCCCGCCTTCAGCGCGGCATCGATCTCCCACTGCTGTTTGCCTACACCCGAAAAGACGACGCGCTTCAGCGCAGTCTTGTCCGCACGGCGCACACGCTCCAGCTCTCCTCCGGAGACGATGTCGAACCCAGCGCCAAGCTTCGCCAGCATGCGGAGAATCGCAAGCGCCGAGTTGGCTTTAACGGCGTAGCAGACCGTGAGTGGCAGGCCGTCGCCTTGCTGGGCAAAAGAGGACTGGAACAGCCCGAAGCGCTCGCGTATCTGCGCCGCTGAGTAGACATAGAGCGGCGTTCCGTATTCATCAGCAAGCGCATCCAGCGGAACAGCATCGCAGGAGAGTATCTGGCTTACATAGCGGAACGGTCGCGCGGAAACATGCGCGATCGGTTGCCGCTTGAATCGTGACGTTCGAGCGTTCAAACAACAGGTCCAGCACTGCCTGGCGGATAAGTGGGTTCAGGCAGCGCATAGGGAGCTTCAGGGATGATGATCCATGCGGCCAGATACGCGAAGAGGCCGACGCCGGTGAACACGATCATCAGCGCGGTGATCACCCGCACCAGAGAAAGGTCCCATCCGTAGTGCTGTGCAAACCCGGAGCAGACGCCGCCGATGACTCGTGGATAGCGCAGGCGGACGAGTTGGCCAGGAAATGGCGCGCGGCCGACCACCACTGGCTGCATGACTGCGCCGCATGCAGGGCAAAACCGCGCCCCAGCGTCGATCTCTTTTCCGCAATGAGTGCAAAACATCGGAGCGCCTCCGGATGCATCAATTCTGCCACATCCTCCGCGGTATACGCAGAAAAGTCAGCGCCGGTTCCCTTCCAGATCGCAGGGCTATTTGCCGATATAAGGGGTCTTCAGCAGCCGCCGCGCGGTGTCGGCCTGAGACTGGTCGCCGCCGGCGGCTGAGGCAAGCTCGTAATACTGCAGGGCACGGCTGCGCTCGTGCAGCAGGTCAAACATTTCACCGGCATTCAAGTCCGCGCGCTTGCGCAGCCAATCGGAGGAACTGGGCTGTTCGGCGGCACGAACATAGTCATCAGCCGCCGCTTCGATTTCGTTCTGGCCGCGCTCCGTGTCGGCCAGGCCGAAGTAGGCTAACTGCAGCTTGGGATCGATAAAGTATTTCGGCCGGGCAGCATCGGCAAGGACTTCCTTGTATCGGGTGATCGCGGCCACCCCGCCCCCTTCATCCTTTGTTAGGTTGGCCTCTTCCAGGCGGAATAAATAATTGTGCGGATACTCCGCCGCCAGGCCGTGCTGCACCGCAAGCGCTTCGGGATAGCGGCCATCGTGACGCAGGAACAACGATTCGACGGTGCGCGATTCGACCGAAGTGATCGTGCCATGCGCTGCAGCCTCGCGCAGAAGTTGCAAGCCCTTCTCCTTGTTGCCGCCCACACCGACAATACCCACCATGATGCGTACGAAGCGCGGCAGGCTTGCCACGGCAAACTGCTGGATCCCGATCGCCATCTTCGCATCAGCGTAGTCGGGGTCGATCTTGAGCACCTGCTCAGAATCCCCGCGCGACGCGTAACCCTGACGCGCGGCTGCAACGTAGCTATGGTCGACCAACGTGATGAAGGCAGCATGTATGCCACGCAAATAACCCCGGGCGAAGTAAGCGTCCTTGTCGTTGGGATCGGCCTTGATACGGTCATCGGCGAGCTTGATGCCCGTATCGGTCAAAGACTCAATGCGCTGCCGCGTCGCGGGAGATATGCGTACGTCACGTTTCGACGTAAGAAACGAGTCGTGTGCGTAGTAGGTGGTGTCCAGCAGGTCCTGGTGGTAGAGCTCCCGAAAGACGGTAGCCATCTGCAGATACCCATACGCCATCGGGTCCTGCGGATGCGCTTTGAGCACCTGTTCGAAACGCTCGATCGCGCCGTCGTAATCCAGAATGTAGAAACGGGAGTACGCCTCGCGCACCAGCGGATCGAGATTGAGAGGATCGGTGTGATGAGGAACGGCAACCGGGGCACTTGCCTGTCGAAATCCGCCAGCACTGCCGTGGGCCGGAGCACGCGCTCCCAGCAGGCAAGTAGCCAGCCCGAGACAGAGCCTCGCGGTACGTCGCAGTGACGGATATTTTTTGTTCTTCGTTCGTTTCTCAGCTAACCACCGCGGCACGCGCTAGCCACCCCTGTTTCATTGGACGGCACGGCACCACGCTGCCTACCGGTCCCACAGTTATCTTCCCACAGGGTTTAGTGAGGTGCAGGTGCGGTTGCGGGCAGCTTGGAGTGTCCTGAATGCAGGATGGAACGACGCGGACGGAAAAAGCGGTGGTCGCAAAGATTGCACCGCAGGGCGATCATTCCCAGTAAGCGGGGGAAAAAATCGAACCGTCGGCGGTGCGAGCGGTGGAAGTTTGATTCGTGGCACCTGGGGCAGACGACCATTGGAACCCTCCTCCGAGCGACTTGTCGGCTCGTCGGTCAGCAGGAAGTGCAATCAGACGAACGTGCAAAGGCGCATTGGCCTCGCCCTTACTTACCCTGTCCATCAAACCATGGAAGGGGATACTAGTCTGATGCTCACACCGAGGCTCGGAGTTGCTTGAGGCGATAATGTCTTCGTGCGCCGGAGCCTGAACCTTTGCTCTTCCGCTACGGCTCACGAGTTCTCCCCAGGACCACCACCAGATGACACGGTTTGAGCTGCTTCAATTGCTGATCGCGCAGGCGCGGGCCAACGGCTTTGAGTTCCGCAAATGGTACATTCGACGGCTTGGACTTCCGTGGCAAACAACACGTCAGGCAGTCGAGAATTTGGCCGCAGAGCGCCGCTACTATGCCCTGCTTTTCTCTCATGAATTCGCCTCCAGCTTTTGGAAAGCTGGGGAGCGGATTACCTTTCAAGTGCCGACGCAATCCTTCACCCGGCGCAAGAAGGATGGCACCATAGGTACCGTAATCCGAAAGGGTTACACGCGCCGAAGCACACGGGATGACGCGTGGCGTTACCACCTGAAAGAGCTTGCAGTGGCCGAAGAACCGCTGCGCTATATGCGCCGCTATCTGCGCGTCGATGAGGAACTGGTGCTGGACGACGAGGAAATGGATGCTGCGTTGGCGGCCGACGGAACGCCGCCGCCTCCACCGGCTGCGCCGGAACCGTCTTCTTCGGGCATGGCTATCGTCCGACCACAAAAACTGACCTGAGAAAGCATCTCACTTCGCCAGGCGGGCCAACGCTTTGGTCGAGTCCTTTTTCTCTTTGTCCGTCGGATCCAGCTTGAGGCATGCGTTGTATTCGGCAATCGCTTCTTCTTTCCGTCCGAGTTTCTGGGCCAACTCCGCCAGAGCAAAGTGCGCGTCTGGATCGTCCGGGACAGTCTTCACGGCGTCCTGCATGCGCAAGTAGGCCCCGTTGAGGTCGCCGCTATCCAGGTAGAACTTTGCGACGTCGAGATCTTCGGCTTCGCGATCGTCCGCGGTTTGCACTTTCACCTTCGGCGCAGCCCGATGCAAAATGTGGCCGGCGGGTCTGCTTTGCGAGCCCTCGCTACCTGTGTCCTTCAAGTCCGGAGTATCGCCGGGCAGAGCGTCTGCCGGGTCACCACCGTCGCTGGAGCTGCTCGAACTCGATCTTCCACTCTCTGTGGGTGAGATCGGCGCCGCCGGAGACGCAGTCGGAGCTGCGGACACGCCGGGGTAGGGAAACTTCTTTGTGGCTTCGGTCGGGCTTGTCGAAGATGGTGCTCCGGCTGCCGGCGACTGCGGTACTTCCGGTCCGCCAATGTCAGGCGCCGCAATACTTGAGGGATCCGCGGACCCCGACGCGGGAAAAGGAAACCGATCGATTGCACTGGGCGTGCTCTGCCCGCTGGAAGCCGGTTTCGGGGTCGTCCCGCATGGATCGGGATCCGGAATGACCGAGCAGGGCTTCGGATCAGCAGACTGTTGCCGCTTCTTCGCTCCGGAAGCGCTTTGTCCCTGCGACGAGCCGGATGGGCCCTGCGATGGCCTG